>ERZ889217.1576-NODE-1576-length-11343-cov-18.974398_pt1 | contig 11343 bp, 10 predicted proteins | sample MGYA00521098_ERZ889217 | MGnify/ENA primary metagenome ERZ889217 (study PRJEB32303, sample SAMEA104408613) | aquatic metagenome | biome: Brackish water; feature: Pelagic; material: water | place: Baltic Sea | collected 2014-06-10T22:04:00 | depth 2,362 m ...
CAGTGGCCGGTGCGGTGCATGTAGAGATGGCGGTAGGCCCCCTGCTCGATCACCGCATCGATCGAGCCGCAAAGCAGGCCCAGGTCCAGTAGGCCCGCCACCAGGGTGCGGACAGCGATGGCATGGACGGCCTCGGCCGTGGCCCCGGGCCGCACCGCCGCCAGCGCCGCCTCCTGGGCCGCCAGCACCAGCTCGTAGAGGGCCCGCTGTTCGCCGCTGAAGCGGCCGTTGATCGGAAAGGTGCGGGTGATATCGCCGTTGTAGTAATCGCTGAGGCTGCAGCCCGCATCGATCAGCAGCAGGTCCCCATCCCGCAGGGGGGCCGTGTTGCTGGTGTAGTGCAACACGCAGGCGTTATCACCGCCGGCGACGATCGAGCCGTAGGCGGGTCCGCGGGCGCCATTTTCAAGAAACACCTGGTCAATCACACCCTGCACCTGGCGCTCGTTCAGTCCGGGCCGCACCACGTTTCGTGCCACCTCATGGGCCAGGGCGGAGATGCGCGCCGCCTCCCGTAGCCGGTCCAGCTCCTCGGGCGACTTGCGCAGGCGCAGCTCATGCAGCAGGCCGCAGGGCGCCACCAGCCCCAGGGCCGCCTGGCCGCTGCGGGGGGCCCGATCCAGCTGGTCGGCCCAGGCCTTGAGCACCAGGGGCTCCACCGCCGCATGGCGACCCACCCGGAAGGCGATGCCTTCGGCCCCCTTGAGGTACTCCGGCAGCCGCTTGGCTAGCTCCTCGCGGGGGTGGGCAACGCTGGCCCCGAACTGGGCCACGGCCCCCTCGCAGCCCCAGCGCCGGCCCGCCCAGACCTCGGCCGAGGGCTCCTTCGGCTCCACGAACAGCACGAAGGGGGTTTCCGGTCGGTGGGGCAGGAACAGGGCCACCGCCTCGGGTTCGTCGAAACCGGTGAGATACCAGAAGTCGCTGGCCTGGCGGAAGGGATACTCCACATCGGCGTGGTGGCTCACCAAACTGGCCGCCGGGATCACCGCCGCCGCACCGCCTAGCTTCGCCAGGAAACGCTCGCGGCGCTGGGCATACAGCTCAGGGGCAATCACCATGGGGGCCGCTCCAACAGGCGGGGACAGCGCGACGATGGCACAACCGAATCCAATCGAGGCCGGCTTCCCCATGGGACCTGCTCCCAACCCCGCTCACACCAACTTGGTCGCCCCCGCGCCCAGGGGACGTCAGGCATGAACGAGCTCGTTGGCCTGGCTGCTCTGGTGCTGCTGATCCTGGTGGGATCGGCCGTGTGTTCCGGCGTCGAAGCCGCCCTGCTGACGGTCAACCCGTTGCGGGTGCATGAGTTGGTCGGACGGCCCCAGCCCCCCCGGGGGGCCCAGGTGCTTCAAAGGCTGAAAACCCGCATGGGCCGGGCCCTGGCGGTGCTGGTGATCGCCAACAACGCCTTCAACATTTTCGGCAGCATCATGCTCGGCGGCTATGCCGCCCAGGTGTTCCACAACCAGGGCGTCAAAGGCATCGCCCTGCCCCTGTTTTCGATCGGGCTCACGCTGCTGGTGATCCTGCTCGGCGAGATCCTGCCCAAGGCCCTAGGCAGCCGCTTTGCCCTGCCCGTGGCCCTGGCTACGGCCAGCTCGGTGAGCCTGCTCTTGAAGCTGATGCTGCCGATGGTGCTGGTGCTGGAGCGGTTGATGCCCGCCATCACCGCCGAAAACGAACTGACCACCGACGAAGAAGAAATCCGCCTGTTGGCCCGGCTCGGCTCCCAGAAAGGCCAGATCGAGGCCGATGAGGCGGCCATGATTGCCAAGGTGTTCCAGCTCAACGACCTCACGGCCCGGGACCTGATGGTGCCAAGGGTTTCGGCGCCCACCCTGCCGGGGCAAGCGGAACTGGCCAGCCTGGAGGCCACCTTGGTGGCCACGGGCTCCAGCTGGTGGGTGGTGCTGGGGGAAGGGGTGGATGAGGTGCTGGGGGTGGCCAGCCGCGATCGCCTCTTGGCCGCCTTGGTGCAGGGTCTGGGTCCCACCCCCGTCGCCCAGTTCAGTGAGCCGGTCGAATTCGTGCCGGAGATGATTCGCGCTGACCGCCTGCTCACCGCCTTCCGCCGCCGCAGCCAAACGCCCCGGGTGGTGGTAGATGAATTTGGTGGCTTTGTCGGCGTGATCGGCTCCGATGTGGTGTTGGCGGTGTTGGCGGGGTGGTGGCGCCGGCCCCAGTTGCAGGCGGCCGAGCCCACCCCAGCGACCAACAGCGTGGTGGACCGGGGATGAGGAGCGCCCCACGGCCGGTTCAGGAGCCCCCCGCCGTGGTCGAGCGCTGTGACCAGTTGCTGCGGCGCTGGCGAACCGAGCTGCAGCTCAGTGGCAGGGAACAGTCGGTGTTGGCGCCTGAGCTCGTAGGCCTCGATCGCCAACTCGAGGCCCTAGCCGATCGACGCCTGCGGGTGGCCGTGTTCGGCCGGGTGGGCGTGGGCAAATCGAGCCTGCTCAATGCCCTGCTCGGCACCCCCCACTTCGCCACCGACGTGGCCCATGGCTGTACCCGCCACCAGCAGCGGGTGGCCTGGCCCGTGGCCGTGCCTGGCCTGGGCGCAGTGGAGCTGGTGGATACCCCCGGCATTGATGAAATTGCTGCCCGGGCCCGCCAGCGCCTGGCCGTGCGGGTGGCCCTGGGCGCCGACCTGCTCCTCTTTGTGCTCGATGGCGACCTCAGCAGCCCCGAGCTCGAAGCCCTCGAGCAGCTGCTGCAGGCTGGCAAACCGATCCTGCTGGTGCTGAACCGCATCGATTGCTGGCCCGAAGGCGAGCGCCAGGCCCTGGTTGCCAGCATCCGCAGCCGCCTGCCCCCCAAGGCGCGCCAACTGGAGCTGGTGGCGGTGGCCTCGGCGCCCCGCCTGGCCAGCCTGCGGGCCGATGGGCGGGTGCGCAGCCAGCCGTCGGCGCCCCAGGTGGAACCCCTGCGCCACCAGCTGCTGGACCTGCTGCGCGAGCACGGCCCGCTGCTGCTGGGGCTCAACGGCCTGCGGGCGGCAGATCGGTTCAGCCAGGCCTTGCACCGCTGGCGGCTGGCCCAGCGGCGTGATGCCGCCCAGGGGCTGATTGGTCGCTTCGCCGCCCTTAAGGCCACGGGCGTGGCGGTCAACCCCCTGGTGCTGCTGGATCTCGCCGGTGGCATTGCCCTGGACACGGCCCTGGTGATGCAGCTCTGCCAGCTCTACGGCCTGCCCATGGGCGGTACGGGCGCCCGCCAGCTCCTGGGCCGGCTCTCCACCCAGAACGCCCTGCTTGGCGGCGCCCAGCTGGCCATCCAGCTCCTGCTCGGCGGCATGCGCCAGCTGCTGCTGCTGGCGGCCCCGCTCACGGCAGGCCTCAGCCTGGCCCCCGCCGCTCCGGTGGCCCTGGCCCAGGCCGCCCTGGCGGTGCACACCACCCGACTCACCGGCCGGTTGACGGCAGCGGAACTGCTGCGCAGTGCCGAACGGGGCCAACAACGGCCCGGCTCCCTGATGCGACGCCTGGCCCGCCAGGATCCCCAGGTGAAGGCCTGGCTGGTGCAATGGCAGGCGCTCGACGAACCAGCACCCAGGGATCCCTTAGCCCCGGGGCTCCAGGCCCTGCTGCCATGAGCCCCGGCCCGACCATCGCCCTATTCGGCACCAGCGCCGATCCCCCCAGCACCGGCCACCGGGCCCTGCTCGCTGGGCTGCTCGACCACTACCCCCAGGTGGTGACCTGGGCGAGCTCCAATCCCTTCAAGCAGCACGGGGCGCCCCTAGAGCTGCGGGCCGCCCTGCTGCAGGCCGTGGTTGAACACCTGGCCAATCCGCGCCTGCGGTTGGAGCAACAACTCAGCAGCCCCCGGGCGATCGAAACCCTGGCCCGGGCCCAGGCGCTCTGGCCAGGGGCCGAACCGGTGTTTGTGGTGGGCAGCGACCTGGTCACCCAGATCCCCCGCTGGTACCAGGCCCAGCAGCTCCTGGGCCAGTGCCGGCTGGCGGTGGTCCCCCGCCAGGGCTGGGCCCTGCAGGAGGCGGATCTGGACCACTTGCGCCAGCTTGGCGCCCGGGTTGAGCTGCTGCCCTTGGCGGTTCCGGCCAGCGCCAGTTCCCAGATCCGCCACCACCCGAGTCCCGAACTGGTGCCCCCGGCCCTCTGGCCCGAACTGGTCAAGCACAAGCTCTATGGCGCCGGCCACCAGGACAGGGGCAACCCAGAGCCCTGGTCTTCCAGCCCTGGCACGCTGTCGGTTGAATCAACGGCCCAGCCGCTGACGGAACAGCCCCTTGGGGTCCGCCTGCAGCCCTCGCCCCTTCCCCAGCCCCGGCCCTGATGCGCCTCGCCCTTTGCCAGTTCAATCCGCTCGTGGGCGACCTGCGCGGCAATGGAGCCCTGCTCCTGGCCAATTGCCAGCGGGCGGCCACTAACGGCGCCGACCTGGTGGTGGCCCCCGAGCTGGCCCTCTGGGGCTATCCGGCCCGGGACCTGCTGCTACGGCCCTCCCTACGCCAGCTCCAGGAGGAGGTGCTCGATCACCTGGCGACCGCCCTGCCACCGGGTCTGGGCCTGCTGCTCGGCATCGCCGACCCGCTGCCAGACGGCAGCCAACCCGACCTCAGCAATGCTGCGGCCCTGGTGGAGGCCGGCGGCTGGCAGGTGGTGGCCCGCAAACAGCTGCTGCCCAGCTACGACGTGTTTGATGAGCGGCGCTATTTCCGCTCCGGCTCCGGACCCTGCCTGCTCGAGATCGAGCGCCAGGGCCGCCGCTGGAGGCTGGGAGTGACCCTCTGCGAGGACCTCTGGGTGGACGAGCGGATCGCGGGCCCCAGGCTCGCCGGAGCCGATCCGATCGCCGCCCTACAACCGCTCAAGCCCGACCTACTCCTTAACCTCTCTGCCTCGCCCTTCAGCCAGGGCAAGACGGCCCTGCGCCAGCAGCTCGCCGGCGCCGCCGCCCGGCGCCTGGACTGCCCGGTGATCTACGTCAACCAGGTGGGCGGCAATGACGAGCTGGTGTTCGATGGCGCCAGTTTTGTGGTGGATGCCCGCGGATCCATCTGCCAGCAACTGCCCTGCTCCCAGACGGCCCTGGCCTACTGGGATGGGGGCTTCGCCCCTGCTGGCGCCCTGGAGCCCCTTCCCCCAGCGGCGGTCCTGCCGGGCCCGGAGGAGCAGCTGTTTCGGGCCCTGGTGCTGGGGGTGGCCGACTATGCCCACAAGTGCGGCTTCCGGCAGGCCCTGGTGGGCCTAAGCGGCGGCATCGATTCGGCCCTGGTGGCCGTCATTGCCTGCGCTTCCCTGGGCCCCGGGGCCGTGCAAGCCCTGTTGATGCCCTCGCCGTATAGCTCCAGTGGCTCCCGCAGCGACGCCGAAGCCCTGGCGGCCCGGCTGGGGTTTGGCCAGCAAACCGTGGCGATCACGGCCCTGATGGGCTCCTTTGACGCGGCCCTCACCCCAGCCCTGGGGGCCCCACCGGCCGGACTAACGGCGGAAAATCTGCAATCGCGCATCCGCGGCACCCTGCTGATGGCCCTGGCCAACCAGGGCGGCCAGCTGTTGCTTTCCACCGGCAACAAATCGGAGCTAGCCGTGGGGTATTGCACGCTCTACGGCGACATGAACGGCGGCCTGGCCGTGATCGGCGATCTCTATAAAACCACCGTGTTTCAGCTCTGCGCCTGGCTCGACAGTGACGGAGCCCGGGCCTGCCGCCGCGACCTGGGCCTGCCCGAAGCGGGCGACCTGATCGGAGCGGCGATCCGCTCGAAGCCACCCAGCGCCGAATTACATCCAGACCAACGCGATAGCGATTCCCTGCCCGATTACGCCCTGCTCGATCCCCTGCTCCAGGCCTTCATCGAGCAGCACCGCAGCCCGGAAGACCTGGGCCCCGAATTGGAGGGCATAGACCCGGCCCTGGCCCAGCGGGTTTATGGCCTGCTGCGGCGGGCCGAATTCAAACGACGCCAGGCCGCTCCGGCGCTGAAGGTGGGCCCGCGGGCCTTTGGCAGCGGCTGGCGCATGCCGATTGCGACCGGTCCCTAACGGGATCCTGGCCAGGGTCCTCCGCCGGGGCCACCCTGGGGGGAACGGGATGGCGACATGGCGAGCCCCAGCTCTCGAGCATTCAGCACCACAACCAACGCCCCGATCGCCAGCATCGGCGTGCCGACTGAGATCAAACGGGATGAGCAGCGGGTCGCCCTCACCCCCGATGGGGTGCGCGAACTAGTCAGCCATGGGCTCGAGGTACGCATCCAGAGTCAGGCGGGCGCGGGAGCCGGCATCAGCGACGGCGCCTTTGCGGCGGCCGGAGCCCAACTGGTGAGCGCCGAGGAGGCCTGGGCCGCCCGCCTGGTGGTGAAGGTGAAGGAGCCCCAGCCCCAGGAATTTGCCTACCTGCGCCAGGACCAGGTGCTGTTCACCTACTTGCACCTGGCCGCCTACCCCGAGGTGGGCCGGGCCCTGCTGGAGGCGGGCACCACGGCGGTGGCCTACGAAACCGTGCAACTGGATGACGGCAGCCTGCCGCTCCTGGCGCCGATGAGTGAAATCGCCGGGCGGCTGGCAGCCCAGGTGGGGGCCCACCTGCTGGAAAAACCCCATGGCGGCCGCGGCGTGCTGATGGGCGGCTGCACCGGCGTGCAGCCGGCCCGGGTGGTGGTGCTGGGGGCCGGTACGGTTGGCTGGCATGCGGCCCGGATCGCGGCCGCCATGGATGCGGAGGTGGTCCTGCTCGACCGCTCACCCCAACGCCTACGCGGCCTGGAAACGGCTCGGATCGGTCGCCTGGTGAGTTTGGTGAGCAGCCGGGGCCTGATCGAGCGGATCGTGCCCAGCGCCGACCTGCTGATCGGGGCGGTGCTCACCCCCGGCGATCGGGCCCCCACCCTGGTGAACGAGGCGCTGGTGCAGCAGATGCGGCCCGGATCGGTGATTGTGGATGTGGCGATCGACCAGGGCGGCTGCATTGCCACCAGCCGCGAAACCACCCACACCGATCCAGTGGTGACCATCCATGGGGTGCAGCACTACGCCGTCGGCAACATGCCCGGGGCCGTGCCCTTCACCTCCACCGAAGCCCTGGTGAGCGTGACCCTGCCCTACATCCTCGCCATCGCCGGCCGGGGCCTGGCCGAAGCGATCACGGACCGGCCCGAACTGGCCTCGGGGCTGAACACGATCGCTGGGGCGGTCTGCCATCCGGGCGTGGCCAAGGCCCTGGGGGTGCCCAGCCGCCATCCGATGGCCTGCCTCCGCTGAACGGCTTGGCTTACTTGGCTTAGCTGGACAGGGGCAGCAAGGGCGCCAGGGGACGGGTTAGGGCGGCCGGGCTGATCCCCTCGCGCAGGGCCAAGAGCAGCCCCGCCGCTTCGCTATAACTCGAAGCCGCCAAAGCCGGCAAGCCCAGGGCCCCTGCCGTCACCTGCAACAGGCACGGATTTGCAACGGCGATTAGGGGAACGCCCCGCTCAGCGCAGGCCAGCACGGCCCCACCCCCCAGGGCCCCGGCCGGGGCCACCACGGCACCGATGGCCCCCGGCAGCAGCAGGCCTGGATCGGCTAGGGCAGGCCTGCGTTCCAGATCAACCCCCTCGCTGGGGCAGGCGAGGCTGACCAGATCAGGCGCCCGACTCAAGCCCACCAGCACGCAGGCCAAAAATGTGTGCCCCAACTCTTCGCCGGCGGCGCGGGGATCGAGCCCGGGATCGGGCTCCAAGGGGGCCAGGGCCGGGGCGTGGGCGCAGGGCAGGCCCAGGTGGCCACTGAGCAGGTGGCTAATCACCGCCTCTGCGCCGGCCAGCCCATCCACCCCCCTGCCCTGGCGGTAGGCCTGCAGGGCCTCACTGCCGTCGTCATCGGGGAAACGGCTAACCACGGCAATCGCCGTGGCGCCCAGGGCCTTGAGGCGCTCGCCGGCGCGCAGCAGGGCATCGGGCTGCCCCAGGCGGCCCCAGCTCATGCCGCTCGGCCCCCGGCTGAGGCTCACCTCAAGGGGCTGGTCGGTTGTGACGACAGGACCGATCTCCAGGCCCAGGCTGGCGCGGCAGCCCTCGGCCACCTGCAGGTGGCGCAGCCGCAGGTTGGCTTCGATGCCGGCATCCAGCAACACCCCCAGCCGCTGGCGCCGCACCGGCCGCAGGGCCAGCTCACCAGCGGCAAAGCGATCGAGGGACGAACCCTCCACGTAGTGGATGCGGGGATCACTCCAATAGAGGGAGGCCCCATTCATGACATTGGGGTGGGTCACCAGACAACCACTGGCGGCCGCCAGTAGCCGGGCCGCCGGCAGGCCGTCGCCGGCATAGCCACCGATGGCACAGCCAATCCCGGTGGGAATCACCAGCAGGGTCAGCAGCGGTGGGGCGAGCGTCATCGCAGCATCACCGCCTCGAGGCGGAGCCGGCTTCGGCGATCACCGCCATGGTCCCCTAGGGCGGGGCCAGCGATGGCAGCGGTCGTGAAGCCACTGGGCTCAACCGCCGTGATCGCCCAGCGCAACGGCTCGCCATGGGGGCGCAGGGCCGCCAGGACCTGGGGGCGCAGGGGGCCAGGGCCCCGCTCCATCCAAATCTCCAACGGTTCCAACCTCACCAAAGCCGCCTCACTTCTGGAACTTGCCGAACTGGGCCTCGTAGAGGTTGTCCTCCTGGCGGGCGAGGACGGTGAGATCACTGCGGGGATAGGAGACGCACAGCAGGGCGAAGCCCTGCTCCTGCAGGTCGGCGCGCACGCCCATGGCATCGCTCTGCTGCACCGTGCCGCTTTCGATCAGGGCCGCGCAGGTGGTGCACACCCCCGAGCCACAGGAGGTGGGCAACGCCAGACCGGCCGCTTCACCGGCGGCAAGCACGGTCTGGTCGGCGCGGCAGCCAAAAGTATGGAAGGTGCCATCGAGGTCGACGGTCACGGAAAAGCTGTCACTCATTGGCAAGGGGACCCCTAGGGCGCTCGGTCTGGCTGCCCCCATCTTCCCGGATGGCGCAACCGGCCGGGGCCGGCAGGGCCGTCCACTCCCTGGGATGGGGGGAGAGATATTCCGGCGCCACCCCGGCCTCGGAAGCGGAGTCAACCCCGAACCGAGACCCCCTAGCGGGGGCCGTGATCGCCAGATCGAAGCTGACCGACAAGCGCAGCTCCTCGTCCTCGTCGTTGCAGGTCACGGCATGGTCGGTGCTGGAGGGAAATAGCACCAACAGGCCCGCCTGGGGGGCGAGATCGACCCAGGCGGAATTGAGCGGATGGCCAGCAGCGATCGGACCGCCATGGCCCACGGCCAAGCCCGGCACCAGCTCATTGGCCTGGCGATGGGGATAAAGGCGCAGGCAGCCACTGCGGCCTGTGCCATCGCCATTGACGTAGTAGACGGCGCTGAGGTGGGCGTTGGGATGGTGGTGGCGCCCCACCCCCTGGCCCGGCGCACTAACCACGGGCCAGGAGCGCTGGATGTGGACGGCCAGCTGGGCCGGATCAAAGCCCAGGGCCTGCAGGTAGGCCCAGACCTGCTGGTGCAGCAGGTCTGTCAGCCAGGCAAAAGGCGGCAAGCGGTGGATCTGGGCGACGCCATGGAGGTCGCCGGTCCAGGCGTAGCCGGGATTGGGATTGCCCTGCTGCTCGCCCCGCAGCTGCAGCAGGGCCTGCAGCATGACGGCCGAATCGAGCGGATCGGGACGCAGCTGAACCTGGGCCAGGGCCAGGGGAAAGAGTTGGCGCAGCTGGAGCTCGGGAACGGGAGGGGCCATGGGAGATGGGCAGCAAAAAGCCGGCCTAAGGCCGGCTAAAGAAACGTTGACGTCAACTGTCCTTGGGGCCTTGAAGACAGGTCGACTGAAGAAAGCGGACCTACCTCAGCTCATGGCGGCAGCACCACCTACCACTTCAAGGATCTCCTGGGTGATGGCGGCCTGTCGGGCCTTGTTGTAATCCAGAGTGAGCTTCTTAGCCAGGTCCTTGGCGTTGTCACTGGCGTTATTCATGGCCGTCATACGGCTAGCCAGTTCGCTGGCTGCTGCTTCCTGGAGGGAGCGCAACAGTTGGTTCTGCAGGTAGAGGGGCAGGAGCACATCGAGCAACTGGTCGGGGCTCTGTTCAAACACAAAATCAGGCTTCAGCGCCGGCTGCGGGTTAGCCCGCTTGCCAAGCTCAACGCCAAGGCGACCATCCCGGGTGGTGAGACGGAAAATCTCATCGTCCGGGTTGGCAATGCCCTGGGGGTCGAGGGGCAGAAGGGTTTGTGCCACTGGAGAAGAGCTCACCAGGTTGATGAACTTTGTGAAGATGATCTCCACCCTGTCGGTGCTGCCTGAAAGGAACTCCGCCAGAATTTCATTGGCTATCTTGCCGGCCTCTTCGGCATTTGGAACCTGCTCCAGGCCAGTAAACGTGGCACGAATCGAATAGAGATGGGCTCGGTTCTGGAAGTAGGTGATCGCCTTGCGGCCGATCAAAACCAGATCCACATTGAAGCCCTTGGCCTTCAACTGGGCAACCCGTTGCTCAGTGCGCTTGATGATGTTGGCGTTGTAGCCGCCACACAGACCCCGATCGCCGGTGACCGCCACCAGGGTGATGTTGGCCACATCGCGCAGCTGCAAAAGCGGCGATTCCGATTCGCCAGAACCCATGTGGGACTGGAGATTTTCCAGCACCCGGGCCAGGCGGTCGGCAAAGGGACGGCTGCGCAGCACCTGTTCCTGGGCACGGCGCACCTTGGCGGCTGCCACCAGGCGCATGGCCTCGGTGATCTTGCGAGTGTTCTTGACCGAACTAATGCGGTCGCGGATGTCCTTGAGGTTCGCCATGGATTAGGGCTCAGGCTGCGGCCAGCAGGGACGATTTGACTTCGAGAATGGCAGCCTTTAGCTGGGCTTCAGACTCGTCGCTTAGCACCTTCTCGGTTTGAACCTTGGTGACATAGTCGGCCAGGTTGGTCTTGAGATACTCGCGCAATTCGCGGGCAAACTGGCTGACCAGATCTACGGGCACATCATCAATTAGGCCCTTAACACCGGCATAGACCACCGCCACCTGCTCGGCCAGGATCAGGGGGCTGAACTGGGGCTGCTTGAGCAGTTCGCGTAGGCGCTTACCCCGGCCCAGTTGGGACTGGGTGGCGGCATCAAGGTCGGAAGCGAACTGGGAGAAGGCGGCCAGTTCGTCGAATTGGGCCAGCTCCAGTTTGAGTGTACCGGCGATTTTTTTGATCGCTTTAGTTTGGGCGGCACCACCCACCCGGCTCACGGAGATACCCACGTTGATGGCGGGACGCAGGCCGGAGTTGAAGAGATCGGAGCTGAGGAACACCTGGCCATCGGTGATCGAAATCACGTTGGTGGGGATGTAGGCCGACACGTCGCCAGCCTGGGTTTCGATGATC
>ERZ889217.1577-NODE-1577-length-11341-cov-6.171806_pt1 | contig 11341 bp, 5 predicted proteins | sample MGYA00521098_ERZ889217 | MGnify/ENA primary metagenome ERZ889217 (study PRJEB32303, sample SAMEA104408613) | aquatic metagenome | biome: Brackish water; feature: Pelagic; material: water | place: Baltic Sea | collected 2014-06-10T22:04:00 | depth 2,362 m ...
CGCAGGCACGCGTCCCGCCGGCAGGTTTCCACCACTAGGGAACGCCGTGGCCGCCCGCCCTTCCGGCACGGAGCCGAAGATCAAGTTCTATCTGTTCACCACCGCTCCCCCGTGCGATCCGGCCGAACTGCCGGCCATCAAGGATTCGCTCCAGGCAAGGCTCGACAGAATGGAGCAGGAACTTCGGGGGCTGGTGGGCGTTTGAAGAGAATCAGGAATCAAGGCCGCGTCGCCGGGAGGAGGCTCCTTCATGGCTCGTCCACAAGCCCCGTCCTCCCTGATCGCCATTCGCCGTTGGTGGCTTGGTCAGCGGGGGGCGCTGTCCTGGGGTGAGCAGGCGGACGAAGCCGTGGAGCCAACGCTGGCTCGACGCCAGAATCGAATGCCGATCAACGCCAGCGCGGCGAGCGACAGCGTTGCCGGCTCCGGCACGCCGGCAGCCGTCCGCCAGAGGGCAAGATCGGTGGCATCGACGATCCGGTCCCGATTCGCATCGCCGAACGCAATGCTGTCGATTTCCAACCCGGTGGCCCCCATGTTGGCAAGCAGGATGTCGCGGTCGAGCAGGTCGATCATTCCGTCGCCGTTGAAGTCTTCAAACTCGGCAACCGTGTAGCCAAGGTCGCGCATCGACTGGACTGAGAATCGTGAGATGAACGGCTCACCATAGTCAGGGTCAATGGCGCCTGTCATCAGTTCGAGCCCGCGGTCACGACCTTCCGGATCGAGCACGCCGACACGGGGATCGAGACCCCAAGGATTGCTTGGATTCCCTTCCTGCGGACTGCTCCGCATGAGTTGGTCCCAGTGCGCGTTGGGCGTGCCAGGGTTGCCGGCGTTTTCAACGGGGATGAATGCGTCGACCTGATTGAATTCGGCCTGGTAGGCGGCGAGGCCGGAGACGCCCGTGTAGTGAAAAGAGTTGGTGGAATAGAGGCCGTTTGTCACCCAGAGCGTTCCGATGCCCAGCACGTGACCGACTTCGTGGGCCAGCAGTTCGTCGATGTAGTTCCGGCCGTTCGCGTTGACACCTTGCCAATTGGCGAAGTTCTCGATTTCGTTGATGTTGATGTTGACGAAGCCGCGAGCGACCGCCGCCTCACGGGAGGTCTTCCGACTGGCGACGGAGGGGGAAGGACCATGGTCGGGTTGCATTCCTGGTAGGAACCGGGCACACCGCGGGTTCACTCTTATCACCAGGGTACACTCACGGCCGCCCTGGCGGGTGGAGCGCCGCCGCCACAGATCGCCTTCTCAGGAAAACCCTCACCGTGACTGCCACACCGCACGAGGCCAACGGGCATCAGCGATCTGATTCCGCTGGGAGTCTCACGGCCTGTCCGCAGCCCTCCGCCTACGAGGCCAGGCAGATTGAACAGATCGCTCGCTGGAAGAGCACAGAGCCGAGCCTGCTCACGCAGGCGGTCGAGACGGTCGCCCAGCCGATCTCCTGGGGTGTGAAGCGGGTCGTTCCCGCGTCTGTCGTCCGGCAGGCGATCCAACTCCTCAACCGGTTGGCCGACACGAGACTGCGAACTGGCTCTGGTGCTGCACCGTTCACCCAGGAAGACATCCTCGACCAGCGGGCCATCCCACTCGATGCCTGCGATCAGCTTGCCGCCCAGGTGATTCGGCAGGCGGAACGGATCGGTGCCAGCAGGGGCCTGCTGATCCGCCAGTTGGGCAGCGCCGTGATCGGCCGTCTCCCGCTCCAACTTGTGACTGCGATGGCAACGATCACCAAGGTCGGCCACTGCTATGGCTATCCGCTCGATCGCCCCCTCGACCGCGCGGTGCTGCTCGACGTGCTGGAGCTGGCGCTCGTCGAAACATCGACCAGGCGGAGGGATGTTCTGGCGCGGCTGCACGCAGCCCTCGACACACCGGACGCGAGCGGACTCGATGTCGATGAGATCGCGGCGGCAGCGGGACGCGAGGTGTTGGCCGATGAACTCGCCGATGAACTGGTGGGGCGGATTCCATTCATCGGCGGGATGATCGGCTATATCGGCGACCGCACCTTCGTGCGGATTGCAGGCGAGGCGGCTGTGCGGTTCTTCCAGGAGCGGAGGCTCCGGGATGAAGGCAAGGTGATCGACATTCCGCCTGCCCGCGTCCACTTCCGCCGCAGCAGTGTCAGCGAGGTGGGCCGGGCGGTTGGTGAGACGGTCTATGCGGGTGGTGCGATCCTGGGATTCACCGTGACGCTCCCCGTGTTCGCCGTCGGCCGGCTGGCCGGCCGCTGGGGCGGACCGCTGGTGGCCGGGGCGGTCGCCGGTGGCCATCAGGCCGTCGAGGATGCCGAGCAACTCGTGGCGACTGATGCGGATCTCAAACCCGCGGCCGACGTCGCGGCAGCGTCTGTCTGATAGACCGTGGAGCACGTCTGCCGTCACAGGATGCGGTGCCTGCCAACCCAGGAGCCCGGAGCGTTTCCTGGGGCCGCCCTCTGCGAAAAAAGCCGGGGCTCTGAGGGATGGCTTTGTTCACAAACCGCTAGCGAGCGGATGTGGTGGGCAGCGCCTCGCCGTCGCCCACGAGCCGAATCGCTGGTCGCGGTGGATCGCTCATCCCGTCGCCGAGATAGAAGCTCGGGTGGGCAGGCTTGTTGTAGACGACGTTCTGCCAGGCGATCCCCAGCCGATACTGGGGGTCGTGCAGGAGCGTCGGGAGCCTGAGGTCGGTGGGGAATGTGGTCGTGACGAGCCGCAGCGATTTGCCATCCGGGGCGACGAGCAGCATTTCCTCCCGCCAGTCACCCACGAGATCGCCCAGGAGCGCCGGCCCGCGGCTCACGCCCACTGCCTCGGAGCTGAAGATCTGTTCCGACTGGCCGGTCAGCCAGTTCCATTTCAGGACCCGTGTGGCAGGCGGCCGTGGCCGGAAGGCGGTTGCTCCTTCGGGGCCCTGGACAGAGGCGGGCCCTGCTGTGGGGCTGCGGTTCCACCGTCGCCAGACGCGGCCGGTGGAAACGAGCTCCCGCAGCGGATCCCCGTCCCACCAGATGCACCAATCGTTTTCCCGGGGGGCCGGGCCGATTTGCTCTCCCCGGGCATTCCGGAGCCCGCCCGGACCACCCCACGCCTCCCAGCCTCGGTGGGTGGGATCGATGTCGGATGCCAGCCCCGCCGGTACGTCAACCGTGGGGCTATGGCTCCAGAGAATCTCACCGGTGCGAGCATCCCGCAGGGCTGCTCCTGGCGTCTGGAATCGCTCAGCGTGATCCTCGTTCTCCTGGATCGTAAACACCTCCTGGCCCGGGCGGTCGGGATCGATGTCGGCCAGGTGCATCGCATCGCCGTGCCGCAGACCGGAGGAATAGAGCCCCGTGCCATCGTCGTCGACCACCATCGCCTGGTAGACGATCTCGTCGCGGCCGTCACCATCGACATCGCCGACGGAGAGCGAGTGGCCTCCCATGCCCGCGAAGGCCGAGGCGTCGGTGAAGGGAGGGACGCTCGATCCCGTGTCAAAGACCCACCGGCGGGAGAGTTGGCCATCCCGCCAGTCCCAGGCCGCCAGCACGATCCGGCCGTAGACCCCGCGGCACATCACGACGCTCGGCCGCCCCCCGTCGAGATAGGCGACGCAGGCCAGAAACCGGTCGCACCGATTGCCCGACGAGTCGTTGCCGGCGTTGCCTCCTATTCCGCCCCAGCCATGAACGAGGCCGCGCCCGGGCACGTAGTCGACCGTGGCCAATGCCTTTCCCGTCCGCCCGTCAAAGACGGAGAGATACTCAGGGCCGGCGAGGATCCGGCCGTCGCGGGGTGAACCTGGCTCCAGCGTTCGCCAGTCCTTGTCGGCGTCGCCGATCACGCCGCCCGTGCCATCGATTGTGCCATCAGCCGTCTTACAGACCAGTTCGGCCCGGCCGTCGCCGTCGAGATCGTAGACCATGAACTGCGTGTAGTGCTCTCCCTCTCGGATGTTCTTTCCCAGAGTGATCCGCCAGAGGAACGTGCCGTCAAACTCATAGGCATCGAGGACGGGCTCGCCGGTGACGCCGGCCGAGCCGTTGTCTCGCGGCCGGGAGACCTGGTGGAGCACGATCTCCAATTCACCATCGCCGTCGAGATCGGCCACCGAGGCATCACCGGGCTGATAGCCTTCGAGTGTTCGAATCGGGATCTCGAGCGAGTCTCCGGTCCACGCCTTCACCGGCCGACTCGACGGCCCCTCCACCCCAGCGACGACCGGCCGCAGGTGATACTCGTTGGCTCCATTCGGATCGGCATCGCGATCCACGAAGCAGGTTGCTCCTGCGAGTGGTTCGGCGTTGACCTTGGCGGCTGGTCCGTTCCCTTGGTGCCGATAGAGATTGAACGCGATCCCGGCCGGGTCGGTGCCAAACAGCCGCCAGCTCACGAACAGGCCGCCCTCAGGGGCCGGTAAGGCCACGATGCCGCGGGAGAGGTTTTCCAACTGCCGCTCGGCCCGGGCTGACGGAGCGTCCGCGAAGCAAGCGAGAGCAGCGAAGCAGCTAAGAGCCGTGAAGCCAAGCGACCGCATGAGAGTGATTTCCGCAGGGAGTTCGTACCGCGGCGGCCGGTCCAGCCGGCAGGTTTCCAGAAGCATACTGACAGAATCAACCAAACTCTTGGGGGCGGCCCCCCCTTTCGGTAGTCTACGGCCAATCCAGGCCGATTGAGTGGGCAGGGTGACCGCTCCCGGTTTGAGGAGCAGGCAGGGCCACCGGCCGTCTTCCAGGAAACCAAGCATGACATGGGAAGTGTGGAGGGTGGGTCTGACGGCCTGCCTGGTCGCCCTGTGCTGCTCCGGCGCTGCCGGTCAGAACTACGTGGTCAACCGGCTCACGACCGGTACCAACAACGGCTCCACGGTGGCGGTAAACACTCAACTCCATCTGCCCACCGACGTCGATTTTGCTCCCGGCATCGACGACTACATCTTCATCTCGCAGCTTGGTGGCGTGAACTCGGACGGTTCCGATGGGGATGACGTGACCAAGAAGGAAGGCCGGATCGTGTTGTTCAATACGACCACCGGTCAGGTCGACTACAACAATCCCTTTCTCGTCATCAACGATACCGACCTGCTGGATCCCTACGGGGTTCCGGAGGTGGGGCTCTTCTCCACCGCGTTTCATCCCGACTTCGCGACCAACGGCAAGTTCTACGTCAGCGTTGCGGTGGACTATCCGGGCAGCGGGTCGCTGAGTCTGGCGCCCCGCGACCCACGGACTTCCCCCTTCACCGTCGCGGTCCGGGAATACATGGCGAATCCCACCAACCTCGCCGCCGGCGCCACGTTCTCCCGCACGATCCTCCAGGTCAACCAGCCTGCTCCGAACCACAACGGGAGCTGGCTCGGCTTCAGCCCGCTGGAGACGGCTGACGGCAAGCACTACCTCTACGCCACGTTCGGCGACGGCGGCGACCAGCACGACCCGCAGAGGTACGGCCAGGATCTCAACAGTCTCTTGGGCACTGTGGTTCGCGTCGACATCGACGCTGACAGCTTTCCCAGTGATCCCTCCCGCAACTACGCCATCCCGGCCGACAACCCGTTTGTGGGCACCACCGCTCTCCCCGAGATCTGGGCCTATGGCCTGCGAAATCCCTGGCGGGCCAGTTTCGATTCGCTCACCGGCGACATGTACATCGGCGATGTCGGTCAGAATATCTGGGAGGAAATCGATTTCATTCCCGCCGACATCGCGCCGGGCGATCCCCGAAACTTCGGCTGGCGACTGCGGGAGGGATTTGTGGCCACGCCTACCGGCGGTGTTGGCGGAGCGGCCCCGGCCGACAACGTCGACCCAATCATTGCCTACATGCACGGCCAGGGGGATTATCAGGGCTATTCCGTCGCCGGCGGCATCGTTTACCGCGGGCCGGTCGAAGCCCTGCAGGATATGTACATCTTTGCTGATTCCGTATCTGGCAACATCTGGGGCATCAACCTTGACGACATCCCAAATTTCAATCCGGCCCGGCCATCCGACACGCTCGTGTGGCTCAACGAAGACTTCAAGCCAGCCGACGGCAGCAGTTTTACCTCCATCGTGAGCTTCGGAGAGGACGCTGAAGGTAATCTCTATATCGTTGACATGGGCTACGACCCAGCCGGGCTCGGTGGCAACATCTACCGCGTCGATCCCGGGCCCGGCCCAATCGATCTCATCCTGAACGTCGCCAGCGGCACGCAGACCCAGGCCGACGCGGGCCGGACGATCATCGACTCCGTGCTTTCCGTGACAAAGACCGGGGCGGGCACGCTCGTCTTCAATGCTGCAAATCCCTATACGGGGCCAACCAGCGTGGCGGCCGGCACGCTCGTGATCCAAAACTCGCAGGCGATCTCGGCGAGTCCGGCGACTGTGAACACCGGGGCAACGCTGGCGGTGGCCTCCGGTGTGACGATGCATACCCCCTCGGTGACCCTCGAGGGTGGCCGGCTGATCGCCCCGTCGCTGGCGGTCAACGCGACCACGGGCATCGGTGTGCTCACGCTCAATTCCGGCACGATCTCCGGAACAGCGGTGATGACGGTCGGGGCAGGCGGCAGCGTGACCCTGCCCTCCGACGCCCGCTTCGCTGCGGGCGTGGCCCGACTCGCCGTGGATGAGACGTCTGGCGGCGGTCTGATCGATCTTGGCGCGGGACAGTTGGCGATTGCAGCCGGGGGCATTTCGGAAGCTGACCTGCGGGATGATCTGATCGCGGGCCGCAATGGCGGCGCGTGGAATGGGGCCACGGGCATCGCCTCGGCTGCAGCGGCTGCGTCTGGGGGCACTCGCAGCGTGGGCTACGTCGTTGGAAACGACGGCGGGGTGCGGGTCTCGTACGCGGCGTTTGGCGATACTGACCTGAATGGCGCGACCGATGTCTTCGACCTCGTGGCAATCAACAGCAGTGGCACCTACGGAACGGGAATAGCCTCGAGCTGGAGCCAGGGCGACTTCAACTACGACCACGTCACGAACGTGTTTGACCTGGTGTCGGTGAACAGCGGGGGCGCCTACGGCGCCGGAAACTACTTTCCGACTGCAGCGACGCCGCCCGTCCTCACGGCAGTGCCGGAGCCCAGATCGCTGGTCTGGCTGGCTGCCGCGGGGTTGGCACTAGCGGGTATCGGCGGTCGTAGCCGGCAGAGGCTGCCATGCCGGAAATGCCTCTGACGTGAGTCCGCGGCCGGCCGTGTGGAATGGGATCGGTCGCGAAGCGACAATCGGTCTCGCGTCGGCCCGAAGCAGTTCCCGCGAGGCGAGTGATTCATGACAAAGCGTGCCATGGCGGCAGGCGGATGGGTGTCGTTGATACTGTTCGGTTGGGCCGCGGGAACTGAGGCAGCCCCGGCCGTGCCCGCGCCGCTCGACCCGTGGCGGGAATGGGTGCTGCATGGCGTGGCCGATGCGGGCTGCCCATCCCCCTACGACGACGCCAGCACCAGGCTGGCCGTCTGGCCTTCGGCCTTCAACCTCGAACTCACGCCGGACGGCGGCAGTTGGCAGATGGAGGTGCGGGCCTTCGCGGAGACCTGGCTGCCGCTGCCGGGAGACGCCGACACCTGGCCCGAAGGAGTCCACCTTGATGACGAGGCTGTGCCGGTCGTACCCCGGGCGGACGGGCCCTCGATCAGGCTCCCCACCGGCCGCCATCGGGTTCGCGGCGTGTTTACCTGGCCGGAACAGCCGGAGCGAATCGCGGTGCCGGCGAGCATCGGAATCGTCGCGCTCGTGCGAAACGGAGAGGCGGTGCGGATTCCCGATCGCGATGCCGGGGGGGTGCTCTGGCTGCGGCGGACGCGCTCAACGGCCCCCGAGCAGGACCAGCTCTCGCTCCAGGTCTACCGTGTGCTCGAGGATGGCCTGCCGCTCTGGCTGCGGACCGAACTGGAGCTGACCGTCTCCGGCAAGAGCCGTGAAGAGGAACTCGGCGGCATCCTGCCGGCTGGCTGGCAACTCTCCTCGGTGGAAGGGCCGATTCCGGTGGCAGTCGACGCGGCCGGCCGGCTCCGGGCCCAGGTGCGGCCCGGCACCTGGCGGATTCGGATCGACGCCTTCCGCACCGAAGACATACGGGAACTCACGACAGACCCCGCGATTCCACCGGCCGCCGCCAGCGAACTGGTGGCGGTGCGGGCCCGGCCGGAGTTTCGCGCGCTCGAACTCCAGGAACCGATGCCGGTGGATGTGAATCTCACCACGTTCCCGCAGCAGTGGCGGGGATTGCCGGTGTTTCAGTGGGAAACGGCCAAGCCGCTTCGCTGGATCGTGAAGGCCAGCGGAGCCGGCCTGCGGCAGCCCGACCGGTTCCAGATCGCCCGTCGGCTCTGGCTGGACGAGGATGGCCGGGGGATCACCTATGAAGACACGATCACCGGCGAATGCCGGGAGATCTCCCGGCTTGATGCGGCGGAGGGGCATCGTCTGGAGGTGGTCCGGATCGGCGGCGAGCGGCAACTGATCACCCGCGACCCCAAGACCGCTGCCGAGGGGATCGAACTGCGTTCCCCGCGGCCCCAGGTGCAGGCGATCGGAAGGACGGAGCGAACTCCTGCGCTCGCAGCTACCGGATGGCGGTCCGACGCCGACAGCCTCAACCTCACGTTCTCGCTGCCGCCGGGCTGGCGGATGCTGGCTGTCTTTGGGGCCGACCGAGTGGAGGGCGACTGGCTTACCGCCTGGACGTTGCTCGATCTGTTTCTCCTGCTCGTGTTCGCCGTGGGCATGTTTCGGATGCGGGGGCTGGTGGCCGGCGGCCTGGCCTTTCTGGCGTTCGGGCTGGCCTATCACGAGGCAGCAGCCCCGCGGTTCACCTGGTTGTTCCTGTTGGCTCCCGTCGCTCTCCTCCAGGTGACCCGTTCCCCGAGGGTTGCCTGGTGGCTCAACGGCTGGCGCCTGCTGGCCGTCGGACTGCTTCTGCTCCACCTTGTGCCCTTCGTGGCGGGGGAGGTGCAATCGACGCTCTTTCCGCAGCTCGAACCGGCAGGCATCCACTACCGAGAGCGAAGCCTGACCGACATCCTCCGCTCCCGGCCCAGCCGCAGCCGGGCGGGCTTTGACGTTCCGCTCGCCATGTCGGCATCTCCGCCAGCCGCGGGCTACGAACTGGGGGAGTCCCTCGGGCGTCAACGAGAACCGGGGAAGGCAGGAGCGCAGGCCCAGGCCTGGAATATGGCGTTTTTTCCAGGCACGTGCACGCAGACCGGGATCGCGAAGCCGGCCTGGGATGGGAATCGAGTTATCTGCCGCTGGGACGGGCCAGTCGGCAGCGGGCAGACGCTCCGAACTCTTCTGCTCCCATCGTGGCTGCATCGCAGCCTGGCCGTCATCCGCGTGCTGCTCCTCGGCCTGCTCCTGCGGGAGCTGCTCCGCAGGCCTGCGAGTCACTCCCGCGACGGCCACCCGCCGGTGGCCCCGGCCGTCGTGGCCATGGCTGTGGTAGCTCTTCTCATGGTCTGGTCCGAACCGTTGGCTGCCCAGTCGTTCCCTGATCCCAAGACCCTCGAAGAACTCCGCAATCGGCTCCTCGAGCCCGACGAGGCCTTTCCCCAGGCTGCCGACATTCCCGTGGCGTCACTGACGATCACCCGCGGAACGTTACGGCTGGAGGCGGAAGTCGACGCGGCCGCCGACTGTGCGGTTCCGGTACCCGGCCGATTCCCTGCCTGGTCGCCACTGACGATCACCATCGATGGTGAGGCCGCAACTGCCTGCCGCCGCGACGACGGCTATCTCTGGGTGTGGGTTGGAGCGGGTGTTCATGCCCTTGCCGTCGAAGGGCTGCTGCCCGATGTATCGGAGTGGGTCTGGAATTGCCGCCTCACTCCGCGGCGGCTGCAGCTGGAGGCGCCGGAGTGGAACGTCAAGGGACTCAACGACGACGGCCATCCCGAGGGCCCCCTCTTCTTCACCCGCCGGGAAGAGGCGGAGGCCGGCGGAGTGGTCTATGACCAGAAGAACTTCCGTGGTGTCGTTCAGGTTGACCGAGTGTTGGAGATCGGGCTTGTGTGGAAAGTCCACACGACCATCCGCCGCTGTTCGCAGCCAGGCCGGGCGATCACCCTGCAGGTCCCGCTCCTGCCGGGGGAGCGGGTGCTGTCAGGCTCTGGCGACGGGCCCCAGGGCAGCATCACTGTGACGCTTCCGGCCGACGGCATGGAATCCAGTTGGGAGAGCGAGTTGCCAAACACGCCCGAGATTCAGCTCACATCGCAGGCCGGTCTGCAGTGGGTCGAACGCTGGTCACTCGTGCCCTCGGCCGTTTGGAACGTGCGGTTCGAGGGGCTTGGGCCCATCTATGAGGGAGGTGCCGAGACGCTCGTACCCGTGTGGTATCCCTGGCCTGGTGAATCGGTCAGGCTCATGATCGAGCGGCCCCAGGCAGTCGATGGCCGCACGCTCACCGTGCAATCGGTCAGCCGCACGCTCGACCTCGGCTGGCGGCGGCGCAACACCACCCTCAGCCTTCAGATCGAGACCAGCCTCGGAGGCGAGTTTCCTGTTCGGGTGCCCGAGGAGGCCACGGTACGGGCGGTGCAGCGGGATGGCCTGCCGCTGCCGGTGCGGCGGGAGCAGGGACAGGTGATGGTCGGGCTTCAGCCCGGCAGCCAGGCAGTGACGGTAGAATGGTCGACGGATGTACCGCTCACCACCCGATCGGCCTTCGAGCCGATTGGTCTCCCAGTTGAGGCCGCCAATGTTACCAGCCAGATGCAGGTGCCCGAGTCGCGGTGGATCCTCTGGGCGAACGGCCCGCTCCGCGGGCCGGCGGTGCAGTTCTGGGCAGTGCTCGCCGTTGCAATCGTCCTGGGCCTGGCCCTGGGACGCGTGGCAGGCTCGCCCCTCAAGACCCATGAATGGGTCTTGCTGCTGATCGGCCTGACACAGGTTTCGGTGTTTGCAGCAGCGACCGTGGCAGCATGGCTCTTTCTCCTGGCCCGCCGCGGCCGTCGCGATCCTCAGGCCGATCACTGGCTGGCCTTCGACCTGATGCAGTTGCTCCTCGTGGGACTGACTGTGGCGGCGCTGGCGATCCTGGTCGTGGTTGTCAGCCGTGGCCTCCTGGGCCGGCCGGAGATGTTTATCACCGGCAACGGCTCATTCGAAAACCAGTTGCGGTGGTTCGCCCCTGATTCAGCCCCTGATCTCGATCGCCCCTCGGTGGTCACCATCTCGATCTGGTTCTACCGGCTTCTGATGCTGCTCTGGGGCCTGTGGCTGGCCAACGCCCTGACCCGCTGGCTGGTGATCGGCTGGCGGCAGTTCACCGCCGGCGGCGGCTGGCGGCGGCGAACGCGGGTTGGCTAACAGACTGCGGCCCACGTCTGCCGCCGCAGGATGCGGCGGTCGGTCCTGGGTGGAAAAAAATTG
>ERZ889217.1580-NODE-1580-length-11330-cov-21.036541_pt1 | contig 11330 bp, 11 predicted proteins | sample MGYA00521098_ERZ889217 | MGnify/ENA primary metagenome ERZ889217 (study PRJEB32303, sample SAMEA104408613) | aquatic metagenome | biome: Brackish water; feature: Pelagic; material: water | place: Baltic Sea | collected 2014-06-10T22:04:00 | depth 2,362 m ...
AGCACTGGGGCGTATCCTCGCCCGCGACGCGACGTTCGCCGCCCCCGAGCCGGTGATGCTTCGTACGTGCTCGCCCCAGAGTGGCCGGTCGCATCCGCTTTTCGCGACTGGTAGAATCAGTTCATTCGATCCGGAGCCCGAGAGAGGAACCCATCATGGCTGCCAAGACAATTCTCTTTCCCACCGATTTTTCCACGGCGAGCGACGCAGCCCTTGCTCATGCTGAGACGCTCGCCAAGCAGGCGGGGGCGAAACTGCTGATCGTTCATATCGAGGAGCCGCCTCTGGCCTACGGCGGTGGCGAGCTGTACTACGGCCTCCCTGAGCCCAATTCGGCGCGGATCCGGAACATGCTCGAGGACGTGAAACCGACCGATCCGGCAGTGCCGTTCGAGCACCGGCTCACGATGGGCGACCCGGCGGCCGAAGTGGTTCGGATCGCCGCGGAAGACAAGGTCGAGATGATTGTGATGGGCACCCATGGCCGCACCGGCCTCACTCGCATGTTGATGGGGAGCGTGGCCGAGGCCATCGTGCGGCGGAGCCCCTGCCCCGTGCTCACCTACCGGGAGGTTGATACGAAGCTCTCCAAGGCCGCAACCTGACGGCATGCCTGTCCGTACGATTCTCGAATTGCGGGCCCGGGTGCGGCGACTTCTCCGCGAGCGGTTCGACGCCCGCGGTTACCTTGAAGTTGACACCCCGGTCCTCGCGGCCGAGGTGCTGCCCGAAGCCCACATCGATCCGTTGGTGGTGCCGCTCGCCGGTCAACCGCCACGCTGGCTGCAGGCGAGCCCGGAAAACCTGATGAAGCGGCTCTTGGCGGCAGGCTCGGGGCCGATCTACCAATTCGCCCACGCTTTCCGCGCCGGCGAACGCGGGCCCCAGCACGATGTCGAGTTTCTGCTCCTCGAGTGGTACGCCCCCGGGGCCACGCTCGTAGAGGTCGCCGAACTCCTGGCCGAACTCTGCGGGGCGGTGCTCGGCACCAGCAGCCTCGAGCGGGTGACCTGTGCGGATGCATTTACGAAACATGCCGGGGTCAACCCGATCACCGCATCAACCACCGAATTGCTCGCCGCCGCTGTCCGAACCGGTTGCCAGTTGCCCGAGGGACTGACGCTGATTCCGGAGGCCGACCGGCGCGACCGGGCCTTTGAGGTGCTCTTGTCGGAGGTGGTGCAGCCGCGGTTGGGCCACGCGGCCCCCACGATGCTCGAAGCCTGGCCGGCCTCCCAGGCAGCCTTCGCCCGGCTCGATCCAGCCGACCCGGCTACTGCTCGGCGATTCGAGCTGTTCGTGGCAGGGGTTGAACTGGTCAATGGCTGGGAGGAGGAGACCGGCCGTGAGTTGCTGACCAACCGGATCGCCGCCGCCAACGCGGCCCGCCAGAGCGGTGGTCGACCAGGGCTACCGACTCCCCAGCGACTGCTCGACGCCCATGGGCCGCAGATGCCGGCGGGCGTGGGCGCGGCGATGGGCTTCGATCGGCTGGTAATGCTCGTGGCCCATGCCGACACGATCGACGCCGTGCGTTGCTTTCCCGACGGCGGCTGACCGGCTTCAGGGCTCGAGGCTGAGCGAGACCACCAGCCAGCGTTCCAGGGTGCCGCGCTCTCCGGTCTCCGACCGCGGCTCCATGAGCATGTGAAGGGATTCAGCGGGCCGGCCGCAGGCCGCTAGATCGGCCGTGACCGTCCAGGTGAGGCCTCCCTCCCGCTGCCGCCGGGCGGCTGTCACGACCGGCCGGGCCGGGGCACATTCCCGCACGGCGTGGACGGCGGGCACCGCCCGAAATGCTGCTTCTCGCACTTCCGGTGTCGGCGGCTCGGGAGCGGCCGACACCGCCTGCGGCAGCGAGAAGGCACCGGGTGCGCACATCGAGATCGCATCGGTCAACCGCTCGTCACGGATTGCATCGATCCAGGCGGCGGCGGCGGCAGTAGCCCGTTGCCGGGCAATCCAACGGTCGATCATGGCTCCGGTTGTCGCCTGGGCCGCAAACCCGACGGCGAGCCCCAGCCCGATCAAAGCCAAGAGCCGGCCGGCCCGTCTGCCCTCGGCCCGGCGCAGATCGGCCAGGGCGGCAACGGCCAAAGCCACGGCCACGAGCGGGATCATGGCGGCCAGGGGGGTGACGAGCACCAGCACCGACATGGCACCGGCCACCAGGGCCGCCACGGCCAGCGGGCTCACCGGCCGATAGCCTACTGTCTGTTCGTTGGCTGAATCATCGGCCATGGCCGTTCACCGGGCCCGCCGCCCGTTCCCTTCGCGGCAGATCGATCCTCAACGCGACCGCACCCGCAACCCCTCGGCCGCCTCCAGCGCCTTGCGACGATCGGCATAGCGCAGGATGAAGTCGGCATCGGGATCGAAGGCATGATCGGGGCGGGCAAAGGGCCCCTTGGCAGTCGCGGCCTGAACCCAGGCCAGCCAGCGGCGATCAGGGGAAAGCCCAAAGAACATCCGGGCCTCCGGCGTGGGCTGGATCAGATCCCGGGGCAAGGGCGCCGTGTGGAGCGATGCGGAGATGAAGCAGACGGTAACCCAAGCCGTGAGCATGGCCACGATCGGCCCGGCAGCGAGTTCCACCGGCTTGCGAAACCGCACCTGTGTTCGGGAGACCCGGTCAGTGATCTCGCGAAACAGGAGCAGCAGCAGGGCGAAGGATCCCTGCAGTGCGATGAAATCGAGCAGGTAGGTGAAGGACGATGCCCGCGGCTCGAGCCAGGCCACCACCCACTCATACCAGGCCGTGGCCAGGCTGGCGGCCAGGAGCACGTTGAGCAGCATGATCAGTCCGCCCCAGGTGCCCTCGGCCCAGATGGCAAAGGCTACGGAAATGAAGATCGCAAGCAGCAGGATACTGATGATCATGTCGCAGGCCTCCGGGCAGGGGGCGATGCAGGACGGGCTGCCCCTGGTGCGGCGGCGGGAGGAGGCGATTGGCTGCCCCCTTGCGTCGCCAGGGCCCGCTGAATCTCGTCGAGTGAGGTCACGCCGTCGACCACCAGTCGAATCCCAGCATCCCGCAGCAGCCGCATGCCATCCTTGACGGCGGCCTGCCGGAGTTGCTCGCCCGGCACACCGGCAGCGATCCCCCGGCGGATCAGTTCGCCGCTGGCCAGTTCGAACAAGGCCGTCCGGCCGAAATAGCCAGAACCCTGGCAGAGCCGGCAGCCCTCGGCAGAGGCCTTGTAGATGTGCGGCAACTGCTCGGCTGTCATCCGCACGCGGGCTAAGAACTGCTCGGGCGGAGGCGCGACCTGCTCGCGGCATTTGGGACACAGCCGCCGCAGGAGTCGCTGCGAGAGCGATCCAACCAGCACCCCGGCGAGCTGCTTTGGCTGCACACCGCAGCTGAGGATCTTACCGATCGCGTCGATCGAATCACCAGCCTTGAGGCTGAGGATCACGAGCTGCCCGTCCCCAGCCAGGCGGACCAGTTCGGTGACGAGTTCCTTGTCGCGAACATCCCGGGTAACAATGGCCCGCGGGTATTCCCGCATCGCCTCGGCGAGGACAGCGGTGGGTGTGACAGAGGTTCGGGCATCGAACCGGAACGGCTTGACGTTTTGGATCTCGCGGGGCGGCCGGGCGGCATCTTCGATTGAGACGAAGTCACGGAGCAGACGGTCGGCCGTTTCCAGGATCAGGTCGAACGAGGTCGAGAGCCCGCCGCTGGGCAACGCTGACAGGAGGATCAGCCCGCGGTCGACGGCCAGGAGTTCACCGGTTCGCTTGGCCACAGGCTCGGTCATCCCGAGATCGGCAAGCTTCTTGTAGGCCACTGCCGGAGCCTCGACCCGAATCTGCAATTGCTCACCAGCCGGGCTGGACTGCACCGCCAGCCGGCAGTTTCGCGGCTTGCCATCAACCGTGATGGCAAACGGGCCTCCGCCAGTCCGGGCTCCCTTGGGCATCCCGCAAATTGTCTTGAGCACCGCAGACATCGCGTCGCCAACGGCCCGACTCGAGGGAGCCGCATCGACCCAGGCTTCTTTTTCCTTCCAGCCCCGCGGCGGCTGCCTGACCTTGGGCCGGCCCCAGACGCCATCCACCTCGAGCTGGACGGCTGATTCAGCCGCGTTGTTGATGACGAGCGTGGCGGCCCGGGCCACCACGGCCCCGAGCAGCAATTTCTGCGTCTCGTCGCAGCCCGGCAGCTCCTTGGCCGCTGCCAGCCGGGCGTCGTTCTCCGCGGCATCCTTGCCACCGGCGGCGGCCAGCTCGACGACCGGCAGCAATTCCTCCTCGTTGATCGGCTCACGGATCTCGATTCCGAGCGGCGCCACAAGCCGGGCGACAATCCTCCGGGCATGACCGAGCGTGAGAATCCGCTCGGACATGGCTACTTTTGGATTGCGATAGACGGCATAGATCACGATCGGCACGAGCCAGGCGGCAACCATCAAGGCGATGCCGAGGGCTGCCGAGGGAATCCACCAGGCGAGAACGGCTGCCAGCGGCAGGGGCAGGCCGCAGACGGTGCTCCACAGGGCTGGGGAGAGCCGGTGCTGGGTGGCGTCTCGGCAGAGCCAGTCGCCAGTGCGAACCCAGCCCAGAACGATGAGCCACCAGATCGCCACGGGCGTGATCGCCAGCCCGCCACCGGGACCGCGGTCTTCCCAGGCCGCCGTCACCTCAGGCCAACCCTCCGCCGCTCCGGCCACCATCGGCACGAGCGGCATCCCGATGGCCGTTCCCGCAATGCTCCGCCAATGTCGCCGCATCATGTCGTTCCGATGCCCTTGAGCGCCATCATCAAAGCCTCGCGGTTGGGCGCGATCTCGAGGGCATCCTTGCGGTCGACGAGTTCCTGGTCGATCAAGCTTTTGAGGCTCATCGTGAAGTCTTGCATTCCGTCACGGTGCGACTTGCGGATGTGGTCGGCAAGCTGGTCGTCGTGCCCTTCCAAAACCAGCTTCCGCACCATCACGTCGAAAAACATGATCTCTACGACCGGCACCCGGGAAAGGCCGCGCGACTCAGCCTTGGAGCCATTGGCTTTGAGCAGCTTCTGGGCCACGATCGCCTTCATGTTGTTGGCAATCGCGCTCCGCAGCGCGTTGTGCATCTCCTCGGGAAACAGGTCGAGGATTCGACCGATCGTCGTTGAGGCGCTGGCGGCGTGGATCGTGCCGAAGACGAGGTGGCCGGTCTCGGCGGCGTGGATCGCCGTCATGAAGGTTTCCTCATCCCGCATCTCACCCACGAGGATGATGTCGGGGTCTTCCCGCACGGCGTGCTTCATCCCGACCCCGAAATCCTTGACATCCTGGCCGATCTCTCGCTGGTTCACCAGACACTTGTCGTCGGTAAACACGAACTCGATCGGATCCTCGAGCGTGAGGATGTGCTTGCGGTAATTACGGTTGATGTAGTTGAGGATCGACGCGATCGTGGTGCTCTTGCCCGACCCGGTCACACCGGCCAGGAGAATCAGCCCCTGGTCGTACTGGCAGAGCCGCTCCATCGTGGCCGGCAGACAGAGGCCCTCGAAATTCGGGATCGAGTTGTTGACTCGCCGGGCGACGAGCCCCAGCGAGCCCTGCTGTTTGAGCAGGTTGACACGGAACCGCCACCGGACTCCATCGATTTCGGTCACGAAGGCGAAGTCAACACCGCCGTCTTCGTCGAGGATCCGCCTCCGCCGCTCGTCGAGCATCGGGATGCAGAGCCGGGTCATCGTCTCGTCGTCGATCACTGGCGCCTTGAGCGGCTGGAGCGATCCCTTGACCCGGATGATGGGCGGCTGGCCGACCTTCATGTGGAGATCGCTGCCGGCGAGTTTGACGAGTGCCTCGAAGTAGCGGGAGATTTCCAGCTTCTTTTCCAGCTTCTTGGCAGCATCGCCGTTGCCGGCCACCGTGGGGGGAGGAGAGTCGATCGTAGACATTGGTGGACCCGGGCCGGGGACTGGCGGTAGATCTGGGGAGGACTCGAGAACCGTCACCCGGAGGGTGGCCGGACGGGAATACCCCGCCGCTGAAAGAGTTCCTTCACCTCGCGGATCGTACACTCTCCGAAGTGGAAGATGCCAGCGGCGAGCACGGCGTCGGCCCCCCCGCCCTCCACGGCGTCGGCCAGGTGCTCGGCCCGGCCCGCCCCGCCGCTGGCCACCACCGGGATTCCGACCGCCTGGCTGACTGCTGCCGTCATTTCCAGGTCGTACCCTTCCCGGGTGCCGTCGCGATCCATGCAGGTCAGGACGATCTCGCCCGCCCCCAGTTGCTCCACCCGCCGGGCCCAGGCGACAGCCTCCAGGCCCGTTGGCACCCGGCCGCCGTTGACGAACACCTCCCAGACCTCACGGCCGTCGCGGAGGACCCGCTTGGGGTCGATATTCACCACCGTGGCGCAGCTCCCGAGCCGATCGGCCACGGCCGTGACAAGCTCTGGCGTCCGCACGGCCGCCGAATTGATGCTCACCTTCTCGGCCCCAGCCTGCACCAGCCGGGCCGCATCGTCGAGCGTGCGGATGCCGCCGCCGACCGTGAACGGCATGAAGATCGTTTCCGAGACCCGCCGCACCATGTCGAGCATGATGTCGCGGCCCTCGTGGCTGGCTGTGATGTCGAGAAATACCAACTCGTCGGCCCCTTCCGCCTCGTACCGCGCCGCCACCGCCACCGGATCACCTGCGTCGACGAGTTCGAGAAACCGCGTTCCCTTCACGACCCGACCGCGATCCACGTCAAGACACGGAATGATCCGACGGGCAAGCATCAGCTGCGGCTCCCCACCCGTCCCTCGTCGGGGCTCGAGGCGGTGGCATACAGCCGCCGGGGGATCCGGCCCGCGAGGAACGCCTGCCGGCCGGCAAAACAGGCGGCCCGCATGGCCGCGGCCATGCGCTGCGGATCAGCCGCCTGGGCGATGGCGGTATTGAGCAGCACACCATCCACACCGAGTTCCATCGCCGCCGCCACGTCGCTGGCAGTGCCCACGCCCGCGTCCACGATCACGGGATAGTGCGGGTCGCCATCTTTGAGATATTCCAGACAAATCCGCAGGTTGTTGGCATTCAGGATGCCCTGTCCTGACCCGATCGGACTCCCAGCCGGCATCACGCTCGCGGCGCCGAGTTCCTTGAGTCGGCGAGCCACCACCGGATCGTCGCTGGTGTAGACAAGCACGCTGAAGCCGTCGGCCACGAGCCGCTCCGTGGCAGCGAGCGTGCCAACCGGGTCGGGCAGCAGGGTTTTCGTGTCGCCAAGCACCTCGAGTTTCACCCAGTCCGCAGCCGTGCTCCCCATGTCACGGAGCAATTCCCGGCCCAGCCGGGCCACCCGCACCGCCTCGTCTGCGGTGTAGCAGCCAGCCGTGTTCGGCAGGAGTGTGTAACGGGAAGCGTCGAGGTGATCGAGGATGTTCTCGCCCGCGGCATTGACGAGCCGCTCGCGCCGCACCGCCACGGTGACGCAGTCGGTACCCGACTCGCCCAGGCAGCGGGCCATCTCGGCGTAGGTCTCGTACTTGCCGGTGCCCACGATCAACCGGCTGGCAAGCGACACCCCGCCCACCATGAGCGGGCCGTCAGCGACTGCCGCAGAATCCTGCCGTTCATTCGCTGCCTGCTGCACGTTAGCCACCACCCACGAAGGTTACGATCTCGATCCGCTCACCGCCGGTCAGGCTGGACTCGGCAAATCTGCTCCGTGGCACCACCCGACCGTCCACCTCGATGGCCACAGGCCGGCCATCGAGACCCGCCTCGACCAGCACCGCGGCTAGGGTGCCATCCGGCGGCACGGGCCGGGCCCGGCCATTGACCAGAATTGTCTGCGTGGCCCGCTGATCTCCCGGCAATCCACTCACGGCACCGGCCCACCGCCACGCGGCCTGGCAATATCGAGCGGCAGGAGCGCCGCCGCCGTCCCCGGCTTGCCCACTGGGGGAATGCCGTATGCCACCGTCACGCCGGTCGCCGCGTCGGTCACGTACAGCACGGAAGGAGCCATCCGGCTGGTTGCACCCATCTTGAGCATCCCGGGCACGATCATGAATCGTTGGTTCTTGACAGTGCCGACCTCAATTCCCAGGTCGGGGAGCACATTGTGCTGGTAGGAGGCGGCAAACTTCCCGGCCTGGCCGAGCACGCCACCGGTCAGTCGGCCGGTCTCAAAGTCGAGGATGAACAATCCCTCGGTGGACGCGTCGATCGGAGTCGTGCAGACCGCAAACGTCTGGTCCGCGAGTGACGTCATCGCCTGGGCCGGAGGCGGCCGATGGCTGGCTGCCAAGCGTTCTCCGATCACCAGGCCGGTGAGGAACACGCCGCCCAGGACCACCATCGACCAGGCCGCGGCGGAAGACAGTTTGGGAATCATGTAGGAACGCTCCACCTCGGAATTACGGCCGACAAAACCTCGTCCAGCCGCCCTCCGGCCTGGATAGCAGACTGCCGTTTGCCCCGGTGCTGGGTCGGGAGACACGAGCCTGAGTATAGTGCCCTCAGACTGTGTTTGCCGGGAGGTGGTCGGCCGGTGTGCGGCAGAACTTCACCCACACCGGCTTTCTTCCGGGGTTCCCATGACAGCACGTCGTGTTTCGCGCGGTCGCAACGCCATTCTCGTGGCCAGCGGCGACCTCCGCGAGGAGGCCAACCAGGCCTGCTGGCCGGCTCAGAAGCGGATGGAAGCCGACCTGACGGCCGCCTTTGATCGGGCTGGCTGGCACTTGGAACGCGGCCACGCTGTCTCTCGAAAGCGAGGCCACGGATTCATTGCCAGCAGCCGCGAGGGGCTCGATGTATTTGCCGGCATCGACCCGACCGCGCCGCTCGTGGTAGCCGAGGCAGTCTGGCAGTATTCCAACCACGTTCTGCCGGGGCTTTCGACCCACACGGGCCCAATTCTCACCGTCGCCAATTGGTCGGGGCAGTGGCCGGGCCTGGTGGGGATGCTCAATCTCAACGGCTCGCTCACCAAGGCGGGTGTGTCCTACGCCACGCTCTGGGCCGACGACTTCGCCAGCCCTTCGTTTGCCCGGCACCTGCAGGCCTGGCTCGAGACCGGTGGCGTCCATCACGACACGAGCCACGTGATTCCGCTCGGCACCGTGAAGATCCCCGCCGCCATCCAGAAGCTCGGCGAATCGATCGCCACCGACCTCGTCTCCCGGAAGGCGCTGATGGGCGTCTTCGACGAGGGCTGCATGGGCATGGAAAACGCAATCATCCCCGACCGCCTGCTGCACGCCACCGGCGTGTTCAAAGAGCGGCTCAGCCAAAGCGCCCTCTACTTCGAGACAATGCGGGTGAGCGAGCGGGAGGCGCTGGCGGTGTTCCGCTGGCTGAAACAGGCCGGGATGCGGTTTCACTTCGGTTCCGATGAGGCGACCGATCTCACCCGCCAGCAGGTGCTGCTCCAGTGCCGGATGTATGTGGCGGCGCTGCGACTGGCCGACCGCTATGGCTGTGATTTGATCGGGATCCAGTATCAGCAAGGACTCAAGGATCTGCTGCCGGCCAGTGACCTGGCCGAAGGGATGCTCAACAACTCGAACCGGCCGCCAGTGACGGCCGAGGGATCAACACGGGTGCTGTTCAAGGGGAGACCGCTGGTCCACTTCAACGAGGTGGACCAGTGCGCCGGGCTCGATGGCCTCTTGACGCAGCGGGTTCACGAGGCGCTCGGCGAGCCGGTCGAGAATACGCTCCACGACATCCGCTGGGGTGACTGGGATCACTCGGGCACCACCGACCAGTGGGTCTGGGTGTTTGAAATCTCGGGCGCCGCCCCGCCGGCTCATTTCGTCGGGGGCTGGAACGGGGCCACGGGCTTCCGGCAGCCGCCGATGTACTTCCGGCTCGGCGGCAGCACACTGGCGGGCGTGAGCAGGCCGGGCGAGATCGTCTGGAGCCGGATCTGGGTCGATGGCCGAAGCGGGCCCGGTGGAACCGAACGGCTGTGTATGGACATCGGCCGGGCGTCGGTCGTGGCCCTGCCCGAAGCAGAGAGCCGGCGGCGGCTCGATGCCACCACGCCTCAGTGGCCGATCATGCACGCAGTCACCCACGGCGTGACCCGCGATCAGATGATGGCGCGTCACAAGGCCAACCATGTGCAGGTGGCCTATGCTCGCGATGCGGCCAGGGCCGATCGGGCGGCGCTTGCCAAAGCGGCCACGGCCCAGGCGTTGGGGATCGAGGTCTGCCTCTGCGGCAGCCGGGGGCAGGCGTTGAACGACCGGTGGTGAGCCTGGCCGGTGGCAGGCCGGATTTGCTCAATTGGCAGGTCCTTCGCCCTGGATCACCCGTTTCTTGTGGACGCTGCAGCGTCGAGGTAAAAAAAATGAACTGGCGTTGGGGGCAACGCGTAGAGAGGGACGGCACGAGCGGGAGGTTGGACAGGGTGAAACCCTGGTCGACTGTCGTGGTGTCCCCCCTCTACGAACACAAGGAGTCCCCATCATGGTCGCTCGATATTTTCTCGGCGGTTTCGGCGGACAAGGGTCAGACAAGGGTGAGACACGGGGGCCGTCCCGCCAGCAGCGGCGGCGGCTCGAGCGGCGGCAACGATCCCGCCGCGATCTGGCTCGGGTTGCATGTGCCGGTGAGTCGCTCGAATCCCGAGCTTTGCTTGCAGGCGTGGTCGCCGACTACACGCAGTTGGCTTTTTGGGGGGGTGGAGCCCAGGGCGGCGTCGTGCTCGAGAATCAAGGCTCGGCTACGGTTGAAAACTGGACCGCCACTTTTGACTTTGGCGGCACAATCGCCTCGATCTGGGATGCCGAGATCGTCTCCCGTGAGAACGGCGGCTACACAGTTCAGGGGCCGGCCTGGAATCCATCGCTCGAACCTGGCGAGAAGATCTCGTTCGGATTTGTGGCCACGGCAGCCCACCCGAACCTGCTGGCGGCGCCCGCGAGTATTGCTGTCAACGGTGGCTCATCCACCACGCCTCCGGCGACCGACCCCGATTCGCAGCCCAGCCAGCCGAATGGCTGGGGCGTGTATGCCCGGACAGGGTGGTGGGGCAACGGGCTCAATGGTGGCGTGCTGGTGACCAACACCAGCAGCGCGACCTCGACCGGCTGGACAGCCAGCTTCGACTTCGACGGCGAGATCATCGACATCTGGAATGCCCGGATTCGGTCACAGGACGGGTCGCGGTATGTGATCGAAGACGTGGACTACAACGGGGCAGTCGCCCCGGGGGGCTCGGCATCCTTCGGCTTCACCGCACGGATCAACTCGATCAACGTCGCCCCGGCGAACCTGATTGCAAATTTTGAGGGTGTAACGCCGGTCACTCCCACGCCCGAGCCCACGCCCGAGCCCACGCCCGAGCCCACGCCCGAGCCCACGCCCGAGCCCACGC
>ERZ889217.1581-NODE-1581-length-11327-cov-21.872871_pt1 | contig 11327 bp, 7 predicted proteins | sample MGYA00521098_ERZ889217 | MGnify/ENA primary metagenome ERZ889217 (study PRJEB32303, sample SAMEA104408613) | aquatic metagenome | biome: Brackish water; feature: Pelagic; material: water | place: Baltic Sea | collected 2014-06-10T22:04:00 | depth 2,362 m ...
GTTGCCAAGAAGAAGACGACCAAGAAGAAGGGTCATGGCTGAGCCTTCCGTGCCGACTCGCCTGCAGGGTTCGTCCCGAGGGTGAAATCGTCACGGACGCTCACGCCCCGGGATTCCATTCGTGGGGGCCCGGCGGGCTGGTGAAACGGCCCGACTCTTCGCCCCGGTCTCCGTCTGTCACAACCCCTCGGGGGAGTGAGTGCGACACGACCGGTGCGTTCACGCTCAGACGAGAAAGGCCGGCCCGGGCCCTTGGGCGCCCGGGCCGGCCTGATTTTTGAGTGTAGGCTCTCCCGGATGAGCCACTCCCCACTGTCTTCTTCCCCACCCTCTTCTATAGGACCGCCGGTTGATGCGGAATCCTGCCGATCCGAGAAATTCCTGAAAACCCAGGACCGGCAAGAATCCCAGGAGTCCAGCGGGTCGGGCTGTTGGCTGTTATGCAGTTGCCAGGGGGGGGCTGAGGCGGCTCTGCGGCAGCGCGCCGCCGAACTCTTGCCCGCGGCCCGGCCAGGAGTCTGGCGGCGGGGTGTCGTAACGTTCAGGTTGCCAGACGCAGCCGGGCCGGAGGCCGGGCCGGTTCAAGGAAAGCCCGCCGCGGGCAATTGGCCCGAACTCGTCTTTGCCCGGACGACAATCCAATCTCTGGGGCAAGTCTCCGGCGTTGACGATCCGGCTCGAGAGACAGCGGCCATTGCTGCCGCCCGCCAGGCGTACCACAACGTTCATGTCTGGAAGCGTGATCCGAAGGCAGACCTTCCAGTTGCAGCGATCCGCGCAGGGCTGCTTGCCGCCTGCGGCCTTGACCCCGTGGCAGAACTGGCAAAGCCGGGTGATCGGGTGCTCGACTGCGTGCTCGATTCAGCAGACCGCTGGTGGATCGGCTGGCATGACGCCCTGGAGCCGGCCAGCTGCTGGCCAGGTGGTCTCTATCCAGGTGCTGCCGCGCAGCTGCCCGCAGGCAAGATATCTCGGGCCTGGCTCAAGCTCGATGAGGCGATTGCCCTGTTCGGCATCTCGTTCGAACCAGGCCAGCAGGCCATGGAGCTGGGTGCCGCTCCGGGCGGCGTCTGCCAGCGGCTGCTCGAGAGCGGACTCGAGGTCGTGGGCGTTGACCCGGCGGTCGTGGACGAGCGGGTGGCAGCCGATGCACACTTCCACCAGTTGCGGATGCGGGCTCGGGACGTGCCGCTCAGGCGCTGCGGCCGAATCGATTGGCTACTCTCCGACATGAACATCGACCCTGCGAGCACGATGGCTGCCCTGGGACGAATCGCCACCGCTCCCGCCGTCGGGCTCCGCGGTATCGTGGCAACGCTCAAGCTGCCTGACTGGTCACGAGCGGCCGAGCTTTCCAGCTGGCTCGAGATGTTTCGCTTGTGGGGATTCGAACCACGAGCCCGTCAGCTCTCGACGGGCGGTCGGGAGATCTGTGTCGTGGCGCTTCGGCCTGAGCCGCCGCCGCCGGGCACTCGCCGACCACAGGCTGGAAAGGTCAGCCGTCGCCCCGCCACACGGCGGCCGGGTCGGTAAGGCTGCCAGAAACAATCTCGACCTGACCGGTTTGGGTTTCGAGCACCAGCCTGCCGTCGTCGGCGATGCCGGCGCACAGTCCTTCGTGGATGCCGTCGGCAGCATGGATTCGAATCCTGCGGCCGGTGAGGCAGCAGAGCGGTCGGTAGCGACTGCCGAGCCGCGCGGGATCAGCCCCGATCTCCGTGAGCAGACCGAACAGGGTCGGTAAAAACCGGCACAACAACGCCTGGCGGGCAAGCGGTCGGCCGGTGATGTCAGGAAGTGTGATCACCCGCTCACGGATTTGGGCCGGCGCGTCAGCCGCGGTGCCCGTGGTGTTGACACCGACCCCGAAGATCACCCGCCCGTCACCTGCGGTCTCGACGAGAATGCCGGCCAGCTTGCGTGTTCCGACTTCGACGTCGTTGGGCCAGCGAACGCGAGCGGATACGACCGGTTCGCAGCTTTGAATCGCTTCGGCCAAGGCGACACCGCAGGCCAATGACCACTGAGGCACCGCTCCCCCTGCTGCACCGAGAGACATGGCGTCGACGACAAGGCTCATCGTCAGGCTGCCTGGAGCCTGCCACCACCCCGCGCCGCGGCGGCCCCGGCCTTGGGTCTGTCGGTCGGCGACCACCGCGGCCGGCAGACTCGGATTGGGGTGCTGGGCAAGCTGCCGGGCTCTGTCCATCGTGGAGGTAGCCTCGGCGAACTGCTCAAACGAGGCAAGGCCGGCTGCCAACAGGCTGCCAGAGTCGATCGTGTCGTCGGGCAAGCAGGAATCGCAAGTAGGCAAGCTGGGAAGACTCCGAAGCCGAGACAAGCCAACCATCCTAGCCGCTCCTGCCGCGGGCTTGATTCGGCTGGCCTGCGCGCGGTACTCCCCGCAAGCTTCGGAGGGTGTTTCCGGGGCGGACCCCTCCCTGTCAATTCCCTGGCAGATTCTTGCCAGCGGATCCTCTTACGTGGTTGTAGGCCGATCGTGCGCGGAATGCGTAGCCTCCTTCCGGTCATCGTTGCGGTCATGGGCGGCATGGCAACCCAGCCGGCCCGGAGCCAGACCGCGTCTCTTCCGCCGCCAGCCGCCTCGTCGCTCGACCGGCTCGCCCAGGCGCCCGCGCTCTCCGCGCCGCCACCCACCTGGGATCCGTACGCACCGCAGGCCACGCAGATGATGCCGCAGCTCAATCCTGGGACCTCGACCTGGGCACCGTCCGCCATCGGTGGCCAGCCCGGATATCCTGGCTACTCGACCGCCGCTCCGTCGCTGGTGCCGCCGGGCAGCCAGCCCCCGCCACAGGCGTTCACGCCGGCCGGCTACCCCGCCCCGAGTTCTTCGTTCGACCAGCAAGTTCAACAGACCTACACCCAGACGATGCACGTCTTTCAGGGCGTTCGGGGCAGCTGGGCCTATCTGCTCGGCGACGGCCAAGGAACGAACGTCGGCATCAATGAGCTCGACACCACGGCAACCTTCGCCTTGCCGTTTTTTCACAACTCACCCGTCAACGTGAATCACGCGCCGCTGCTGATCACGCCCGGCTTCGGTCTGCAGCTCTGGGATGGCCCGCAGACCTCGGCCTCGCTCCTGGCTGATCTCCCGCCCAACACCTACGACGCCTTCATCGATACGGCGTGGAATCCGAAGTTCACGCCGTTGTTTGGAGCCGAACTGGGCATCCGCGTGGGCATCTACACCAATTGGGACGTGTTGGTGTGGGAGAGCTGGCGCATCATGGGGCGGGCGATCGGCACGCTTCAAATGACCCCCACGATGCAGGCCAAGGCCGGCATCATCTACCTCGACCGCAATCAGGTGAAACTTCTGCCCGCCTTGGGCATGACGTGGACTCCGAACGCTGACGCCCGCTACGACATCTTCTTTCCCGCTCCTCGGGCTGCCAGGCGGTTCGGGGCCACCCGCAGCCATGATTGGTGGGGCTACATCTCCGGCGAGTATGGCGGTGGTGCTTGGACATTCCGTCGCAGCACCTCGCTGTACAACATGATCACCGGCTTCGACTACAACGATATCCGGATCGCCTTGGGAGCAGAGTGGGTGCCGAAGGGTCCGACTGGCCTGGCCGGCAACTTTGAGGTGGGCTACGTCTTCTACCGGCAGCTCTATTACGTGGAGGGCCCGCCGCAGATTCAGGATCTTCCTGACACGATCATGTTTCGGCTGGGTTTGGCGTACTAGGTAGAGGGCGGCGGGGTTGAGGGCGGCGGGGTAGCGGGCGGCGGGGTAGAGGGCGAAGGGGCCATCCCCGGCCCCCTCTGCCTTGGCGGCTGTTTGGCCGTGGCGGTGCGTGGGCCACGCACTGGGCGGTTCGGATTCGTAAAAAAACAAATGACGCTACGGCTCCTATTCACGCTCGGGTTGGTTTGTGTCGCGGCCGGCCTGCGGGCCGAAGAGGCGATCGTGCCCTTGCCGCCGGTCGAAGAGTCGTTCTTCGAGCGGATTCGGCTGGCGGCGCTTGGCGACCCCCAAGATCTCACCGAGCCCCTGCTCCTGGATGATCTAGCGCCGCCGGGGCAGCCGCCGCAGGAGTTCGACCCGCCGGCGGGCCGCAAGCTGCCGCCCGGAGCCAAGCCGGGGCCGCTCCAGCAGGCGATCTTCACCGTCACGGAACTGCCGCGGCTCGGGGACAATGGCCTCGGTCTCACGACGCTCGACACCAGCTTCACAATCGGTCTGCCCGCACCGACGGTCAACTCTCCCCTGTTGCTCACGCCGGGATTTGGCACGAACTTTGTGGGCGAAGTGCCGGGACCGATGGATCCCGGCCTGCCCGCGCAGCTCTACGACGCCTGGGTCCAGGCCCGCTGGTTGACCAAGATCGGGGAGCGGTTCGGGGTGGACCTCGCCGTCGCGCCGGGCTGGTATTCGGACTTCGTCAACAACACGTCCCAGGCCTTTCGGGTGACTGGCCACGGCTTCGGTGCCTGGGAGGCGCGGGATGACCTACGAATCGTGGCGGGCGTCATCTATTTGGATCGGTATGACGTGAACCTGCTGCCGGCGGGCGGGCTCTTGTGGACGCCCTCGGATTCTCAGCGGTACGAACTCATCTTTCCGCGGCCCCGGCTGGCCTGGCGGGTGAACGAGAGTCAGCGGGCCGCCCAGTGGGTCTATCTGGCCGGCGAGTTTGGTGGCAATCAGTGGGCGGTCCAGCGAGACAGTGGCGTGGATGATGTGATCGTCTACAGCGACTACCGGCTCCTGGTCGGCTGGGAGCGGCGGCCGGCTGACCTCGGCATCAACTGGCGGCTCGAGACTGGTTGGATCACCGGCCGGCAGGTGGAGTATTACCTGACCGACACAGCCGATTATCAGCCTGCCGACACGTTCCTGGTGCGGTTGGGGGTGTGGTACTGATCGGGATGCGGAGACTTGGAACAGGGCCGCGAGCCGGCGGTCCTACGTTTTCGGCGGTCGCTGATCAGCTCGGGATGGGTCCCGGTACCGTCACGGGGCTCTCCGCTCTGAATCGAACAGTTCAGGCCGCTCGCTGGACCGGCCAGGACGGCTTTGGCAGGTTCTCGGCGTCGGAGTCTTCTCCGCCGCCGCGTTCCTCAGGCACGCTCACCTGAAGGCCGATCAATCGGGAAACAAATACGGCCATGTAGAACTGGCCGAACACCGCCTCCAGCCAAACCAGCCAGCGGGCGGTGGCCGATGCGGGCACGATGTCGCCGTAGCCCACGGTGGTGAGCGTGACGAACGAGTAGTAGGTGAAAACGCCGGCAGCGGCAAATGGGTCGGCCCCGGCGTCGACATGGTAGCGGGCGAAGTCGATGGCGAATGAGCCGGGGGCGAGCCGCTCGAGGAGCGTGTAGACATTCGCCCAGCACATTCCGAACAGCACGAACACGCAGAGCGCCCCACAGACCATGTCGAACACGATCCGTTTCGCGGCCAGCACGTCGACGAGGATCAGGAGCCCCACAGTGACGATCGGCACGATGAAACTCACCGCCCGGGCGACGGCCCAGATCCAGTAATGACCCACGGGGATCTCACCGGCCAGGATCGTCGTTCCGAGGGTTGCGAGCCCCGGCAGCAGGAGTGGCAGGCAGAAACCGAGCATCCGCCGGCCACCCAGGGCTGCGGCCGCACCGACGAAGACGAACTGTTCAGCCACTAAGGCGAGGAGTTCCGCCCGTGGGTGGCCCTCGGTGAGCACCGATAGCACTGGCAGAAGGAGGAGATGCACCAGCAGCAGCGAGTAGCGGCCGAAGTGGGGCTGGCGGATGAACTTCACCAGTTCCGCCAATGGATTGATCGAAGACAGCATCGCCGGACGGTAGCGAATTGGGTGGGCCACACGGGAGGCCGTTTTTCCGAGGCAGGACACCAGGCCGGCCGGCGGGAACTATGCTAGACGCGTACCCTTCCCGGTCCTTGTTGCCAGCCTTACCCCGCTTGCCATCATGCGTACACAACCATGCCTGCTTCCCTCCCCTGCTCCGCTCCTTCGGTTCGTCCTGGGGTGGATCGTTGCCCTCGGGGCGAACTCGTTCGCTGCCGAGCCCGGTGAGGGTCAGCCGGAGAACCTGGCCTTGCCGAAGCAGTCGCAGGCCGGTCAGCCCGTCGCCACGCTGCCCGACGCCAGCCAGCCCCCGGTCGTGACCGAACACACGATCAACGTGGGGGGCCGCGAGCTTGCCTACAAGGCGGAGGCGGGGATGCTACCGCTTTTGGAGGAGGATGGCACACCGAAGGCAAATGTCTTCTTCGTGGCCTACAACCTCGTGACCGATGCCGACGCGGCCCGCCGCCCGATCATGTTCTGTTTCAACGGCGGCCCCGGAGCGGCGGCCGTGTGGCTGCACCTCGGCGGACTCGGCCCCCGGCGGGCGATGGTCAATCCGGATGGCTCGCTTCCTCCGCCTCCGTTCGAACTCGTGGACAACGAACAGACGATCCTGCCCGTGGCGGATCTCGTGTTCATCGATCCGGTTGCCACCGGCTATAGCCGGGCGGCGAAGGGGCAGAAGCCGGAGCAATTTTTTGGCAAGGCACCCGATATCGAAGCGATGGCCGAGTTTATCCGGCTGTATGCGACCAGGCAGGCCCGCTGGCGGTCACCCAAGTATCTTTGTGGTGAAAGCTACGGTGTGTTCCGGGCAGCTGGATTGGCAGCAGAACTGCAGGACGAGCATGGCATGTTTCTCAACGGACTCGTGCTCGTGTCGGGGCTCATCGACTTCGGTACGATCCGGGCTGGTGGCTCGAACGATCTACCGTACTCGCTGTTTCTGCCGAGCTATACCGCCGTGGCCCATCACCACGGCCGGCTGCCCGCCGATCTCCAGGCCGATCGGGCCCGAGCCCTGGCCGAATCGGAGGCATTTGCGGCAGGGGAGTATGTGTTGGCGCTGTATTCCGGTGCGGCGCTCTCGGCCGAACGGCGGGCCGCCGTGGCCGCCCAACTGGCCCGCTACACGGGTCTCTCACAGCAATTCATCCTCGACCAGGATCTCCGCCTCGACGCCTCACGGTTTCGTGAGGAACTGCTCGCGGAGCAGCGGCTGATTGTGGGTCGATTCGACGGCCGGATCACCGGCCGTGACGGCGACAGGTCTTCGGGTGTGCCACGGTTCGATCCCTCCTACGATGCGGCACTGGGGCCGCTGGCTGCGGCGATGAACGCCTACGTGCGGGAGGAATTGAAGTTTGAAAGCGATCTGCCGTACAAGGTGCTGACTGGTGTGGGGCCGTGGCCCCAGGACCAAAACCGCTACGCCAGCACGGACTGGCAGCTGGCCGATGCCATGAGTCGCAACCATCATCTGCGGGTGCTCGTGCAGACCGGCCGGTGCGACTTAGCCGTGCCGTTTCTGTCGCTCCGTCACTCGATCGACCATCTCGAGATCGATCCCTCATTGCGAACCAACATCTCCTACTCCGAGTACGAATCGGGGCACATGATGTATCTCAATCGCACGGATCTCAGCCGGATGACCGACGATCTAAGGCAATTCCTCACGGCTCCTGACACTGCTCGCAGTGCCCCTTGAGCAGGATTTCGGTGACGGATCCGATCCCCTGCCGCTCGCTCCGGCCCGCCTTGCTGGCGGCCGGGCGCGGCTGGATCTCCACCTGGATGTCGTCGAGGCAGGAAACCTCGCCGCAGGTCGTGCAGACGAAGTGGGGATGATCGTCATCATGATGACCGCCACCACTGCCGGTGGCTTCAAAACGCCAGACATGGTCCCCGAGTTCGACTCGAGCCAAGAGTTTGGCTTCGGTGAGCTCGGTCAAGTTGCGATAAATCGTAGCCCGATCGAACCCCAGCGAATCGAGTGACTCCGACACCTCGGCATGAGTGCGGGGCCCGGGAGCCGTCTCGAGGTGCCGCAACACCGCAACCCGGGCCGCAGTACACCGCAGGCCGGCACCGCGTATTCTGCGGCGGACCTCCTCGTCGTTGACTTTGGTGGGGCGGCCCATGCAAGCTCGGTGTGTCCAAATGAGCCCTATTTTTCCGAAGCTCTCTGGAATTCTACACGCTCGGGCCAGGGTGCATGAACGACGTCGGTCGCCTGCCCCTCGCGAGAGTGGATGCTGCTAGCGGGCTCCGAACGGGTCAACGCGTCCGCAGAACATGGTTTTTCAGCCGGTTCGGCGATGGCTCGAAAATGCCGCTTGACTCACAAAAGCCTCACGCTACATTCACGCCCCGGCCTATGGGCAGTGGTCAGCGGATCGACCACCACAACATCTTGCGATAGCACGGCAGATGGAACTGCATATCACTGATCGCGTTTTCCAGGTCCTAAAAGCCGGCCTAGGTCGGTTCAGCCGACCGGAGTAGCGGCCTAAATCAGGTTTCGGGCTGGTTTGCACGATAACTATACGGAAGTATACTTTTTTGACGGGTCGGCGTCAGGCCGCAGCCTCTTTCCCCCGGAGAATTGATCCCATGGCAGATTTCGACTCGGCCACGCTCGCAGGCGGTTCTTCGACCAGTCAGGCCGCCGACTCTCGTGCGGCTGGCCGCACGGCGCTCGAAATCACCCCGACTTTTTGCCCGGCCGACGTCCCAAGCCCGTTCGATACCACCGAATGGGAGCTTCGAACCGCCGTGATCAAGGGTGAAGATGGCAAGGCGTTGTTTGAGCAGCCGGCCTGTGAGATCCCCGCGGCATGGAGCCAACTGGCCACCAACGTCGTGGTCAGCAAGTATTTCTACGGGGAGATCCACACCCCTGAGCGGGAGCATTCGGTCAAACAACTTGTGCACCGAGTGGCCCGCACGATCACCGACTGGGGCATCGCCGATGGCTACTTCAAGACCCGACAGGATGGCGAAAACTTCTACCGCGATCTGGCCTGGCTCTGCGTCCATCAGCACGGCGCCTTCAATTCGCCGGTCTGGTTCAACGTCGGCCTTTTTCATGAGTACGGCGTCAAGGGTGCTCCGTGCAATTGGCGGTGGGACGAGAGCCGACGGGATGCGGTCGTTCCCGACAATCCCTACGAATACCCCCAGGGTAGCGCCTGCTTCATTCAGAGCGTGCGGGACAATATGGAAGACATCATGGACCTCGCCCGCAGCGAGGCGATGCTCTTCAAGTTTGGCTCAGGCACGGGTACCGACCTGTCCACGATCCGTAGCCAGCGCGAGAAGCTTGCCGGTGGCGGTAAGCCCTCCGGGCCACTCTCCTTCATGCGGGTTTACGACCAGGTGGCGGCGGTTGTGAAGAGCGGTGGCAAGACCCGCCGGGCAGCCAAGATGCAATCACTCAAGGTGCATCATCCCGACATCATGGAGTTCATCGAGTGTAAGTCGAAGGAGGAAAAGAAGGCCCGGGTGCTGATCGAGAAGGGGGGCTATGACTCAAATTTCAATGGTGAGGCCTATAGTTCGATTTTGTTTCAAAATGCCAATCTTTCGGTTCGGCTCACGGACGAGTTCATGGAAGCGGTCGATCGCGACGACTCTTGGACCACCCGCTGGATCACGGATCCTTCCAAGGCCGGCCCAAGTTTCAAGGCCCGGGATGTGCTTGAACGGATGGCGGAGTGCGCCTGGCAGTGCGGCGATCCCGGCGTGCAGTACGACACCACGATCAATCGCTGGCATACCTGCCCCAATTCCGGGCGGATCAACGCCTCGAATCCGTGCAGCGAATACATGTTTCTCGACGACACAGCCTGCAATCTGGCGAGCATCAATCTGATGAAGTTTCGCCGGCCCGACGGCAGCTTTGACGTTGAGCGGTTCACAACGGCCTGCCGGATTTTCCTCGTGGCCCAGGAAATCCTGGTGGACCATGCCAGTTATCCAACCCAGCGGATTACCCGCAATAGCCATCTCTACCGGCCACTCGGGCTGGGCTACTCAAATCTCGGAAGCCTGTTGATGGCCGATGGTTTGGCCTACGACAGCGACGCCGGCCGAGGGCTGTGTGGTGCACTGACGGCCATCCTGCATGGGGTAGCCAACCGGACCAGCGCTGAACTCGCTGCGGCAGTGGGCCCCTTCGAAGGCTATGCGGCCAACCGCGAACCGATGCTCCGGGTGATGCAGATGCACCGCGATGCGGTTGAACACATCGATCCGGCCTGCCCGCGGTATCTCCACGATGCCGCCCGCGAGATCTGGGAAGAGGTGATGGCTGGCGGACGGAAATACGGCTATCGCAACGCCCAGGCCACCGTATTGGCACCGACAGGCACGATTTCCTTTTTGATGGACTGCGACACCACTGGAATCGAGCCCGACATCGCGTTGGTCAAGTACAAGCAACTCGCCGGTGGCGGAATGCTCAAGATCGTCAATCAGACCGTGCCATTAGCGCTGCGAACGCTCGGCTACGACGAGTCGATGGTTGAGGCGATCCTGGCCTTTGTCGACAAGAACGACACGATCGAAGGGTCCCCGGGGCTTAAAAACGAGCATTTGTCAGTCTTTGATTGTGCCTTCAAGCCCCGCCTGGGCGAACGGAGCATCGCCTGGGAAGCACACATCAAGATGATGGCTGCGGCGCAGCCGTTCCTCTCGGGCGCGATCTCTAAGACGGTCAACATGCCGCGGGAGTCCACCCCGTCTGACATTGCCAAGGCCTACCAAGAGGGCTGGCGGATGGGGCTGAAGGCTCTGGCGATCTACCGCGACGGCTCCAAGGAGAGCCAGCCACTCAATACTTCGAGCGAAGCGGACAAAGCCGCAGCGAAGGTGACGGCAGCCCCGCGGCGGGAGCGGTTGCCCGACACCCGCAGGAGCGTGACCCACAAGTTCAGTGTGGGAGGGCACGAAGGCTACATCACCGTCGGGCTGTACGACGACGGCCGGCCGGGTGAGCTCTTCATCACAATGGCCAAAGAAGGGAGCACGATCGGTGGGCTGATGGACGCCTTTGGCACCGCGGTGTCGATGAGCCTTCAATACGGCGTGCCGCTCGAGGTCTATGTGAAGAAGTTTTCACACACGCGGTTTGAGCCATGGGGCTACACGAAGAATCCGGATATCCCGGTAGCAAAGAGCCTGGTTGACTATCTTTTCCGCTGGATGGGCACGGAGTTCATCCCGGGCTATCGCGAGGCGAACCGGCAGGTTGGACAGGGAGGTGATGGTGGCGGCGGGGAAGCCGCCGCGGGAGATGATCCGGAAAGTGAGCGGAAGCCCGCCGCCACGATGGCGAGCGGGCTGGCCGATGGCCAAGGAAAGGCCCGCAGCAAGGCAGAAGTGAACGGCAGCCGAGGGCGGCATCCAGCCGGCAAGCCTGGTTCGACGAAGCCCGTGTCGGGTACCTGGTCAAACAGCACCGCCAAGACCAGCACCGCCAACACCAGCACC
>ERZ889217.1582-NODE-1582-length-11320-cov-19.856724_pt1 | contig 11320 bp, 11 predicted proteins | sample MGYA00521098_ERZ889217 | MGnify/ENA primary metagenome ERZ889217 (study PRJEB32303, sample SAMEA104408613) | aquatic metagenome | biome: Brackish water; feature: Pelagic; material: water | place: Baltic Sea | collected 2014-06-10T22:04:00 | depth 2,362 m ...
CCAGCAGGACCGGATCAAAATGGTGGGGTGCGTGGAACACCACAATCTCGCCGCGCCGGGGAGCCCGGTTGCGGTAGCTGAGTTTTTCCACCAGCAGGCGGTCCTGGATCTGCAGGCCCGGCAACATCGAACCTGAAGGGATGTAACGGGCCTCCAGGAGGAACTGACGGATGCCGAGGGCCACCACCAGGGTGATCAGCACGCCCCGCCAGAACAGCCAGGGACTCTCCTGGGGCGGTTGAGCGGCTGGGGAGTCGGGGGCCACGGCCGGCGGGGGCTGGGGACTGGAGGGGTCCTGGGGCACAGGGGGGTGCGGCTCAGACAACTGGGGATCAGGGCTCAAGAACCGCTAAGGCGGGCCTGCTGGGCAGGTACGGCAGATTAGGCAGTCGCAGGCCCTAGCTCGCCCCTGAGCGATCCCCATGGTTCGTCCCCGCTGGCTCTCACCCGAACGGGTCCCCCCCGGCCGGGGCTGGCGCCATTGGGACCGGTTTGTGGCCCTCTGGGCCAGCGTCAACCTGCTGTGGGTGGGGTTTGATCTCACCTATGTGCCGCTCCGCACCTTCTGGTTGCAGCGCACCCTCTATCCATTCCCGTCCCTGCCCCTGGCGCTACCGCTAACGCTGCTGCCGTCCATCACCCCCTACTACGACCCGATCAAGGGCATCGAGCCCCACCGCCAGACCCAGGCCTACCTGGCCGCCTTCCGCCAACTGGATCAGCAACTGCTGAAGGACCCAGCCGCCCCGGCCGCCCAGGCCCTACGCCGCCGGCAGCTGGCCCTCACCGACCAGATCATCGATGACAACCCGTTCCTGGTTTCGGGTCAGTCCGGCAGTCTGGAAACGGTGAAAAACAGGCTGCGCCAGCGGGCCGGCCTCGATTCAGCCAAGCGTTCGAACGCACGCCTGCTCAGCGAGGACTGGCTGCAGCACCATCCCTGGCAGGGGGAACGCCGCTTCTGGCAGCAGCAGGTGCTGCCCCTGATCGAAACCTGCTATTGGCGGTCGATCGATGAAAACGGCCATCCCAGCGACCACTTCTGGTGGTACGACCTGGTGCTGTTCCAGGGGGTGTTCGTACTCGACATTGGCCTGCGGATGCTGCGCCTGCGGCGGCGCCTGCCGGGCCTGAGCTGGCGTGATGCCCTGCTACGCCGCTGGATCGACCTGCCGCTGCTGCTGCCGATCTGGCGCTGGGCGCGGCTGCTGCCCGTGGTGGAGCGCCTCAGCGGCGCCGGCCTCATCAATATCGAACCGCTGCGGGCCGTAATCAGCCGCGCCGTGGTGTCCCTATTGGCCCTGGAACTGTTTGAAGTGCTGGCCCTGCAGCTGGTCGATGGCACCCAGTCCCTGATCCGCTCGCCCCAGTGGCCCCGCTGGATCCGTAACCTGCGCAGCCACCAGCGGGCCAGCCTGGCGGATGGGGGCGACCTCGTGGAATTGCTGCGGCTATGGGGGCCGCTGGTGCTGGGCCAGGTGGCCCCCAGGCTGTCGCCAGAACTGCAGGCGGTGCTCAGCCATGCCCTGCAGCAGAGCTTCCGGGGTGGCGCCATGGGCGCCCAATTGAGCAGCCAGCTCTCCGCTGCCGTGGTCGAGAGCCTGCTCGATCTCTCACGCAGCACTGGCAAACGGCTCTCCCAGCCGGACAACCGCCAGGTGGAGCTGCTCTTGCGCTTCGCGGACCGGTTCCTCGATGAACTGGGCGGTGCCCTAGAGGCAGGCAGCACCCTGGAGCGCAGCCAGCAACTGCTGTGCAGCCTGCTGCAGGACCTCAAGCTCACCTACTTGGCCCAGGTGAACCGGGCCGGCATTGATGCCTTGATGGATGAGCTCGATGAACTAACGAGCCCGGTTGCGGCGTCACCGGGTTCAGCAGCTGCGACAGCCAAAACGACCTGAACCGGCCCCCTTCGCCGGGACCGCTTACCAGGCACGCCAAGGATTACCCGAGCAGCACCGCCCTCCATTCCTCCGGCTTAAAACCCACCAGCACCTTGCCCTGGGCCGTGAAGACCAGGGGGCGTTTGATCAACTTGCCATCGGCGGCCAAGGCTTGGAGCGCTTCGTCTTGGCCCATGGCGGCCACGGCGGCGGCGCCGAGGGCCCGGTAGCTCTGGCCACTGGTGTTGAAGAGGCGCTTAATGGCGCCCAGGGCCGCCAGGGCTTCGGCCAAGGTCCCCCGTGACGGGGGGCTCGTGGTGATCTCGATGAGCTCCAGGCCCGGACCAGCAGAAAGGCCCTGCTGGGCTAGCCAGGTCAGGGCCTTGCGGCAGGTAGAGCAGCGGCCGTAGGCGTAAACCTTGAGCGGCAGATGATCACCTGCAATGGCCATGGGGCTAGCTCAGCGACCGAACAGATTTTTGAGGGCGCCCAGCAGGCTGTTGGAGCCCGAACCGACGCCCCCCTGGGGGCGGGTGCGGATCGTCACATCACCGTTAACGGTGGTGCGGCAGCTGAGCCGGTAGCTGGCGGGGCGATCAGCCAAGTACACCTGCTCGACATCACTGCGGGGGGAGAGGTTACGGGCTCCTTCAACCACCTCAATAACGCAGGTGCCGCACTGGCCCACACCGCCACAGTTGTTGAGATTGTTCAGGCCGACATAGGGGTTGATGCCCGCGTCTAGGGCCGCTCGGCGCAGGTTGGCCCCCTCGATGCAACCGACCTGCTGGCCTTCCTTTTCAAAACGGATGGTGGGCACGGTCAGCTGGGGATCATGGCGCCGACCAACCTACCTGGCGATGGCGGCCTTTCGGCGCCAGCACCGGTGGGTTGCAATAGATCAGCCAGGGTTGGCGCGGCTCCCCGTCCCTACCATTGGCCTCCCTAGGCGGTCCTAGCCCGCTCCTGATCCATGGCCCCGACGACCGATTCCCCCCACCCCATGGATGATCCCACGCTTGGGCTGGCGGCAGACCGCTACGACCTGGTCCAACAGCAGCTAATTCCCGGATACGGCAGCCTGGCCCGCCTGGCCGTGGCCCTGCTCGCCGCCTCGCCCCTGGCGTCCGAGCCGGGGGCCGAGGTGCTGGTGGCCGGCTGTGGCACCGGCGCCGAACTGCAGGAAGCCGTGGCCCAACGCCCCGACTGGCGATTGGGAGCCATCGATCCCTCGGCGGCGATGCTGGCCGAAGCCCGCAGCCGTCTAGCCGGAGCCAACAGCCGTCTGGCAGAGGCCCCAGCTATCGACTGGCAGCAGACCACCGTCGAACAACTCACCGAGGCACCCGGCTATCAGGGGCGTTACGCCGGAGTCCTTTCGGTGCTGGTGCTCCAGTCCCTCGCCGATGACGGCAGCAAGCTGGCCTTCCTCTCGGGCCTGGCCCGCAGCCTGCGCCCCGGCGGCCAACTGGTTCTTGTGGACCTGATGTCCACCTCCCTGCCTTCTTTGGAGGGCCAACTGGCCAGCGCCTGGGTCGGCTTCCAACGGGCCAGTGGCCTACAGGCCCCGGCCGAACAGCTCGCGCCCCTCACCCAGGGGCTCCATCCCGTCGGCATGGCCCGGCTGACCAGCCTGGTGAACGCGGCCGGCTTTAGCGATCCGGCCCGCATTTTCCAAGCCCTGGCCTTTGAGGGATTTCTGCTGCAGAAGCCCAGTTAGGCGAAGGCTGGATCCAGCTAGGGAGACCCTGGGGAAACCTGGGCAGGGGTATGGAGCGAGGGGGGCTTGGCCAGGGGATGACCGGGCCGATCGTCCAACACAACAACCATGGGCACCACCAGGGTGAGCAGGCCAATCAGGGCGCCGATCAGAGGGGCAGCCAGGCCCAGTCCAGAGCCTTCGGGGCCCGGGCCTGGAGAGCCCGCTGGCTGGTCCCCGCTCCCCCTGGCGAGAAGGTCCTGGGAATCAGTCGATGGGGCCCCTGGGGTCGCCGGACTTGCGGCGGCTTCGCCTAGGCCTTGCTGGGGCATGGGGCTTTGTTCCGCCGGCCGTTGGCCGGCCCAGCGATGATCGGAATCGGGCTGGGGCCGGGTACCAAACGCTGCAACCGAGCTCCGCTTGGGGGACAACTGCGGGGATCGGGGAGGGGGGTCGGAGTCCATGGAAAGGGGGAAGGAACAGGTTCAGCGACGCTGCCGGCGGCCATGCGGACCGGGGAGGGACGACGCGGAACAGCCCGGTGAAGACCTGGGACGGTCCCGAAGGACAGGCTCCCAAAGCTGGCTGAGTAACTCAGCAAGCGGCTTCAACAGGTTGCATGGATTCTGGCACCGCTGTCGAGGCTGCAACGGGGGCCCGGCCGGGACGGCCCCCTGAAGCCGGCGACCTGGCCTGCTCCCTTGGGCCGCCGCTCGCGGCCTAGGGACTAGGGGGCTGGTCCGGCTGCTGGAGCAAGGCGCGGATCTCCTTGAGTTCGGTCAAGATCGCCAGCAGCAGCTGCTGGCTGGCGGTAGCGGGGGAATGGAGCACTTCAACGGTCACCTCCTTGATCCGCAGCACATCGCGGGCAAACCGGGCCACCTCATTGGGGTGGAACAGCAGGGCGTCCTTTTGATCGGTGCGGTATTCGGGATTGAGCCGTTTTGGATTGAAGGGGGGGTTGAGGTTGCGGGGATCGGTATTGGTGTAGCGATACACCGACGCCCTGGAGCGATTCAAGGTGCGCTGCACGTCGTCAATGCCGATCAATCCATCGGTGGGCGGGGGGGGCAGGCCGATCGATTGACGCAAGGACTCTTGATCGCCAAGGGAGGGACCCACCCCGGGCGGGACGGTGCCTTGGGCGGCAGGGGCCTGTCCATCGCCGCCCAAGGGATAGCCGATCATGTGAGACGAATCTAAGACAATCGGGATCGAAGGTAGCAGCCTTTCTGGCGCCTGAGCTGGCCATTTCGGTGCAGTTGGGCTGCCCGATCAGATCAGGGAGGGGCCAGCGCCCCGGGCTGCGGTGATAGGTTCCGACCCAGTGCTCTGTGGCTGCCATGCGCGTCTCCCGCCTGATGCTGGTGACGTTGCGGGACGACCCGGCGGAGGCGGAAATTCCCTCCCACAAGCTGCTGCTGCGGGCGGGCTACATCCGCCGGGTGGCCTCCGGCATCTACGCCTACCTGCCCCTGCTGTTTCGGGTGTTGCAGAAGATCTCGGCGATCGTGCGCGAGGAACTCAATGCCACTGGGGCCCTGGAAACCCTTTTGCCGCAGCTGCAGCCAGCCGAGCTCTGGGAGCGCAGCGGCCGCTGGAGCGGCTACACGGCCGGGGAGGGGATCATGTTCCACCTCAGCGATCGCCAGGGCCGGGAGCTGGGTCTGGGCCCCACCCATGAAGAAGTGATCACGGCGTTGGCCGCAGATCTGTTGCGCTCCTACCGGCAATTACCGGTAAATCTTTATCAGATTCAAACCAAATTCCGGGACGAGATTAGGCCCCGCTTCGGACTGATGCGTGGCCGCGAATTCATCATGAAGGATGGCTATTCCTTCCATGCCAATGAGGCCAGCCTGAAGGAGTGCTACGGCGAGATGGACCGGGCCTACCGGCGAATTTTTAGTCGCTGCGGTCTCAAAACCGTGGCGGTCGAAGCCGACAGCGGCGCCATCGGCGGCTCCGCTAGCCAGGAGTTCATGGTTACCGCCGAGGCCGGCGAGGACCTGATCCTCAGCAGCGGCGATGGCCGCTACGCGGCCAACCAGGAACGGGCCGTGTCCCTGGCTGCCGAGGCCGTGCCCCTGGCTGCCGTGCCCTGCAAAGAGTTGGAGACCCCGGGCCAAAGCAGCATCGAAGCCCTTGCTGCCGCCCATGGCTTCGATCCCACCCAGATCGTCAAGGTGCTGCTGCTGCTGGCCCGCTGCGCCGATGGCAGCCTGCCGCCGGTGCTGGTGAGCCTGCGGGGCGACCAGCGCCTCAATGACGTGAAACTGGCCAATGCGGTTAGCGCCCGGTTGGCGCCAGCCCAGGGAGCCCTGTTGTCGATTGAACCGCTCACGCCTGAACTGGTGAGGACCGAGCGATTGGCCCTGGATCTGGCCGCCATCCCCTTTGGCTACCTCGGCCCCGACCTGAGCGACGCTGTCTTTGCCTCCACCGAGGCCACGGCGGGCATGGGAAATGCAGCTCTGTCCTCCAAGCCCCAGCCCAGGCTGATCACCAAACTGCTGCGGCTCACCGATCCCACGGCCGCCCAGCTAGATGCTTTCGTTTGCGGCGGCAACAGCCCCGATCTTCACCGGGTTGGAGCCAGCTGGGCGGGCCTGGGGCTCAAACCCGAGGTGGTGGATCTGCGCGCCGCCCAGCCGGGCGATCGCTGCCTGCACGATCCCAACCAGAGCCTCGTGGCCTCCCGCGGCATCGAGGTGGGCCACATCTTCCAGCTGGGGCGCAAGTATTCCGAAGCCCTCGGCGCCCGTTTCACCAACGAAAGCGGAACCGAGGAAGCCCTGTGGATGGGCTGCTATGGAATCGGCGTTTCCCGCCTGGCCCAGGCCGCCGTGGAACAAAACCACGACAGCAATGGCATCTGCTGGCCCGTGGCGATTGCCCCCTTTGAGGTGATCGTGGTGATTGCCAACCTGCAGGAGCCCAGCCAACGCCAGCTGGGCGAGGAGCTCTACACCAGCCTGCTGGACGCCGGACTCGATGCCCTGCTCGATGACCGCGATGAGCGGGCCGGCGTCAAGTTCAAGGACGCCGACCTGCTCGGCATCCCCTGGCGGGTGGTGGTCGGCCGCGGCGCCAAGGACGGCCAGGTGGAGCTGGTGCAGCGCCAGGGCAGCCTCAAGCGGGAGCTGGCGACGGCAGATCTGCTCGCAGAATTGCCCGGCCTGATCGAAGCGGGGCGTTCCGGGCTGCTGGCCTGAGGTCCCGGGGCGTTCGGCTGACCTGATCGAGGGTGGGCGGGCCAGGGCCTGGGGGCCGGTTCCGGGGGCTTGCCTAGGATTGGACCCTTCTTCCTCCCAATCCCCATGGCTGCTGGATGGCGTCGTGTGATGGCCGCCTTGTTTGCGGTATGCCTCAGCCTCAGCCTGGCCCTCACGGCCTGCTCGTCCACCGGCGGCCCCCTCACCGGCAACTACGTCGACGACACCATGGCCGTGGCGGAACGGCTGCTCGCCACGATTGCCATTAGCCAGGAGGATCCCGAGCGCACCGCGGCTGAAACCGAAGCCCGCTCCCTGGTCACCGCCTACATGGCCCGCTACCGGCCCCAGGCCAAGGTCAATGGGCTGGCCTCCTTCACCACCATGCAGACCGCCATCAACTCCCTGGCCGGCCACTACACCAACTACGCCAACCGCCCCCTGCCCGAGGCTCTCAAGGCTCGGCTGGACAAGGAACTCAAACGGGCTGAAGCCAGCGTCGTGCGCGGCGCCTGAGGCCCCAGCAGGCAGCCCCCCCTGCCTTGTCGAAGTGAAAGCAGGGCCTATTCGTCCACAAGCGGTCCTCCCGGACCGCTTTTTTATGACCCTTTCTTTGACGAAGGGACCGGTGATCTGAGAAGCTCGCAAGTTGTGCTCAGTTGCGGCTTCAGGCCGCCTTGTCCTTGGCCAACGTTGTCGTCATCGGTGCTCAGTGGGGTGACGAGGGGAAGGGCAAGATCACCGATCTCCTTAGTCGTTCGGCCGATGTGGTCGTCCGCTACCAGGGCGGAGTGAATGCCGGTCACACGATCGTGGTGGACAACAAGGTGCTCAAGCTGCACCTGATTCCATCCGGCATCCTCTATCCCGATACCACCTGCCTGATCGGCTCCGGCACCGTGGTGGATCCCAAGGTGATGCTGGGCGAGCTCGACATGCTGGCCGAGAACGGCATTGGCGTGGCCGGCCTGAAGCTGGCCTCCACGGCCCACGTGACCATGCCCTACCACCGCCTGCTCGACCAGGCGATGGAGCAGCGCCGCGGCGACCGCCGCATCGGCACGACCGGCCGGGGCATTGGTCCCACCTACGCCGACAAGGCCGAGCGCAACGGCATTCGCGTCATTGACCTGCTCGATGAGGACCGGCTGCGGGACCGCCTCGCCGGCCCCCTGGCCGAGAAGAACCTGCTGCTCGAGCGGGTTTACGGGATCGAACCCCTCGATGGCGAGGCGGTGATCGCCGAATACGCCGCCTACGGCCAGCGCCTGGCCCCCCACGTGGTCGACTGCATCCGCACGATCCACCAGGCCGCCCGGGCCCGCAAGAACATCCTGTTTGAGGGCGCCCAGGGCACCCTGCTCGACCTCGACCACGGCACCTACCCCTACGTCACCTCCTCCAACCCGATCTCCGGGGGGGCCTGCATCGGCGCCGGCGTGGGCCCAACCCTGATCGACCGGGTGATTGGCGTGGCCAAGGCCTACACCACCCGGGTGGGCGAGGGCCCCTTCCCGACCGAACTGCAGGGCAGCCTCAACGACCACCTCTGTGACCGGGGCGGTGAATACGGCACCACCACCGGCCGCCGCCGCCGCTGCGGCTGGTTTGACGGCGTGATCGGCCGCTACGCGGTGGCGGTGAACGGCCTCGATTGCCTGGCAATCACCAAGCTCGACGTGCTCGATGAGCTCGATGAGATCCAGGTGTGCGTCGCCTACGAACTCGATGGCCAGCGCATCGAGCATTTCCCCAGCAGCGCCGAAGATTTCGCCCGCTGCCATCCGATCTTTGAAACCCTGCCTGGCTGGGAGTGCTCCACCGAGCAGTGCCGCAAGCTCGAAGAACTACCCGCCAAGGCGATGTCCTACCTGCGCTTCCTGGCCGAACTGATGGAGGTGCCGATCGCGATCGTCTCCCTGGGCGCTAACAGGGACCAAACGATCGTGATCGAAGATCCGATCCATGGTCCAAAGCGGGCCCTGTTGAGCGCCTGAACGGTTCTGATCGCTTGGCCGATCCCCATCCCTTTGCCCGTGTCCATTGCCCGTGCCTGAGTCCGCCCCAGCCCGCCCCACCGACGGGACCCGCTTCGATGTCGTCGGCATTGGCAACGCCATTGTTGATGTGCTGGTCAAGGTGGAGGACACCGTCCTCGACAACCACGGCCTAACCAAGGGCACCATGGCCTTGGTGGATGAGACCCAGGCCCAGCGGCTCTACGCCAGCATCGGCCCGGGCCTGGAAACCTCCGGCGGCTCCGCCGCCAACACCCTGGCCGGCATCGCCCAGTTAGGGGGCCGGGCCGGCTTCATCGGCCGCGTGCGCGATGACCAGCTGGGCGCCATCTTTGCCCGCGACATCCGCGCCGTTGGCGCCAGCTTCCAGACCCCACCAGCCACCAGCGGCCCCTCCACCGCCCGTTGCCTGATCCTGGTCACCCCCGATGCCCAGCGCACGATGTGCACCTACCTGGGGGCCTCCGTGGGCCTGGATCCGGCTGACCTGGACCTGCAAATGGTGGCCGACGCCAAGTTGTTGTATCTGGAGGGCTACCTCTGGGACAGCGAAGCGGCCAAACGGGCCTTCATCGCTGCGGCCGACCTGATCCGCGCCCAGGGGGGCCAGGTGGCCCTCTCCCTGTCCGATGCCTTCTGCGTTGAACGGCACCGGGACAGCTTCCAAGAGCTGGTCGATGGCCATGTCGATGTGCTGTTCGCCAACGAAATGGAAATCACCGCCCTCTACAAAGCGAACAGTTTTGAGGAGGCCGTCGACCAGGTGCGAGGCCGCTGCCAGGTGGCGGCCCTGACCCGCAGTGAACTGGGCTCCCTAGTGCTCGCGGGCGACCAAAGTCACCCGATCGAACCCTTCCGCCTCGGCGAGCTAGTGGACACCACCGGCGCCGGCGACCTCTATGCGGCGGGCTTCCTGCACGCCTACACCCGGGGCCTGGATCTGGAGACCTGCGGCCGCCTCGGCTCCCTTTGTGCCGGCCAGGTGGTGACCCAACTTGGTCCCCGCAGCCAAGGCAGCCTGCGCCAGCTGGCCGCAGACCACCTGGGCCTGAGCTTCTGAGCCTGGCCCCTGGGGCCTGACCCCCCAAGGCTTGGGGGGTCAGGCTGGATAGCCCAAGGCCTCCAGCAAGGCCGAGAACTCCAGGCCCGGCGGGTGATCGTCGCCGCGGGGCTGGCGCAGCAACAGCAGCTCAAGACCCAGCTCAACGCAAAGCTCACTCCAGAGCGTCTCAGTGACACCGCCGGATTGGCGGCACAGCACCGCATCAATACCCCAGCGGCGACAGAGGGCCCGCTCGATCGCGCCCGGCGTTGGGCTGGCCGCCCCAACGGGATGCAAACAGGCCAGCTGGCCATCGGCCAATCCGGCGGCCCGGGCCAGGGCCAGGGCCGCCGGATTGGGCAGGATACGGGCGAAATGGCCCTTGGCAGGGCTATGGGCCAGGGCTTCGCCCAGCCGTCGCGCCCCGATCGCCAGCAGGAGCCGTTTGCCGCCCAGGTCGAGGCCCGTGAGATCGGCGAGGCTGCTGAGCACGTGGCGTCGGGGCAGGCCCCCGATCCCTGGGGAAAGGCTGCTGCCAGCACCAGCGCTCTCGAATAGAACCGTTGATGCCGCCTGGATCGGGACCGGGACCGGGGGCCGTTGCAGGCGCAGGAGGGGCTGGTCCAGGCGCCGGCAGACGGCCAGGAGATCAGCGCTAATCCGCTCGGCAAAGGGATGGGTGCCATCCACCACCCAACGAAAGCCGCCCTGGTGCCGCGCCGCCACCAGGGCGGCGGCGATGGTGCCGCGGCCGGCCAGGGCCCCCACCTGCAGCTCCAGGGCCGGATGGGGGCTGTAGGCCCGGCCCGCCGCCTCGCCCACCACACTGACCCGCAGGCGCCAGCCCCGCGCCAGCAAGGCTCTGGCCAGCCGGGGCCCCTCGCCGATGCCACTCACCAGCCAGATCGCCCCAGCCGGTGGGGGGTGGGGCAGCTCCGGCCCCACTGGTGGGCCAGCCTGAACAGGTGGGCCAACTTGAACAGGTTGGCCCGCGTCAGCCGCTAGCCCCTGGTGGATTTCGGGACCGTGCATCAGGATGGGGCCCCTTGGCGAACTCCTGATCCGTGAACCAATGCTTGCTGGAGGTGGAGGTGATCGAAGCACCCCAGGTGCGTTACACCCAGGACAACCAGACCCCCGTGGCCGAGATGGCCGTGCAAATTGAGGGGTTGCGTCCGGATGATCCCCCCGGCCAGCTGAAGGTGGTGGGCTGGGGCAGCCTGGCCCAGGACCTGCAGAACCGGGTCCAGGTGGGCCAGCGCCTGGTCCTGGAAGGCCGCCTGCGCATGAACACCGTGACCCGCCAGGACGGAGTGAAGGAGAAGCGGGCCGAATTCACCCTCTCGCGCCTCCATCCCCTGGCCGGCGCCGGCGCGGCCTCCTTTGGCGCCGCCCCTGGGGCTGCCGCTGGAGCCCAAGCCAGCCCCCAGGAGTTCTCGGCCAACCCCGCCAATGGCGGCGGC
>ERZ889217.1584-NODE-1584-length-11305-cov-18.287111_pt1 | contig 11305 bp, 9 predicted proteins | sample MGYA00521098_ERZ889217 | MGnify/ENA primary metagenome ERZ889217 (study PRJEB32303, sample SAMEA104408613) | aquatic metagenome | biome: Brackish water; feature: Pelagic; material: water | place: Baltic Sea | collected 2014-06-10T22:04:00 | depth 2,362 m ...
TGCCTTCACCCGGCTTGCCTTCACCCGGCTTGCCTTCACCCGGCTTGCCTTCACCCGGCTTGCCTTCACCAGGCTTGCCTTCACCACTGCCATTGCAAGCGGAGCAGCCGGGCTTTCCACATGGCTGCCCGTTCTTGTCGCAAGTTTCCTGCTCACGAGACTGCTGCTTGTCCTCTCCCTCATCCTGCGGCGATCGCTGACCTTCGCCGTTTGGTTGCGAGGGATCATCCTCGCTCTCCCGGCGCCGGTTTTCGAGAATTCGCTCCATCGCCTCACCGTCGTCCGTGCCGTCAGCCGCCACTGAGGGCTTCGGCTTTGCCGCCGCTTTGCCGGCGGCCGACTCACCCCGCCCCAAACCCTTTTCGTCAGACTCGGGTTGGCCCGATTCTGACGAATCTCCCTCTCCGCCGCCGGCCTGTGGCCTCCCTTGATCCGGCGAGCCTTCACGACCTCCTTCTCCCGGCTGCCGCGTACCCCCGCTCTCCTTACTGGGGCTGCCTGCGTTTGATTCGCCCTGTTGCTGACCCTGCTGGTTCCCCTGCTGAGCGCCTTCCTGCTCACCTTGCTGGTTCCCCTGCTCACCCTGCTGCTCACCCTGCTGGTTCCCTTCCTGCTCGCCTTGCTGGTTCCCCTGCTCACCCTGCTGGTTCCCTTGCTGCTGGCCCTGCTGGTTCCCTTGCTGCTCGCCTCGCTGATTCCCGTCTTGCTGGCCCTGCTGGTTCCCCTGCTGATTGCCTCCCTGCTCCGAACCGGGCTTGTCGCGACCCGACTGGTCCGGCATCCGCTCCCCCGGTTGCCCTCCCTGCTCACCCCCTTCAGCGCCCTGATCGCTCTGCTGCTCGCCCGCTTGATCGCCCTCCTTGGAACCGCCCTGCTGGCCGTCGGGCTTGGACTCCTTCTGCTGGCGATCCCGCTCGGCTGCCTCTGGTTGATCGGGCTGATCACCGGGTTCGGAGCCCGACTCACCTTGCTCCTGATCGCCGCGATCTGGTTCCTGGTCCGAATCGTCTGGCCGCTGGTTCTCCGGCTCAGGCGTGGGTTGCGGCGGCGCCGCCGCATCTATCTCGAGCGCCCGCCACTCAGTGGCTGATTCGTTGGGCGAATCGGGCCGCGTATCGACCGCCACGGCCCGGTATTCCAGCACGCTTCCCGGCTCCGCCCCAAGCGGCCGCGGAATCAGCGTGGCGGCTCCTCGAAACGCTTGCCGCGGCTTGCCTACGAGGAGCGAGTCGCCCTTGCGAATCCCCTCGCGGCCCCGCAGTCGCGTCTCCACTCGCACGCTGGCCACGGCGAAGTCGGGATCACTGGCCCGCACCCGCACCGTCACCGGCGCGTCGGGCGGCACCCGCACGACTTTCTGCTCCGGGCTTTCGATCACCACCTCCGGAGCCAGATCGGGAACCACCTCGATCCGATGCTCCAACTGGCCGATCACGTCGGGCTCGGTAGCCGTCCCAGCCGACGACCGGGGCCGATACATAAAGCGGTACGAAGCAAACTCCGGCCCCGTGCGGTCGGCGGCCATGCGAAGCGTGAAGGTGCCGTTGCCCTGGAGCGAGTCCGGTCCGGCCAGCGGCAACGCCACATCCCGCCTACCGTCGCATCCGAGGTCGATGGCCACCGTCTCCAAAAGCCGATTCGATTTCGCCACGACCGTGACCTTCGTGCCCTCCAAACCGCGAATGTCGCCCTGCCAGGCAACTGTCTCAGGCTCCCGGCCGGTGTAGGCCGGATAGTGGTAGCGGAGTTCCCGCACGATCACCATCGGGGCATCGACGGCCATCACCCGGATCGGCTCGGTGCGAGCATCCCCGGCGGAGATCATGAGCGACACGCTCTGGTCGAGCCCGCGGGCTGTATCGGGCACGACGGCCTGCCTCCGGCCATCCCCCGCCGACACCAGCGGAACCCGCCAGGCAGTCGCAGCCGGATCGGTGCGTCCATCATCGAGCAGCGGCGTCACGATCAGTTCAGGCTTTTCTCCCGCCGAAAGTCCGTCAATTTGCGTCGTCAACATCAGTTGCCGGCCGCGGGCGAGTTCCACCTCGCCGCGCACCACCGTCAGGGCTCGTTCCCGTTGATCTGCTCCGACGGGATCCTCCCCTGCCATCCGCCACGAAAGCCGGGGCGGTTCGATCTGCACCCGCGCCGGCGGCGCGATGTTCACCCAAGGCACAAGCAGGCGGGAGGCCGATGTAATCAGGCTTTTCGGCGCAAGGATCTGATACAGGCAGGCGAAGCCGACCAGCCCCGCCAGGATCCAGGCTAAGACTGAGGCCACGCCATGCAGAGCGAGGTCATCTGGCACCCGCGACAACTGCCGCGCCGCCCGCCGCCGAATCGATTTCACCACCGGCTCAGACAAGGCCCCGCTTTTGTGCTTCACGAGGACCGCATTGACGAGGTCGTTGTGGAGTTCGGGGTGCTGTCTTTCAAAGGCCCGGGCCGCGTAGACGACGTTGACCCTGCGAAGCAATGGGGGCAGCCCCCAGCGGATCACGGCCGCGGCAACGGCAACACCACCGGTTGCCAGCCAGGCCCACCGCGCCGTCCGCGGCAGCCCGCCGGGCACCAGCCAGTGCTCGAGCAGCACTCCGACCAGAAGCCAGGTCAGGACGCCCAGGGCCAGACCCATCAAAAAGGTCGTCAGGGCTTCCGACCGGTATTCGGCACTCGCCGCCGCGAATCGCCGGGCAAGATACTGCTCCGACTTGGAATCGGCCGTATCAGCCTCCCGCCAGGGGGCGACTTGCAACGGATCGCTGGTGGGCTGGGCACCCGTCGCCATGTCAACTCTCCGCGGCACGCTATTCGAGGAGCCGGCTCGGTCTTGATCCCTTCCGAACTGGCCGTTCAAACGTCTGGTTCCAGGGGGCTATCTGGTTCCAGGTACCTGAAAGTATATCGGCACCGGGTGGCCGCTGGTTGCTCGCGTTGACGGTGGCCGCAAAAGCCTCCTATGGTTCCCCGGCGGTCGTGATCTTGACCGCAGGAAGGACGCTTGGTGATGTCGATCTTGCCAGATGCGGAAACCTTCAAAAAGCTGGCTGACGGCTCCCTCCGCGGCATCGGCCCCACCCTGCTGCGCGGCGGCCTGACCGCCCTTGCCCTCCCCTACGCCGCGGCGACCGCCCTCAGGAATCAGTGGTACGACCAAGGGATCCTGCGGCAGCAGTCGGCGGCCGTGCCTGTGATCTGTGTCGGCAATCTCACCTTGGGCGGAACCGGCAAAACGCCGCTCGTCGCCTGGGTGGCCCGACAATTGCTGGCGCAGGGGCTGCGGCCGGCTATCGTCAGCCGAGGCTATGCAGCACAGAGGTTTCGCCCGAGCGACGAGGCGGCCGAACTGGCGATCGTGCTACCCGGTGTGCCCCATGTCGCGAATCGGGATCGGGTGGCCGCGGCGGCTGAGGCTGCCGCGCTCGACGCCAACGTGGTCGTGCTCGACGATGGCTTCCAGCATCGTCGGCTCCGTCGCGATCTCGACATCGTGGCAATCGACGCCACGGATCCCTTCGGCTGCGACCGACTCTTCCCCCGAGGACTGCTACGAGAGTCGGTCACTGGTCTCGGCCGGGCCCAGGCCATCGTGCTCACCCGGGCCGACCGGATCGATGCCACTGGCCGCGACCGGATCCGCAGTCTGGTCTGCCAGGCCCGCGGAGATCGGCCGCCGGCTGTCTGGCTCGATACAAGGCACACCGCCGTGGCTGTGCGGGAGAGCGACGGCTCCGTCGCACCGCTCGCCGCGCTCGCCGGCCGCCGCGTGGCCGCCTTTTGCGGCATCGGCAACCCGGCCGCATTCCGCCACACGTTGACAGATATCGGGGCGGACGTCGTCGGCTTTCGCAGCTTTGCCGACCATCATCACTACACGCCTGCCGACGTCCACTCCCTCGCGGCATGGGCTGGCTCCACCGGTGCCGAGCAGGCGATCACCACCCTCAAGGATCTCGTCCGGCTGGGAACTCCCCGGCTCCAGCGGCTGCCACTGGCAGCGGTGGAAATTGTGGTCGAGCCACTGGGCGATCCTGCGGCACTCTGCCAACTCCTGGCCACCGCCACCCACCGCGGAGGGCAGCCGGTATGAACTCGATTGCGATCGATAGCTCGATTCTGGTGACGACGTTCCGGCGACCCCGGCACCTCCAACTGGTTCTCGAGTCGATCGCCGGCCAGCGGGGAGGGAACCACGACTTCGAAGTCATCGTCAGTGATGACGGCTCGGATGACGGCACCGCCGAAGTAGTGGCGGCATTCGCGACCCGAGCCGCCTTTCCCGTGCGGTTCACCACCCAGCCGCACGCCGGCTTCCGACTCGCCCGAGTTCGAAACAACGCTGCCCGGCTCGCCCGGGGCCGCTATCTCCTGTTTCTTGATGGCGACTGCGTGCTGCCGAGCCACCACCTCGCGGCCCACCGGCTCCGGCGGCGGCCGGGGGCAGCCCTGCTCGGCTACTGCGCCCGGCTCTCGGAAGTGGTCAGCCGGCCACTTCTCGAACAGGGCCTCGAACACGGCCTGGCACAGCAAAACCCGGCTCACAGAACCCTGGCCAACCTCGTTACGCGGGAGGAGGCCCAGTTCCTCGCCCATCGTCATCGGCGGGCCTGGTGGCATGGCCTGATCCGCCATCCGACAAAGCCCCGACTGGCCGGCGGGGATTTCGGCGTCTGGCGGGCCGACTTCGAGCAGGTCAACGGCTTCGACGAACGGTTCGAGGGCTGGGGCCAGGAAGACGACGATCTAGGTTTGCGGCTGCGGGCCGCAGGAGTTCACCTGGCGTCGATTCTGGATGCCACCTGCTCGCTCCACGTCTGGCACCCGACCGACCCCACCGCCACCCGCCGCTGGAGAGACGGCGCGAACGTCGGCTACTTTGCACGGCGGGGGAGATTGACGGTCTGCCGCCAGGGGATCGTGACCCGTGATCGACACTCCATCCTCTGGGGTCTGCCGCGTACCCTTGCCGCAACCCCGCTCGGACGGCTCGTGCAGAACCAATTGGCCGGCTGCCCGATCGCCTCACCCGGGGGAGCCTGCGAGATCGAAATCGCCATCGCGGCTCCGGCCGCTCAATTCACCCGACGGGCCGAAAAACGTCTGCTGTTCGCCGATCAAGGCACGACTCAAAACCAGCAGTTGATCGCAGCGGCTGACCACATGACGGTGATCGAAACCGTCGCGCGTGCGGAGTCGGTGGCAGAAATCTCAGCCGCGCTCGACGCAGCCGGTTGAGCCCACTTTGGCCGCCTACTTTTTCTTCTCGTTGTGGAGCGTGTGCTTCCGCAACCGTGGCGAATACTTTTTGATCTTCAACTTCTCGCCCCCCGACTTCCGTCGAAGCGTGTAGTTGTAGTCGCCAGTCTCCTCGCAAACGAGATGGATGATCTCGAGTTTCTTCTTGCCCTTCGCCATTGTCTTTTCGCCCGAGTAGGGGAGGTGGGATTCACGGGTTTCGGCTCGCGGCCACGGTCCTCGCATTGCCTTTCGTGAGGCTTCACAACGTACACCGGACCAGAGCCGAAAGCCAGCGGGGCCCATTTCGGGTGGCCGCTCCGATCTGACCTACCGGGCCTGGGGCCGCGGGACGAGGCTGATGGATATACTTTTGAGCACAGGCTCGTAAGGATCCGACGAGGGTTCGGAGCCGATCTGATCCGATCGGCCAACGGGGTCAGATTAAGGGGCAACAAGCCGCCGTGAGCCAGATCGTTCCAGGACCGGTGCGGCCGATGGATCCTGCGCTCGAGCAGGAGTCGGCAGGGGTGCGGCCCACTGGAGCATCGGGCCCGATTCCCCGTCGGTCCCCGGGCCCCACTCTGCCTGCTCCGAACCCAGCGCAGACTCAGGCTCAGACACAGACTCAGGGAGCAGCTGCCCCCCCTGCCCCGGCCGGCTCGTCATCCGACCAGGTTTCAGCCTCCTCGCTGGGTCTGGCCCGACGGGTGCTGGCGACGGTGCCGGCTTGGCTGGTGAGTCTGCTCGTGCACCTGATCGCCTTCATCGCCCTGGCGCTGATCGTAACCGGGTCGCCGAGCATCGTGCCGCCGCTGCCGATCCGCTCAAGCGTCTCGGAAAGCCTCGAAGAGCTGACTGAGTTTGAGGTTCAGGAAATGGCGACAACCGAGCTCGTCGCAGAGGCCGTCGATCCCGCGGCCGACCTGCTCATGACCACGGCCGTGACGGTCGAGCCAGTTGAGGTGGCTTCGCTCGCTGACGATGTCGATGCCGCCCCGCTGAGCGTGGAACTCACCGATTTCGGCCTCGACTCAGCCGCTCCCTCCGACATGCTGGCAAGCATCGGCGCGATCGGTGGCGAGGGGGGTGGCCTGGGTGGCCGCGGCAAGGCCGGGGCGCTCGCCCGCTCCTCCGGGGGCGGCGCCGACACCGAGGCTGCTGTCGAGCGGTCGCTTCGCTGGTTCCTTCGGCATCAGCTCCCAGACGGTGGCTGGTCGTTCAATTTCAAAGATTGCCCACGTTGCATGGGCCAGTGCTCGCATGGCAGCGCCGACGCCAAGGCCGAGCGGGCGGCCGCCACCGCCCTGGCCCTGCTGCCATTCCTAGGCCGCGGTGAGACCCACCTCAAGGGCCCATACCGCCAGCAGATCCGGGCCGGCGTCGGGTTTTTGATCAGACTCGTCACCGCCCACAACGGCCGTGCCTATGAGCCAGAAGGGGGCACCCTCTACACCCAGGGCCTCGTCGGCATTGCCCTTTCGGAATGCTTTGCGATGTCCCGCGATCCGGGACTCAAGGCCCCGACCCAGGCAGTGCTCAATTACATCATGGAGGCCCAGGACTCCGCCGGCGGCGGCTGGCGGTATTACCCCGGCCAGGCCGGTGACACGTCCGTCGTGGGCTGGCAGCTGATGGCCCTTAAAAGCGGGTTCATGGCCGGAATCCAGGTCAATCCACGCACCGTCACCAAGGCGGGCACGTTTCTCGATTCCGTCCAGTCCGACCAAGGGGCTCGCTATGGCTACGTCGACAAGTCATCTCCAACCGACGCCCGGTCGGCGGTGGGCCTGCTCTCCCGAATGTACACGGGCTGGAAGAAGGATCATCCGGGGATGCAGGAAGGGGTCAAGCAGTTGGCGAAGCGGGGGCCGACGAACGATCTTTATTATGACTACTACGCGACTCAGATCATGCACCACATGGGAGGCGACTTGTGGACGGCTTGGAACGGCAAGATGAAGCCCCTGCTGCTTTCTCTCCAGGCCACGGACGGCGATGAGGCCGGCAGTTGGTTCGACGGTTTTGGCACCGGCCATGCCTCCGAGGTGGGCGGCCGGCTCTACTGCACTTCGATGGCGACGATGATTCTGGAGGTCTACTACCGCCACCTGCCGATGTACCAGACCGAGAGCCTGGAGCGGGAGTTCCGCGAGTAGGCAAGGCACGCATGCGATTCGGTTTCGGCTTCAGCCGGCGGCGGTGGGTCGCCGAGGAGACGATTTGCAGAGACGCCCGCTTCGGCCGGCAGCAACCGCAGCCTCTCCCTGATCGTCAGAGTCTTCCCAGTCGGTGTCGGCGATTGATTCCCCCGCGAACACGCGGTTTTTAGGAAACGGCATGGACGAGACAGGCTGCAAGCAAACCCCGCTATCGCGTTTTGAGCGGGTTGTGTTCGGCCGCCGGGTGTGGGCAAATTACGCGAGTCTGATTGTCCACCTGCTCGCCCTCTGGGTACTGGCGGCTTGGACGGCGACACCGGACCCGCGGAAACGGCTGGTGGCAATCGAGCTGACGTTCACCGACCCCGATGACCAACAGGCCGGGGGCGGCGCGAGGGTCGCGGCAGGTGCCGATCGCTTCCGGGAGGCTCACCTGCCCGATCAGCCACGGCTGATTGACTCGCTCAGCCTGGCGGTGGCGGAAACGGCTCCGTTTCTCGATGTGTCGCCACCGGTGGTAAACGCCCAGCCGCGACCTGATGCCGCCGTGGCCATGGCGGCGGCCGTCGCCGCGACCGCGGTGACCAGCAGCCCGCAATCCGCTGCGGCGGCCGGCGACGCGGCGGCGGATGGTGCCGCGGCACGGCTAGCCTACGCGTCGCGACAGGGCTCCGCCCGGGGCCGGGGCGTCGACCGCAACGGTGGTTCGGAAGCCAGCGAGGCGGCCGTGGAACGGGGACTTGCATGGCTGGCCCGCCATCAGGCAGTCGATGGTTCCTGGCGATTCGACCTTTCGGGCTGCCAATGCGATGGCGGCTGTTCGTTTCCCGGCACCGTCACGAGCACCACGGCCGCCACAGGGATCGCGCTTTTGCCCTTTTTAGGGGCGGGCTCCACGCATGAGCAGGGGACCTATCGAGAAACCGTAACCCGCGGTCTCTACTACCTGATGAGCCGGATGCAGCTCTCGGCCCGCGGCGGCGACCTCGGCGAAGGCACGATGTATGGCCACGGCGTGGCCTCACTCGCCCTGGCCGAAGCCCTCGGCATGACAGGCGACCGCATGCTTCAGCCGTATGTTCGCGATGCTGTCCGGTTCATCGAGACGGCGCAGGACCTGCATGGCGGCGGCTGGCGTTACCTCCCGGGCCAGGCCGGCGACACGACGGTCACTGCCTGGCAGCTCGCCGCGCTCAAGAGTGGGAGCCTCGCCGGGATCCCGGTGCCCTCCCCTACGATCGACGGCGTCTGCCGGTTCCTCGATCGGGTGCAGGTGCGAAATGGAGAGGGCTACGGCTATCTCTCCCCGCAGGACCGGCCCTGCACGTCGGCCGTCGGGCTGCTCTGCCGGGTCTACACAACGTGGCCAGATCAGGCCACCCTTGACCGCGGCCTCGGCCGGCTGGCCAAGCCGGGGCCGGGCTCCGAGGACGTCTACCAGAATTTCTACCTCTCGCAGGCTCTGCTGCTCCGCGACCACCCGGCCTGGAAGCGGTGGAACACCCGCAATCGCGACCAGCTTGTGGGCCGGCAGGCTCGGCTCGGCCACGAAGCAGGCAGCTGGGCATTCGCCGACTCAGACACCCGCCCCGGCGGCCGACTGGGCCACACGGCCCTGGCCGTGCTGACGCTGGAGGTTTATTACCGCCTTCTCCCCATCTACGGAGTTGCCGCGGCCGAAACCGGCTGGTGACGGGGCCGCCGGGCCTGGCCGGCTGCCTATACTCCCGCAGGAGTTTGATTCGTGCATCTCGTCACCTATTCCTGGATGGCTGTCGTGCTCGGGGTGGCCTGCGCCGCGATCGGCTGGCTCGGGCTGGCCGGCTGGCTGGCGGTGGTGGTGGTGGCCGCCAGCGTGGCCATGCACGTGGCCGGCAACGCGATCGGCACCCGTCTGCGAAACTCGGCCGATCAGCGGCTGGAACGGATCCCCTCGCCCCCGACTCAAGCTCTGCCTTCCCGGCCGCCGGCCCACTTGGAACGGCGGACGAGCCTCGGCCGGCTCGTGCCGGTATCGGTCTGCATCGGCGGGATCTGCGGCGGCGTGGCGGGCACGATCGGTTTGTTCAGCCTGGCCTCGGCCTCGGTGGCGGGTGCCCTGCTCGGGGGCTTCTCCTCGGCTGTGATCGGCGGCTTGATCGGTTTTCTGGCTGCGAGCTTCGTGGAGATCGTCCGGACGAGCGTGCGCGAGGCGATCGCCGCCGACCGGCAGGCCTGAGGCTGTTTCGGCAGCCAAACGGCGGAGGCATTCGACGAGCGAGCCGCCGCGAGGGAAGCCGTGGCGTTGGGCAGGTTCAGAATGTATAAGGAGAGGTCTGTCCGGCGACCTCTTCGCCGGTATTTCCCCGAGGTTCCCATGGCAAAACCGCACCGCAGCCTGAAGAAGGCCAACCACGGCGCCCGCCCCGCCAACAGCAAAGCCCGGAAGCTGAAGCGAAAGCACATCCGCACCTAACTGCCTTTTGAAAAAGCTCGCCTCGAGATTTTTTCGTGGCCGACCGCTCGAAAAACCGAGGTTTTCGATGGTCGGCAGTCGCCGCACCCTGCGGCGGCAGACGTGTTCCCCAGTCTGCTGACACCAACCGGTTCTTTCGCCCACGGGAGAGCGCCCGCAGTGGCTCCTCGCGACTACATCATTGCCCCGACCGAGTACGATCTCGATCGCGTGACTGCCGACATCCATGAGATCCGCCGCTGGAATCGGCAGCGGTTCGAGATGGAACAACTCACGGCCATCGTCCACGAAGACCAGTCCCGCGGGCTGTGCGTGGGCTACAAGGACTTGACCAGCGAGGAGTTCTGGGTGCGAGGCCACTTTCCCCATGTGCCTCTGATGCCGGGTGTTGTGATGTGCGAGGCGGCGGCCCAACTCTCGAGTTATTACACCCAGAAGCACAACCTCCTCGACGCCAAGGTGGTCGGTTTCGGCGGGCTCGAAGAGGTGCGGTTTCGGGGTCCGGTCGTGCCGGGTGACCGTCTGGTGATTGCGGTGGAGCGGGTGCGGGTGCGACCCCGGGCGATGATCGTCTGCCGCTTTCAGGGACTGGTGCGGGAGAGCATCGTGGTGGATGGGATCATCAAGGGAGTGCCCCTGCCGGAAGACCTGTTCAACCCGGCGGGCCAGGCCGCCGCCGATGGCGTCGGCGCCTCCTGACAGCCATGCCCCGACGACCGCCCCGCAAGCCCGATCCCGGCCTCGATCTCTCGACCCATCTGCTTGATCTTTCCAAACTTCCCCAGCCATTCGAACCGGGGTCGGTGTTTCCGGCGTCGGGGCCGGTGGAACTCGAAGTGGGCAGCGGCAAGGGGCTGTTTCTGACCTCGGCCGCGGCCGCGGCGACAGACCGAAATTTTCTCGGCATCGAGATCGCCCACGGCTACGCCCGGATGGTGGCGGGGAAACTGGCAGCGGCAGGCCGCCCCAACGCCCGGGTCATCCACGGTGATGCCGGCTTTCTGGTGCGGTCGCTCTTGCCCGATGCCAGCCTGGCCGGAATGCACGTCTACTTTCCCGATCCGTGGTGGAAGGCTCGCCACCGCAAGCGGCGGGTCCTCTCGGAGCCCTTTCTCGTCCAGGCGGGTCGAGTACTGGCCTGCGGGGCGGTGCTCCATGTCTGGACCGACGTGGAGGAATATTACCTGGAGGCCATGGCGGCCGCCCGTGCCACCGGAGCGTTCGCAGAACCCCGCGAGGAGCAGCAGCTGGCGGCAGCCCATGACCTCGACTACCGCACCCACTTCGAGCGGCGGACACGGCTGGCCGGAATGCCGGTTTGGCGGGCCGCGCTCACCCGCTCATCAGCGCCTTCCCCGGTTCAGCGAGGATAAACCCACGAGCTTCCAGGTTCTCCGCCCAGGTTCTCCGCCCAGGTTCTCCGCCCAGGTTCTCCGCCCAGGTTCTCCGCCCA
>ERZ889217.1585-NODE-1585-length-11302-cov-6.158176_pt1 | contig 11302 bp, 6 predicted proteins | sample MGYA00521098_ERZ889217 | MGnify/ENA primary metagenome ERZ889217 (study PRJEB32303, sample SAMEA104408613) | aquatic metagenome | biome: Brackish water; feature: Pelagic; material: water | place: Baltic Sea | collected 2014-06-10T22:04:00 | depth 2,362 m ...
CGATAGCGGCCGGGAAAAAACCTCCCGGGCTTTTTCTCACGTGTCAGACCGGTGTACAGCCGAGGCTTTCGACGGTCGGCAGTCGCCCAGCCCTGCGGGGGGAAATTTTTTCAGCCTGCGAAGCAGCGATGCCTAGCGAGAAGCCCCTCCCCCCGGCTGCATGAGATTCTTCCCCGGCCATCGCTGGCCCCCCGCTGGCCCCCCGCTGGCCCCCCGCTGGCCCGCCTGGTATCCTCCGCGGAGGGAAGTGATCGGGTTTGCCTCCCCGGGGCAGAAATCAACCGGGGCACCAATCAACTGAGGGGACATCATGGGAAATAGCCAGCGGAAGGATCGCGGAGCCCGTACTTCGGCCCTTGGGCTTGAGGGGCTCGAGCCTCGAACCGTTCTCAGCGGCATGCCGATCGGCCTGCAATTCCTTTCGGTGCTCCACCGCCTGCCGGGTGGATCGCAACCCACGCCCCCCGTGTCACCGATCAGCGATCCGATCGGCGACGTTGAGGCTGCTGGGTTTTCCATCATCCTGCCATCGGCCGTGCAGAACGGGCTCCCCGTTCGAGCCTTGATCACCGCCGTGGACGCCACCAATCGCCCCGTGCCCTTCAGTGGTGATGTCGCCTTCTCCAGCAGTGACAAGGCGGCCACTCTGCCCGAGACCGCAACCTTCGTGCGCGGCCGGGCGATCGTGAACGTGAGCTTCGCGACCCCCGGTGAGCAGACGCTCACGGTCAGCACCGTCGGCGAGCCCCCGGTCACAGGTACGGTGACGACGCAGGTGGCCGAGCCAGTTGTGGCAACTCAACTCGCCCTGCTTCTACCGGCCACCACTCGGGTTGATTCCCCAGTTCGAATCACAATCATGGCTTTGGACGCCAAGGGCCGGGTCGTGCCCACGTTCACAGGCGAAGCCACCTTGAGCACGAGCGATGAGGCAGCCGCACTTCCGGAGTCGGTGGTCTTTGAACGGGGCCGGGCCACGGCCCTGGTCACGTTTGGGACTGACGGGGAGCAGACGCTCGTCACCAAAGCGGGAGATCTGACCGCCGAGGCCACCACCGCCGTCGCACCGCAGCCAGTCGTTGCCGACTTCCGGATCGAGATTCGTCCGGAGGTCGTGGTCGGCGAACCGACAAAGGTCTCGATCGTGGCGGTCAATGCCGAGGGGCAGGTGATCCGCGACTTCAGCGGTTCGGCAACGCTGGCCAGCAGCGATCCGACTGCCAGGATCCCAGAGACCATCCAGTTCCGCCGCGGAAAAGCCGTCTTCCAGGCCGCATTCACAGCACTCGGAACGCAGCAGATCACCGCCACAAGCGGCGACGTCAAGGCCAGTGCCACGACCACCGTCAAGGAGTCTCCGACCGTCGCCGGATTCAGCGTCTGGATGCCCCGAAATGTGATTGCCGGCATGCCCGCGGTAGCACAGTTGATGGCGGTCGATGCCGACGGCCGCCTCGTACGGGGCTTCACCGGCACCCTCGATGTGTCGAGCAGCGATGCCGACGCGACGCTGCCCAGTACGGTCACGTTTATAAACGGGATCGCCTTTCTGAGAGTAACGTTTGCGACCGTCGGTGCGCAGTCAATCACCGTCGTTGATCCTGGCAAGCCAGACGCAACGGGAGCGGCTTCGACCAACGTGATGGCGCTCCGATTTCCCAGCCGCTCCCCCTTGCCTCCGGTTCGCCGTTGAAGCCGGGCACTGCTTGGTGATGCACGCCCCTAACCGGCAGTTCGAGGCTGTCTACCTGGCCACCGAGTACCGGGTTTTCCCTGATCCGTTGACGGTCTTCGTGATCCGCTGCGGGGAACGATCGGCGGCTGTCGAACAACTGCTGCGGCAGCACGCCCTTGTTGACTGGGCCTTTGTGACCGCCGACAACCCACGGTCGCGGAGGCTGGACGACGTGGAGAATGCCAGACGGCTTACGGAATTGAAAGCGGTCCTCCGGGACGCGGGCTACACCTGCCTGCCCGGCTCCGGTGAAGGAAGGGATGGCACCTGGCCGCCTGAGCCGAGCCTCTTCGTCCTGGGCATCCAGGAGTCCGAAGCGGTACGGATCGCCACCAGATTCGACCAGCATGCGATTGTGGCCGGCAGGCTCGGCGAGCCTGCCAGACTCGTTTGGACAACGGCCACGATGGGGTCCGCGTGACCCATGGTTGCAGATCTGGGCGGACCAGGAATACTGGAAACCGGCCGAAGGTTTCGACACGGGAGGGCGTTGTTGTCATGGCACGCGGTCTGATAGCGATGGCGCTGTGGATCACCACGGGCATGTGGGTCGGCAGCCCTGGCCGAGCATGGTCCCAGCAGATCCCTTCCGAACAGCAGGAGAAGGCTGGTCCGCACGAAGCGTCAGCGGCATACCGCTGGCTCGAGATCATGCTCGAGACGGCGGCCCGCGATGTGGAACGGATCGGCGCCCAGCCTACGATCCTCTCTCGGCAAATGGCGATCCCGATCACGGCGATGTACGACGCCTGGGCCGCCTACGACGACCGAGCCGTGGCAACGCTGACAGGCGACGCCCTCCGAAGGCCGCCTCCCGAACGGACAGTGGCCAACAAGGAGAAGGCCATCGCCCATGCGATGTATCGGGCCTGTCTCGACCAGTATCCCCACTTCGCCGACTACCTTGCCGGTGAGATGCGACGGATGGGGCACGACCCCACGGACACCTCCGAGGATTTGGCAACACCAGTCGGCATTGGTAACCACGTGGCCCGGATTCTGCTCGACTACCGCCACGGCGATGGCGCAAACCAAGATGGCGACGAAAAGGGAGGCTCGGGTGAGGCCTATGCCGACTACACGATGTATCGGGTTGTGAACCCGCCCGATCGGATCTACGACCCCGACCGCTGGCAGTTGATCCCCTTTGACAATGGCCAGGGGGGCACGATCGTGATGGACTTCCTCACCCCCCACTGGTTTCGCGTCACCCCCTTCGCGCTGGAACGGTCAGATCAGTTCCGACCGGGGCCACCGCCGCTCGTGGGATCGCCGGAACTGCAGCAGGAAGTAGATGAGTGCATCGCATTCAATGCCAATCTGACACCGGAGCAGAAGGCAATCGTCGAGTTCATGCGAGACGGCCCCCGCTCGACCGGCCAGTCGGGGCACTGGCTCAAGTTCGCGCTGATGGTCTCCACCCGTGACCGCAACGACCTCGACCGCGACGTAAAGCTCTTCTTCACCGTCGGAAACTCCGCCCTCGACACCTTCATCGCGGCCTGGGACTCCAAGCGGTTTTACGACAGTTCCCGCCCCTGGACCCTGATCCATCATCTCTACCGGGGCAAAACGATCCAGGGCTGGGCCGGCCCCGGCAAAGGCGTGGCCAGCATTCGCGGAGAGGACTGGCATCCCTATTCTCCGAGCAGTTTCATCACGCCCCCCTTCCCCGGCTACGTATCGGGCCACAGTTGCATCAGCGGCGGCTGCGCCAAGATCCTCGAGCTTTTCACCGGGAGTGACGCCTGCGGGTTTGTCGAACCGCGGCATGCCGGCGAATTGACCGAGCAGGGCTTCACCTGCCAGGAGATGCAGCAACTCGACGGCCGTCCCTTGGCCGAGATCCTCGGGGCGGAGCATGCCAATTGCGACATCATGCTGCCAATTCCCACTTTCACCGCAGCCGCCGAGATGGCTGGCATCTCCCGGGTGATGGGGGGATACCACATTCAGGCCGACAACGTCGCAGGACTTCAGCTAGGCCGCGACGTGGCAACCTTCATCTGGCCGGAGATCCAGCGGTATTTCGACGGCACCTCACCACTCCCGCATCGGAATCGGTATCTGAGTCGCGGTGGCCGCCAGTCAACTCCCCCGGAGTAAGCGTCTCGCTGCTCACTCCGGAGTCTTCGCTGCCGCCGGCGGCGCGAACTGGTGATATCGCCCCTTCTCCGGCTCCCGAACAACCGTCTCTCCTCCGTTCGGCCAGATAATCGTGAGGGAGTTCACGGTCGTGCCTGGCTCGAGGCCGAAGTGCTTCTGGGCCGGATGCTGGCAGAGGAAGGAGTCGCCCGACACGACGGCCTGACGACGGATGCCTCGGTCGGTGTCGAGTAGGACGGTGGCTCCGAGGGGAGAGACGCCAGGGGCTCCGGTGAGGATGGCGCCGATCCAGCCCGGCTCCACTGCCTCGGGCAGACTGTTCTTGTAGAGCACGAGTGATGTCCAGGCCCGCTCGTCGGACGCAGCGGCCAGCATGTCTTCGGGCTGTCGAGCGATCACCAAATCCACACGGCCATCGAGGTCGAGATCGGTGGCGATCACCTGGCGGCAGTCGTAGTCAAATCCGGCGTCGAGCATGAAGCCCAGATCCTGAAATCCCTTCCCTCCATCGTTGACGAGAAGCGAATTCACCTGAAAGCCATCCCAGGAGATCTGTGCCCGATTAGGAATGTTTTCTAGGTAGGACGTCATGTCCTTCCCCGCTACGCCCGGCAAGAGGTAGATGTCATGGCACCAGAAGTTGCTGCAGTAGTCTTCCGTAGTCTTGCCTGAAACGTGACCGTTACCGACGTAGATATCCTCATCCCCGTCGTTGTCGAAATCGAAGCTTGCCGATCCCCACGACCATCCCGTGCGGGCCACGGCGTCTTTGTAGGCCGGCTCAACGAAGCGTCCATTCGGCTGAGCCAGATACATCCGATTGCCATAGCCCATCACCGACCGCATCCGGTTGGCCTCGTCGTAGCCGTTGGGAAAGGCTGCCATCCGCTCCAGCCGGCGGGAGGTCGTCGAGCTCATCCCGGTCACGAACATGTCAAGCCGCCCGTCGCGATCGTAGTCAGCGAACGTATGCGACATACCGAAGGTCCGAGGGGCATCGAGGCTGGTGTCGGTGACGTCATCGAATCGACCGCGACCATCGTTGAGGTAGAGATCGGTACCGCAGAAGTCGGAGACCACGACAAGATCGAGATCGCCGTCGGTGTCGAGATCGACCAACGACGAGGAATACGTGCGGCGAAACTGCTTGGCTGCCAGCCCCGCAGGCTCGGTGCCGTCGCTGAACCCCCCCTGCCCATCGTTGATCAGAAGCACGTTACCGTAACCGTCGTTGGCGTCCCAGTATTGCTCAGGCATGGTGTCCTGCGGCGGGCGGTACTGAGTGACATAGAGATCGAGGTCGCCGTCGCGATCGATATCGCCTGCGGTGATGGCGGAGGCATTCATCAGTTTTCGCCCCAGAGGGATCTCGCGGGCATCCGCCTCGAACGGTGGCTCGCCAGGAGTGAGATCCGCTTTCCCGGCGTGGTATTCAAGCCGCCCCCTGACAGTGTTGTCGCAGACCCAATCGACAATTCCATCCCCGTCGACATCGGCCACCAGACCGACTCGGCTCACTCGGGCCTCGGCATCACGGGGCAGAACCGGCCCGGCCTCGAACGACCGCCCCGCCTGGTTCCAGAGGATCGTGTCGCTGCCAGCCTGGAGTAGATCCGGATATTGATCACCATTCAGGTCGTAAACGTAGGTGGCACCGTAATCGATGTCGATGGGCTTTCCTTCCTCGACGAGCATGGGGGCCAGCCTGACCTGCAGCCACCGCGTGAACGATGGTGGAGCGAACCGCGTCCGGATTCTGCCGTCGAGAACCTCGACCGCGTCGGGCAGGAAGCGATCGCCAGCCTGCCGCCACAGGATGCGGACCGTCGCCTTCACTTCCATCCGGTCGCGGCCGTTATGGCGGCTGCCCTGAATCGTGAATCGGGTGTCAGAGACGGGCCTGCCCTCCGCGTCGAGCTCGAACCGCTCCTGGTGCCAGTCGGAGTGGCTGATGCGGTAGCCCTGAGCGAGGAGTCCGTCGAGGATCGTCCGCCAACCTGCCGTATCAACCAGATCGCCCCCTTCACCGTACCGCACCTCCTCGATGCCCAAACCGTACGAGGCCGTGCTCGTAGGCTTGCCCAAGCGAAGGGATCTCAGCCCGACCTCGGCGAGAACCTCAAACCGCCCCTCCGGATCGGCGGCGTTCATGCGGTCCCAGAAGGGCACAAGGCCGCGGGTTTCCAGGATCCGGGCCTGCTGCTCGAGCGGAAACGATTCCTGTTCGTGCTCCGCGATTCGTGTGAGCAGATTGGTGATCAGGGGGGTCTCTTCCGCACCCCCGGCGGCAGCGGCAAGAATGGAGAGCAGCAGACAGCACGGAACCACAGACCAGGTGGATCCACCCAACAACCGACCCATGGCGTAAACCCTCCGGCTCGACGAACAACCCTGAACCCCGTCGTATGGTACGACGGACGATTCACCCACTTCAAGCACCTGCCTGGGGCCAGGCTCTCACATGCACCGATTGTTTCTCCGCAGTTCGCTGGTTCTCGCGTACCTTGCCGCCGGAGCGGTTCCGTCCGCAGCACAGCCAGAGCCGAACGGGCTCAGCGGTGAGCAGTCTCCCTATCTCCTCAAACACGCTCATGACCCCGTCGACTGGCGGCCCTGGGGAGCCGAGGCTTTCGAACTTGCAAGAAGAGACAACAAGCCAATCTTTCTCTCGAGTGGATTCTCGACCTGCCATTGGTGCCACGTGATGGCCCGGGAGTCGTTCCAAGACCCCGAAACGGCTGCATTTCTCAATCAACACTTTGTCTGCATCAAGGTGGACCGTGACGAGCGACCTGACGTCGATCAGATCTACATGGCGTTTGTCCAGGCGACGACGGGACGCGGCGGCTGGCCGCTCTGCGTCTGGCTGACGCCAGACCGTGAGCCCTTGGCTGGCGGGACCTATTTCCCGCCGGAAGACCGGCCGGGCCGGCCAGGGTTCAGGACGGTTCTCCGGCAGATTGTCGACGCCTGGACCGCCGACCGGGAGCAACTGCTCGCCGCAGCTCGCGAGACGACCACCGCGCTGCGGTCGCTCGCCCTGGTTCCCCAGCCGACGGCACCGGCCTCCGAAGTGGTATTCCGAGACCGGGCATTCACCGCAGTCGCCGCTGAGTTTGACCCACGGCATGGCGGCTTCGGCGGACCACCGAAATTTCCGAAACCCTGCACGCTGGCTTTCCTCTTCGACGTGCATGCCGCCACCCCCGATTCGGACGCGGGACGGCAGGCCCTGAGGATGGCCCTCAAAACGCTGCGGGCGATGGAGGCCGGGGGCATCCACGATCAACTCGGCGGAGGCTTCCATCGCTACGCGGTCGATGTCGCCTGGCGGCAGCCCCACTTCGAGAAACTGCTCCCCGATCAGGCACAGCTCGCGATCGCTTACCTCACGGCTTATCAACTCACCGGAGACGAGACCTTCGCCGCGTCGGCCCGGAGCACGCTCGATGCCGTGCTCCGCGACCTGACGGACTCTGGCGGCGGCTTCCACGCCGCGATCGACGCCGACAGTCCGCGGGCTGGAGAGGCCGACGAATCCACCGAGGGGGCCTTCTACCGCTGGACTCGCCCCCAGATCGAGGCCGTGCTCGGCCAGGACCGAGCGTCACTCTTCTGCTTTCACTGCGGGCCCGACGCCGCTGGACCGGCCACCGGCAGCGTGCTCTATGAACGACACAACCTTGCCAAGACGGCCGCGGCCTTCGCGGTCTCCAGCGACGAGGCCGCCGCTGAGCTTTCGGCATGCCGCGGCCTGCTCCTGGCCGCCCGTGACCAACGGCCCGGGCCCCGCGTGGATGACACGCTGATCACCTCCGGGAACGGACTGATGATCTCTGCCTTCGCTCGTGGCCACCAGCTGCTCGGCGAAGCTGCCTACCTCGACGCAGCGAACGCGGCAGCCGACCGCCTCAAAAGCGACCTCGTCCATCCCGATGGCGGTGGCTTGTTCCATGCCCGCCACGGGGAGGGGCCGCCTCGTGGCGGGTTTACCGAAGACTACGCCTTTCTGATCCAGGGGCTGCTCGACCTCTACGAGTCGTCGTTTGACTCCGGACGGCTGGCGTGGGCAGTGGACCTGCAGGACCGCCAGGATGCCCTGTTTTGGGACGCAGCGGAGGGAGGCTATTTTGCGACCCCCGCAGACGATCCCTTGCTGCTGATCCGCATCAAGCCCGATCGCGACGAGACGGTGCCGTCGGTCAATGCCGTGGCCGTGGCGAACCTCGTCCGCCTGGCAACGATCCTCGATCAACCGCATCGGCGAACCAAGGCCGAGCAGATCCTCGAGGCCTTCCGCGGCAGGCTTGAACGCACACCGACTGCGGCGGTCCAACTGCTCACCGAAAGTGACCGGCTCACCGCTCCGCCAATGCATGTCGTGATTGCCGGAAAGCGGGCCGCGGAGGATACAGCGGCGTTGCTTCGCGTCGTGTGGCGGTGTCATTCCAGGAACAGGGTGGTGCTCTTGGCTGACGGCGACGAGCGGCTGGCCGAACTCTCGCCTCTGGTCCGGCCGATTCCCGCGGCCGACAGCCGGCCGGCCACCGCCTACATCTGTCGCGGCGAACTCTGCCATCCCCCCACGACCGATCCCGAAACCGTCTTCAAGTTGCTTGCGAGCCCGACGGACCGAGTGAACTGATGGAGAAACGCGGCAAGGGCTTTTTCCAGAGGTGTTATCCCTCAGCTCCGAGGTCGAGAAGCGGGCCCGTGCTGTCGCCGAAGGCCTCGACGGCCACCCCCATCCGCTGGGCGAGCGCGAGATGCAGATCGCAGAGCGGCCGCTCGCCATCGTAGGCGAGGTGGCGGCCGCCGGAAAGCGTACCGCCACCGCCGCCGGCCAAGAGAATTGGCAGATTATCGGGGTCATGCGCGTTGCCGTCCGAGATGCTCGACCCACAGAGGATCATCGTCGCGTCGAGCAGCGTGCCTTCCCCTTCGGGAATCTCGCCGAGCCGCTTTACAAACCCGGCAAACTGCTCGACATGCCAGCGGGTGATCCGCCGGTATTGCTCGAGCTTCTCGGGCTTCCCCTCGTGGTGTGAAATCTCATGGTGGCCACCGCTGACGCCATCCAGAAACGAGAAGTTCCTCCCCGACACGTCGTTGGCGAACATGAACGAGGCCACCCGGGTGGAGTCGGTGCGAAAGGCGAGCACGAGCATGTCGAGCATCATCGCGACATGCTGCCGTGGATCACCGGGCATGTCAGCGGGAGCCGCCACACCGAAGGCCGCCGGATCAAGCGGCGCGTGATCGTCGCGCGAGACATGGTCGAGCCGCTGCTCGACCGCCCGCACGGAATCCAGGAATTCGTCCATCTTGGGACGGTCATCCCGCGACAACTGCCGACGGACGTCGCGGGCGTCGGCGAGCACGTGGTCGAGCAGATTGCCTCGCAGTTGTCGAGACCGCGGGTCGGAGGGACCTCCCCCATTGAAGAGACGCTCCCAGACCAACCGGGGATTCAGCTCCCGCGTCACCGGCCGGCTGGCCGACTCCCAGGAGATGTGGCCGCCGTAGAGCCGCGTGAAGCCGACATTGCTGTCGACACCGGACACGATCGGCTCCGTGCTCAGTTCGAGGGACGGCAGGGGCGTCGAGCCGGCCAGTGACCGAGCAATCAACTGGTCCACCGAGACGCCACCCGAGGAGAGTTCGGCGCCAGTGGTCTTGGTGACCGGCATACCGGTGAGGAAGTTCGCCGTCTTGGCGTAGTGACCATCACCCTGGCGAGAGTGCTGCTTGTCGAGGCCGGAGAGAACGAGCACCTGGTCGCGGATGCCGGAGAGCGGCTCGAGCGAATAGGGCAGCGTGAAGTTGCGGCCCGTCGCCTCGGGCACCCAGTCTTTCATGGCTGCGCCGTTTGGAAAGTAGAGAAAGCCGCATCGTCGCGGGGCGAGCGTCTGGGCGGCAGCGGCTCTGCGGCCCTGCCAGGAAGCCATGAAGGGCAACGCAAGCGCCAGGCCTGCTCCGCGGAGGAAGCGGCGGCGAGACGGCTCGGCGCAGGCAGTGGGTTGCAGACGCGACATGGGGCGGGTGAGCCAGGCGGGCGGGGAGACCGTGAACCAAGCAGGCAGGAATCTCAAGGAGCGGCAATCGGCCGATCGTCCATCTTATGATAGCGGTGCTGAAACGGGTGGCTGGCGACGATTTCCTCGACAAGCAGACCAGCCCGATCGCCTGATTCGGCGAGTTTTTTGGCCGTGCGATCGATCACACACTGGTCAAACTCATCGAGCTGGCGACCCAGAGCATAGCCGAGCAGCTTGCGGGAGACATGCCGCACGAAGTCCTGGCGGCGTTCGAGGAGCCGGAGCTTGAGCTCCTCCGGGCCGTCGAACCCGCCGCCACGTGGGAGTGTGCCTGAGGCGTCGACTGGCTGCCCCGCATCGTCGGTCCGCCAGCGGCCCAGCGGATCATAGTTCTCCAGACCGAACCCAAGTGGATCCATTCGGTCGTGGCAGGAGGCACAGGAGGGGTTGTTGCGATGGGCCTCGAGCCGTTGCCGCAGCGTCTGCGGCCCCTCACCTGCGGGTGGTTCGGGGAGCGGCGGCACGCCCGGGGGTGGCGGAGGCACGCGGGCTCCGAGCAATTGACCAAGCACCCACTGCCCACGCAGGACGGGACTCGTTCGCCGCGGATAGGAGGTACTCGCCAGAACTGCGGCCGTGGTGAGCACGCCACCGCGACGACGATCAGAGAGCAGGACCTCTTCCCACCCGTCAGGCCCAGTCTCGGCTGGCGCTGGCAAACCGTAATGGGCTGCCAGCCGGGCGTTCACTGGAGTGACTGGAGCGTCTACGATTTCCAGCAGACTCCTGTCTTCGGCAAATACCCGGTGCACGACCCGGATCGCCTCCTCCCGAAAATCGGCGGCGAGCTGGGCATCGAACTCGGGAAATACCTCCGGATCAGGGGCGACCCGTTGGGAAAAATTCCGCAGTTCGAGCCACTGAAGCCCGAATTCCTCCGCCAGACTCCGGCTCCGCGGATCGCGAAGCATCCTCTGAACCTCCGCCCGCAGCACCGTGTCGTCCGTGAGCCGGCCCTCGTCGGCGACTCTGAGTAACTCCTCGTCGGGGAGCGAAGACCAGAGAAAAACCGCCAGCCGGGTGGCGAGCTGTCGCGGTGTGAGCGGATGCACGCCCGTGCCAGCCGGTGATGTTTCCACCAGAAACAGGAAGTGCGGCGAGACGAGCACCGCCTTGAACGCCTGCCGCACGCCGTCGAGCGGCCGCGCAGCGGGGAGTGCCACGGCGTTTTCAGCCAGGGCCACCAGCCGATCAACCTCATCCTCGGTCGCCGGCCGCCGCCAGGCCGACTCCGTAAAGGCAGCCAGCCGCTCGCGGATTCGATCGGACGTTGGCTCGAACCCGGCACCGACCCACCGGTTCCAGCCGGCTTGGAGACTCGGATCGGGCGGCGACTCCTCCGTGATGAATGCGTCGACGACCT
>ERZ889217.1586-NODE-1586-length-11301-cov-10.361195_pt1 | contig 11301 bp, 11 predicted proteins | sample MGYA00521098_ERZ889217 | MGnify/ENA primary metagenome ERZ889217 (study PRJEB32303, sample SAMEA104408613) | aquatic metagenome | biome: Brackish water; feature: Pelagic; material: water | place: Baltic Sea | collected 2014-06-10T22:04:00 | depth 2,362 m ...
CGAGCTAGTTAGCCCCATCTCTAACTGCTTTAATCCAGCAGCAGATTTTCCTGGAAGGCTAGAGATAATTACTTTATCTCCGAGCTTTGCGCCAGATCTCATTATTGGAATTTGAACCTCGCCAAAGACTGAGATCGAGATTACAAGATGCGACGAGCTTGAAATATCACCGCCGATTACGCCAGCCCCAACAAGATCTGCCTCACCTTTAATTCCGTGAGCCAACTCTTGAATCTCGGCAATAGTAAAACCTTTCGGCAAGCCAGCACTTACAAGTAAATACTTAGGCAATCCTCCCATGGCAAAAATATCTGCAAAATTTGCGGCGCTAACTTTCGCGCCAATCTCACGCAGAGTTGACCACTCGCGCTTGAAGTGAACTCCCTCAACTGCCATGTCACTTGCCATTACCAAATTTTGTGAAGGGCTCTGCACAACTGCGCCATCATCACCAATCCCAACCAGCAGATTGGGGTCCTCAACTGCAAAGATCTCTTTTAGCGTGGCTATTAACTCAGCTTCGCTAGCCATATCTCCACCCTTTCATAAGTTCGGTCCAGCGTTGAATCCCAAACCAACTCTAGAGGCGGTAGCCTTTAACTCTGCAATCACGACGCTGTGGAGCGCAGAATTTTTTGAGAGTATTTAGGAGTAATGCGATGTCTGTTCAAGTTTATATTTTAATCCAAACCGAAGTTGGCAAGGCCTCTAGCGTTGCAACTGCCGTCTCTAAGATCCCAGGCGTCACCTTGGCTGAGGGCGTGACTGGTCCATACGATGTGATTATGCGAGCTGAAGCTCCAAGTATGGAAGATCTGGGGCGCGTGATCTTGGCAAAGGTTCAAGCCGTTGCCGGAATTACTCGTACCTTAACTTGCCCGGTGACAACTTACTAAGTTTTACTAAGTTAGCGCATTACATTTAATGGTCGCGCAATAGCCGATTCAATCAAGTTGGTAATTAAATCTTTGTAGCTAATACCCCCCACCTCCCACAACTTTGCGAAGACTGATGTGGAGGTAAATCCTGGCATCGTATTTATCTCATTTATTATTATCTTTGATCCAGTGTAGAAGAAGTCGACTCGAGCAAGTCCTTCACAGCCCAGCGCATCAAATGCCATGGTTGCAAAGTTTGCGATCTCTTCTTGTACTCCAAATTCAAGTTTCGCCGGAACAATAACCTGAGTTGAATCATCCAAGTACTTAGCTTCGAAGTCATAGAATTCATGGTCACCAACTATTTTAATCTCTCCAACTGGTGAGGCAACAGCCACACCATTTAACTGCAAGACCGCGCACTCCATCTCGCGACCAATAATTGCGCTCTCAACTAGAACTTTGGTGTCAAATTGCAGAGCAAAGTTAATCGCAACTTTTAACTCTTTCACGTTCTTTACCTTGCTAGTTCCGCGACTAGAACCACTTCGCGCTGGTTTTACAAAGAGTGGCTTTCCAAATTCAGTAGCTTTTGCAAGGATTCGATCCTGATCAATCTGCCAATCGCTCTCGTTGATAACCATTCCGGGTGCTACTTCTAAGCCATGTGCCTGGAAGATTGGTTTGGCGAAAGATTTATCCATTCCAACTGCGCTGGCTAAAACTCCTGAACCTACATATTTAATTCCCGCCATCTCGCACTGCCCTTGAAATGTTCCATCCTCACCGTATGGTCCATGAAGGACCGGAAAGAGTAGATCAACGCCTAGCTCTGCGATATTTGTTTCAGGTAGCTCCTCTGAAATCTCGGGTAGCTTCTCGCCTTCAATCGTTAGCTGATAATTTTCAGGTGGAAGAACCCACTTTCCCGACTTGGTAATTCCAATCAACTTAGCCTCGTACTTGCTTGTATCTATTGCAGATAAGACTCCGGCAGCCGATATACATGAGATTTCGTGCTCACTCGACTTTCCACCACAGACAATTCCTACTTTAATTTTCGCCATTACAACTCAGCAGCCATGCTTACCGTCATTAGGCGATCCATAGCGGCACTCGGTGAGATTCGCCCGCCAACTACATCTGATACAACTTCGATGATTGGTACTTCTACGCCAACTCGGTGTGCGAGTTCTAAGATTGCTGGCGCTGAAGCCACGCCTTCAACTGTCTTTGCAACTTCAATACGTGCTTGTGTCATATTGCCGCTGCGACCTAGCGCCTCACCAAATGTTCGGTTGCGTGAAAGCCCAGAGCCACATGAGGCAACAAGATCTCCCATTCCAGCCAGACCAAGGAAGGTAAGTGGGTTTGCGCCATATCCACCACCGAACCTTGCAACTTCACTTAGCCCTCGGGTAATAATCATCGCTTGAGTATTTTCACCAAGCTCTAAACCAATTGCCATACCAACTGCTAAGGCAATTACGCTCTTTGCTGCTCCGGCAAGCTCGCACCCAGTTAAATCTTTTGATGGATAAACACGGAAGTATGGTGTTGTAAAGGCTTCAATCATCATCTCTGAGATTTCTGGATTGGGTGAAGCTGCAACAGCGCCAGCGGGTTGGCGCAGCGATAGCTCACCAGCAAGATTTGGACCAGTAATCAGACCAACCTGGTCTTTTGAAATTCCTAAAACTTGTGTCACCACTTCAGTCATGCGAAGTTGTGAATTCGCCTCAATACCTTTTAGCGTACTAAAAATTGGTTTACTTCTTGGAAAGTCATCTGCCCATTCGGTTATATTTTCTCGAAGGGATTGAGCTGGGATCGCCAAAACTATTGTGCCGCCAAAGTTAAAAGCCTCTTGGATATCTGATGTCGCCCGAAGTTCATCTGGCAGAGTGATCCCTGGTAGATACTTATAGTTAGCCTTCTTACTATTTATCTCACTAACTACATCTAAATTTCTACCCCAAATTAAAACTTCTTTTCCGGCATCGCAGAGAACTTGTGAGAGCGTACTTCCCCAAGCACCAGATCCAAGAACTGTAACTTTTGGCATTTAGCTAAACCTTCTTCTTCTTGAAATTTCCAACCTTAGGCAGGTCGGAGTTGTGGGGATCAAATATTTCATCAGGTGCGCATTCTCCCCTAATTTCCGCCAACAATTTGGTAATTTCTGCCATTGCGTAGGCAGTCGCCTGCGTAAGAACGGCTTGATCCCCCTCTTTCCCATACCATTTACTAAAATCCAGTGGTGTACCCGCAAGAAATGTAACCCTGCTCCGTCGCCAGAAACGTAGCTTCTTAGAGTAGGGCGCCAACAAATTTTGGTCTCCCCACTGCGCTACTGGGATAACTGGAACTTTGCTTAAAATTGCCAACCTTGCAATCCCAGTTTTAGCGACCATGGGCCATAGGTTCTGATCTCTGGTAAGAGTTCCTTCAGGATAGATACCGACACAATGTCCAGCCTTCAACAAATCCAGAGCGCTATCGAGCGCATGAGAAGCTCGATCCGACTCTCTTGCTACCGGAATTTGTCCCGCGCTTGCTATTATCCTTCCGATAACAGGAACTTTAAAGACCGACTCCTTACCTAGAAATCGAACCGCGCGGCCATTTGCATATAGAAAATGGGCCAATACAAGGGCATCCAAGTAAGAGAGATGGTTTGAGATAACAATTACTGGGCCACTCTTTGGTAAATTTTCAACACCCTTCCAACTCCGCTTAGTCAGAAATTTAAGAATTGGAATTACTAAGGACGCTCCGAACCGAAAGGCGCGGTTGGTCCCAAGTGGATATCCGCTAGGTGGTTCAAATTGCATTAGTCCATCCTAATTCCTCATAAAAAAAGAGGGAACCATCTCTGGCTCCCTCTTTAACCTTTTTTTACAATTACTTGCGCTTTGCCTTCTTAGCTGCTGGCTTCTTCTTAGCCGCTGGCTTCTTCTTAGCCGCTGGCTTCTTCTTAGCAACTTTCTTAGCCGCCTTCTTCACAACTTTCTTAGCTGCTGGCTTTGCAACAACCTTTACAGGTGGCTTTGGCGCAGCTCCTAGTTTACGTGCGCCAGAGATGATTTCTTTTAGCGCCTTTGCTGGTAAGAAACGAACTTTCTTACTTGCCTTAATTTGAATTGTTTCGCCAGTGAAAGGGTTGCGACCTTTACGTGCTGGACGGTCAACCTTCTTATACTTACCGAAATCATTAATCATTACATCTTCGCCCTTTGAAATATTGCGAACGATGGTGTCAAAAACTACATCTACTGCACGAGCAGCTTCCTTCTTGCTATCGCCGAAGTGAGGTGCCAATGCCGCGATGAACTGGGCCTTGTTCATATAAATCCCCTTATTTACGCATAAATTTTAGGCATTCGCCTAACGTGGTTAAAAATCTACGCGTGTAAATAAGCATTACGTGTTATATGTTGTGGCGTGTCGGAAGGAATTATTTACTTGCAATCTCCGCAAAATTCACCTTTTATGCGTAAAAAACTCTAGATAGCGCCTTTAGAGTTTCAAAGTATTAAATACTTTTTCTGAGTTTAAGAGAGTGCAGGCAGTGTTTTAGGCTTAAAAGTTGGGCGTAATTTCTCAAAAGTGTCTACCGAATCAATGTTTTTAATGGTTAGGCCGATGTCATCTAGTCCCTCCATCAGGCGCCATCTTGTGTAATCATCAATTTTGAAGTTGAGCGACTTATCGCCATATCGAACGTTCTTCGCTTCAAGATCAACTGTAATCTCTACCTTGGGATCTGATTCAACAGCTGACCAGATTGCTTCAATCTCGCTCTGCTCAAGTACAACTGTAAGCAGACCTGCCTTCTGTGAATTACCACGGAAGATATCGGCAAAGCGGCTCGATAGAACAACCTTGAAGCCATAATTCTGAAGTGCCCAAACGGCGTGCTCCCGAGATGAACCGGTTCCGAAATCAACACCAGCCACCAGAATTGTTGCACCAGAAAACTCTGGCTTATTCAAAACGAATTCTGGATCGCTACGCCAAGCTCCAAATAGCCCATCTTCAAAGCCACTCTTTGTGACGCGCTTTAGATAAACGGCGGGAATAATCTGATCGGTATCAACATTGCTTCGGCGAAGCGGAAGGACGCTTCCGCTATGTCTAATAAATTTCTCCATTTTTTCTCCTTACAAATCTGCCGGTGATGAGAGCGTTCCACGGATTGCTGTTGCTGCTGCAACTAGCGGACTTACAAGGTGTGTGCGACCGCCTTTTCCTTGGCGACCTTCAAAATTTCTATTTGATGTAGATGCTGCTCGCTCACCAACACTTAATTGATCTGGATTCATTCCAAGACACATTGAACAACCAGCAGTTCGCCATTCGGCTCCGGCATCTAAAAATACTTTATCCAAGCCTTCACTCTCTGCCTGCAATCTAACTCGAGCAGATCCAGGAACAACTAACATCCTTACCTCTTTTGAAATCTTATTTCCCTTAAGAACTTGCGCAGCAGAACGTAGGTCTTCGATTCTTCCATTTGTACAAGAGCCTAAGAAAATAGTGTCTACCTTTATCTCTTTAAGTGGTGTACCTGCAATAAGCCCCATATAGGTAAGAGCTCGCTCTGCAGCTCCACGCTCTTCTGGGTCGGAAATTTCTGCTGGATTTGGAACTCGAGAATTCAATGGCAGGCCCTGTCCGGGGTTAGTTCCCCAGGTAACAAATGGCTCAAGCTCATCTGCATTTAATGAAATTTCGATATCAAACTTCGCATCAGAATCTGATTGCAGCGTCTTCCAGTATGCAACTGCCTGATCCCAATCCGCTCCCTTAGGCGCGTGTGGCTTCTCCTTTAAATATTCAAAGGTTGTCTCATCTGGAGCAATTAGACCAGCGCGAGCACCAGCTTCAATCGACATATTGCAAACTGTCATTCGAGATTCCATTGAAAGCTCGCGGATAGCAGAGCCACGATATTCAAGTACATAGCCCTGGCCACCGCCAGTTCCGATCTTCGCAATAATCGCCAGAATAATATCTTTGCTGGTAACACCTGGTTTTAGCTTGCCTTCAACATTAATCGCCATTGTCTTTGGGCGAACCAGAGGAAGGGTCTGAGTAGCAAGTACATGCTCTACCTCTGAAGTTCCAATTCCAAAAGCAAGCGCACCAAATGCGCCATGTGTTGAAGTATGTGAATCACCGCAGACAATTGTCATTCCAGGTTGAGTTATTCCTAGTTGTGGGCCAACGACATGCACAATTCCTTGTTCGATATCGCCAAGTGAGTGAATGCGTACCCCAAATTCAGCACAGTTATTGCGCAAGGTATCTACTTGAAGCTTTGATACTGGATCTGCAATTGGCTTATCAATATTTAACGTCGGAACATTGTGATCTTCGGTAGCAATAGTTAAATCTGGGCGACGTATCCTGCGATTAGCCAAGCGCAGACCATCGAATGCTTGTGGACTAGTTACTTCATGAATTAAATGCAGGTCGATATAGAGAAGATCTGGCTCGCCTTCGTGTTGGCGAACTATGTGATCGGCCCAAATCTTTTCGGCTAACGTCTTACCCATTACCGCCCCTTAGCTATTTAACCTCATGTCAATTTCTTTAAATACTTGCATTTCATATGATGAGATGCCAGTATTACATCGTGGACAGAAAGAATAGCGGAGTTGGCGTATTAGATAAAGCTGTAAAAATCTTGGCCTGCCTAGAAGCTGGCCCGCATTCATTATCCGAGCTCGTAGCTGCAACTGGCATCGCACGGCCTACTGCCCACCGCCTGGCTGTTGCCCTTGAATTTCACCGAATGGTCTCGAGGGATTATGCCGGTCGCTTTATTCTTGGCCTGCGATCTGGTGAACTTGCATCTGCTGCTGGTGAGGATCGTCTCCTTGCAGTTTCTGGCGCCGCTCTTAGCGCCCTTAGAGATGCTACTGGCGAGAGCTCGCAGCTCTACCGCCGTCAAGGTGACCAGCGGATCTGTGTTGCCACTGCTGAGCGCTTATCTGGACTTCGAGATTCAGTTCCAACCGGAACAGTATTGACGATGCAGGCTGGTTCTGGTGCCCAAATTCTCCTAGCCTGGGAGGATGCCGATAAATTGCATCGAGCCTTAAATAATTCAAAATTCAGTGCCGCTTCCCTTGCCGCTGTAAGGCGTCGCGGTTGGGCACAATCTGTTGGTGAGCGCGAAGCTGGAGTCGCATCTGTCTCTGCGCCAGTGCGCGGACCAAATAATCGAGTGATAGCTGCAGTAAGTATTAGTGGTCCAGTTGAGAGACTTGGTCGCCAACCTGGTCGAATTCATGCCGCGGCTGTTGTTGCTACTGCCGCCCGACTTACGGAGCACCTTGCTAAAAAATAGTGGCCAGAGCGGCGCTTTGGCGTTAATTCTCAGTAGAAATAACTAGGATTTCAGCGTGCAGAGTTCTCCTGAAGTACTAAAAGCTCTCGAAAATGAATCGATAGAGATTCTTCGAGAGACTGCGGCGGCCTTTCAAAAGCCGGTAATGCTTTACTCAATCGGCAAAGATTCATCCGTCCTCTTACATCTAGCCCGTAAAGCTTTCTATCCAGCGCCTATTCCATTTCAACTTCTCCATGTTGATACAACTTGGAAATTTAAAGAGATGATCTCCTTTCGAAATGAGATTGTGGAAAAGTATGGTCTTGATTTAATTGTTCACACCAATCAAGAAGGTGTTGCCGAAGGCGTAACTCCCTTTAGCCACGGAATATCTGAATACATCCGAATCATGAAGACGGTTGGTCTGCGACAAGCCCTTGATAAGTATGGATTTGATGCTGCAATTGGTGGATCGCGCCGTGATGAAGAGAAGAGCCGAGCAAAGGAGCGCATCTTTAGCGTGCGCGAGGCTGGCCATCGCTGGAATCCACGTGAGCAACGGCCAGAGCTATGGCGAACATATAACACTCGAATTCGACCTGAGCAGAGCATGCGAGTATTTCCGATTTCAGATTGGACCGAATTAGATGTCTGGGACTACATCGCACAGAACGATGTTCCAATTAATCCCCTCTACTTTGCTAAAGAGCGACCTGTTGTTTTCCGTGGTGAGCAGATGATCATGGTCGATGATGATCGCTTCCCGCTAATCAATGGCGAAACTCCAGAGATGCGATTAATTCGATTTAGAACACTTGGATGTTATCCACTAACAGCTGCAGTCGAATCAAGTGCAGCTACCATCGCTGATGTACTCGCCGAAGTAAAGGAAGTTAAATTATCCGAACGAGCAACGCGTCTGATGGATGGCAATAAAGAAGATTCGATGGAGAAGAAGAAGACCGAGGGTTACTTCTAATGGCTAATGTAAAGTCAAGTGCCGGCATAAAGCCATTAATTAGATTACTGACCTGTGGCAGCGTAGATGATGGAAAATCAACTTTAATCGGCCGCCTACTTGTCGAGACCGACAGTATCCCGCATGACACAGTTGCAACAGCGCGAAGTGTAAGACGAGGTGGCTCGACAATTGCTGCTGGCGAGATTGATTTCTCACTTCTAACAGATGGCCTCGAGGCAGAGCGCGAACAAGGAATCACTATTGATGTCGCTTACCGCTCAATGTCGCTTCTAAATGGCAGTCGCTTGATCATCGCTGATGCGCCAGGACATGAGCAGTACACCAGAAATATGGCGGTAGCTGCTTCAAGATCAGATGTTGCACTTGTCTTACTTGATGCCGCTCGCGGCGTACGTTCTCAGACTCTTCGCCACCTAACTATTTGTGCGCTAATGGGTGTAAGTCGAGTTGCAATTGTAATTAACAAATTAGATATCTTTGACTTTTCACAAGCTAAGTTTGAAGAGTTATCAGCTGATATTGCGCCAGCAATCTCGCGTTTAGGAATTAAGGCACATGCAATTATCCCCTTAAGTGCACTAGCCGGTGATAACGTCGTATTTAAGGGTAATAATTTGGACTGGTATCAAGGTCCAACGCTCCTTGAATATATCCAGAACCAAGAGCTAGCGGCAGATTCAATGACCTCTCCGCACTTTGGAATTCAATTCATCTCCAGAGTCGATACCTTCCGCGGCCTTGCCGGAACTTTAGTTAATGGAACATTTAAAGTTGGCGATGAAGTCATAATTTTGCCAGGCAAAAAGCGCGCAACAATCTCAAAAATGGTTACCTTTGATGGCGAACTACAGAGCGCTGGCCACGAACAGACTTTAAATATCGTTCTAGAGCCAGAGGTTGATGCTGCTAGAGGCGATGTCCTTCACCTTGCATCAAATGCTAAGCCACCGGCTGATCGATTCACTGCAAATATCGTCTGGCTTGGCGAATCTGAATTAATTCATAGCCGCTCATACTTGTTGATCTCAGGTTCTAGTTCGACTCCAGCAATTGTTACAACTATCCGCCATAAAGTTAATATCGAAAGTGGCGAACATGATTCGGCCAGAGTTTTAAAGATGAATGAGATTGGCGTTGTTGAGATTGCAACCGATTCACCGATAGCGCTATCAAATTATGCAGACTCTCGTGAGACCGGAAACTTTATTTTAGTTGACCGCTCGACTTTAAATACCGTGGGCGCCGGAATGGTTGTTCATGCACTTCGCAGATCTGAGAATGTAACTGAGCAGGCCTATGAAATTGATGGTGCGAAGCGAGCAGCGCAGAAGGGCCAAGTCGGCAAGGTTCTCTGGTTCACAGGACTTAGCGGCTCTGGCAAGTCAACAATCGCCAATCAAGTTGCAAAAGAGCTTTACGCACTTGGCCGCCATGCTTATGTTCTAGATGGCGATAACCTGCGCTTGGGACTTAATAAGGATTTAGGTTTTACCAAAGAAGATCGCGCTGAAAATGTTCGTCGCGTCTCTGAAGTTGCAAAGCTGATGGTCGATGCAGGTTTGCTTGTAATTGTCGCTCTAGTTAGTCCATTTAGAGCGGACCGAGACCAAGGTCGCGAGCTTTTTGAACCAGGACAATTCATTGAAATCTGGGTAAATACACCTGCCAAGCTCTGCGCCGAGCGCGATCCAAAGGGTTTATACAAGAAGGCAGCAGCCGGTGAATTGCCTAATATGACTGGTATCGGACAAGAGTATGAAGCGCCTTTGAAGGCTGAATTAGTTTTAGATGGCGTTAAAGATGTTAAGGAAAATACCGAGATTGTCTTGGATATCGCAAAGTGATTTGGCGCAATTAGTAGAATGAAAAAATTAATATTTCATCCGGGTTTTCACAAGACTGGTACAACCGCGCTACAGCAGGCGCTTACCGAGGCTCGCAAAGAGTTAAAGGTCTCAGATTTTAATTACCCAAACACTCGCGGAAAGGCGCATCACAGCGCCGCTTGGGCGATAACACAGAAGACTTGGGGCTGGGAGAAGCGTGGTGGGCGGTTAATTAATTCAGATGAGTGGGAGAAGTTAGAGAAGAAAATTGCAAGTTCTGATAAAACTTCGATCATCAGTAGTGAATTCTTTTCGACTGCAGATCCAGTACAGCTAACAAAGTTGGGCCAACACCTTAAGGATTACGATACGAAAGTTATCTTCACTTGGCGCCCGCTACCTTTCATGTTGGCTAGTTCATATCAGCAGTACTTGAAGTACGGAGTTAGAGTTTCATACAAGAAGTGGCTAGTTGAGATGTTTGAAAATAGCGAGAGCACCAAGATGACGCCATCTTTTTGGAAGCGCAATCACCATGGCGATGTGATTGAATCCTGGATCAAGGTTTTTGGCAGCCAGAACGTCTCACTCATTGCAGTTGATGAGAGTAAGCCAGATTTTCTCTATGAATCATTTGCTGAACTTGCCGGTATTTCATCTGGAGTTTTAACTAAGCCTAAAGCCAAAGAGATAAACCGTTCCTTAACTTTCAATGAAGCCGCTCTCCTGCTTGAAATAAATAAGAGATATCCAAAAGATGGCGACTGGGATTCATACTCAACCTTTATTCGCAGCGGAAATATCAAGGCTCTGACAAGCTCAGAGATTATCTGCCAGAGCGATGAGAAGATTATGACCCCGCAGTGGGCGCTAGGTCGCGCCATCGAAATAAATAGCCAGAGCGTTGCAAAGATTAAGTCACTTGGTATCGAAATTATTGGCGACTTGGATCGAAGTGACTTCAGTAAAATTCCAGTTGGGGTAAATACTCCAGTTACTACTATTTCGATTGAGACTGCCGCCCGAGCAATGATCGGGGTCAATATGAAATCCCTGCGCAGAATGCCAAGTAGCGCAATTGTTCGTGAATTTAAGAAGCGACTTAGAAAACGAATCAAGCGCACAGTGCGAATTAAGCTTCGCTAAATTTCTCGCACCTTTACTTCACCTAGGTAGTTGTAGCCCCGACGGGATTCGAACCCGCGTAGCTGGCTTGAGAAGCCAGAGTCCTAGGCCACTAGACGACGGGGCCAAGATTGTTGCTATTAAGTTTTT
>ERZ889217.1587-NODE-1587-length-11296-cov-30.883729_pt1 | contig 11296 bp, 9 predicted proteins | sample MGYA00521098_ERZ889217 | MGnify/ENA primary metagenome ERZ889217 (study PRJEB32303, sample SAMEA104408613) | aquatic metagenome | biome: Brackish water; feature: Pelagic; material: water | place: Baltic Sea | collected 2014-06-10T22:04:00 | depth 2,362 m ...
GTTCGAATAACAAAGTCTCGATTCAGAACGCAGAATCTCAAGCGGTCAGCACATTGGCGGTTTCGATCTAAGAATGACAAAGTTGCATCTGTCACCGCTTGATGGTGATCATCGTGCACTCGGTGCGAAAATGGTTGAGTTCGGTGGATGGGATATGCCCGTAGCGTATCCATCAGGCACGATCAGCGAGCATCTCGCATGTCGCAGAGATGCAGTCGTATTTGATGTGTCTCATTTGGGCACTGTATGTGTCGAGGGTTTTTATGCCAAGGCAGCGCTACAAGGTGTGCTTACAAATGATCTCAACAAGATTTCAGTTGGTCGAGCACAGTACACGCACTTGCTGAATGATGCGGGTTGCGTTCTTGATGACATCATCGTTTGGTGGGTTAGTGATGATCGTTTTGATGTGATGCCAAATGCGTCGAATACTGACCATGTTTTATCTGCGATCGGTGGGGTCGATGTAACGCAGAGTCGTGCCGTGTTGGCTGTGCAAGGCCCACAGGCTAAAAAACGTTTAGCCACAATAAGCAATGACTTTTCAAATATTTCGAAATTTGAAGTTCGTCAAATTGATTGGCGGGGTGCGCAATGCGTTGTCGCAGGAACTGGCTACACAGGTGAACAAGGTGTCGAAATCGCTGTACCGGTTTCGCATGCAAGCGATTTATGGCATGAGGTTGTTAGAGCTGGTGTGATACCTGCAGGACTTGGTGCTCGTGACACACTGCGGCTTGAGGCTGGGTTGCCGCTTCACGGTCATGAACTTTCATCGCAGATAAGCCCGTTGGAAGCAAATTTGGAATGGGTTATTTCTTGGAGCAAAGAAACTTTTGCGGGTCGCGATGCGCTTGTAAAACAGCGTGATTCGGGAGTCAAGCGACATTTAATCGGCATTACTACAGTTGGGCGTCGGCCTCCTAGAGATGGATGCGATGTATTGATTGGGGAATCAGTTATTGGTAAAACGACAAGTGGAAATTTTTCACCTCTGCTCGAACACGGAATCGCGATCGCTCTGGTTGATTCGCAACCTGCACTTGGAAGCGCGGTTGAAATTGATGTACGAGGAACTCGACTTGACGGTGTAGTTGTCAAGCTTCCATTTATTGCAAAGAAGTAGCGTAAGACTCAAGCGGTTCACACGAGCAAACTAAATTTCTATCGCCGAATGCTGCGTCAATCCGTGAGACTGGTGCAAAATAGCCGCGACCGTGCATTGCTGAAATCGGATATGCCGCTTGCTGTTGCGAATACTTGCGGCTCCACGGCGCACAAAGATCTTCGACCGTGTGTGGTGCATTATGTAACGGTGAGTCGTCGTGAGAAATTATTCCATTTGCGATGTGTTGGATCTCAGCGTGAATCGCAATCATTGCATTACAGAATCTGTCAATTTCAGCGATTGTTTCACTTTCAGTCGGCTCGACCATAAAGGTTCCATTCACTGGAAAGCTCATTGTTGGCGCGTGAAACCCGAAATCCATCAGTCGCTTGGCAATATCGTCGTTAGTGACACCTGTCAACTTTGTGATTTCACGAATATCTAAGATGCACTCGTGTGCAACGAATCCACCTTCGCCACGATAAAGCACCGGAAAAAATTGGTCTAATCGACTTGCAATATAATTGGCACTCAAAATTGCGTGCATGGTTGCGCTTCGTAAACCTTTTGCTCCCATCAATTTTATGTACACCCACGAAATTGGCAATATCGATGCTGAGCCATTGGGTGCAGCGGCGACAGCGCCAACTTTATTTTCATCGTTTTTTAACAGTGGGTGAGAGGGCAAGAACTCGGCAAGATGCTTTTTGACACCGACTGGTCCGACGCCAGGACCTCCGCCACCGTGAGGGATGCAAAAAGTCTTATGCAGATTCAAATGGCTCACGTCTGCGCCAAAGTGACCAGGCTGTGCAACACCCACTAATGCATTTAGGTTCGCTCCATCTACATAGACCTGTCCGCCAAACGAATGAACCAATTCACAAATATCCGTAACTTTCTGTTCGAATACGCCGTGTGTTGATGGGTATGTGATCATTAGTGCCGCAAGCTTGTTGTCGGCTAATTCGCATTTGGATCGCAGATCGTCTAAATCAACATTGCCTCTGTCATCACAAGCAACGACGACCACAGTCATGCCTGCCATTACAGCGCTGGCTGCGTTAGTGCCATGTGCACTACTTGGTATCAAACAAATAGTTCTTTGCGCTTCGTTGCGGCTGCGGTGGTAGGCACGAATTGCAAGGAGGCCAGCAAGTTCGCCTTGGCTTCCGGCATTGGGCTGCAAACTTATTGCGTCATACCCGGTGATCTCAATCAGCATCGCTGAGAGTTCATCTACCAATTGGGTGTAGCCAGCGATATCGGCAGTGGGTGCAAACGGATGAATATCTGAAAATTCAGGCCATGTAACCGGAATCATTTCTGTAGTTGCGTTGAGTTTCATCGTGCATGATCCAAGTGGAATCATCGTTCGATCCAGTGCCAAATCTTTATCGGCTAAGCGTCGTAAGTAGCGCAACATCTCGTGTTCGGTGCGATATCTATTGAAAGTTGACTGCGTTAGGAAATCATCACTGCGTCTCATCGCTTGAGTGATGCCTAATTCGCACGATAGATCTAGTTCTAAGACATCTTCTTCTATTTCAAAAATATTGAATAGCGTTTCGATCAATTCCAAATTAGTGGTTTCATCAAAACTGATTCCAACTGAAGTGTCGTCAATATTGCGTAACAATATATTGTGTGCGAGCGCTCGTTGATGAATTTCATAACTGGATTTCACGTGTACCACGATGGTGTCGAACCAAGTCGTATTAGCTACTTCAATATTTGATTTACGAAGTCCAGCGACACAAATTGATGTGAGTCGGTTGACTCGCTCCGCGATTCGTTCGAGTCCTTCACGACCATGCCATACTGCGTAAAAACTTGCAATGTTTGCGAGCAGTGCTTGCGCCGTACAAATATTCGAAGTGGCTTTTTCGCGACGGATATGTTGTTCACGTGTTTGCAGTGCCAAACGCAATGCAGGTCGACCACCAGTATCGGTGCTGACGCCAACTAAACGACCAGGTAGCGCACGCGCTTGTGAGTTACTAGTTGCTAAGAAAGCGGCATGCGGCCCGCCACCACCCATCGGAACCCCGAATCGCTGTGCCGAACCCACTGCGATGTCTAATCCCAAAGTTGCTGGCGGGGTCAGCAACATACATGCGAGAAGATCACAAACAGCGATAGTCAATCCTGCTTGCGAGTGCACTGCATGACAAATATTCTTGATCTGTTCTGCGGAAGCGATTGATCCGGATGATCCGGGCCACGAGATTAATGCTCCGAAACAACTTGTAGTCATCATCTCGTTAAGTGAGACAACGCTGATAGTTAGACCGATTGGTAATGCCCTTGTTCGCAGAACTGAAATAATCTGCGGGTGAGTGTCGATATCGACTGCGAAGACTTTCGAATCAGATTTGCTAGATCGAAGCGCGATAGTCATTGCCTCGGCGGCAGCAGTAGCTTCGTCAAGCAGAGAAGCATTTGCAATATCGAAACCAGTGATCTCAGTGATCATTGTCTGAAAATTAAGAAGCGCCTCGAGGCGACCTTGACTGATTTCTGGTTGGTACGGCGTGTACGACGTATACCAAGCTGGGTTCTCTAATACATTGCGGGCAATCACCGGCGGGGTGACTGTGTTGTAGTAACCCATGCCGATCAAACTTGTACGGACGACATTTTTGTTGGCGATTTCTCGCAGTTGCTTTAAGACGTCGGTTTCGAGCATCGGCTCGCCAAGATTTAATAAATGATCGCGACGAATTGATGCCGGGACAGTTCGCTCAATCAAATTTTCTAGGTCTGTTGCGCCGATGCGGTGAAGCATCGTTTCTCGAGCTAAATCATCTACACCAATGTGGCGTGAGATGAAATCATCTTTTGCGGTTAATTCTTCAATTGATTTTCTCATTTGGTGCCTCGTTTTGGGTATGCGAAATTAAACACCCCAACTGTTTAGGCACCTGAGAGCTTCCTGAGAGATTGCTCCATCAGTTTCCCCTTCGGTAGAGGCTCGGATATAACCAAACCTCGATTTCCAGTGTCGCCACTTTCGAACGGTCCATTTACCTGAGAGGTTCCGGGGTGGTTGCTCCTTCGGTGTACCTGCACTGGCTGTGTAGGCACTCTCCCGTACGAAAGTATCGGCAACCCGAATCGTACTATGTTTTGGACGTGACAATATTGAACGAGTTTCAAGTGGCTTCGGTTATCGCACCGATAATCGGATCACTTGGTGCGCAGTACATGCTCGACCCCGACACAAATGCTGCTGGTTTAGCGGCAGGATATTCGAGCAGTTTTGCTTTTTATTTTGCAGGTCGGGGCGGAGTATTGGGTGATGTTGATGCTGATGTTGTGTATGCGGCATTTATGTTTTTCGACAGGGCGCTCATAGAGAAACTTTGGATTCGAGGTATCGCGGTAGAAGGCGCTCGTGCAGCAGGGAAGCGCTATATGCAGTGTTGTGATGATTGGGGACGGAAGCATTTATCGAACGTTTCAGAACTTAAAAAATTCGTTGCGCCAGCCGAAAAATTGGTCAAGAGCATTGATGTCGCAGGTCTGTCATTGTTTGCGGCGGTTAGAGCAGAGCCTTTGCCAACTGATCAGCCTGCGTTGGCCTACCGGTTAATAGATTTGTTGCGCGAACTTCGCGGTTGCTATCACATTGCTGCGTTGGTGTCGCACGGTCTATCTGGGCTGCAGGCAACGCTTGCAGGTGAAAACGATGAAAGCATCGCAAAGTTGCACGGCTGGGCGCCGCCATACCCTGACTGCTCTGGTTTCGTTGAACAGCGCCAAGCTGCTGAAGTCACTACCAATAATGCGATGGGTCGAGCAATCGCTGCAGCGCTAACGACCGACGAAATGAATCAACTCGCCACTCAAACTATTCGTATTCAAAAAGAGCTCAGTTAATTGTTCCGTAGCTGCCGCGGTCACCGGTTTTATTACTCGCCAGAACGACAGAAGTAGCGAGTTCGAGATCTTTGACGAACGGTTCTATTTTGTCGTGATGAATCGCATTGACAGTGCAGTGCAACGAATCAGGCGGGGATTGACGGTCGATATACCAACCGTGCCGCCACAGTTCGTCAGCAACGGCGAATACGTTTAGCGTCGATGGGTTTTTCGCGCCAAAACAAATCAGGGTCGTTTCAGGTTGTGCCCGCAAGACGTAATGTTCGCTCGAGTTAATCGTGTCTGCGAGTTTCAAAGTTGCTTCGCGAGCTTGGCGTGTGAGTCGGAGGTAGCCGTCATCTCCTAGATGATGCATTACTGCCCAAGCACTGGCCATTGAACCGCCTGACTTTGTGCCCAGGGCACCAGACGACGCATATAAACCACCCAGCCAGTTATCTGTCACAAAGCCCTGAAACGATCGCAGATATTTCGATGCGTACATAATCACCGATGCACCTTTTGACGTGTAGCCAAACTTATGTAGATCGACAGAAATAGAACTCACCCCTGGTACTTGCAGACTCCACGGTGGCAAATCTTCTCCTAGTTGAGCAAGATAGGCGAGCGTTACCCCGCCCATACATGCGTCAACATGACAGTTAATCTTTGCCTCAAGTGCAAGTGCAGCAATACCTGTTACATCGTCAATGACACCTTGAGGATATTGTGGGGCAGAGGCCACAACCAGAACGGTATTTTGATCAACCCGCGACCGCATCGCGCCTACATCGGCTCGCCATTCTTGATTGACGTCAACGCGTCTCGACTCAACTTCGAAGTAAGCGCACGCTTTCTCAAAGGCCGCGTGGGCAGAGGTCGGCAAAACAATATTCGGACTCGTGATATCTCGCTCAGCACGTAAACGATCACGGGCAGCCTTGACTGCCATCAGGATGCTCTCGGTGCCCCCGGAGGTCATAAACCCAGCCGACTCACTAGTCGCGCCGAGCCACTTACCAACCATCGCCACAACATCAGACTGAATCTTCCGCAAACTTGGAAACGCATCTGTGCTCAATGCATTCTCGCCACTAAACCGTCTGTAAGCCTCCTCGGCAACGCTTATCGCCTCAGCACCTGCGTAGTAGGCGAGGCTGAAAGCGCGACCATCGCGCCACGCAATATCGTCTACCCGCATCTCTTCTAAGACGCTGAAAACCTTTTCAGATGACCAGCCAACACTTGGCAATGATGCTGAATTCTTTGCAGAGGACTGAAGATTGTCGTCAGCCATGGGGTTACGGTAGCCGCGATTTTTTATCTATTATTAACTTTACATAACTAACATTATGGGCAAAATAACAGACGGATTAAAGTAACTCGTCGTTGAAACGCCTATACGGCAAAGCTTAGATATACATAACTAACCCTCAACTAAAGGTTTAGCTGCATTCAATAACCAGTTGAGTGCAGCTTTAAAGTCTCGAGTTGTCGGATCAATTGCTGGGTCGAGATCTGCCTCTACGTCAGCAATCGCACACTTGAGCACGTAAACCTGATCTCTTAGAGTCTCCAATTCATTGCGAGCGATAACCAACTCATTTTCACTGAGCTGCAAGTCGTTGGCGCGTTGTCGGGCCACCCAATCCCATTGGCGACATGACTGGCAACAATAGCGCCTTGGCCTACCAGCGCCCGGTAGTTGCTTAAATGGCGACCTACACCACTGGCAGCGGCTCTTGCCCGTCGAAACTAATTTCGTCATGACGAAATCATAGTTAAATCCATCTCTTGAGTGGTGAATGGTTTATTTGAGTTTGCAGATGTTTGGTTGAAGGCATACTGAACAAATGAAGATTTCGCACCAACCCCCGTCTCGCCTGTTCACGTCTGATAACGCCGCTGGTGTGCACCCAGTTGTAATGGATGCAGTTGTTCGCGCTAACCAGTCGCACGCGCTCGCCTACGGGCTTGATAAATATACCGTTCAGGCTAAAGACGCTTTCTCGAAACTCTTTGATGCAGATGTGCGCACCGAGTTTGTCTATGGCGGTACGGGGGCCAATATTCTGGCACTCGCATGTGTGCTCAAGCCAGCTGAAGCAGTTGTGTGTACGGCATGGTCGCATATCGCAGTTGATGAAACTGGTGCGCCCGAAAGAATTCTTGGTGCGAAACTGATTGATCTACCGTCACTAGATGGAAAACTAAGACCACAAGATCTGCACAGCGTCGCGCACTTGCGAGGCCATGTACACCATGTTCAGCCCGCAGTCGTGTCGATCACGCAGTCAACAGAACTGGGTACGGTCTATTCGCCCGATGAGGTGCGTGCAATTTGTGAGACTGCTCATGAACTTGAAATGCTCGTGCATATGGATGGTGCTCGACTTAGCAATGCGTCTGCTGTCTATGGCGCGACACCCGAGGCTTTGCGAAGTTTTACAATTGATGCAGGTGTTGATGTTTTGAGTTTCGGTGCGATGAAGGCTGGCATCATGTTCGGCGAAGCAGTCGTATTCTTGAAACCAAAACTTGGTGACCGAGCCGAATATATTCGTAAGCAAATCACGCAATTAAATTCGAAGATGCGGTACGTTTCGGCGCAGTATGTCGAGTTATTTCGAGACGGCTTATTTTTTCAACTCGGGGCTCAAGCAAACGCGATGGCGCTCGCTCTCTATGAGCGCACAAAACATCACAAGTCGCTCGGTCTAGTTGCCCCACCTCAGGTGAATAGCCTGTATCCAACCATTTCTCAGCCCGCCCGAACCGCTCTTCAAGATTGGTCGTTTTTCTGGGATTGGGATGTTGCGGCCCAGCAGGTGCGCTGGATGACGGCCTGGGATACGACTTTGGATGACATAGAAGCCTTTGGGCTCGGAGTTGATGAGGTTCTTAATAGTAATTGACTAGTCAGTTATTTATCGGCTAGTTTGACCTGCGTGGCGGGGTCAGAATTCTTCATCAAGCGGCTTGAAACCGACGACAAGTGGATGAACGATGCCGCGTGTCGTGGACTCAGCGATATTTTCTTTCCGACACCCGCAGAACGACCACAGGCTCGTGAGCAAAGAGAATCGATGGCGCGCGAAGTTTGTTCTTCATGCCAAGTGCAAACAGCATGTAAAGAATTTGCTCGCAACCATCATGAATACGGTTTTTGGGGTGGAGAATCTGAAGAGCAACGACATCAAGCAGGTTTTCATCTCATCGCGCCGATCGGAATCAGAGTGAACTCGCGATAACAGATCGCGTTAAATAGCAATAAGTACTAGATCAATAACTCGTAAGACGAGATAGTCAAAGTCTGCGAGACTATTTTCGTATGTCTGATTCAGAAACAGATCCGTCAGCGAATTCGCTACCGGGGGCCATCGACACTGTTCGCGAAGCCTGGGCAAATTTTGGTGACTCGCGGTTAATCGAAACTTTCAACGAAGTAAGCGCACATGTTTCAACAAACCGCGTCTTTCGTTTGACCATGTCGGACAAATCAAATTTGATCGCCAAAGTTAGTTCGTACGGGTCATATTTTCAGTTCGCTGAAGATCATGACAGACTCGCCCGTTGCAGCGCACAACTCAGAGGTGGCCGTTGGTCAGGATTTTTGGCTGAAGTTCTTAGTAAAAATGGTCGACCCTATACGTGGTATGACGAGTCATGTTGGGCTGTTTTCTATACCGATGTGCGACAACCTGATTCGTTACCACGCATTTTGACAGACCAAGATGTAATAACGCTGGCTCAAGAAATTGCAGAATTTCATTTGGCGTGCGCGGCGATTGCGCCATCGCTACCCCCTACTTCAAATTCAGTCAAGGGTGATGCAATTCATCTTTATGATTTGCTTCGTGAATCTCAGGCTCCACAAAACTTCGGATTAGAAAAAACAGATATTTCAATCTTGCAGCGCAGTACGCACGACTTACTGCTACATCTCGAAAAAGTGCACTACGACGAATGGTTGCGCATTCCGATATTGGTCGACTGGAACCTAGGCAACTTCGCGGTAAAGGCGTCTAAAGGCAATTCTGGTCGCTCGTTTCAACTATCAACAAGATGGGACTACGACTGGTTTCGTGTTGAATCGCGGTTGCTTGATTTCTACTTTCTAAGCCGAGTGTCGTCCCGCACTGGTGACAAAACCCAGTTTTCCTATTCGGCTCATACATTTAGCGAGCCAAGATTTCTTAAATTTCTGGCCGCTTATCATCAAATTTATCCACTTAGCCCTACGGAGATTGAATTTCTTCCGTTCGCCTATCGTTTTTTTCTTTTAAATTATGTAATTCGAGAAGGAGCGCGCTTTTTCAGGCCAGACCTTTGCGCACAATTTCGCCGAGACACAGCACGCGAACATCTGGGAAGTTCTAGTCGGCTTGATCTAACCGAATTATTGAAAATAGTCGGCTAAGAAAATTTAATTAGTCACGTATTTTGCGCAAGTTCGTCGCGAAGAACTTGCCCTTCTTGACATATATGTCAACTCCCCTTGAAATTTCTTCTTGCCGCGCACGTCCCTCTTTGATCACAGCTGGAGACCCAACAGCCAGTGCCCCTGGTGGTATAACCATGTCGTTTAAAACTACGCTGTTTGCGCCGACAATTGCCCCAGTGCCAACTACTGCGCGGTGCAACACAATCGCCCCAGAAGAAACCTGCGCACCCGACTCAATTGTGCATGATTCAAGATGAACTAGGTGTCCAATCACGCAGTCGTCACCAACGATTGTCGGTGTCTCTGGCATTGTGTGGATAACCGAATTGTCTTGAATGCTGGTGCGCATGCCGATCTTGATTTCGCCGTCATCACCGCGCAAAACTGCACCTGCCCAAATAGTCGATTCGGCGCCGATTTCAACTGAACCAATAATCACTGCCTCTGGGTGAATAAAAGCAGTCTCATGAATTTTTGGCTCGCGAGAACCGAGTGCATAAATCGCCATGACTTCACGGTAGCGAAATTGACGATGCTCTTAGTAATCGCATTTGGGGGTAATTGCTCGCTTTTCGGATACCGTGAAGGCTCATGTCACGGAGACTAGATATTGAACTCACTAGTACGCGGGACGACGGATCCTGGACTTGGCGCGCCGCCGGCGCAAAAGTTCCTAAAGGTGTTGTCATAGCCTCCCTCTTACCGAACCAAAGCAAAATTGGCGACGTACTAAAAATTGAAGCCGACTTCGATATCGACGGCATCACTGTTTTGTCAGTAGTTACGCAACGTGATAAGAGTCAAAAAGCGACTTTGTTGCAGATGATTGATGACAAACCATTTGTTGGCGTCACAGAAAAACTTGCAAAGAAATCTCGTGACGATAAACCGCGCCGTGGCAAGCAAGGTCCGCGCACCGATCGACCTGATCGTGAACCGCGTGAACCCAGAGCAGATCGTCCGAATCGTGAACCGCGAGCGCCAAGACCAGATCGTAAAGCATTTCCACCTGCGCCAGAGGTTCCAAAGCGACCGATTGCTAAGCGTCTCAAGCCAAGGCGTGTGCATCGCACTGCTGTTCTTGAGTCTTTGCCAGTTGAACAACGAGGGGTTGCAGAACGAGCGCTCGCTGGTGGTCTAGCTGCGGTGCGTGAAGCAATTAAATCGCAAAATGTACAACTCAAAAAAGATGGCAAATCAGAAGTCAAAGCCGATGGTTTAATTTCAATGGCTTCAGATATTTTGCCAAAACTACGAGTTGCTGAATGGCTAGACAAAGCCGAGGCAGCCAAAGCCGATCTTGACTTACTTGATTTGCGAGATCTTCGCGCAGTTGTGGTTGGTAGCGATGACCCAATGGTTGTGCGTGACGAAACAACACGAGCTCTGGCAATTGAGCTCAAAGCGGCTTTGAAGAGTCGTCAAGAAAAAGAAATGTCTAATTGGATGGACGACATGAAGTCTGCAGTCGAGGTCTCACGGGTAGTTCGGGCGCTAAAACTTTCAGGCGAGCCACCAAAAGCTGGTGTTCTGTTTCCGGTTGAACTCGGCGCTCAAATCGCAAAAGCCGCAACAGAGTCTCTAGCCAGCGATGCAGGTGCTGACCGTTGGATTGCCGTTCTCGAGGCACTCGCCTTCTCACCGATTCGTGCCCAAGTAAAGCCTGCTGCTGCACCGGTTGCGGCAACTGATGCGCTGCGCGAAACAGTCAAACGACTCTCTCCTCTGCTCCCTCATATTGCAGCATTATTTGGGATCGAAGTGATTGCTGGTGTGCAAGCGCCGAAACCTTTACGACCTCCGCGTCAAGCTCGTCAAATTCGTAAGCCGCGCGATAAAAAAGAACAAAAACTCACGATTCCTCCTGCCCCACAGCCAGT
>ERZ889217.1588-NODE-1588-length-11293-cov-19.199235_pt1 | contig 11293 bp, 13 predicted proteins | sample MGYA00521098_ERZ889217 | MGnify/ENA primary metagenome ERZ889217 (study PRJEB32303, sample SAMEA104408613) | aquatic metagenome | biome: Brackish water; feature: Pelagic; material: water | place: Baltic Sea | collected 2014-06-10T22:04:00 | depth 2,362 m ...
GAGGGCCGAGATCCCTGCCGCCGTGCTCACCGCCACCGTCAGCACATAGTCGATCGAGAGCGAGGCTCCAGCGATCAGGCCCGGTATCGGGCCCAGGTTTTCGTGGGACACCCGGTAGGAGCCGCCCCCTTGGGGGTAGGCCTTGATCGTTTGGCGATAGCTGAGCGCCACGATCAGCATCAATAGGATGATCATCCCGGTGACAGGGATGGTGAAGCCCAGGCCGGCGGCCCCGGCAAAACCAAGCACCAGCACGATTTCCTGGGTGGCGTAGGCCACCGAGGAGAGGGCATCGGAGCTGAGGATCGCCAGGGCCTCCCCGTTGCTGAGCCGTTCTTCAGCGGCGGCGCTGGTCGGCAGGGGAGCCCCCACCAAGGCCTTCTTGAAACGGTCCAACACCGATGGGAGCATGGTGCTTGGGCGTGCTGCCCAGAAGGAACATCTCAAGATAGACCGACTGCTTGATTGCAGCGATTGCAAGGCCGATTGGTCCCGGCGCTGCGGCGGTTAGGCCTGGCTAGGACGAACGCCCTTGGGGCGATTGGGGTTCCCCAGGTGCAAGCCCTTCTGCAGGACCCGGATCTAGGCGCTCGCCTGAGCGGGACTCAAGCGCCCCGCTGCGCTCGTCGGCAGCGTCTATTGGATCAACCCGTTGCTGCCAGGGGTCTGGGCCAGGCTTAGAACCACTCAGCCTTGGCTTCGTCTGCGGGGTTGGTGTTGTCTTCGGGGGTGGTGCGCTCGAAGCGCATCACGATATGGCGCTTCTGTTCACCGTCGATGGCGGTGGCTTCGATCGGGTAAAGCTGCTGTCCATCACGGAAGGGCACCTGGACACGGAAGGTGCCATCGGCCGAGAGCGGCACCACCTCTTCGCCGATCTTGAGGGTGGCGGAGGGATCGGTGGCGCCGTACACAATCAGCTCCGCATCGGCCACCAGCCAGAAGGAGCGCTGGCGGGGGCGCACCCCACCGAGGCCAGAGTCATTGCGGCCACTGGCCCAGAGGCCAGGACCGGAGTCGCTGATGCCGCCATGGCTGGCCCGCGCGCCTGCGGCATCGTCCAACAGATCCAGCTCGTGGAAGGTCTCCGAACCCCGGCTGATCCGGCGCAGACCCATGGTTGCCGATTGATAGAGCCGCTCATGCAGCACGGTTCCGGGGGCTTCAACGGCGCTCTGGCCGACTGGGCTGGCCTGGGGCTCCCAGGGGGCTGGGGCTGGGGCGCTAGCCGGTTGTTCAAAAGCTGCGAAAGGGGGTGGCACGGAAAGACCATCGCCCAATCCAGGGATCGTGACCACCGCCGAGCGGGCCAGCAGCACCCAGCCGCCGGGGCTGGAGTAGCCGAGGTCCACCCGGTAGTCCCGGTCGGCTAGGGGGAGGGCCATGCCCCATTGGCTGGCGGAGCGGTCCACGCTCACCTCTTGCTGGGCATGGGGGGTGGTTGCCGCGTCGCCCGAGAGGCCGGTGACATCGGCGATGCGCAGGTTGAGGCAGCTGGCGCCGGACTGGTCCAGGCCCCGGCGGTCGGCCTCGCCTAGTTGCCAGCTGGCGAAGCCCCACTGGGGGCCCTGGGCGGTGAAATGGAGCTGGGTCTGCTGGGCAGTGCCAGAGCTGACGATGGCAGCGGTTGCGGCGCCAGCGCTTGGGGCCTCAGCCAGATCCCCGGGGGCTGGGCCAGGCCTTGCCGGAACCTCGCCAGCACCCTGGGGTTCGGCGCCGCTGCCTTTGCCAAGGAAGGCGTTGAGGCCTCGCTTGAGCGAACCAAGGGCATTACGGGCGGTTACACCAAGCGACTTGCTCATGGGCAGGGCCTAACTGCGGGTCTTCCTAAGTGATAAGGGCTCCTAGATGGTGTTGACGACGACTAAAATCCCAAAATCCTGACCCTGAACCCCGGCCTGGGGCCGGCGTTGGCAGGCCGTTTTTGCCTAGACCAGGAGCAGCTGCGTCGTCCCCGCCAGGTGCCCGAATCCCTCTCCCCGGCGGCTCCCCTCAGCTGGGACCAGCTCCAGGCCCTGGCCCTGCCGGAGCCCGATCGGGTGCGGGGACTCACCAATGCCCAGGCCCAACTGCGCCTTTTTTGCTGCAACGAGTCCGACGTACGGGTCACCCTCTACCGCGACCACCACGCCTGGTGTCCCTACTGCCAGAAGGTGTGGTTGTGGCTGGAGGAACAGCAGATCCCCTACCGGATCCGCAAGGTGACAATGAACTGCTATGGCGACAAGGAGGCCTGGTACCGGCAACGGGTGCCCTCCGGCATGCTGCCCGCCCTCGAGCTTGATGGCCGGCTGATCACCGAAAGCGACGAGATCCTGGCGGCCCTCGAAGCCGCCTTCGGACCCCTGGAGCGCCCCCTGGAGGATCCGGAAGTGCGAGCTCTGCGCCAGCTAGAGCGGCGCCTGTTTCGGGCCTGGTGCCAGTGGCTCTGCTACTCGGGCGAGGCGGGCCCGGCCAGTGAGCCGGCCGAGCGCCATTTTGACAAAATCGCAGACCTGGTCGATGGGGCCCTGGCCATCCATCCGGGCCCCTGGTTCCTGGAGCGCTTCAGCAGTGTCGATCTGATCTTCACGCCCTACCTGGAGCGCATGGGCGCCAGCCTCAGCTACTACAAGGGCTATGGCCTGCGCCAACGGCACCCGGCCATCGACCGTTGGTTCTCGGCCCTGGAGCAGCGGCCTACCTACCTGGGCACCCAGTCTGACTTCCACACCCACGCCCACGACCTGCCGCCCCAGATGGGCTGCTGCCTGGCCAGTGGCAGTGAGGCCCAGCGGGCCTGCGCCCGCCAGATCGACCAGGGGCCCTGGTTGCCGGTGGAGGCCGGCAGCGCTCCTGGGCCCGATGCCCACAACTTGACCGCCGAGCCAGGCGCCGTAGCCGTGCTGGAAACGCGCCAACTTGAACCGCCCGGGGCGGCCCTTGAGGCCCTGGCACGGGTGTTGAAACACCGGCAGACCTTGCTGGCCGTGAATCCCCATGCTGGCGCCGGTTTGGACCAGGGCCTGGCCTGTGCGCTCACCCGCCTGGTGACCGGGGAGGCCTGCCCGCCCCCGGCGGGCTCGGCGGCGGGGCTGCGCTACCTGCGCGACCGCATCTCTGTGCCCCGCGATATGTCCCTGCATGGGGCCCGGCGCCTGCGCCAGGCCCTCGAGAGCACGGCCCAGCTGGATCCAGCCGTTGGCACCCCCTCGCGAATTCCGATCCCAACCAGCCACCGCCGCGACCAGGATCCTCGGGGCTTTGCCCTGGCCTGATGGACAGTATTTGAAGGGCCCAGCGACTCTGGCCAGGCGCCAAGATTGCCGGCATGGAAGTCAGTAGCCAGGACCTGGTTGAGCTGCTTGGCCGCTGGGGCTATGGGGTGATTTTTGCCGGCATGCTGCTGGAGAACGCCGGCCTGCCCCTACCGGGAGAAACCCTCACCCTGTTGGGGGGCTATGCCGCCGGCAGTGGCCAGATGGCCCTTTTTGGCGTGATCGTGGCGGCAGCGACGGGGGCCATCCTTGGCGACAACATCGGGTATTGGGTCGGGCGCCGCTTCGGCTGGGACCTCCTGCTGCGCCTGGGCCTGTGGTTGCGCCAGAGCCCGGAGCAGATGGAGCTGTTGCGCCAGCGCTTCCGGCGTCACGCGTCGGCCTCGGTATTCCTAGGCCGCTTTGTGGCGGTGTTGCGGATCCTGGCCGGGCCCATGGCCGGAGCCGTTGGCATGCCCTACGGCCGCTTCCTGGTCTGCAACGTCTGCGGGGCTCTGCTGTGGTCGACCTCCATGGTGAGTTTGGCCTGGTTGGGGGGGCGTTGGATTCCGATCGATCGGATGATTACTGGGGTAATGCAGTTCGGCCTGGGCCTGCTGGTGCTTGTGGCCCTGCTGGCCTTCCTGCCCAAATGGATCTCGCGCTGGCAAGCCGGTGTCCTGGACAGGGACATCGGCTCCTCCGGGCCGGAGGCCCTGCCCCCCGGGGATCGGCCCTGCTGAACCGCCGGTGCCCTGGGTTCAGCGACCCGAGAGGGAGTCTTTGCGGGTCAGCAGGTACTGGACCAGTTCTTCTTGAAGGGCTAGCAGTTCCCGGGTGCAGCCCCGGAAGGCGGCCCGATGGCGGATCTCATCGTGCCGGGTGTGGAGGTCCCGCAGCATCAGCTCGATGGAGTCGAGTTCAGCCCTGTTCATTAGCCCATGCCGCTTGCCAGCACCCTATCAAGCCTGTCTAGGTGCCTTAGCACCATCGACCTGGCAGCGGGGAGGCAGCAGGGAGCCCTCGCTGGCGTTCGGCCATTGCCCGCTCCCCATGCGCCCGTTCCTGTTCGGCTCCGCCGCCATGGCGATCAGCTTGCTGCCATTGACGCTGGCAGCGCCCCCGCTGGTTGGGCTGCCGCCAGCCCGGGCGATCGAAATGCAGGGGCAGTCCTGGTTCAGCACACCCCCGTGGCAGGTGATTTTCACCAATTACTACAGCGATGTGAACCAGGTGGGAGCTGAGTATTTCTTCACCGTCACCCTGCCGGAGAAGGCGGGCGTGGGCCTTGGCGGCTTGACAATCACCCAGACCCGGGGCGTGAATCGCAGCTTTCATTTTGATCTTGCTGGCTCCCGAGCCTTCCTTGGCAGGCCCCGCCATGGGGGCGCTGCTGTGCCCGTCCAGGTCCGCTTCGCTGACGACCAGCGTCGCTTCCAGATCAGCTTCCCGGAGCCGCCCCAGCCGGGAGCCACGGTGACCGTGGCCCTTAAACCCTGGATGAATCCCAACCAGGCCGACACCTACATGTTTGCGGTGGAGGCCCTGCCGGCCGGTGCCAATCCGGCGCCTGCTTCGCTCGGCTACGCCACCATGCAGATCTACAGCTACTCCCGCTTTTAGGCCAAGCCTTCACTCTGGCCCCCTTTGCGCCCAGCTTCTAGTCGCCTGCGCCAGGATGGGGTGCCGCCGCCAAGTTGCCATGGAAGCCCGCTGGAATGGAGAGTTGATTGCCAGCAGTGACGACATCGTCAAGCTGGAGGGAAACGCCTATTTCCCCGCAGATTCCCTGGTTACGGCGAATTTGCGGCCCTCAAGCCACACCAGCGTGTGCAGTTGGAAAGGCACCGCCCAGTACTACGACCTGGTTGTCGGCGAGGCCATCAATGCCAATGCCGCCTGGTACTACCCCGAGCCCAAGGCGGAAGCCGCCACGATCAAGGGTCGGGTGGCCTTCTGGAAGGGGGTCCAGGTCAGCTGAGCCAAGCGTTGGCCGACCTCAGCGGCCGGGGTGCCGCAGGGTGCGCCAGCCACCGCTGGCCGTGCTCACTTCCACCCCAATCGGCACCGGGCCAGATTCGCCTTCGCCCTGGTGCTGCCACCAGGATTCGGCATCGGCCCAGGCGGCCTCAAGGGAGTCGTAGTGGTCATCAAGAACGGAGTGGGCCGATCCGTGGCTATCAACCAGCCGATAGAGGCGCTGCTGTTGGGACCGGGCGCTAAAGGCAGAGAGGGAAGGCGCCGAAACCAAAGCTCTAAATCGCAGAGCCTCTGAGCATGCCACCCGTGGGACTGGCGCGCTGTCGCCAAAGATGCCAAGGCAGGCTGTGGACGCCTTCAGCCCTGAAGTCCCGTCCCAGGGCCTAGCGGGGGCGCTTCAAGGGGACATGGGGGGACGGAGACCCTTCAGAGGCGGCGCCGGAAGCCATCCTCGGCGACCCGGTTGGCCTGGGACGAATCGTTGTCGGCGCTGCGGCTGAGGCGCCACACATTGCGGCCCAGGCGCCTGGCCACTAGGCCGCCCCGCTGGACGACGGCGCTGCCGGGGCGGGCTCCAAGCAATTGGGCGACTTCGGCGGTGCTCAAGGGGGCGCCGGTGCGGATGGCCAGGTCGGTGAGGTCTAGCCGCTGGCGCAGGGCCGTTAGATCGACGCTGGAATCGGCCCCCTCGGGGAGCTCCGGCCAGAACGGCGCCTGGGCCGGGTTGGCCACCTGCAGGCTGCGCATGAGTCCGAGGCCCATGAAGGCCAGGGCCTGGTCGGGCTGGACCCCCTGGTCGATGGCCTGGGCCAGCCATTCGGCCATGCCATCCCGGCTGGGGGCGACGCCATTGGTGCTGGGGGCGGTTGAGGGCTGGCTAACCACGGATCGGGCCTCAAGCGATGGCCGGACGGTATCGGCTCGGGGCCGCGGCGCAAGGGGGGCTGACCGGTAAGATCACGCAGCTCCATCAGCATGGATCTGCTGAGGACCGAACCACGACGTCCTCAAGGTCCGCTTTCATGGAGCGCAATCTTTCCCCTAGCGATCGAGGCCGAAGGCGACGCCAGGCCCCGATTGCCATAACGGGAACTGATCTGGGCATGGGCGGTGGCCATGGGGCCCTGGAGGCCTCGGCCCCTAGCTGCGTGATCACCACGGATAACGAGGCGCCGCGGCTGGCTCGCCAGTCCAGCCAGGTGCAGTCGATCGAGCTGCGCACCTATGTGTTTCTCGATTCGCTCCAACCCCAGCTGGCGGCCTACATGGGCACGGTCTCCCAGGGGTTTCTACCAATCCCCGGCGATGCCTGCCTCTGGCTGGAGGTATCCCCCGGCATGGCGGTCCACCGCGTTACCGACATCGCCCTGAAGGCCAGCAGTGTGCGTCTGGGCCAAATGATTGTGGAGCGGGCTTTCGGCTCCCTTGCCCTCTATCACCGGGACCAAAGCAATGTGCTGCACTCCGGCCAGGTGGTGCTCGAGGCGATCGGCAGCCGGATGGAGCTGCGCAGCCGCTGCGAAGTCAGCTGGACCGAAATCATCCGTGCCATTACCCCGGACCACGCCGTCCTGATTAACCGGCAGAACCGACGGGGTTCGATGATTCAAGCTGGCATGAGCATGTTCATCCTCGAAACTGAGCCGGCTGGCTACGTGCTGATCGCCGCGAACGAGGCCGAAAAGTCCTCCAATATCACCGTCGTTGACGTCAAGGCTGTGGGGGCCTTCGGTCGCCTCACCCTGGCCGGGCGCGAAGGCGATGTGGAAGAGGCTGCCGCTGCCGCCATGCGGGCTGTGGCCCAGATCAACCGCACCGCCAAGGCTTAAGTCCCTGGTTAGCAGGGGTGAAATCCCCTTGAAGTCCAGCCTTGTTGGGCGGGCCCCCTTGAAGGAAAGGGCGTCTTAATGCAGGCCAAGCAACCGTTTCAGCCCCGGGGCGATCAATCGGGCCGCCTTGCCGCGGCTGCCGAGTTTGTCTTTGAGGTGGGCGGGCATCTGGCCGTAGGTCATGGCCGCTTCCCGCACCCAGAAAATGGGGTCATAGCCACCGCCCGGTCCCAGCTTGGCGCTGAGGATTTCGCCGCGGCAGATGCCTTCGGCTTCCAGCACCGTGGTGCCAGAGGGATCGGCCAGGGCCATGGCACTGTTGAAACTGGCGCTGCGGTAGGGGGTCGGCCCCAGCTCCTGGAGCAGGCGATCGATGCGCTCGGGGTCGGTGGGCGCGTAGCGCGCCGAATACAGCCCCGGAGCCCCGCCAAGGGCATCCACTTCCAGGCCGGAATCGTCGGCCAAGGCCCACTGGCCGGTGAGGCTGGCCACGGCTTCCGCCTTGAGGCGGGCATTGGCCAGGTAGGTGTTGCCCGTTTCCTCGATGTCCAGGGCGTCCGGCTGGCGGCGGACCTCCAGATCAACGGCATCCAACATGGCGGCGATTTCAGCCACCTTGTAGGGGTTGCCACTGGCAATCACCAGAACGGGTCGGGGCAAGCCGGCTAGGGCAGGGCCCGCCATTCTCCCTAATGGTGTTGGTGATGGTGATGGGGGTGCCGGATCGGCGAGGTCGCTGGCGAGCGGACGGGGCGGACCTGCGGGGTTGACCATCGGACAGGCCCCCGCGCCAGAGCGGGGCGGTTGCAATTGCCAACGCCTGGCGGTAGCGGGGGGTAGGCGCCCGTAAGCTGCCGACAATCCTTGTGCCCACTGGGCTTGCCATGGAGACCAGCCTGGTTCTACAGAACCTTCTCACTCCTCCGGTTCTGTTCTTTTTCCTCGGAGTACTGGCGGTGCTGGTGGGTTCGGATCTCGAGATCCCCGCTCCCCTGCCGAAGCTTTTTTCCCTTTATTTGCTTCTGGCTATTGGTTTTCGCGGCGGCTTAGAACTTGCCCATAGCGGCTTGGGTGGTCAGGTGCTGCCAACAATCGTGGCGGCCATTTTGATGTCGCTGGCTGTACCGATTTACAGCTTTTTGGTTCTTAAAACCAAGCTTGACAACTTCAACGCGGCCGCAATCGCAGCCACCTATGGCTCCATCAGTGCGGTGACCTTCATTACCGCCCAGAGCTTCCTGGAAAGCCAAAAGATTGGTTTTGACGGTTTCATGGTGGCCGCCTTGGCCCTGATGGAATCACCAGCCATCATCGTGGGCTTGCTCTTGGTGAAATTGGCAGCCCCGCAAAAACGACCTGACACCAAGGGGATGCGTTGGGGAGCGGTGCTCCATGAGGCCTTTCTTAATAGCTCGGTCTTCCTGCTGATTGGCAGCCTAATTATTGGGGTTTTGGTGGCAACCAGCAGTCCCCATGGTGCGGAAAAGATGTTGCCCTTCACGGACAAACTCTTCTACGGAGCCCTGAGCTTTTTCCTTTTAGATATGGGTATTGTGGCGGCCCAGCGCCTCTCCGATCTCCGCAAGGCAGGCCCGTTCCTGATTGGCTTTTCTTTGATTATGCCCCTCTTCAATGCCGTCGTGGGAGCGTTCATCGCCAAAGGCCTAGGCCTGGGCCATGGCAACGCCTTGCTGTTTGTGGTGCTCTGCGCCAGCGCCTCCTACATCGCCGTTCCGGCTGCCATGCGCATGACCGTGCCTGAGGCCAATCCCAGTCTCTATATTTCCACAGCGCTCGGGATCACCTTCCCGTTCAATATTATTGTGGGCATTCCTGCTTACATGGCTCTCATCAACAAACTTCTCCCTGCCGCTAGCTAAAGCAATGAAACGTGTTGACCTCATCCTCAGTGAGCGGGAACTGGACGAAGTGATCAAGGTGATTGATTCGTCCGGCGCTCCGGGCTATTCGGTGATGCGCCATGTCACCGGCAAGGGCCCCCATGGCATGGTTTCGGATTCGATGGATTTCAGTGGGCTGGGCGCCAATGCCCACGTGATTATTTACTGCGAAAGTGAAGTGCTGAGCCGTTTGCGCGAGGGCGTGCAGCCCCTCCTCGACTACTACGGCGGCGTGGCCTTTGTGGCCGATGCCCATCCCCTTTAGGGGCCATCCCCTTTAGGGCCATGCCTCGATTTGGCTGCGAGTGCAGCAGCTGTTGGGACAGCCCTTAATCCGTCCGTGGCGGCATGGCCTGCCTAGGGGCCCAAAGCCAAGCCCCCAGGGCAAGCCGCCATTGGCTTTGCCCTGGGGGCTTTTGGCTTGGGGGGATCGCTTTAATGCTTGCCCTGACTGGGTTCTGCAAGGGTTGGGCGACGTTTGGCCAGCCCAGGCCAGCGGCCCGAAAAGCAATCCACAACGTTTTGTGTGCGATTGATCAGGGTTGCTTATCTGTAGCCCCGAGGACGGTGATGGTGCCAGATGTCCAGAAAGCTTGACGTAGGGAAGGCTTGGCGAGCATGGTTGCAAGCGAACATTCCACCCCCCTCCTCCAGGAGCAGGTAATGGCAAACGAAACCATGGGCATCGCCCTCGGCATGATCGAAACCCGGGGGCTAGTCCCCGCCATCGAGGCAGCCGACGCCATGACGAAGGCCGCTGAAGTCCGCCTTATTGGGCGTGAATTCGTCGGTGGCGGTTACGTGACGGTGTTGGTCCGTGGCGAAACCGGCGCTGTCAACGCTGCAGTGCGCGCTGGCGCCGACGCCTGCGAACGGGTTGGTGACGGCCTAGTGGCCGCCCACATCATCGCCCGCCCCCACCGGGAAGTCGAACCTGCTCTTGGTAGCAGCTCCGGCTTCGTTGGTGCGAAGGACTGAGGTCTGACGCGCGACCCGAGCGGCCGCTCTCACCTCTAACCCTTCCCCCCCGACCCACTGGAGATTCCCCATGAGCAAGAAGTACGACGCTGGGGTTAAGGAGTACCGCGACACCTATTGGACTCCTGACTACGTTCCCCTCGATTCCGACCTGCTGGCGTGCTTTAAGTGCACCGGCCAGGACGGTGTGCCCAAGGAAGAAGTGGCTGCCGCCGTGGCTGCCGAATCGTCCACCGGCACCTGGTCCACCGTGTGGTCCGAGCTCCTCACCGACCTCGACTTCTACAAGGGCCGTTGCTACCGCATTGAAGACGTCCCCGGTGACAAGGAGGCCTTCTACGCCTTCATCGCCTATCCCCTCGACCTGTTCGAAGAGGGATCGATCACCAACGTGCTGACCTCCCTGGTCGGCAACGTCTTCGGCTTCAAGGCCCTGCGCCACCTGCGCCTCGAAGACATCCGCTTCCCGCTCGCCTTCATCAAGACCTGCGGTGGCCCCCCCAACGGCATCCAGGTCGAGCGCGACCGGATGAGCAAGTACGGCCGGCCCCTGCTCGGTTGCACGATCAAGCCCAAGCTCGGCCTTTCCGGCAAGAACTACGGCCGGGTGGTGTACGAGTGCCTGCGCGGCGGTCTTGACTTCACCAAGGACGACGAAAACATCAACTCCCAGCCGTTCCAGCGCTGGCAGAACCGTTTCGAGTTCGTGGCCGAAGCTGTCAAGCTGTCTGAACAGGAAACCGGCGAGCGCAAGGGTCACTACCTTAATTGCACCGCCAACACTCCTGAGGAGATGTATGAGCGCGCTGAGTTCGCTAAGGAACTCAACCAGCCCATCATCATGCACGACTACATCACCGGTGGCTTCACGGCCAACACCGGTCTTGCCAAGTGGTGCCGTAAGAACGGGATGCTGCTGCACATTCACCGTGCCATGCACGCCGTGATTGACCGCCATCCCAAGCACGGCATCCACTTCCGCGTGCTCGCCAAGTGCCTGCGCCTCTCCGGTGGTGACCAGCTGCACACCGGCACGGTGGTCGGCAAGCTGGAAGGTGATCGTCAGACCACCCTCGGCTACATCGACCAACTGCGCGAATCCTTCGTTCCCGAAGATCGCACCCGCGGTAACTTCTTCGATCAGGACTGGGGCTCCATGCCCGGCGTCTTCGCCGTGGCGTCTGGTGGCATCCACGTGTGGCACATGCCCGCCCTGGTCAGCATCTTCGGCGACGATTCCGTGCTCCAGTTCGGTGGTGGTACCCACGGTCACCCCTGGGGTTCCGCTGCTGGCGCTGCCGCCAACCGGGTCGCCCTCGAAGCCTGCGTCAAAGCCCGTAACGCCGGTCGTGAAATCGAGCGCGAAGGC
>ERZ889217.1589-NODE-1589-length-11291-cov-6.010057_pt1 | contig 11291 bp, 8 predicted proteins | sample MGYA00521098_ERZ889217 | MGnify/ENA primary metagenome ERZ889217 (study PRJEB32303, sample SAMEA104408613) | aquatic metagenome | biome: Brackish water; feature: Pelagic; material: water | place: Baltic Sea | collected 2014-06-10T22:04:00 | depth 2,362 m ...
TGATGTCAGCTTTGGTCGCCGCTGCGACGCCAACTACTACGTGGTATTTGGTGCTTGCCGCAGTCTTATTCGGAATCGGCACCGTTGGTGTTTTGGTTCGTCGAAATCCACTCGTGATGTTCATGTGCATTGAACTCATGCTGAACGCTGTCAACTTGTCATTTGTGGCGCTAGCTAAGCGACTCGGTGATATTGGTGGACAAACCACAGTGTTCTTCGTGATGGTTGTGGCCGCGGCAGAAGTCGTCGTAGGTCTCGGCATCATTGTGTCCATTATGCGTAAACGCCCCGGTGCCAACGTTGACGATATTTCGGCGTTGAAGGGCTAAGGGGTAAACAATGCTTGATCTCATTTGGTTAATCCCAGCGTTGCCGCTCGCTGGATTCATTCTGATTTTGTTATTCGGTCGCTTGTTAGGAGAACCGAAGTCTGGAATCTTGGCAGCACTGATGGTGGCCGGCTCATTCGTTGTCTCCGTCGCAGTATTTTTTGAATTGCTTTCAAAGCCAATGGAAGAACGTCATCATGTCTTCACGGCGTTCTCGTGGGTCCCGATCGGCTCTTTGCAAGTTGACTTGGCCTTCCTGGCTGATCCGCTCAGCATCACGATGGCTTTGTTTGTTACCGGAATTGGCTCACTCATTCACTTGTACGCCATTGGCTACATGCACGGCGATCCGAAATTCTCCAAGTTCTTCCTATATCTCAACTTGTTCGTGTTCTCGATGTTGATGTTGGTCATGGGCGAAAACTTGCTCGTCACCTTCCTCGGCTGGGAAGGTGTTGGTACTTGCTCGTACTTCTTGATTTCGTTTTGGCATACTCGCGAAAGTGCGGCGACCGCGGGCAAAAAGGCATTCGTCACTAACCGTGTTGGTGACTGGGGTGTGATGATGGCGATGTTCTTGGCTTTCGGTGCCACCGGAACATTGAGTTACGCTGGAATCAATCACGCTGCCGAGTCGGGCGCGCTGTCTGCTGTCACTGCAACGGGTATCGCAATGATGTTGTTCATTGGCGCGTGCGGTAAGAGTGCGCAGTTGCCGCTATATATCTGGTTGCCTGACGCCATGGAAGGCCCGACGCCAGTGTCGGCACTTATTCACGCTGCAACAATGGTGACCGCCGGTGTCTTCGTCATGACTCGCATTAATCCAGTACTGGCAATTTCCTACGATTGGTTACCAACAATCATTGCGGTCGTCGGTGTAGCAACAGCATTATTTGCTGCGACGATTGCCGTTGCACAAACCGATATTAAGAAAGTCTTGGCGTACTCGACAGTAAGCCAGTTGGGTTTCATGTTCTTAGCGATCGGTTCTGGCGCTTACGTAGCCGCGATCTTCCACATGGTGACCCACGCATTCTTCAAGGCCTTGTTGTTCTTGGGTTCGGGTTCAGTGATTCATGGCATGCATCACGAACAAGACATGCGCAAGATGGGTGCACTTCGCGTGCTCATGCCCGTCACTGCATTTACCTTTATTATCGGTTGGTTGGCCATTGCTGGTGTTCCACCATTCGCAGGTTTCTGGAGCAAGGACGAAATCTTGTTGTTCGCCTTTGCCAAGAGCCCAATTTTGTATGTTGTGGGGTTGATCACCGCGTTGCTCACCGCGTATTACATGACTCGCCAAGTCATCATGGTGTTCTTTGGTGAAGCTCGTTGGAATGATCACAGTGAAGAGCATGGCGCACATGGTGATTTCAAGCCGCACGAAAGCCCAAAGGTTATGTTGGCACCGCTTGTTGTACTGGCTGGATTGTCAATCGTTGGCGGAGCAATGCAGTTGCCATTCAGCAGCAAAACTCATTTCTTAGAAAAGTGGCTCGAACCAGTTATTGAATTTGGCCAAGCCGACATTCACTATTCGTGGGCCTATGAAAACAAGTACATCTTGTTGGGTATCGCTATTGTCGTTGCACTATCTGGAATCGCTGCGTCGTACATGGTGTATTCAAAGAAGAAGTTTGCAGCCATTGAACCTAATGTGATGGCACAGGGTTGGTTCTACGACAAGGGCATTTCAAATTTCATGGGCGGACCTGGTCGTAAAGCGTTTGATGGAATCACATGGGCCGATCGCACCATCGTTGATGGTGCGGTCAATGGTGTCGGCAAACTTGTTCAGGGAGCCGGTGGCTTTTTACGCAAGGGTCAAACCGGGGCGGTGCGTAGTTACGCGGCGGCTGTGGGCTTAGGCGTTGTCGCCTTGCTGGTGTGGTTCTTTGTTCGAGGAGTGGTGCTGTGATGTCATTGTTGGCCAGCGAAACGCAGGGTTCACTACCTTTCCCAATTCTGACAGCCTTGATTTTGGTTCCGGCAATCGGATCAGTTTTGACGTTGATGAGTTCAAATCGACGTCCCGAAATCACGAAGTTGATTGCCTTGTTGACATCGGTGTTTACCGGAGCGCTTGGTTTGTGGATGCTTGCATCATTCAAAACCGGTGAAGCTGGTTATCAGTTCACGTCAAAACACCAATGGATTTCCACCTGGAACATCGGTTGGCATGTGGGTGTCGACGGAATCTCGTTGTTCTTAGTAGTGCTAACGGGCATTTTGTTCCCGCTTGTCATCATTGGTTGTGATCCACATCACGATGAGAAGCGTTACCTCGCCTGGCTCTTGTTGCTTGAAGCCGGAGTCATGGGTTCGTTCTTGAGTCTTGACTTGTTCTTGTTCTTCTTGTTCTTCGAAATCGTTTTGGTACCGATGTATTTCTTGATCGGTGGTTGGGGTTACGACCAGCGCATTTACGCGGCGACCAAGTTCTTTTTGTACACGATGGTTGGATCGGCCTTCATGTTGGTCGGAATTGTCACTACTGCATTGTTGGCGAAGAACGATCTTGGTCATGTGAGCTTTGACTTGGTGGAAATTGCTGAGGGAGCCAACTTCGCGACCAGCACTGGTCGCTGGTTGTTCTTCGCGTTCGCAATCGCCTTTGCGGTCAAGGTGCCATTGTTCCCGTTGCACACGTGGCTGCCCGACGCCCACACTCAAGCACCAACTGGCGGCTCGGTCATTTTGGCTGGCGTGTTGCTGAAGCTGGGCACTTACGGTCTGTTGCGTTTTGGCGTGTATCTGTTCCCCGAAGCTGCGCTGTGGAGTCGCGAGATTTTCTTGACTCTTGCGGTGATCGGAATCATCTGGGGTGCTGTTGCCGCCACCATGCAAAAAGATTTGAAGCGACTGGTCGCATATTCATCGGTTGCCCACCTTGGTTTCATTGTTCTCGGAACCTTTGCCTTCACGTCAGAGGCGATGGGTGGTGGCGTCATGCAAATGATTAACCACGGAGTTTCAACCGGCGCACTGTTCCTACTCGTCGGAATGATTTACGAACGACGTCACACACGCCTGATCTCCGAGCTGAAGGGTCTGCAAAAGGTTGCACCAATATTCGCCGCAGCGTTTATGGTCGTGATGTTGTCAAGTATTGGTGTTCCTGGATTGAACGGTTTTGTGGGTGAGTTCTTGATCTTGATTGGTTCGTTCAACACTGCTCGTTGGTGGGCTGTTGTGGCAGCAACTGGCGTAATTTTGGCGGCGCTGTATTTGCTGTGGGCTTACCAACGGGTCTTCCACGGTGAACCCGACGAAGCAAACTCAACATTCCGTGAACTTCGTTTACGCGAAGGTTTGGTATTGCTGCCCTTCATCGGAATCATCATCTTCTGTGGTGTCTATCCGAAGCCAATGCTTGACCGAATTGAACCCAGTGTGAAAGCAATTTTGGAACGCGTTGAAGAGAAGACGGGTTATGTTGCACCCCACCCAATGGTGCTTGAATCTCACGAAGGGGGAGAGGGCTGATGGGCGCTCAAACCATTAATTACCCGGCTATTGATTGGTTAGCAATTGCTCCTCTCATCATTTTGCTTAGCGGAATGATGATCAACTTGGTGATTGCTGCGTTGACGCGAGTGTGGCCACGAGCCTGGTACGCCATCGGCACCGTCGTGTTGGCAGTAGCCGCAATTATCGTCGAGATGTTTATCTGGCACGACATCAATCAAGATGGCTCGCGCATCATCATCAATAATGCACTTTCAATAGATCACTTCGCAATGTTCTGTTGGATAGGTATCGCCGGAGCCTTGGCGTTGGTGTCATTGTCAACCGCTGAGTATCTGCGCCGTGAAGATCTTGAGGGTCCCGAGGTGTACGCGCTATATATTTGTGCGGCTATTGGCGCGATGATCATGACGGCATCAAACGACATGATTGTGTTGTTCCTTGGTCTGGAAACTCTGTCAATTGCGCTGTACGTTTTGGCGGCGAGCCATCGCCGTCGCCCTGACAGCCAAGAGAGTGGATTGAAGTACTTCATCCTTGGTGGCTTTGCTTCGGCCTTCTTCTTGTATGGCATTGCATTGATTTACGGTTCAACTGGAACGACCAATATCTCGGGTATCGGCAACGTGTTGTCCACCGAAGTATTTGTCAATGGCGATGACGCGATGTTGCTCGCGGGCATTGCACTCCTGATCGTTGGTTTGGCTTTCAAAGTGGCCGTGGTGCCATTCCACTTCTGGACGCCCGATGTGTATCAAGGTGCACCAACACCAGTGACGTCGTACATGGCATCAGTTGGAAAGTTCGCGGCGTTTGCTGCACTGCTCCGAGTTGTCACGACTGCGCTCCCGACCCGTGCCGAAGACTGGCGCCCAGTAATTTGGGTGCTAGCCATTTTGTCGGTGGTTGTTGGTTCGGTGCTCGCCGTTGTACAAACTGATGTCAAGCGCATGTTGGCGTACTCGTCAATTAGTCACGCCGGATTCATGATGATTGGTATTGAATCAATCGGTCATAGCGGTGACGTCGAAGGTCTTCCCGCGACATTGTTGTATTTGATGATCTATTCAGTTTTGGTCATCGGAACATTTACGGTGGTGTCGCTCGTGACTCGTACTGGTGATGACGGTAGCGACATCGGTTCGTTCCGTGGCCTTGGCAAAGAGCGTCCTGCACTTGCTCTCGCGATGACGGTTTTCTTGTTGGCTCAGGCCGGAATGCCACTGACCTCGGGCTTCATCGCCAAGTTCGGAGTCATTCAGGCGGCAGCAGCGAATGAAAGTTATGCAATTGCGATCGTTGCAATGGTCGCTTCAGTGATTGCGGCTCTCTTGTACTTGCGCATCATGATCAGCATGTGGTTGAGCGATGAAGAGTCGGGCGACGATAAGCGTGAGGCCATCAAGGTGCCGTTCTCTGCTGGAATCGTGGTGGCTGGTTCAGCGTTCTTCACTTTGCTCGTTGGAGTTTGGCCGGGCTGGTTGATTGACGCTGCGCAAGCAGCCTTGCAACTCGCCAAGTAGTCGGCATTTCCATTTCAGTGTGGGGGTCTCCCCAAAATTGCCATAGCCAAGTGACAGACTAAAGTCATGTTTGAAACGCCGGAGTATCTGTCGCCATCGTCTATTACGACATATCGCGAATGTCCGATGAAATTTAAGTTTTCGCGCATTGACAGAATTGTCGAACCGCCGACTTGGCATACCCATATCGGCACCTTTGTCCACGAGGTGCTTGAACACTTTTATCAACTTGATGCCGAGGCTCGAACGATTGACTCGGTGAAGGCAATGGCCACCGAACGCTGGAATACCAGTGAATGGGAAGCTCAAGTGACTGCACTTGAAAAGCCGATGGGGTCAATCGTTGACTTCAAAAAGACTGCGTTTGAGTGCATGACCAATTTGTGGAAGATCGAAGATCCTCAGCAAACTGAACTCATCAATATGGAATACGAACTCTTTACCGATGTTGAAGGGGTTCGTATGAAGGGTTACGTTGATCGTTTTCTTTATGACGAAGACGATGGGAAACTCATCATCAGTGATTACAAAACCGGCGCGATACCCAATCCGAAATTCAAATCAGAAGATGAGAAGTACTTCCAGCTTTTGGCCTACGCACTCATGTTTGAATCGGCCGATCAAGAAGAAACATCCAAGTTGCAGTTGCTGTATCTCAAGCACAGCGCCAACCACGAAATATCGGTGACGCCAGTGAAACTTGCTGTCGCTCGTGGAGTGATTGTGGAAACAAAAGAAGCAATTGATCAGGCGTGTGCGACTGAAAACTTTGCATGCAATAAGACACGATTATGTGATTGGTGTTTCCATAAGCCGTACTGCCCAGCGCATCAATGACGCCAAAAGCTACTGGCTTACTTTGATCAAAGTGTTAAAAAGATTCTGCTGCTGTTGATCAGTTGCCGCTGAATCTTCAGGGTGCCACTGCACGGCCACACACCAGGTTGCGGTCGTGCTTTCAATGGCTTCAATTGTTCCGTCAGTCGCAGTGCCCACCACAACAAACCCATGACCGACAGCGTCAACTGCTTGATGATGAAATGAGTGGCAAGCCTCGACTCGCGTTGCGCCAACCGCTTGAGCGAGTTTTGAATCAGGCATGAAATCAACCGAGTGATACTTCTGGCGATGGTCATCGGTTCCGAGATCTTGGATCAAAGATCCGCCATGGGCAACATTCACCACTTGTAAGCCGCGACATATTGCGAGCATTGGAATATCGTTGGCTAGCGCATGACGTGCCACTGCGATTTCAATTTCATCATGATTGGCGTTGATGCCATATAACGCTGGTGTGGATGGTGATTGTCCGTAATGTTTTGGATCAATATCACCACCCCCGTGAAGAACAATCGCATCGCATCGCGACAATAAAGTTTTTAATTGGTCATGGAGATCAATGATTGGTGGCAAAATGATCGGAATTCCACCCGCTTGAGTGATGGCATGTGCGTAAGTGCGACCGATGCCAAAGGCGGGCCCACGTACGCCAGTGGGTTCAGTAATTTCGCGACCAACTATTAAAACCACAGGATTCTTCACATGATTATTCTGCCAGCCGTGCCAGCGGTAAAGATAGAAAGATGACTTCGTTGCTTGATTCAGTGTCCTTTTCCAGTGGTACAAAAATGTCCAACCGCTTTATGTTGGCCCCATTGACCAACCAGCAAAGTCATGCCGACGGCACGCTTTCGAATGAAGAACATCACTGGCTCACCATGCGGGCACAGGGTGGTTTTGGATTGACAATGACTTGCGCCGCCCAGGTCCAAAAGACTGGTCAAGGGTTCGCTGGACAACTGGCAACCTTTGGCGATGAACACATTCCTGGACTTAAGCGTCTGGCTCGGGATATCAAATCTCAAGGAAGCTTGTCAATTGTGCAGTTGCATCATGCTGGACAAAAATCGCCAGCCGATCTCATTGGACGCGCCCCAATGTGCCCATCCGATGATGCTGCAACCGGCGCTCAAGCAATGACCAATGCCGAGGTCTACGAGACCATCAACGCTTTCGTTGATGCGGCAGTTCGGTGTGAGAAGGCCGGATTTGAAGGCGTTGAATTACATGGGGCGCATGGCTATTTGATTGGCCAATTCTTGTCACCCGAGATCAATCAACGCACTGATGAATTTGGTGGAAGTCTTGAGAATCGAGCCGGATTCTTGCTGGCGATTATTGACGGCATTCGACGCGACTGCCGCGACTCATTGAACTTGTCGGTACGGCTCTCACCAGAGCGTTTTGGGTTGAAGACTTCGGAGATGCTTGAACTGTTTGGTTGGCTGGTTGATTCAAAGAAACTGGATTTCATCGATATGTCAATGTGGGACGTTCGTAAAGATGCCGTGGATGAAGATTTCGCTGGCAAGACACTGATGGAGATTTTCGGCAGAGCCGAGCGCGGGAATACGCGACTGGGTGTTGCCGGAAAGATCTATTCGGCAGCCGACGCACAGTGGGCCGTTGATAACGGCGCTGATTTCGCAGTAATTGGTCGAGCGGCAATCGCCCATCATGACTTTGCACGTTTGGCTGGTGCCGATCCTGACTTCACAATGCGCGCTATGCCGATTGCTCCTGAAGATCTGCGAGCCGAAGGCTTATCAGATGGATTCATTGAATACATGAAGGTATTTAAAGGTTTCGTTGCCGAAGCATAGAGTGGACAAGATGTCCGATCGTTCAATCACGTTACGTAATCCTGCCGACGACTCGGTGATTCAAGAAGTTTCGTTAGCAACGGCACATGATGTTGATCAGGCCGTTGCGCGTGCCCATGCTGTGTTGCCCGCATGGCGAGATATGGCACCGAATGATCGCGCCAAACTCATGCGTCAATTCGCCGACACCGTTGCGGCCCACGCTCAAGAACTTGCTGAACTTGATACTCGCAATATGGGGATGCCCATTGGTTCAAGTCTGTGGTGTGCGAACACCGCTGCTGAAGTGATTCATTACTACGCCGGTGCAGTTGACAAACATCTTGGTCACACGTATCCAGTTGCTGGTGGAGTGACGATGACTTTTCACGAACCGCTCGGTGTTGTTGGTCTCATCGTGCCCTGGAACTTTCCGTTGTTGATTGCATGTTGGAAACTTGGGCCAGCGTTGGCCTGCGGCAACACTGTGATTTTGAAGCCAGCAGAAACGACACCGCTGAGCGCGATGAGACTTGGCGAATTGGCCTTAGAAGCCGGAATTCCTGAAGGTGTCGTGCAAGTTGTTGTTGGTACTGGTCCAGAAGCTGGTTGGCGTCTTGTAGAACATCCGTTGGTGCGCAAGATTGGTTTCACCGGAAGTACTGCAGTAGGTAAGCGAATCATGGCTGGCTGTGCCGATCAGATGAAACGCGTCACGCTTGAACTTGGTGGAAAGAGTGCCAACATTATTTTCGCCGATGCCGACATTGAAACAGTTGCCGCCTCGGCACCGGGTGCAGTGTTTGACAACAGTGGTCAAGATTGTTGTGCTCGCTCACGAATCTTCGTACAGCGACCAATCTTTGATGAGTTCGTTCATTTAATGGTTGCTGAAACCCAAAAGATTGTGGTGGGCGATCCGATGGATCCCAAAACATCGATGGGACCATTGTTTACGCGAGCGCATCACGATCGAGTGTCGTCGTATCTTGAAGGTGTCACGCCAACTTGGACGGGTGTTGCGCCAACAGGCAATGGATATTGGTTTCCGTGCACGATCATCGCGCCAGCCGACCCGCTGAGTCGAATATGTACTGAAGAAATATTTGGACCGATCGCAACGATCATTCCATTCACCGATGAAAACGATGTGTTGAAAATGGCCAATGACACCGAGTACGGATTATCGGGATCTGTGTGGACGCGAGATGCTGAACGTGCGATGCGAGTCGCTCGTCGACTTGAAGGTGGAACACTGAGCGTCAATTCAAATTCGTCGGTGCGATTCTCGACGCCGTTTGGTGGTTTCAAACAAAGCGGAATCGGTCGCGAACTATCCATGACCGCAATGGATTACTACAGCGAACTCAAAACCATCTTCTGGAAGTCATAACCCCTTGTGCTTCTGGTGTCGTTTAATTCGGCATAGCCAAGTAAAACAACACCAGAATCACAGGGGATTGATCTCGTAGCCGGCTTCACGAACAGTGTCAATCAATAATTCGGCATGGTCGGGACCGCGAACTTCAAGTACGGCATTAACACCAGTTTCACGAACGTGCAGATCTACACCATCGCGTACATGATCAATGTCAATAACACTCGCGCCGACCTCAGCAAATATCGTGAGCAACTTTGCAAGTCCACCAGGACGATCACTGACTTTGACAAACACAATGAGTCGTCGGCCTGCTTGAGTTTCAAACCGACGAATGAGTCCGGGAACAACACCAAGATCAACGTTTCCGCCCGATAACACAACACATGTTGTTCCTTTACGAGATGGTGCAGCACGTTCGCTCAACAAAGCCGATACACCCACCGCACCGCCACCTTCGACATACAACTTTGATCGTTCCATTAACAACACCATGGCATCAGCAACAGCATCTTCGTCAACAACCACAATGTCGTCGAGCCATTTTTCGATAAGTGGTCGCGTGATCTCACCAGGCTTTTTGACTGCGATACCGTCGGCCAAGGTGTACACCGGACCAGCTGGTGGAGCACTATTTGCATACGGCGCGCATGCTTCAACTTGAACACCAATCACTTTGATTGTTGGATCATGTTGTTTGACTGCAATCGCGACGCCGCTTGCAAGTCCGCCGCCACCTAAGGGCACCAGCACGCGGCGCAAGTTCGGAATATCAATAATGAGTTCAAGTCCGAGCGTTGCTTGACCAGCGACGACAACTGCATCGTCGTAGGGATGACAAAATTGCATTCCCTTTTCGGCGGCACGAGCACGTGCAGCTGCGACTGCTTCATCAAGTGTGTCGCCACCCTCAACAACTGTTGCGCCGTACGCGCGGCATGCCGCGATCTTGGCAATCGGTGCATTTCTCGGAACGAAGATTTCGCACGGCACTCCACATGTGCGCGCTGCGAATGCCAATGCTTGAGCATGGTTGCCGGCGCTTCCGGCGGTGACTCCGGTTTTAGCCAACTCACCAAGGGAAGCAAGCTTGTTCATTGCCCCACGGATTTTGAAACTTCCGGTCCGCTGCATGTTTTCGGCCTTGAGCACAATGTCGCCTCCGGTGCGATCGCTCAACGCGGCCGAGGCAGTGACGGGCGTGTGCTTCACCACCCCATGTCCAGCGGCCTGGGCCTGAGTGATATCGGCAGCAGAAATCTCAACGGCGGTCATGTATGGTTCACCATACTCAGGGTGCTCCCCATATTGTGGGGCAGATGCGTGCACTGGTAGTGGCTAATTCCAACGATGCCGACCCCGGATTTGTGGGTGAGCGTTTTCGGTACCATGGCTACGCCTTCTCAGAAGCCCATCGTGAATACCCTGCCGAATGGCCAGAAATGCCTGGTCACGACCTGATTTTGCTGCTCGGATCAGAGTGGAGCGTCTATTGGGACCACATTTCGGGTGCAGTGGCCGCCGAATCTGCCTTGGTGAAAGCGGCCCATCAGGCCGGAATCCCGATATTTGGGATCTGCTATGGCTCCCAAATCGTGGCTCACTCGTTAGGTGGGCGAGTCCATCGTGCGACCCGCCCCGAAGTAGGTTGGCACCAGGTCGAATCGGCATTTCCGCAGGTCATAGCCTCGGGACCATGGTTACAATGGCATTTTGACGTCTTTGAAAAGCCCGCCGATTTCACTCAATTGGCCCACAATGAATCGGGTCCGCAGGCCATTGTGGCCGGCCGGACGTTCGCGACTCAGTTTCATCCCGAGGCCACCGAATCGATGTTGGCGCGCTGGACCTCGGGGGGTGGAACCGAAGAATTGAGCCGCCTAGGACTGACTCCCGAACAGGTCATGGCCGAGACTCGGGTCAACGTTGGTGCGAGTCGCAAAAA
>ERZ889217.1590-NODE-1590-length-11282-cov-19.213058_pt1 | contig 11282 bp, 10 predicted proteins | sample MGYA00521098_ERZ889217 | MGnify/ENA primary metagenome ERZ889217 (study PRJEB32303, sample SAMEA104408613) | aquatic metagenome | biome: Brackish water; feature: Pelagic; material: water | place: Baltic Sea | collected 2014-06-10T22:04:00 | depth 2,362 m ...
GCAAAGCCCAGCCGTACGAGTTCATCAAAGTGGGCTTCGACGGTTGCAAAAAGTGTGCCGATGATGCGATCGAGTTCTGCTTCGACGACTGCAGTCAGCACCAGCTCGCCGGTGAGAAAGACTGCCTGCTCGGCGCCGAGTGCATAGTGGGCCCCAACGAGTCGTTCGTTGCGGCGCAGCAACAATTCAAAGACCTCACTGGCGTGTTCTTCGGGGTACGGCATCACATACGTTTCATACCGCAATGTGCGCTGCCCGAGGCGTAGCCAAATCGTGGTGAATTCCTTGGCTTCACCGTGCAGCCGCACCATCCAGCGATCAGGGTCGTCGCTGGCCCGCCCCGTTGCCACCGTCTGAGGGTGTTGGGTGTGCACCGTGGCCAGCCACTCGTCGATGCGTCGCTCCAGCGTGGCGCGCTGGCCTTCGTCAAAGAGGTCGCTCATTGTGCGGCTATTCGCAAAGTACGAGATCGCGCCGAGCGAATTCGGCAACGACACGACGCATGCGCATCGCGGCATGCTGCCATGAGTATCGAGAGCTGCGCAATACTGCTTGGCTGCTCATTCGCTGTGCCAAATGCGAATCATCAAGCACCTCGGTTACGCGTCGAGCGAAGAGATCCACATCGCGATCAGGCACCAAGAAGCCGTTGACGCCATCTTCAACGAGCGACAATAAGCCCCCCACTGCTGTGGCAACAACGGGTGTGCCGCAAGCCGAGGCTTCGAGTGCAACCAGACCAAAACTTTCGCTGCGCGACGGAACCAGCACTACGTCGGCGGCGCGATAATACGTGCTCAACAGATGGTGCGGTTGAGGTGCAATGAACTTCACTCGATCAGATACGCCAAGGCGTTCAGCAAGTGCAACGACACGCGCCAACTCAAGGTCACCGGCCATGCCACTTGCCCCACCAACGATGAGCAACACTGCATCACGGTGCGACAGCGCAGCCAGCGTCTCGACTGCAACGTCGACACCCTTTAACGGTTGGATACGCCCCACAAACAACAGCACCGGATGGCTTGCCAGACCAAGCGCACTGCGCGCACCCGCGCGACTGCCAGGTGAAAAATAGGCGCGATCAACACCTGGGGTAATCACTTCGACAGTGCCAGGCGACGCACCGTACACCTCACGAAATTGCTGACGCTCTTCTTCGCATGACACAAAGATGGCATCGCTGCAACCGATGATTGCCGACTCGGTCAATTCTCTGGCAGCCGACTCAGCGTCTCCGTGCATTGCCTTTACTCGTGCCAGCGTGTGAAACGTGGTCACAAGCGGCAGATTCAGTTCGTGCTTGAGTTGATGCCCCGCCAACCCCGAAAGCCAATAGTTGGCGTGAATCACTTGGGCGCGGGAGTGCGTGCGAATGTGGTGGCCCACCGCATCGGTGAACTCGGGAACGATGTTGATCAATTGTTCCTTCGGCAAGTCGACATCACCAGCCCGCACATGCACGAGTCGGTGGTTGGGCTCGATTTCCACGACGTCGGGCAAGCCGCGCTTCCACGCACGTGTGTAGGTGGTGCACTCCACGCCGAGACGCGCCAACGACGAGGTGAGTTCGCGCACATACACGTTCATGCCGCCGCCATCACCGACGCCAGGTTGGGCCAGCGGTGACGTGTGTAAAGACAGCACGGCTACGCGCTGCGCAGGGGTTGCAGCCATCTCCTCTGAACCTATCTGGCTACGGCGTATCTCCTACAACGAAGCTGCGATAGATCGCCAACATCGCCTGCTTTTGCTCGTCATTGAGCCGAGTGTCATTAGCCACGGCGTCGACCACCGCATTGCCCTGTGCTTCTTTGGGGTCCATCATTCCAGCGCGTTCATACAGCGTCTCGGCAGATATTTCCAACGCTCGAGCAATCTGTTGCAAGATGTCTGCCGATGGCTTGCGCAAACCGCGTTCAATTTGTGACAAATAAGGGTTCGAAACACCGGCACGTTTTGCTAAATCACGAATGGATTGCTGGGCGATCTCGCGCTGCTGGCGAATGAACGCACCGAGGTCCGGGCGTTTGCGACTCGACACGCTCTAGCGACCTTCGTCGAGCAACGAATCCACATCCGATGACGAGGTGCGATAGCGCTGCACGAGTTCTTCAGACAGTTCGTCGATGCGCGTGAACAACTGCTTTCGTTCGATCGACATCCGCGACTCAAACTCAGCAAGCACCGTGCGACACGACACCAAGTCGGCGTCATCCAAATTGCGCAGGTTGCCGAACCCCGACTCCACACACAGCGCCTCAAGTTCACTCAGCAGCGGATGCTCAGCAACCACGGCAGTGTCGCGTGGAGGACGATTCGAACCCGTGCCCCGCTCGGCTGCAAACACTCGGGCGATGCCATCGGTGACATCCAGCAGTGCTTCTTCGCCCGTGGAGCGACGGCGTTGCTCTTCGCGCACCATGTCGAGTCTTCCCTGGGCCAGTCGTCTCACGAACGACACTGCATCTTCGGCGACTTGTAGTTCGGTGCGTAGTGCTCGCACTTCGGGCAACGTGAGAGCCGAGAAATCGTTAGCGCCACCAGAAACCGGAGGCAAAATTGCAACCTCGTCAGATTCGCTCACGACGGCATCTGGTGTGCATTCTTCGCCGTTGAGCCACACCGTGCAAGATTCCAACACGCTGGCAAATGATGGGCCGAACTGTTGCTTGGCACTCGACAGAACTTCGGCCACAGTTGCACCAGCGATGGTGTCGCGTGGTGTTCCGGCGGCTTCACGGGCTGACGCAAAAAGCAAGAGCCGTGCCACGTGGTCAGCGTACCCAAGCGACTACCCTGCGACGGGAACATCTAAGCCTCTCCACCATGCATCCAACAAACCACGACCCGTCGACACCGCAGCCCGCAACTTCGATGACAACACATCATTCGCCGCTCATCGTGGTGCGCCACGGCGAATCAGAGTGGAACGTGCTGGGCAAATGGCAAGGGCGTGCCGACACCCAACTCACTGATGCTGGCCGCGCCCAGGCTGCCGAAGCCGCCGAACATCTGCTGAGCCTCAACATCGGTATCGCCCGAGTGGTTGCCAGCACGTTGTCGCGGGCCCGCGAAACCGCCGAAATCATCGCCAATCGGCTGGGTCTTGGCACTCCACAACTCGACGAGCGTCTTGTAGAAACCGATGTGGGCCCGTGGGAGGGCTTGCGTGAACACGAAATCGAGACTCAATATCCCAACTATTTGCGCGACCGTCGGACTCCTCCTAATTTCGAGCCTGCCAATGCTGTGTTCACTCGCGTGACTATGGCGCTACATGAACATATGCAAGTCGGCAATCGAGTGCTTGTGGTGAGCCATAGCGGAGTCATTCGCACGGTTCGTCGGCTGATGCAGGTGCCTGATCGCCGTCTGCACAATCTTGAAGGATGCACGTTCAGCACCGACTCGGTTGGTCAACTCGTGGCTGGTGACTACATCTCGCTCGCCACCAACGCGCGAGCCACAACGAACGATTCGGTCTAGCGTCGTTCGCTGTGCGTCGCCTGCTTGACACGTCGTACGACGCTGCCGTTCGCGACGCCTTACTGCCGCTCACCGTCACCCGAATAGCGGCCAACACGTGTTACCGATTTGCTCCACCATTCATCGCCATCATCGCTGGCCAGGCGCAGGGGTTCGACGTTTCCATAACCAGGGTGGGGCTGGTCATCAGTATTTCTGAGTTAGCTGGTTTTCTGGCACCAGCGCTGGGCAACTTTGTGGATCGTGTTTCACGACGTACATCAATGGCAGTAGGTCTCATCGGTGCATTCATCGGCATCATGATGATGGCGGCAGCCCCGAACTTGATCGTGCTGTGTGTCGGGCTCACGACGCTCAACTTGCTCAAGTCATGTTTCGACCTCAGCATGGCAGCGTGGATCAGCGATCGGGTGCCGTATGCCCGACGTGGTCGCGTTGTTGGCATCACCGAAACATCGTGGGCACTGAGCCTGCTGCTTGGCGTGTCGGCGCTTGGGTTGATCACCGCTGCGTCATCTTGGCGGGTGGCTAGCGCAATCGGCGGAGTCGCCGTTGCAATGTGTGCGGTGTGGCTCGATCGTCGCATCCGCGCCAGTGGCGAGGTCGTGGTCACTAGCGAAACACCAGTGGCAGTGCCAGGTGCACGAATGGCGCCGAACGGTTGGCTAGTCCCGCTGTCAATGTTTGGCTTGATGGGCGCCAGCCAATGTTTGTTCGTCACGTTTGGCGCTTGGCTGGCCGACGACTTCAACTTTGGTGCCTCAGGCATTGCAGCCGTCGGGTTTGCCTTAGGGGCCGGCGAACTGCTGTCGTCGATCGCTAGTGCGAAACTCACCGATCGCGTCGGCAAAGAACGCAGTGTCGCACTCGGTGCCGGTTTGATGGTGCCAAGCGCGCTCGTTTTGGCAGGGTTTGATTCGGTGCTGTTGGTCGGCCTCGTTGCACTCGCCGTTTTTATCATCGGCTTCGAGTTCGCAGTGGTCAGCATGTTGCCAATCGCCACCAACTTGTTCAGTGCTGCACCCGGCAAGGGTTTTGGGTTGGTCATTGGTGCCGGCACGTTCGGCCGCGGCGTGCTCACATTTGTTGCGACGTTGCTCTACGAACAATTCGGGGTGTCTGGTGCGGCACTGGCCAGCATCGGGTGTGCGGTGCTGAGCGGCATCACCATCTTGTTGTTTAACCGCGGTACGAGTGCGGTCTAGCCGCGGTACGAATTCGTAATCGGCAGACGGCGATCTTTGCCGAACGCCTTGCTTGTCACGCGCACGCCTGGCGCCAACTGGCGGCGCTTGTATTCGTTGTTATCCACGAGCCGCACGATGCGTCGCACCAACGATTCGTCATGGCCTAAAGCGATAATTTCGGCAGCGGTGCAATCCTGCTCTACATATAAAGCGAGTACAGCGTCGAGCACGTCATATGGCGGCAGGCTTTGATCATCGCGTTGATCGGGTCGTAGTTCTGCCGACGGTGCTTTGGTGAGTGTTGCGGTCGGAATGATCTCGCGCCCGGCCCGTTCGTTGATGCGATGGCTGAGTGCGTACACATCAGTTTTGAAGATGTCTTTGATCATTGCAAAGCCACCCACCGAATCGCCGTACAAGGTGAAATAGCCCACGGCCAGTTCGCTCTTGTTGCCAGTCGTGAGCACCATCCACCCAAACTTGTTGGACAGCGCCATCAATGTGGTTCCCCGCACACGGCTCTGCAGATTTTCTTCGGTGAGATCAGCCGGGCGACCAGCAAACGCGTCACTCGTCATCTGTAAGTAGGCAGCAAAAGCCGGCTCGATCGGAATCGTGCGCATGTCGATGCCCAGATTGCGGGCCAGATCTGCAGCGTCGGTCTGTGAACCATCGCTCGAGTACCGCGATGGCATCGACACGCCGTGCACATGGGTGGCGCCCAAAGCCTCAACGGCAATGGCGGCCACGAGTGCCGAGTCGATGCCTCCGGATAAGCCAAGCACTACATCCGTAAAACCGTTCTTGTGCACGTAGTCGCGCGTGCCCAAGGCCAAGGCCGCCAAAATTCGCTCGTAATCATCAGTCACCTCGGCGATGCGTTTTGCGACCGGTGCCGATTTAGCCAAAGGTGTACTGACGGCAACTGCCGTAGCGACAGTCGTAACACCAGTCGCATTTTGTGCAACCACTCTCTCAGTGATCGGCACATCCACCACAAGCAACTCCTCGACGAAGTGGGCAGCACGTGCCATGACGCCCCCATCGGAATCCACCACCACCGAACCACCATCAAACACCAGCTCGTCTTGCCCGCACACTTGATTGACATAGGCGATGGGCATGCTGGTTTCTCGTGCCCGCTCGGCAACAGTGCGCTCACGCTCACCACTCTTGGCGCGTTCAAACGGTGAACCATTGATGTTGATACACAGCTGTGCACCTGCTGCGCGGGCCCGCGCCACTGGGCCATCACTCACCCAGATGTCTTCGCAGATGGTGATTGCCACTGCCACACCTGCCACGTTGTACAACGTGGCGTCGTCGTGCCCAGCGGCAAAGTATCGCGCTTCATCAAACACCGCATAGTTCGGCAACAACTGTTTGTGATACACACCGAGCACCGCACCGTTGGCACATAGCGCAGCAGCATTGAACAGTCGCGGCGGGTTCGCACTCGGCTGGGTTTGTTGCTCGATGAATGCATCATCGGCTGTATCCACGAAACCAACAACAATCGCACAGCGACCACTTCGCGCTGCCACCTTTTCCAGTGCCGCCCGGTTGTCGGCCACGAACCCGGCTTTCAAGACCAGATCTTCGGGTGGATACCCCGACAGAGTGAGCTCGGGGAACGCCACGAGATCGCAGCCAGCTGCTTCGGCACGGGCAGCGAACGCCTCGATTTGGGCCAGGTTGTGGGCTAAATCCCCGACTCGCGGGTTGATTTGTGCCAAACCCACTCGGATCACTGCAGCCCGTGTTTGCGTCACAATTTCACACTACTGAGCCAAATTCTGGCCAGCCCCCAGAAGTTTTTACACGCCGTTTACAAACGGATGATGCCGCCGACACGCAGATGTATGAAACTGGGCTGTCACGTTCCCCGAAAGGAAACCATCACCATGCCATACCAAGCCGAATACATCTGGATCGACGGTGTCAAGCCGACACCCATGCTGCGCTCAAAAACGAAAATCATCGACAACTCGGTGAAGACCCCACCCATCTGGGGTTTCGACGGCTCGTCGACCGAACAAGCAACCGGTGAATCATCGGACTGCGTTTTGAAGCCGGTGTTTTGGTGCAAAGATCCACTTCGTGGAGGTCGCAACATTCTGGTGATGTGCGAGGTGTATTTGGCCAGCACCGACGAACCACATCCAACCAACACGCGAGCAGCCTGTGCCGAGGCAGCAGCGATGTACAAAGAGCACGGCATGATCTACGGCATCGAACAGGAATACACGTTGATGCGCTTGAACGGTCGTCCGTACGGTTTCCCCGAACTCGATGGTGAGCCTGGCCCCCAAGGGCCGTACTACTGCGGTGTTGGTGCTGGGCGCGTCATGGGGCGTGACCTAATTGAGATTCACACCATCGCATGTCTCGAAGCTGGTCTCATGATCTCGGGCACCAACGCCGAGGTGATGCCTGGCCAATGGGAGTTTCAAGTTGGCCCACTCGACGCACTCGCTGTGAGCGACCAGATGCACGTCGCCCGCTGGCTCTTGCATCGCATTGCCGAAGACTTCGACATCGTCGTGTCGTTCGATGCCAAGCCACAAAAAGGTGACTGGAACGGTGCTGGTGCACACACCAACTTTTCCACCAAGGCGATGCGTGCGTCGTATGACGCCATCGACGCAGCGTGCAAGGCAATCGGCACTCGCGTGATGGAACACGTAGAGCACTACGGTCACGACATTCAAAGCCGCCTGACCGGCAAGCACGAGACCGCACCGTGGAACCAGTTCAGCTACGGCGTGTCAAATCGCGGTGCCTCGATTCGCATTCCATGGCAAGTTGCCAAGGATGGCAAGGGCTACGCCGAAGATCGTCGTCCGAACGCCAACATGGACCCATACGTGGTGACCCGCCTCATTCTCGAAACGGTGTGCTCACAGGCAAAACCGCTGTCTGCCAGCAAGGCCAAGAAGCCGACCGCGAAAAAGGCAACAAAGCCGAAAAAGAAGGCTCGTAAATAACAAGACTCACTCCGTGACGGTTGACTAAAGGGGTGCCACGCATGCTTGATGCCCAACGCGACTACGTATTGCGTACGGTCGAAGAACGCGGTATCCGATTGGTGCGTCTGTGGTTTACCGATGTGCTGGGCACTCTGAAAAGTTTTGCCATTAGCCCGGCCGAAATGGAAAACGCGCTCAACGACGGCATGAGCTTTGACGGCTCGTCCATTGACGGATACGGCCGCGTGCAAGAAGCCGATGTGCTCGCCTTGCCCGACCCCAACACGTTTGAAGTGCTGCCGTGGGTCGACGCTAAGTCAGCCGAGGCACGCGTCTTTTGTGACATTGCCCAGTTGGATGGCACACCGTTTGAAGGCGACCCGCGACAAGTATTGCGACGCAACCTGGAAGCCGCCCGCAAACTGGGCCTGGTGTTTTATGTTGCACCCGACGTTGAGTACTTCTATTTCGCGCCACGCAACGACGGTGGTCGACCAGTGCCACTCGACCAAGGTGGTTTTTTCGATCTCACCACCACGGATATCACCAGTTCCTTGCGCAAAGAAACCATCCGCACGCTCGAGACCATGAGTATTCCGGTCGAATACAGCTTTCACGAAGATTCACCCAGCCAACACGAAATCGATTTGCGCCACACCGATGCACTCACGATGGCCGACAGCATCATGACCTTCCGCTTTGTTGTCAAAGAAATTGCAGCGATGCGCGACGTGCATGCCACATTCATGCCCAAGCCGCTCGAAGGCGTGCAGGGCTCGGGCATGCACTTGCACTTGTCGCTTTTCAAGGGCGACACGAACGCTTTCCATTCCGAGAGCGACCCTTACAACCTGAGCGACACCGCCAAGTCATTCATGGCTGGTTTGTTGCGCCACGCTGCCGAGATCACCGCAGTCACCAATCAAACCGTCAACAGTTACAAACGCCTCGTGCCGGGCTTTGAAGCCCCCGTGCATGTGTCGTGGGCACGCAACAACCGCAGTGGTCTCATCCGCGTGCCGGTGCCCAAGCGTGGCAGTGAACTTGCCACCCGAATCGAACTGCGATCCCCCGACCCAGCCTGCAACCCGTACCTGGCTTTTTCTGTGATCTTGGCGGCTGGCTTGCGGGGCATCGAGGAAGGGTACGAACTCCCGAGCGAGGCCGACGCCAACTTGTTCGAAATGGGCGATGCTGCACTCACCAAACTGGGCATCGAACAACTGCCGCAGTCGCTCAACGATGCCTTGCGAGTGATGGAGTCTTCACAGCTCGTCGCCGAAGCGCTTGGCGAGCACATTTTTGAATGGTTCCTGCGCAACAAGCGTGCTGAGTGGCGCAAATACAAAACGCACGTGTCACAGTTTGAGATCGATACCTACCTGCGATCCATATGACCAGTACGGGATTGCTTGCTGTCTACCCGGACAATCCGAGTGTGGATCTGGCGCGCACGCTCGACTTGGCGAATTTCACCTGGAAGGGTGTCGCTAACCCCGACACGTTGGCCCGCTTGCAACCAACTGAGGGCTGGATGGGCGCAGTCGTGGCATGCGACGAAGACCCCGAAGGCGGATGGGCATTGTGTCGCAACCTGCGCCGACTTGATCGGCCGGTCCAGCGCATCCTGGTGCTCATCACGGGAGCCCAGATTGCTGACCTCGAGATGCGCGACAATCTGTTTGACGATTTTCTGCTGACCCCGTTTCATCCACGCGAACTCGAAGCTCGACTGCGGCATTTGTTCTACAACGAAATTTCCGCACCCTCTGCAGTCGTTATCGAACACGCTGGTCTGCGATTGAATCTCGAGACATACCAGGCCACTTTTGATGGCCGCCCACTCGACCTCACCTACATGGAATACGAACTGCTCAAATACTTTGCCCACAACCCCGGCCGCGTGTATTCACGCGAAGTGCTGTTGTCAGAGGTATGGGGATACGAATACTTCGGTGGTGCACGCACTGTTGACGTACACGTGCGACGTTTGCGTGCCAAACTCGGCGAAGAACATGCTCATCTCATTGAAACCGTGCGCAGCGTCGGCTACCGCTTCGGTGCATCAAAGTGGCAGGGCTGATTGCTGCATTGCTCGGGCTAAGCGCCCGTGGGTCTCGAGCATCTCGGGCAACTTGTTGCTCACTAGTTGGTAATCACGCACGACGACACGACCGTGCACAATCGTGTGTTTGGCGCTTGACGGCCCACAACGCAGCCAACCCTCAATCGGGTCATCCACCACGCCAGCAAATTGCGGGCCCTCGAGCGACCACACCGCAAGATCCCCCACGCTGCCCACGCTCAATTCACCGATTTCGCCGACTCGACCTAAACAGCCCGCCCCACCTCGCGTTGCGCACTCCAGCGCCATGCGTGCCGTGCCGACTGCAGCCCCACTCGACAACTTGGCCAGCAGCATCGCTTGGCGTGCTTCGAGCCACAGCGATGCCGAGTCGGCCGAAGACGAGCCGTCAACACCCAGCCCCACGTGCACACCTGCTGACCGCAGCGACACCACCGGTGCGATGCCCGACGAAAGAATCATGTTGCTGCTCGGGCAATGCGCCACACCTACACCTGCTGCCCCGAGCCGAATAATTTCTTCGGCGTTCGGTTTCACACAATGCGCCAACCACACGCGGTCACTCACCCATCCGACATCTTCTAAATACTCAGTTGGCCGACAACCAAACGTGGCGAGCGAAAAAGCATCGTCTTCGTCATTTTCGGCGAAATGTGTGTGCAGCCGAACATCAAGTCGCTCGGCTAATCGGGCCGAGTCAATCATCAACTGTTTGGTCACGCTGAACGGTGAACATGGCGCCAGCGCCACTCGCACCATTGCCCCGCGTGCCCGGTCGTGATATCGGGTGACAACTCGCTCACTCGTGGCCAAGATTTCGTCGTGCTCTTGCACGACATCATCAGGTGGTAGCCCACCGTCTTTTTCCGACAGCGACATTGACCCATACGTCGGATGAAAGCGCATACCAAGATCGCGTGCAGCAGCAATTTCGGCAGCCAACAAGTCGCCGGCACCGCGCGGATGCAAATACAGATGATCCGACGAGGTGGTGCAACCCGAAAGCGCCAGTTCTGCCAACCCCACCCACGCCGACACATGAGCTGACTCTTCGTTGAGCCCCCGCCACAGCGGATACAACGTGCGCAACCAACCGAACAATGCCGAGTTAGTCATCGGGCCGTACGCCCGAGTCAGGTTTTGATACAGGTGGTGATGCGCATTGACGAGCCCTGGTGTCACCAGACAACCCCTTGCGTCTATGTATTCGCGAGCCGACGGATGCGCGCCAGTCCCAACTGCTGATACGAAGCCGTTGGTGACTGCCACCCAGCCGTTGGGTATCTCTCGTCGTTCGTCGTCAAGTGTGGCAAGCAACCGTGCCGAATGAACGACGAGGTCGACTGGTGACGAAGACGTGCTCAGGTGTTGAGCTCGAGCAACTCGCTCGCTTCGTTGCGCTTGCGTGCGTCACGGTGGAGCGACTCACCGAGAAAAGCGGCGATGACAGCGGTGCCCAGCCCGACCAGAATCGGAAACGACAACAAAAAGATTGCCAAGATGATGGCGCCCAACATTGCGTTACTTCTTGCGGCGTGGCGCCGACTTCTT
>ERZ889217.1594-NODE-1594-length-11257-cov-5.957240_pt1 | contig 11257 bp, 11 predicted proteins | sample MGYA00521098_ERZ889217 | MGnify/ENA primary metagenome ERZ889217 (study PRJEB32303, sample SAMEA104408613) | aquatic metagenome | biome: Brackish water; feature: Pelagic; material: water | place: Baltic Sea | collected 2014-06-10T22:04:00 | depth 2,362 m ...
CGGGATTTCCTGCTGGTTCCAGGTGAAGAACGTGTCGACAAGTTCTTGATACTTCTGTCGGTCCACAGGGAGATCACCTGATTGGGCAGGGGGGGTTCGGAGGCCACGGGAGCCCGCCGGTTGCCGCTGGCGGCTCGGTCACCGGTGACGAAGCCAGATCCTTCCATCGTACTCCGAATCCCGCGGGAGAGTCTCGCGGGCTACCGAGCGTGAAGGAAGCAGTGGTGGGCCCTGCTCGTGGCAGTCAAGTGAGTCGCCGCGACTCCTGGTCGAGCGCAGTGAGGATGAAGCTCATGACGTCGGCTACGATCCGATCTGCGTATTCCAGGCCGTAGCCACCGCCAAGGGCCTCGAGCCGGGCCGTGTTCGGAATTCCCAGGGCCGCCAGCTTGCTCTTGAGGCGGACGGCCCCGTCATACCAGTGCTCATCCCCCGGATCGCAGGCGAAGAACTGATGCCGGGGCCAGTTGAGCGGGTGGACATGCAGGATAGCCGTGTCCTGCCGGGCCCGCTCAACATCACCGTAGAGTTCCCAGAGCGTGTCGTAGAGTTCCCCGTCTGGCCGTAGATGGGCATCCCGCAGAGCGGTATGAAAATCAATGGCTGGCGAAATCGCCGCGGCCACCGGGAAGATGTTTGGATGACGATAGGCCAGCCGCAGCGCCCCCTGGCCCCCCATGCCCGCGCCTACCAGGGCGATGCCCGGCGGAGACACGCCACACCGGCGGGCGATCTCGGGCACGACGTGGTCCAGGACGTAGCGTTCGGGAGAAAACGTTGTGTCGAAGGCCGGCACAATTCGATCAAGCCACCAGGAGCGGCCAGCCCGCGGAGCGATGACCGGAAGCCTCGCGGCTTCCAGCGAGTCGCGGAGGACGGGCATCTCCTGGAGCCACTCCTCCTGAACACCGTGGAGATACACCACGGCCTGGCCCGGCAGCGGGTCGGAGGGTGTGTGGATTTCGCAGGTGTGGCTGCCGACCTCGGCGACAAGCCAGGAGGAGCGCGGCGGTGGGGGAGAGGGGGGCATGAGAGACACGAGAAGCGGGGGCGATTCGCGGCGGTATTCTAGTGCCACGGCCAGCCGGGGTATCCTGCACTCTCTGCCGAACCACTGAATTGAAACCCTTCCTGAGGAACGAGCCACGATGCGGGTGCTTCTCACGTCTGACGAACTCGCGGCCGGCATCGACCGGCTGTCTGACCGAATCCGCGGGGAAGTGGGGCGGCGGCCACTGATCGTGGTGGGTGTGCTCACCGGGAGCATTGTGCTGACCGCCGACCTGATCCGGCGACTCGAGGGGCCCGTGCAGGTGAGCATGGTCTGGGCGAGCAGCTACCGGGGTAACGCCACGCGGCCCGGGGAACTCCAGCTTCGCCTCGATCTCCTCCCGGATCTCACGGGGCAAGATGTGCTCCTCGTCGACGACATCTTCGATACCGGGCACACGCTTGAAGCGCTCCTCGGGGAACTCAGTCGCCGCGGGGCGGCGAGCGTGCGGTCGCTCGTGTTGCTCCGGAAACAGGGACGCTCAGAGGTGGCCATCGAGCCCGACTTCGTGGGCTTCGAGATCCCCGACGAGTTTGTCGTGGGCTACGGCCTCGACTTCGACGGTGCCTGGCGGCATCTGCCCTACCTCGCCGTCCTCGAGGAAGAAGAGATTGCCGCCACGCGGGCCGCCTCGTTGCGGAACGCCCATGCGAACGGATAGGCCTGTGCTGCTGGTGGCCCGCGGGCTCGATCCCGTTGGAACCGGCTGCGAACTGGAACACGCAGCGGTCGGTTTTGCCGCCACTGGCCAGGCTGTGGTCGTGGCGGTGACATCATCTGGCGGCAGCGTGCCTGGTCGTCTGGCTGCCCGCGGCTTCGCCGTGCACCGGCTCGGCCGTCGGCCGGTGGTGGATGCGGGGGCGACCGCCCGTCTTGCCCGGCTGGCTGCCCAGCTCCGTCCGACAGCGATCCTGGGGTTTGGTCGCTCTCAGGCCTGGCCTGTGATGGTTGCCCGCCGCTGCGCTGCCGGCAGCCGTGCCGCCCTGCGAATCGGTGTGGTGCCCCGCGGCCAGAGGCAGGCCTGGCCGCTTCGCCGGCTGGATCGGGTGATCGCCACGAGCCCCGAGGTGGCCGCGGTCTGTGGTCGGATGGGAGTGACGGCCACTCGCATCACCGTGGTGCCGCCCGGGGGCGAGGCCTTGGCTGGAACGGGGCTCGCCCGGGCTGAGGTTGCGGCGAGGCTAGGACTCGACGCCGCGAAACGTTGGACGCTCGCCGTTGCCCCGCTCGAACCCACGAGCCAACTCCAGCGGCTGTTGTGGGCGATCGATCAGCTCGGCGTTGTGCGAAAGGATCTCCAGCACGTACTGATTGGGGCTGGGCCGCTCCTGCACGGCCTCTGGCGGCGGGCCCGGGCCCAGGAGTTGGCTGAGCGGCTCTTCATCCTGCCACACTGCGATCTCCTGCCCGATCTTCTCCGTGAGCTGGCACTCGTCTGGCAGTCGGGGGAGGTGGCCCTCGGGGGCTGCCTGCTTGACGGCATGGCCCGGGGCCTGCCGGCCGTTGCCGTCGAGAGCATGGCAGCTCGGCAGTTGATCGTGGACAGTGAGACGGGCCGCATCGTGCCGGCGGTGCCCGAGAGCGAGTTTCCCCGGCGGGTCTTTGGTGTTCTCGAAGATGACGCCCTTGCCGCCCGGTTCGGGGCGGCTGCTGCGGCCCGGGCTGCGACCAGTTTTCCAGCCGCTGCGATGGTGCAGGGGTTGCTCACTGCCCTCGCATTGCCGCGGTGAGCGGCTTGCCAGGATCCACGCTCTTGGGCTGACCGTCTTCGACGACAAGCCCGCCCCCTTTGTAGACCTGGGCCGGTAGCGCGAACATCTTGGCGAGGTCCCTGTCGGGGCGGTAGACCACGATGTCGGCATCTCCGCCGACGCCGAGGTGGCCCTTGTGTGGCAGGCCTGCGATCCGGGCCGGGGCCGCACGGGTGATGATACAGAGTTCCTGGAGCGAGTACTCCCGGTTGATACCCGCCAACGGACTCTTGCTGCGAACCTGCGGATGGATCCGTGCGAGGGCCTCGCGGCGGAAGGCAGCATCGCCCAGCAGTCGCATCAGGTGGGGATATGACGTGAAGTGACCACCATTGGGATGGTCGGTCGAGAGGGCCAACCGCCACGGGTCTGTCACCGTCAGGAACCACTCGAGTCCGATCGCCCACTGCCAGGAGTGCACAAGATTCTGTTCACGGTAGGCGATCGGGAGGATGCCGCAGCCGCCGGCCTGGTAGGTGTCGTGGGACACGAGCGGGACGCCGGTCGCATGAGAGATGTGCTCGGCCGCAGCGGCGTCGGCCGTCATGGCCACCGTGTCACCGAACAGCACCTGGCCGACATCGAGCGTGAGGTCAGGGTGGGCGTTGAAGAACTCGGCCAGGGGTTCCACGCCCGAGCCGAAGGAGTCTTCGTCGAGGTCACCGCCCAGGTAACTGTGGAACTGCACATGGGCAAGATGGGCCCGCCGGCCGGCCAGCGCACGCATTGTCTCGAGCAGCGTTCGCCAGTTCCCCGGCAGGCCCAGGTTTGCCGTGTGCACGTGGAGTGGATGGGGTAGCCCAAGGTGCGCCACTGCGGTGGCGAGCCGTTCGAGTATCTGCCGGGGCGTGGTGGGCAATCCGGGCAGCTGCGTGTCGAGATCGTGGTGGTCGCCGCGGCGGCCCCGCTTCCAGAAGGCAGGGCCGCCAGGGTTGGCAACCTTCACGGCCCAGCCCCTGCCGGTTGTGATGGTCTCGCCCAGCAGCCGCTCGAGTTCGCGAGCATCATCTCGGGCTGCCGCGGCCAGCACGGCCTCGTCATCCGCGGCCACGAGGTAGATGCCCTTGTCGAGGATCGGCAATTCGGCCAGTTCGCGGTGGGCGATGGCCGCAGCGGCTGGGGCGATGGCTGCGTCAAATACGGTCGTGTAGCCAAGGGCGGCGTAGAGCATACCGGTGGCATGGATCGTGGGCACGGCTGCCGGCGAGCCACCCCGTCGGCCAGAGGCCAGTTGGGGAGCGATCAAGCGGCCAGCGTTGACCTTGGGGCCTGCCACATGGCTGTGGATGTCGATGCCCCCGGGCATGACCACCCGGCCCCCGGCATCGATTCGCCTGAATCCGGTGGGATCGTCGGGCCGGGGCACGATCTTTCCGTGCTCGACCCAGATGTCGGCCACGATGCCGTCGCGGCCGTTGGCGGGATCATGGACCGCGCCGCCAGCGAGGACGAATCGGTCCGTGGACGTGACTGCTGTTGTCATGGGCGTTTTCCGGCCTCCTTGAGATGGGCCTGGATTGCCGTGAGCAGTTCGACAAAGGCATCGGATGCCGTGGCCGGGTCGCCGACGGTCGCTTCCCGGCTATCGGCTCGAGGCACGGTGCCCACCGGTGGGCTGCAGCGGAAGTGGACGCAGCGGCCAGCAGCTCCGGGGGGCGGTGTGGCGGAGCAGTCGAGCCGGATGACGGCCAGATCAGCCGCCCGCGAGGCGATCGCCTCCTCGATCTCAGACGGAAGCCTGCCCACGGCTAGTACTGCATCGACCTCGCCTCGGGTAATCAGCCGCGTTGCGGTGCATTCTCCAGGCCGAAAGTCGCTCCCACCGCGGTCGGCTCGGGCGATACCGCCGGCTGCGCCGTATCGCCAGGTGAGCAGGGCGGTAGCACCGGCCGCATTCTGCTGCGGCAGACTTGTTCCACAGCCTGCGGCCGCGGCGAGTGGCACCATGAAGGCTGGCCGGTCATGGGCCAGGAACCGAACGAGCAGGGACACTGCCCAGCGATCCAGGCCGAGTGGATCGGTCGACGCTCCAGCCAGAAAGCCGATCCAGGCAGCCCTGCGGATCGCGTTGGCCAGTTCCAGGCAACCGTCGATAACCGCCGCCGCGGACTGGTGTGTTGACGATTCGTGGCCGTCGAGGATGGCATGCAGGAGTCGCGCAGCATCCACCGCCGATTCCGCCGGCAGCCACAGATGTTCAAAGCCGGCAATCGGCTCTGGCCCCACGGCGAGGCAGCGTCGGTCGCCGCTCTGCCGCCCCATGCCCCTAGGGTCGGCAAGCAACTCCGACGGGAGTGTTTCGGCCTCGCAGAACCAGGCGATCACGAGATCGGCTCGGTCGCGGAGTTCCGCCAGGTCGGCAGTAACGGCTCCGGCTCGGGGCAGGGTCGGGCCGGCAGGGCTCGCGGCGTCGGCACTCCCCACGTCGATGGCGGCCCCGAGCAGTTCGGCAAGGTCGCAGGCCGCCGCAATCGTCTCGAGCGGCGCCTCGGTCAGGCCGGTGACCAGCACCCGCCGGGCCTGCCTGAGAAGGCAGGCTGCCTCGTCGGCTGCGGTCGCAGCGGTGGCGAACTGGCCATCAACGGTCGCGGTGGAGCCCAGCATGCTCAGGTTTTGAATCTTTTGAAGACGGTGCGGGAGCGAAGGCAAGATAGAACCGCCCAGCGGGCCGCACAGGCCAACCTCAGGCGGCGGTGGCGAGGCGGGCGAAGACCAGCCGGCCGGCCGAGGTCTGGAGCATGCTGGTCACACTCACGTCCACGGTGTGGCCGATCCGACCACGGCCGTTTTCCACGACCACCATCGTGCCGTCCTCGAGGTAGCCAACGCCTTGATCGGGCTCCTCGCCTGGCTTTACCAGCCGTACCGAGAGCGGGTCGCCAGGCACAAATGTTGGTTTGAGCGAGACCGCTACGTCGTTGATGTTGATCGCCAACACGCTCCGCACGCTGGCGAGTTTCACCACCGTGGGGTCGATCGTCACGATCCGACCATCGAGCTCGCGGGCCAGAGAGACAACGCGGGACTCGATGGTGGCGTCGTTCTCAGCTTCTTCGTGCGGGATGAGCACGTCGATGTCAACAGCCTTGTTGGCCCGCAGTCGGTTGAGCACGTCGAGGCCGCGGCGGCCCCGGGTGCGCCGCTGCCGGTCGGCCGACTCCGCTGCCGTCTGGAGTTCGTCAAGCACAAAACTTGGCACCACAAGCCGGCTCTCGAAGATTCCCACCGCGGCCAGGTCGGCGATCCGCCCATCGATGATGGCGGTCGTGTCGAGCACGTTGGGCCGCAGCCCGCGGACATCACGGGCAAACTCTACGAACGGGATCAGGAAACGGAAGTCGTTTCGGGTCTGGAGCAGCAGGCTCGTGCAGACATAGCAGAGGATGGCGCCGAGGACGAGCGGAAGCCAGGTCCAGACCGGGGCGGTGCGACTCAGTGGTAGCATCGGGGTGAGCGCGAGCATCGCGATGTAGCTGAGGAAGATGCCGATCAATAGCCCAAAGTAGACGGCCGTGATGATCGTCAGATCCTTCTGCCGGATCATCCCGTCGATGCCGATCACGGCCAACGGCAGAGCCACCATTCCGGCCAGAATGGCCCAGGGCACCCACGCGGGCGTGGCATGCGGCACCGACGAATTGATGATCAGCACGGCGATCCCCGCCGAGACGACGAGGAAAATCGCCCGTAGGATGAAGAGAGCCATGCCAGCGGATGGATGTGAGATGAGAAAAACCAGGCTTTCGCTCACCGATATGGTACCACCGGCGTGGGCAATTCGCCCATCCGGGCCAAGGCCGATCAGGCCCCTACCCAGCGGGCATGGTCGGCCTCCAGAAAGCGGTCGGTCATGCCGGCGATGTAATCGGCCGTGCTCCGGGCCACGCCGAACTGTCCGGCCCGTTCCCTGAACCGGGGTGGGAGCCGATCGGAATGGTCGAGGTACCAGCGGAAGACCTCTTCCAGCCGTCGCTGCGCGGGCACGCGAACGGCGAGCACGCGTTCGCAGCGGTAGACCCGGGTGAACAGAAAGCGTTCGAGGTCACGCTTGGCGGCCACCACCTCGTCGGTATGGGTGACGATTCGTCGCTGGGAACTACCCCCCGCTGCCCGCACGTCATCCACGGAGCGGATGCCCAGCCCGCGGAGCCGGCCGAGGCTTGTGCGGATCAGTTCAGCCACCTGATAGTCCACCAGTTCGTGGATCACGGCCCGCCGCAGGTCACTGCCGCCAAGCGGCCCGAGCCGGTCCCGTACTCGACTGGCTGCCGCGGCTACCAGCGGCAACTCCAAGAGTTCGTCGAGTGAGACAAGCCCCAGTTCGATCGCGTCATCGGCGTCGTGGGTGTCATAGGCGATCGAGTCGGCCGCGTCGACCACCTGGGTTTCCAAGAGCGGTGCCGGCGCGGTGCCGTCTTTCTTTCGGGTCGCCTGGGCATCGAGCACCTCACGGGAGAGGTTGAGGCCGGGGAACTGGGGATAGCGAGTTTCCAGCAACTCCATGATCCGCAGCGCCTGGGCGTTGTGGTTGAAGCCCCCTTCGTCCCGGAGGAGTTCGGCGAGCGTATCTTCACCGGCGTGGCCGAGTGGTGGATGACCGATGTCGTGGGCGAGCGCCAGGGTCTCGACGAGGTCTTCGTTGAGGGCCAGAGCCCGGGCCAGCGTGCGGGCGATGTTGGTCACCTCGAGCGTGTGCGTGAGTCGGCTACGGTGGTAGTCGCCGTGGTAGCCGGTGAAGACCTGTGTCTTGTGTGCCAGCCGGCGAAACGCGGCGGAGTGGACGATGCGGTCGCGGTCCCGCTGGTAGGGGCTGCGGAACGGATGGAGCTGCTCGGGGTGGACGCGGCCAGCGGTGTCGGCCGCATGCATAGCCCAAGGGGCGAGGAGCGCCGCCTCGCGAGCCCGCCAGTCGGGCGGCTGAAAGCCTGGAGCGGTCATGGGGGAGCCGTTTTGACTGCCGTGGTGAGCTGAAGCCAGAGTTCGTCGAGTGCCTGCGGAAGCACGCGGGCCCCGGCGACCGAGGGCATGAAATTCACGTCGCCTGCCCAGCGGGGCACGATGTGCCAATGGAGATGCCCGGGCACGCCCGCACCGGCCACCCGGCCGAGGTTGAGACCGAGATTGAATCCCTGCGCCTGGATCGTTTGTTCAAGCGTTCCGCACCAGTCCACGAGACACCGCTGGAGATCGAGGAGATGGTGGTCTGCAAGGGCCGTGAGCGTAGCGCGGTGGTCGAGTGGGGCCACGAGGAGATGGCCATTCGAGTAAGGGAACCGGTTGATCACGACCAGGCTCGTCCCAGTTCGGGAGACGACCCCGAGGCCGCGGTCGTATTCGCTGCTGGCAGCGGCTGCCCGACAGAGAAAGCAGTCGACGTCTGACCCCGGTCGCCACTGTTCGACGGGCACCCGCTCGGCTGCAGTTTCGGCGTCGCTTCCCTGCACGTAGCCCAGCCGCCAGGGGGCCCAGAGCCGTTCGATATCCATGCCCCGCATCGTATCACAGCACGTCTCGGCGGCCTTGGACGGCGGTGGTGATTCCTGGCCCAGGGGCAACGCTGGTACAGTTCCCTCATGGAATTCAAGGTCTCCCTCGACGTCTTCGCCGGGCCGCTCGACCTGCTGCTCTACCTTGTCAAGAAGCACGAGGTGGATGTCACCGAGGTGCCGATCGCCCTGATTGCCCGGGAATTCTGCGGGTATCTGGAGGCGCTTGAGGAACTCTCGATCGACCAAGTCGGAGAGTTTGTGGAACTGGCCAGCGTGCTTCTGGAAATTAAGGCGCGGGCCCTCGTGCCGCGGCCGGAGGAGACTGAGGAGCCGGTCGAACCGGTGCGCGAGGATCTCGTGCAGCGCCTGCTCGAATACAAGCAATACCGCGACGCCGCGGCGGTGCTGGAGGATCGGGCCCGGCATTGGGAACTGCGGTTCCCGCGGACGCCGGCGGAGGAGGCTCCCACGCGGACCGGCCCCGCGGAAGTGACGATTGCCGATGTCCACGTCTGGGATCTTGTTGGGGCCCTGGGCCGCGTGCTGGCCAAGCAGGAGAAGCGGCGTCCCCGGCAAATCGTGCACGACGAGACACCGATCGAAACCCACATCGAACGGATAGAGCGGCTCGTGGGAGAGCAGGGGAGGGTGGCGTTTTCATCGCTCTTCGATGACGATATGCCCCGGTCCCGCCTGGTGGGCATCTTCCTGGCGACGCTGGAACTCGTGCGCCGCGGCAGGTTGTCGACCCGGCAGGAGGGACTGTTCGAGGAAATCTGGCTCGAACCCCGCACCGCTTCATCCGCCGAGCCCACTCTAGCCGAATGATCGACAACGCCCCGTTTCGCACGCTCGTCCACAAGGGGTTCACCATCGAGGGCTACTCGCGGGCAGCGGTTCAAAGCTGCTGGCGGATTCCGGAACTCAAACTCGGCTTTGATCTGGGGGCCCAGCCCTGGGGCTTCATGTCCACGGCAACCTGGTTTGTGACCCATACCCACCTCGATCACATCGCCGCTCTGCCGGTCTATGTGGCTCGCCGGCGGATGATGAAGATGGAGCCGCCGACGATCTACCTTCCCGAGACAGCCATCGAGCCGGTCGAAAAACTGCTCCGGGCTGTCTCTCGACTCGATCGCGGCCGGCTCCCCTGTACGCTCCTGCCGGCCCGCCCGGGCGATGAGATCGAGCTCTCCCGCGAGCATGTCGTCACCGTCTCATCGACCTGCCATACGTTGCCGAGCGTGGGCTTTGTTGTCTGGGATCGCCGCCGCAAGCTCAAGCACGAATACCAGCACCTTGCTGGCCACCAGATCCGAGACCTCAGGCTCTCGGGTGTGGATGTCACCCAGGAGATTCGGGCTCCGCTGGTGGCCTACCTGGGCGATTCCTCACCGGAGGGGCTCGACCGCTGCCCGGCGATGTTCGAGGCAATGATCCTGATCACGGAACTGACCTTTGTGGCCCATTCGCACCGCAAGGAGAAGATCCACAAGTATGGTCATATGCATCTCGACGACTTGCTCGCCCGCCGCGACCGGTTTCACAACGAGGTGGTGATTGCCACCCACTTCTCGACTCGGTACACCGACGACCGGATTCGCCGGGTGCTGGGGAAGAAAATCCCCGACATGCTCGATGGTCGCCTGCGGATTTGGTTGTAGCGACGGCGGAGCCTTCCTTGGCAATCCCGGGCTTGGGCCCGGCCCTCCGCGTTGGGCATGTGGTGGCCGAATGGCTGGATTACGCTGATTCCTATGCAACCGCGTCACGCCTACGTGCACGTCCCGTTCTGTCGACACCGGTGCGGGTACTGCGACTTCACGCTCGTGGCGGGCCGCGACGATCTCGTGGAGCGATACTTTGCGGCACTCAGCCGCGAACTTGAGCGGGTGGAGACGCCGCTGGATCTCCGCACGCTCTACCTCGGTGGCGGCACACCGTCGCACCTCGGGCCTGTGGGCCTGCGGCGGCTGTTTGCCCTGCTCCGCGAGCGGCTGCGGCTCGTGGCCGGAGCGGAGTTGACCGTCGAGGCAAACCCGCTCGACGTGACCGACGACTTCGTGGCCGCAGCCCACGAGTGCGGCATCACCCGCGTGAGCCTTGGTAGCCAGTCGCTCGACGCTGCCACGCTCGTCGCGCTCGATCGTGACCACGAGCCGGACGATGTGCGTCGGGCGGTGGGGTTGCTCGCAGCCGCCGGATTCGCTGTGAACCTTGATCTCATGACGGCCGCGCCGGGCCAGTCGCTCGCTGAGGTTGAACGCGATCTGGCCGCCACGATTGGCCTCGTCCCGGAGCATGTCTCGGTGTACTGCCTGACCTGGGAGAAGGGAACGGCCTTTGAGGGCCGCCGAGCCCGCGGGGATCTGAACGCTACCGACGAGGACCTTGAGCGGGCAATGTTCGAGGCCGCCATCGACCAACTTACGGCTGCCGGCTATGAGCACTACGAGGTGTCGAACTTCGCTCGGCCTGGTCACCGCTGCTGTCACAACGAGGCCTATTGGGACTGCCGTCCCTGGGAGGGCTTCGGTCCCGGTGCCGCCCGCTTCGATGGCCGGACACGGATCACGAACCATCGCAGCACGACGACCTGGATGAACAAGGTCTTGGCCGGCGTCGACTTCAGTGGCGAAGTTGACGCCATGACGCCCGAAGCGGCGGCCCGCGAGCGGCTGGTCGTGGGCCTCCGCCGTCGGGCCGGCATCGACCGGGAGGCGTTTCGCCGAGCGAGCGGCTGCGATGTCGACGCAATTGCCGGCCCAACGATCGCCCGTTGGATCGCCGCCGGTTTGGCCGAAGATGATGGCCGTGGAATCCGCCTGAGCCGTGCCGGCCTGCTTGTGTCCGACGCGCTCTGGGCGGATGTGCTCTGAGGATAGATGGCCGGCGCCGCGACAGGCAGCGGTTCAGCCTGTCTGAATCGCCGCTGTGAGATCTAAGATCGCTTTCTTACCGTCGGC
>ERZ889217.1595-NODE-1595-length-11253-cov-7.338721_pt1 | contig 11253 bp, 17 predicted proteins | sample MGYA00521098_ERZ889217 | MGnify/ENA primary metagenome ERZ889217 (study PRJEB32303, sample SAMEA104408613) | aquatic metagenome | biome: Brackish water; feature: Pelagic; material: water | place: Baltic Sea | collected 2014-06-10T22:04:00 | depth 2,362 m ...
CTCCTGCCACAATTCAGGCCCGAGCTGGTGCTAGCGCTATGGCGGGAGACCCCGCCGTTGAGGGAGAGCCGACGAGGGCGGCAAGTGCCAAGCGAGCCCAAGGCAGCGAGGCGGAGGAAAGCAAAGAGCGGGATGGGCAGGAAGGCCCGACGAGGGCTGCCCTCAGGTCTTCCCGTGGAAGCGTACACAAGAACCACGAGGATAGCCAGGTGGCAGACAACATGCTGTCGGGCCAGGGTAGCGGCAATATCAATGCTGGCACTCGGACCCAGCGGAAGCTCGTGCCCATCAGGGGCAGTGGGCACAAGAGATCCTCACGGGAGGGTGTCCACACGGAGTCCCGGACTCTAGACAACGAGGAGTGGGAGTCGGCTGCCCACCTGAGGGCCCAAGGACGAGCAGGGCAAGACGGAGGCATGGATCAGCCTAGAGTCAACGGTGTAGGCGGGGGAAACGCGGGCTAGCCAGGCGACATGAAGGGAACAGGGGGCTTCCCTGGCCAAGATCGGGCGCACGGCAGGGGAAGCAAGCAGGGGCACAGGAGCCGCCCGGTGAGGGCTGACCACGGCCAGGGCCTCGGAGGCAACACCCACGACAGCCGGTCCGCCTCCGGAACTGGCCAGCGCGGCGAGGTTCGGGGGCCCCGGGCAATTCACTACAACGAGGACGGCTCGACCAACCTCAACCAGTCCTACGTCGACAAAGTCCTGGCGATGGCCTAGCACAACGCCCCTGGTGCCACCAAGCAGCAGCTCTACCAGCAGATCAGCGGGCATCCCACTTCTTCCGGCAACCAGAGCCGGGCCCAAGACGTCAGCGGTGACTACGACCCGAGCCAGGCCGTCGCCGTAGCTGGTCGCTTCGGTGCGAGGCACCAGTCCGTGGATGTTGCCGCGCAGCGGGCGAGTCGCAATCACCCGGCCCACACCGTTGGCGCTCACAGGCCGTCCCACGACCAAAGCCACCTCTCCGGGGCCTCGCTTGCCGCCGCGTCGCCACTCATAGAGGAGGTCAGGAAGAACAACTTCGTCCAGGTCTCCCGACTCATGGACCAGTTCATCGTGGGCAAACAGGACTCCGGAACTGTCACCGGGCGGGAGACCCAGCAGCGAAAGAGGCGCATCCAGAACTCTTTCCAGACGGGGCTCGGTCGTAAGAGGGGATCTGCCGCCGGTGGAAGCTCGACGAAGCCGACGGAGCATCCAGACTACCCAGGAGCTGTAGGCCCCAAGAGCCAGATCAACGTCCCCAAGCAGCTCATCCTCTACCAGCTCTCCAAGAACATGGACGCCGCAGCGGTCGAGCAGAGCATTGCTGCCTCGGCCCAAAGGGCCGCCGGCTACGGAGGCCTCCCGCCGGAGACCAGCAAGAGCAGCGGACTCGACCGATCCTTCCTCGATTTCCTCGAGGGCTCTGTTGCTGCTCCCGAGTCCAGGGCCTTCGAGCAGTTCGACCCTCACCGTGCTCACCGGCAGCAGTAGAGCGTGTAGAATAATCTCGCAAAGCAGTCTCCTTTTGCCGCCAAGTCTCTCAGGACTATCGATCCCAACCCCAACAGCGTCTTGGAGGCACTCCAGGGTGCAAATCACCGAGCCATGGCCAACGTGAGCAGCAATCTCTTCGAGAACAGCCACCCGAGCATGCCCCAGAGCCTCGACGCGAGCCCGAGCCTCCCCAGCTTCACGCAAGGAGGCCCCGGCCAGGGGAGCCCGTCACTCACCAACTTTCACATCACAGACCTTCTCGAGAGGTCCATCATCGTCGGAGCCAAGGAGCGAGAACAGAACAAGCTCAGGCAGATCGTCGAGTTCTACAAACGGGCCGTCAAAGACGACAGGGCCATCAGCAGCAAGAAGGAGGTCATGATTCGCAACTACCGGCTCCACGTCGTCAAGGATGTGGCGGCGGAGATCGACGAGGACACGCGGGCCCTCTTCACCCTCAACAAGGGGACCTGCATTCACGTGAGCAACTCGATCATCAAGCCAGAGATCCACAAGTTCGGAACGAAAGTCTCGGACGTCCTCGGCCAAGTCTACCCACAGCTGCTCGAGGACGAGCGGCTCTCACCAAGGAGCCCGCTGGCGGCGGCCAAGGAGAGGCACTTCCAGCGACGAGCCTAGTCGGTGGCGACGGCCGTCTCAGGAATGAGCGGCCAGATCTTCGCGAAGCCCGACGAGCGGGCGGTCCAGGAGCTTATGCAACTCCAGGAGGAGGAGGCCCAAATGCTGCGGCAGGAGATGGAGAGTCAGAGAACCGACGACCAGCACCTCGAAGCCCTGCAGGAGGAGAGGTCCCAGCAGTCTCAAGGGTCGCGAGGACCGAGGGCCAGGCTCGTGGACGGGAAGGGCGTCGACCTCTCGCCAGAGAAGGATCACACGATGGCAGAGATGGATGAGGCGACGTCGAGCCGGCCCTTCACTGCAGTTGACGCCGAGGAGATGGAGGCCATCACCCAGACGAACAAGATCTTTGACAGGTGGCTCAGAAACGTCGTGTCGTAGAAGTCCGCGGCGCTCGAGAGTCCCCGTAGAGCCAGGCGCATCGACGGAGAGCCGGTGGCCCCAGGGATCCGCGACATAAACTGGCAGATAGCGGTTGCTGGCGGCGGCATCCTTAAGGAGAGACCGGTTCCCCTCGAGCTGCTCACCTAGAGGTCCTTTTACGATGCGACGCCCTACAGGTACCTCCAAATGCTCGTGGTCAACCAAGACATCAGGGAGTGGTTCTCCAAGTTCGTGTTGAAGGCCCCGACGGCGAGAAGCTACCACGAGATCGTGACCGAGGACCAGGCGCCGCTCAACTTTGCGGACAGCAAGATAGCAATCGATTTCTCCCGGCATCACCTCACCCACCTCGACCCTGTCGTCTTCCCAGACGACACCTTGCCGGCTGAGCTCTTCCTCGACTACGACGTCTGGATCCGGGAGTTCGCGAAGGCCGTGAGAGACATGTAGGCTGACAACGAACTCGTCGAGGGTGGCCAGACTCCAGGCCTCGAGGCGTTCACCGATTACTTCATGAAGGATGGCGCGAGGAAGGCCATCCCGGTGCGGGTCCAGGACTTTGATCCAGGGAAGGCCCGATTCCTCGTCCAGAACAAGGAGATGGACATCGAGACTTGGCGCTCGCGTTTGTACATCAGGCTGCCCGAGGACAAGAGAGAGGACCTCGAAGCCCACAAGGTCGAGGTAATGAAGAGGAAGGCCGAGACGTTGCACTACCTGAGGCTCCACAGGCTGATCTGTGGAGAGATGACCAAGCGGTACAGCTACCTGCGGCTCTCAAACGAGGTCCTGGCCAAAATCCACGCGAGGATCTCCATCGATCTCAGTCGCTACAGTCCAGACTCGGTAAGAAAAGTCATCCTCCAGATAGAGGCTCTCTACGTTTTCGCCATCCTCAAGGCGACTTTGAGCAGTTAGAAGCTGGATCCTTTCATCAAGGGCCTACTCCGGAAGTACAAAATTCCTTTGAACACTCCTGCCCTCACCTATTTCAATCCCGAGCACAAGGAGAAGCGACACCTGCAAGGCATCGAGGACTACAACATGAAGGGCATCAAGGTAGAGCTGGACCACAACTCCATGATGCTGATGGACGAAAAGTACATAAAGATGCCAATTTTCTTGAATGCGCTGACCGAGAGGACGATTGGCGCCCACCGGCTCTTCAGGTTCCCCTTCGAGATCAACCTGCTCCTGGCATAGAGCGGGAAAGAATTCAAAAAGATGAAGAAGGAGGATTTGGACGCTCAGGTCAACACGTTCCCCCTGCATCACGACAAGTTCGTTCAGGCCCAGGGTATCATGTCCAAGTACTTCCACCAGATCGCCAAGTTCCGTTGGGCCGAGTCCATTCAGCAGGAGGTCTGGGGCTTCGTCAAGGACGACTTCGACTTCGATCAGGGCAAGGAGCTGGTTGAGGACCAGATCGACCCCGTGCTCCTGAGGCTTTTCTACCAGCTCAAGCTGTACATGCAGACCGTGATCTTCGATCATTTCGAGTCCGCTCTCAGAGATTACATGCGTTTCCTGCTCAGCTTCATCCTGAGGGACCCAGAGATCAGAGAGACCGGCAAGAAGATCCTAGATGACGTCCAGACCAACCCGTGGATCCGATTGAGCCTCAAGGAGAATCGCAAGATGTAGTTCAAGAAAGGCGAAATCGTGAACGACCTCGACCTCATACCTCTGAGGAACAAGCCCATGATCCTGATAGCCACCCAAATTGACGACGTCCCTGGCAAGCTCCCATCGTAGAAAAAACAGAAAGTGGTGACGAGGCCAGACCTTGACACCGTCCACAAGGACCTCTTCTAGATCATTCTGAACATGCACGAATCCCTCCAGCAGATCGATAGGATCGACGCCATCGTGTTCCCCCTGCTCCAGCTGGAAGACCCCTACCTGTTGGTGCCAGACGTTCAGAGTAACGAGAAGCTCTCTCACTACGTCCAGGTCATCAACAAGCTGATAGAGTAGTGCCTGAAACCCACGAAGAAAGAACTCCACACCATCGGCACCTACATGACGATCTTCGACAAACGGGTGGACAACATCATCCTCGACCTGAAGAAGAGGAGTTTCGAGCTGCAGTAGGACCTCAGTGACGGCGATGGTGGTGGTGAGAAAGAAGGATCTGGCGAAGATGAGGCTCCGAAAGCAGCAGATGAATAGAGGGGCGACGAAGAGAGCGATGAGGAAGATGATGACTCTTACGAAGAAGAAGAGGATGAGGACGGCGAGGAGGGCTACGCTGGCAACGACAGGGCCTTCCAGTCGGTGGAGATCGACGACGGTCTCATGAAAGACGAGCTCTTTGCCCTGAGGGACCTCGTCTGGAAGGTTCTCGAGAACGTCCACGACCAGTATGATTTCGGCATGGTCTACCTGGACTGCGTCAAGTTCAAGGATAGAATTTTGAGCCATATCAGGGAGCTCGTCGCTCACTTGGAGGCCCACATCAGGAGCGACTTCTCTGCGAAACAGCGAACAATCCAGCAGGAGATCGTCGGTGTGGAGGGCAAGCTAGACATGGAGGTGGAGAGCATCGACCACGTCATCATGCTCCTCGACTACATCGACTCCCTCAAGAAGCAAGACAACAAGATCGGCGACATCAGCCTCCTCATCGACGAGCTCGCAAAGAGGATGGACTACATCGAGGGCGTCAAGATCCTCTTCCCAGACGAGCAGTACTCTGGGTTCTTGACGATGCGAAACTGGCCGCGCACTTTCAAACAGTACATCGAGGAGAGAAGGCAGCAGCTGCTGGCCAAAAGAGAGGAGCTCTACCAGGAAATGAGCGAGGAGATCGAAGAGGTCTTCCAGGAGATCCGGGGCTTCAAAGACACCATCAAGGCGGTCCTCAAGAAGGGACTGGACAAGGCAGAGCTCGAGTATGATGCAGAAGAGCCCGACGCCGATTCGATGGCGAGCGGGGAGGGACCACCCCCTCTCAGCGCCGAGGAGCAGGCCGCCAAGGATGCTGAGGCCTAGCGGCAGCTCGAGAGTGCCGAGGGCAAGACTTTCCCTTGGATCGCGCTGGAGATCAAGATGGACGACAAGGAGTTCAAGCCCGGAGACATCGAGCAGGTCTATCACGATATCGAGGCCCTGAAGTCCGCTTTTGACGAAGTGGAGCGAAGGACGGCCCTGATCAACAAGCGAGAGACCCTGCTCGGCGTCTCTAAGACCCAGTTCTCTGAGCTCAGGGTCATTCAGGACGACCTCAAGCCTCTCTTCGAGCTCTGGCTCGTGGCCTCCAGGTTCTCCAGGACCCTCCCAGGGTGGGTCGAGGGCAAGTTCGACCAGCTCGATGCAGGCCTGATCGAGACGAAGATCGACGAGTGGATCAACGAGCTCAAGAGGCTCCAGAAGACCAATCTGGTGGCGGTCAACGCCAAGCAGCAGGAACTTCTGAAGTTCATGTTCGAATCCTTGACGCACTTCAAGCGCTACGGGCCCATGCTGCGCACCTTGAGGACGAAGGGCCTTGCTCAACGACATTGGAGGACGATCGGCCAGAAGCTAGGGTTCCAGATCGATCCCCAGAGCATCACCCTCTACCGGCTCATCAAGCTCGAGCTCGACGCTGAGGACAAGCTGAAGACCATCAAGCAGATTTGTGAAATCGCTACCAAAGAGTACGCCGTTCAGCTCGCTCTCGAGACCCTGGACAAGGAGATGAGGGCCGTCGAGTTCGACTTCCAACTCCAGACCGACGGCGAGACCATCGTCATCACCAGACTGCCAGATCTCATCACGATGTTTGAGGAGTTCTTCCTCCGCGCGAGTGTCTTGAAGACCAATCCTCACATCCGCAGCTTCTTCGAGAGGCTGCTTGAGATCGAGAAGATCATCAAGAACGTCGTCGAGCTCATCAACGAGTGGGCTGTGTTCCAGAGGAACTTCATCTATCTGAACGGCATCTTCGTCCTCGACGAAATCGCCAAATCCTTGCCTTAGGAGTCAAAATTCTTCGCCTAGGTTCAAATTCTGTACAGCAGCACGACTCAGTCATTCCAGGCCACGGAGGCGGAGCCTCAACGGGCTCAGGTATGGAGGCTCAACCAGCGAGAGAACTTCTTGACGACCTTGATGAAAAACAACCAGGAGTGCGAGATCATCAGGAACGGGCTCATGGACTTCCTGGAGAGCAAGAGAGGCAAGTTCCCGCGCCTATTCTTCTTGTCGAACGAGGAGCTCATTGAGATTTTCGGAAAAGGCCTAGAACTCGTTGAGTCGATGATCGAGGGTGGCTCGCAAGGCTTCGTCACCAACCTGTTCGAGGGCGTCGACACCCTTCGCTTCCACGAGATAACCTACGAGGTAACTCATATGCTCTCGAAGGACGGCGAGGAGCTCCACCTCGTCAAGGAGGTAGGGACCCGCAACACAACCGTCGACTCGTGGCTGAAACTCTTCGAGTCGTCGATGGTCCTCACGGTTAAGGAGGCCCTCTTCCTGACGTTCGAGTAGATGGGCTTGCAAGACGCCGAGGCGTGGGTCTCTGAATGGCCCGGACAAGCCACCTTCCTTTCGAGCCAGATATGGTTCACGATGAGGGTGGAGGCCATCTTTGCCGGCTCAGCAGACCGGGAGCGGGCTCTCAGGTACGCAGGAGGAGGCGCCGCACCAGAGAAGGAGGGCAGTGATGAGGACGAAGATGACCCCAGTGGTCAGCTTCCCGTCACAGGATCCGGAGCTGGGGAAGGCGATGGAGACGCCTCCGAGGAGGAGCGAGCCTACCTGGAGGAGGTCAACAGGCAGATTGCAAAGGATGAGGTGAACGCCCCCGAGTAAGCGCAGCTAGAGAAGATCTTGAGGCTGAAGCAAAGATTCAGAATCAACAAAACGAAAACCGCCGCCGAGCAAATGGAGAAAATGTACCAGGAGATTGCCAACACGATCATGCTGTTCACGGGAATGGTGAGGAAGAAGCTGAAGGGCAACGTGCGAGCGGCGACCGTGGCACTTTTGACAGGCTACGTGCACTTCAGGGACATCCTCAACGGCCTCGTCAGAGACAGAGTCTACAAGGCGGACGAGTTCAAGTGGCAAATGCAGTTCAAGTTCGACATGAAAAACATGCTTGAGGTCGTGGCGAGGTCGGCCACCGACACCGGGAGCAAGAGAAAGCTCGAGACGAAGCAGGTCGAGGTCGACTGCGAGGTGTTCGGCAACGTCAGGAGCTACGGGTTCGAGTACCTCGGGAACTGCCAGCGGCTGGTGGTCACGCCCCTGACCGAGAGATGCCAGCGGAGCCTTCTCGTGGCTCTCCAATACCACTACGGTGGCGCACCGGAGGGACCGTTTGGTACCGGCAAGACCGAGACCACCAAGGACCTGAGCCGGCTGGTGGCCAAGCTCTGCTTCGTCCTGAATTCTTCTGCCAACTACGAGTACGCCGGCGTTTGTCGATTCTTCAAGGGCTTGGCCTCAAGCGGGGCCTGGGTGTGCTTCGACGAGTTCAACCGGATGGGGACCCAGATCCTCTCCTTGATTTCGCAAGTGATCATCTCCATCCAAGGGGCGATCAAGCACCAGGCGTCTCATTTGCAGCTCGATGAGGCAAAAATTCAGCTGAGAGGCGACTGCGCCATCTTCATCACCCTCAATCCAGGCTATGCCGGCAGGTCAGAGTTGCCCATGAACCTCAAGACCCTCTTCAGACCCATTTCTATGGTGGTTCCGGACTCCGTCTTCATCACAGAGATCCTCCTGTACAGCTCGGGCTTCGTAGGAGCTCAGCAGCTTGCCAAGAAGATCGTCTCCGTGCAGGCTCTGGCGAATGTAATCATGAACAAAGCGGAGATCGCCCACGACTTCGGCCTCAGGTCCATCAAAGCCATCGTGGGCATCGCCGAGAATTTGAAACTCCACGCCCAGAACATCGCTGACAGCGACCTCACCGAGGTGATCGACGACTACACGCTGAGCGAGGTCCCCTACAAGACGGACTAGGTTATCAAAGAGGTGATGGCAGCGTCGCAGGCGCGCATCACGAAGGCCACGGAGCTGGCCAAGCTCGCAGGCGCCTCCAGTGGCAAGGGAGGAAAGTCAGGGAAGGGCCGGGCCAAGGGACAAAGTGGTGGCTTCTCCGCAGGAGGGGAGGAGCTGGTCCAAGTAGATGAGGCTGCCGAGGCCGACCTTGAGAGCAACGCCTCACCAACGCTGAGAGGTGGCCAGCTCGGGGGCACGACCAAGGACATCAGCAAGAGGTAAGGCCTCCGCGAGATCGACGAGCAGGTCCAAGGCAAGGAAGGAGACGGCGGAGGCTTCCGAGATAGCATGCAGTCGCTACCAGAGGAGGGCCAAGGAGGTCCCGAGGGCAAGAAAGGCGGTGAACTGTACAGACGTCTCTGGGGCCGCGCCAAGTTCCCGGAGAGACAGCTGAGAACGGTCTACAAGCAGATCGGCATTGACCCTGAGCAGCACTACGACGAGGAGGAGCTCGAGGAGTACATCATCTTGAAAGCAGTTCGCGACTACAACCACTCAAAATTCGCGACAGAGGAGCACGTCATCATCGAGGGCATCATCAAGGACATATTCCAAGGAGCCGTGCCCGACCTCGACAAGCCGGTTCAAGACTACGGCAACCTGAAGGAGGCCATCCATTAGAGTTTTGAGGTCTGCAAGATCGACTTCTCCGCGAGCCTGAGGACGAAAGCCCTGCAGATGTACGAGATCCAACGATCAAAGCACGGCTGCATCCTCGTCGGCGAGCCACAGTCCGGAAAGTCTACCCTGATCTACCTGCTCTAGAGTGCGCTCAACAAGGCAGCCCTGAACGAGTTCATGCTCGCGGTCTCGGAGACGCGAAGGGCGAGGTTGGTCGAGCTGGCTAAGGAGCACGAGAGTCAGGTTGTGGAGACCACCCTCCAGAAGACGCAGAACAGCGGCAAGCCCGGCATGGGCTCCAGCGAAAACATGATGGCCGCAGGAAGGAAGAAGCCAAAGAAGAACGACAAAGATGCGCAAGCTAAGAAATTGCTGGCCCAGTGGCAAGACATGTACAAGCAGACGAAACTCACCGAGGAGGAGATCGAGGAAATACGAGCGAGCCTCACGATCAAAGGGGTGAGCTTGCGAAGGGTGAATCCCAAGGGCATGACCATCGACGAGCTTTTCGGCACATTCGACAAAGAATCACACGAGTGGCACGAGGGCCTCTTCACGCAGCACTACCGAGACTTCGCCGGCATGCGTAACGACAAGAAGAAGTGGATCTTGCTCGATGGCCCCATCGACTTCATGTGGGTCGAGAACCTCAACTCGATTCTGGACGACAACAAGAAAATGAGCCTGCCCAACGGCGAGTCCATCAAGATGTCCGAGGGCACCTGCATCCTCCTCGAGACGAACAACATGAGGAATGTGACGCCCGCAACAGTCTCGCGCTGCGGCCTCATCTTCTTGCACCGACGAGAGACTTGCAACCCGAAGGCGATTTTCAACCAGTGGCTCCGAAAGCTGCCCCCAAATCTTGCAGAGTACGCGAAGGACTTGGATGCCGCTGCCAACTACCTGATGGTTGAGTGCATCGCCGTCTATGAAGAGGAGAGGAAGGCTGGAACCATCGGCTACCAGGCCGTCGACTTGCACTGGCTCATGCAAAACTTCGTGCGACTACTCAGCACCCTCATCTTCGACTTCCACCTCGAGTACGAGAAGAGCAACGCCATGGCGGCAGCCACCGCCAACCCCAACGAGCTCGGCAAATCCCTGCAAAACATGACCCTCGGCAACGCCTGGGTTGACTTGGCTCCCGATCCAAACATGACGATCTACCCAGAATCTGAGGCGCCGGCTTCTGCACAGTAGCAATCTCGCCAGGGCTCGTAGCACTCGCAGCACCGGGTTCCGACCCCTGATGCTCGCCAGAGAGAGCTGGAGAAGAAAAAGAGACTACCTAGATGCAACTTCCTCGACAGCGAAATCAGATTTGAGAACGCGCTCAAGTTCACCGCCATCTGGCTCGAGGCCTTCATCGTGTTCTCGATGGTCTGGACATTCTATCCTGTCTTGAGCGATGCGAGCAGGAAGCGCCTGGATCAGAAACTGCAGGCCAAGTATGCCGCAGCGAGGACGGACTACGCGGTATACCAGAAAGAAAAGAAGAAGAAGATGGCCGAGAAGAACCGGGAGAAGAGCCAGAGCAACAAGCAATCGATCGACAAGGGCAAGTCTGTGGGCAGAGCCTCTGCCATCTTGTCCAAGAAGTCTGTCCAGTCGGAGAAATCCTCTGTGGTCTCAGGGAGCCAGGCGCAACCCACGAAAGAGAGGGACTCGCAGCCCAACCACGATGGGTTCTCCCCATTCTGGTCAGACGACCTCGAAGAGAGGCCGATGCTCATCTCAGACTACCCCGAGGACGCCTCGTTCTACGATTACTACTTCAACTTGGAATCCTCTGGCTGGAACAAATTCAGCCTCGAGATGGAGATGAATGACGCGCAGATCGCCTTTAGTAACGTGGTCCCGAGCCAGAAGAAGATCCAGAACTTCTACGTGCCATCCGCCGACTCAGTTCGATACTCCTACCTCCTCGAGTGCCTCGTTACGAGCCAAGTCTCCACCCTCGTGGTGGGCCCGGCCGGCTCCGGAAGGAGCGCCCTCCTGCGGGAGACCCTGTTCGGTCAGGTCTTCAACTACACCAAGCAACTCATCACGGACCACGTCACCATGTCCGCGCACACTGACTCTCAGGTCTTCAAGGAGAATATCGAGAGGCTCCTGGAGTGGA
>ERZ889217.1596-NODE-1596-length-11239-cov-57.314467_pt1 | contig 11239 bp, 14 predicted proteins | sample MGYA00521098_ERZ889217 | MGnify/ENA primary metagenome ERZ889217 (study PRJEB32303, sample SAMEA104408613) | aquatic metagenome | biome: Brackish water; feature: Pelagic; material: water | place: Baltic Sea | collected 2014-06-10T22:04:00 | depth 2,362 m ...
GAAAACGCAACCCAAGATCAATCAAGGACGATGACAGATTTGGATTTTGACAAACTCAATGGATTGCTTGCAGTTGTTATTCAGGACGCGGTGACGCAACGGGTGCTCATGGTTGGGTTTATGAATGCCGAGGCGTATGAGCGCACTCTTGAAACCGGATTTGTTGTCTTTTTTAGCCGCTCGCGCAACAAGTTGTGGATGAAGGGTGAAACGTCAGGTCACACGCTGCAGGTTGTGGCGATGTCTACCGACTGTGACCGCGACGCGTTGCTGATCACGGTTAAGGCAAATGGCCCCGGTGTATGTCATGAAGGATTTGAAAGCTGTTTCTCGCGCACGCGTGTCAACAACAACTGGATTGTTTCAGACCCTCGAACTTTTTCACCAACCGATGTATATAGCGACACGAAAGAGGCAGTCAAATGAGCAATGAACCAATTTTGAAACTTGGAATACCAAAAGGAAGCCTCGAGAATGCAACGGTTGATTTGTTTCGGCGTGCAGGTTTCCAGATCACTGTCAATAGTCGGTCATACTTTCCAGCCATCGATGATCCAAATATTGAGTGCATGTTGATTCGTGCTCAGGAAATGGCTCGATATGTGGAAGACGGCGTCTTGGACGCTGGGCTAACCGGGCTTGACTGGATTGCCGAAACCGGTGCGAATGTGCACCCGATTACCGACTTGGTGTATGCAAAGCAAAGCTTTGGTCGTGTGCGTTGGGTGCTGGCAGTACCCGAGCAGTCGGCTGTGCGCAGCGTTAAAGACCTTGAGGGCAAGATCATTGCCACCGAACTTGTTGAAACAACAAAGCGATACTTGGCAGCAAATGGGGTTACCGCAAAAGTCGAATTCAGTTGGGGAGCGACCGAGGTCAAGCCACCAATTTTGGCAGACGCCATTGTGGAAGTAACAGAGACAGGATCGTCGCTCCGTGCGAATAATTTGCGCATTGTTGAAACGGTGCTCGAGTCAAACACACAGTTCATAGCCAATACGGCATCGTGGCAAGATCCAGCCAAGCGTCAACAGATGCAAGACATTCAGATGCTGCTCGAAGGAGCGATCAACGCAATGGGCAAGGTTGGGCTGATGATGAACGTCGAGCGTTCCAGTTTGCAACAAGTACTAGACGTCTTGCCGGCACTGAAGACACCAACAATTTCAACGTTGGCTGATGAAAATTGGCTGGCACTAAACACGATTTTGGAAGAGAGCACTGTGCGCACGATCATTCCTCGGCTCAAGCAGGCAGGCGCATCGGGCATTGTCGAATATCCACTCAACAAGATTGTCAACTAATGATTCGGATTCTCGAATACGGTGCAGCAAACCCATTGCTCAAGCGGTCTGATGATCGATTGGCCCAGGCACTAATCGTTGTCGAGCCAATCGTTGACGATGTGCGAAGTCGTGGTGATGCGGCTGTGCGTGAATACGCGACAAAGTTTGATGGCCTCGGCGACAGCGTTGGTACAGATTTTACTCTGGCAACAGGCGGCACGCTTGAGCCAGGTTTGTTGCAGGCGATTGAGATTGCAGCGAGCAATATTCGTGACTTTGCTCAGCAACAACTTGTTCAGCCTTGGACTCAAACACGAGACGGTCGAACGCTTGGGCAAATTGTTCGACCACTTGAGTCCGTGGGTGTTTATATTCCCGCAGGTCGATATGCATTGCTGTCGACGATGTTGATGACAGTGATTCCGGCGCAGGTTGCAGGCGTTCGCGAAATTGTGGTGGTGTGTGCAAAACCAACACCCGAGATGTTGGCATTGGCAAAATGGCTCGGCATCGAAAGCATTCTGCAACTGGGTGGAGCGCAGGCAATAGCGGCACTTGCTTATGGAACCGAGTCAATAAGCAAAGTACAACGGATCGTTGGACCAGGTAATGCCTATGTTGCCGCAGCAAAAAAGCTCGTTTCTGGTGATGTCGGGATCGATTTTATTGCTGGTCCAAGCGAGATCGTGATCGTGGCCAATTCTGGTAATCCGCAGTGGGTTGCACTCGACATGCTGGCCCAATGCGAACACGATATAGATGCACGCGCAATTCTGCTCACTACATCTGTGGCATTTGCTACACAGGTGCAAGATGAGATTGCGGCCCAACTCTCAACGCTTCCAACGGCTGACGTTGCAACACAATCAATCGAAAAAAATAGTGCGATTATCGTCTGCGCAGATGATGCAGAGGTTATTGATCTGGTGAACGACATCGCCCCAGAACATCTCTCATTGCCCAACAAGCAACTGATCGATCAAATTCGAAATGCGGGTTCAATTTTTGTCGGGCCATTTAGTACCGAAGCAGCAGGTGACTACGCAAGTGGTCCAAACCACGTGTTGCCAACATCTGGCGTGGCAGCGCTTCGTGGTGGTCTGTCGGTTAATGATTTTGTCAAAGTCATCACGATCCAAGAACTCAATCAAGACGCACTCATGGCTCTCGTGCCAACGGTTGCCACTCTGGCTCGGGTTGAGGGACTTGAAGCGCACGCCAGAAGCGCTGAGGTCAGGCAGTGATGATTGTTCCTAAGCAAAGTGTGCGCAACATGCGTCCCTATTCGCCACCCACTCAGGGTCGGGGTGGCAAGATCCGTCTCGACTTCAACGAAAATACTGTGGGTTGCTCGCCTCGCGTGTTGGCTGCTGTTACACAGGCTCTCACCGAAGAAAACGTAGCGATGTACCCCGAATATTCGGAGGCGAGAACAGAGATTGCCAAGTTTTTGGGTGTAGCGGATGACCAACTGACATTCACCAACGGAACCGACGAGGCAATTCAGCTTCTCATCAACACATTTTTTGAACCCGGTGATGAGCTCGTGACCCTCAGTCCTTCGTATGCGATGTATCGCTTTTATGCCGAGGTCGCTGGCGTTCGAGTAACCGAAGTTGCGTATCAGATCGAGGACGACTTGGTCTTTCCGCTTCAGTCATTGACAAAGATGATCACGAGTACAACTCGGGGCGTATTTATTGCAAACCCAAATAACCCAACTGGCAGAGCGATCTCGGTTGATGACGTCGTCACAATTCTTGAACACTCGCCACGCACAATTTTCCTACTTGATGAGGCATATGTCGAGTTCTCCCAAATATCGGTATTGCCGTTACTCGACCGCTATCCGAATTTGTTTATCAGCCGAACCTTTTCAAAGGCATTTGGTATGGCTGGCCTGCGATGTGGGTGCCTTGTTTCATCGGCCGAAAACATTGCGTGGGCTCGCCGAGCGCAGTCGCCGTACAGTGTCAATGCCTTGGCCGTAGCGGCCGCTTGCGCGGCTGTTGGTGATATTGAATTTGTCGCAAACTATGTGCATGAAGTTGTCAACGCTCGGCAGATGGTGCAAGACGCGCTGACTCGCTATGGCCTGCGGTGGTTTTTGAGCGATGGCAACTTCTTGCTCTTTGATGCTGGCTCACGCAAGCAACAAATACTTGATCAAATGAAATCGGCAGATATTTTGATTCGTGATCGAAGTCATGAAATAGATGGATGTGTTCGCGTCACGATCGGAACAATTGACCAAATGAAATTATTTATTACAGAAATGGAAAAAGCAATATGAAAAAAACACCAGTGAATGAAACGTTGCGAAAAGCAACAGTTAAGCGTGTAAGTAAAGAAACCAGCATCTCTGCAACTTTGCTTATTGAAGGCACAGGCAAGTACGACATTTCTACGGGCATTAGGTTCTTGGATCACATGCTTGAACTTGTTACCAAACATGGGGGTTTTGACCTGACCCTGAAGGCCACAGGAGATTTGGATATCGATCAGCACCACACAGTTGAAGATGTGGGCATTGTGTTGGGCGAGGTATTCAAGAAAGCGTTAGGCAAAAAAGTTGGAATTAATCGCGCAGGTTACTTCGTCCTGCCGATGGATGAAACTCTTGCGGTAGTCGCGGTTGACCTGAGCGGTCGTCCGGCCCTCGTGTACTGCGACCTGATTAAGGCTCGATTGGTTGGCGATCTGCAAACCGAGTTACTGCACGACTTTTTCGGGGGGTTTGTCAACAGCGCAGGGGCAAACCTGCATGCCAAGGTGATGTACGGTCGGTCCAGTCACCATAAAGTCGAAGCAATATTTAAGTGTTTTGCTCGCGCCATGCGTTATGCATGTTCAACCGATGTGCAGATGAAAGATCAGTTGCCGAGCACAAAAGGGTTGCTGTGATCGCAGTTGTTGACTACGGAGCCGGGAACTTGCGTTCGGTCACTAACGTGCTCGATTTGTTGCAGGCCGAGTATCAAGTTGTCTGCGATGCGTCATCAATTTCGAAGGCATCAAAAGTGCTACTTCCTGGAGTCGGACACTTTGGACAATTGTGCAATGCGATTGATCAACTCGATCTGCGATCTGCACTCATTGACTCAATCAGTAGTGAAATTCCGTATCTGGGGATTTGTCTTGGCATGCAAGTGCTCTTCTCCAGTAGCGATGAATCCCCAGAATGTAAAGGTCTTGGTATTTTTGAGGCGTCAGTGCATAAGTTTGAAATATCGGAACGAATCCCGCATATGGGTTGGAACACAATTACATCTCAAGCACCTTCCTTGTTGGTCGAATCAAGCCAAGTACAGAAGAGCGCATACTTTGCCCATAGCTATTTTTGTCCAGTAGTTCCATCCACGACATTCACTTGCGAATATGGATCTGTTTTCTCTGCGGTTGTCGAACACAACAATGTGTTTGGTGTGCAGTTTCACCCAGAAAAGTCTGCGCAATTTGGTGTCGGTGTGATTAACAAATTCGTAGGTTTGTAGATGTTGGCTAAACGAATTATTCCGTGCCTTGATGTGGCTAATGGTCGGGTGGTGAAGGGTGTCAATTTTGTGGATCTGCGCGATGCAGGCGACCCAGTTGAATTGGCTGCGCGTTACAACGATCAGGGTGCCGACGAATTGGTATTTCTGGATGTTGCGGCGACAGTGGAAAATCGCACAACCCTTATAGATGTGGTCGCTCGCACTGCACGGGAAGTATTTATTCCGCTCACTGTTGGTGGTGGCATTCGTTCGGTCGATGATGCAAAAGCTGTAATTCGGGCTGGTGCTGACAAAGTGAGCATTAACTCTGCGGCGGTGTGGCGTCCGGGGCTGATTAATGAATTGAGCGAAGAGTTTGGTTGTCAAGCAGTTGTATTAGCTATTGATGCTCGTCGCGACGGTGAGATATGGCGTGTGTTTACCAAGGGTGGACGCCAGGCTGAACAGTTGGATGTAATCGAGTGGGCGCAGCAGGCTGAGCAACTTGGAGCGGGGGAGATACTGCTCACTTCAATGGATGCGGATGGTGTGCAAGAAGGCTTTGACATTCCACTCACATCGGCCGTGAGATCTGCAGTGCGTGTGCCAATTATTGCTTCTGGTGGTGCTGGTGCGCTACAAGATTTTGTCAATGTTTTGCAAGATGCAGATGCGGCACTTGCTGCATCGGTTTTTCACTATGGCACATTTAGTATTGCCGAGGTGAAAGCGGTTGTAGGTGATTCTGGGATTGTGGTTCGGTCGTGAGCACATCTCGTCGAGCAATTGTGGTGCCGTGCATTGACATTCAAGATGGCAAGGTTGTGCAACTTGTGCAAGGTCGCAAAAAGGCGTTGGAAGGTCCAGACCCGTTAGAGATGCTTGAGCGTTTTGAGGGGTTTCCTGAGATCCAAATTATTGATCTAGATGCCGCAATGGGCGTGGGCGACAACGGCGCAATTATCGAGATGTTGACAAGCCGTGCGAGATGCAGGGTTGGCGGTGGAGTGCGCACGCCACAACGCGCTCGGCAATTAGTTGACCTAGGTGCGCACCGTGTCATTGTTGGAACAGCAGCGTTTGCTCCTGTATTTGACGACATTGTTGCCGAGGTCGGCAATGAAAAAATTGTTGTTGCGCTCGATTCAAAGTCGGGAAAAGTAGTCGTTGATGGTTGGGCAACGTCACTCGAAATTAGTGCCGAGCAAGCAGTGGCAAATTTTTTGAGTAAGTGCAACGGATTTTTGTGCACCTATGTCGACAAGGAAGGAATGATGCAGGGCACTGATCTGGATTGGTTCGAGAGTTTGCGCAACCTAACGACATTGCCAATTACCGCTGCTGGTGGCATCACGACTATCGAAGATGTCACAGCATTGCTCGAGATGAATATTGACACTGCAATTGGCATGGCGGTGTACACGGGAAGACTCTCGCTCAAAGACCTGCTCGCCCTCGCGGTGTAGAATATTTGTCATGGCGCGACACGACGAATTTCACTTTGGTCATCGCATCGGCTTGCTGCGCGCTATGGTGCTCGGTGCAAATGATGGCATCATTTCGACTGCGTGCTTGATTTTGGGTGTTGCCGCGGCAAATGCATCTCGAGAGACCATCATCACTGCTGGTATTGCAGGCTTGGTCGCAGGTGCGGCATCTATGGCCATCGGCGAATATGTTTCGGTCAGTTCGCAGCGAGATGCCGAGCAGGCCGACATCGCAAAAGAAAAGTGGGAGCTCGAGCACACTCCGGAGCACGAACTCGACGAACTCACTGCAATTTATGTTTCAAAGGGTTTGAGCAATCAACTTGCTCGAGATGTAGCGGTCGAACTGACCAAAGGTGATGCTTTAAAGGCTCACATGGCTGAGGAGCTTGGCATTTCACATGCGACGATGGCGCGACCGCTCCAGGCGAGTGTGAGTTCAGCGAGTTCGTTTTCGGTTGGTGCAGCAATCCCACTCGTTGCTGCAGCTCTTGCATCGTCTTCCCAGCGGATTGCTACAACCATCGTTGTTGCCGTATTTGCGCTTGTCGCGCTTGGCGTATCGAGCTCAAAGGCCGGTGGGGCACATCCCGCACGTCCAACGGCGAGAATTGTTTTTGGAGGTCTTGTTGCGATGGCTTTCACCATGGCCGTCGGTCATTTTGTTGGCATTGCCGTCGCGTAATCACAAAATTCTGTAGTAGGCAGTCTGTGTGCATCTCAATAGGCTGTTGCAATGACTATCACTTTTCGCGCTCTCGACATACCCGCATCACAACTTGCACAATCACCTCTCAGTCAACCTTCTGCCGAACCATTGACCGGCGAAATTCTTACTCGTGCTCAAGTCTTTCTTGACAACGAGACTGTCACTGCTGGAACCTGGGAGTGCGAGCCAGGTGCATCGCGTTGGGAGTTCACTACACGTGGTGAAGTGATATATGTCTTGAAAGGCCGTATGACTGTGCACGAAGACGGTGGCGAACCAGTTGAACTCACCGCTGGTTCGAGTTGCATCTTTCCAATTGGATGGAAGGGCGTTTGGACTGTTGTCGAAACACTTCGCAAAGTCTTTGTTGTCTACCGCACGAACTAGTTAACTAATAGCAATACGGATGAAATGGGGTCCGCTGCTCTTGAGTGCGGAATCAAGCGCGGTTGCAAGTTGTTCAGGTGTAGTTACGTCAACTGATTTCCAGCCAAATCCACGAGCAATTGCTGATGGGTCGTGGGAAGTTACGTCAACTCCCATGCGTGGCGCCTGCACATCGTCAAATGATGTGCGAATTTGTTCGTAGCCACTGTTGTCCCACAGCACCATCGTGATATTGCTCTTGAGATCATGCGCTGCGGCCATTTCGGCAACGGTAAACAACCAGCCACCGTCACCTGCAATGGCGAGAACGGGTCGGTCTGGTGCGGCTACCGCTGCACCGATTGCCATTGGCAGCGCACAACCGAGTGTGCCAAAACCATAAGGCGCAAGCCAAGAGCGACTCCGAGATGCCGGCAACCACCAGTGAGCCGAATAGCCGAGTTGGGTTGAATCAAGCGCAACGATCGCATCTTCTGGGAGCCATTGCTCGATTACTTGTAGCCACGGAACAAACGTGTTGCTTGTCTTGTTACGCGCATGATCTCGCCATTGTGCAGCTCGCTGTGCACCAGTAGTTGGATTGCGCGCCACAATGCCACGAGTGAGTGATGCCATTGTGTGTGCGGCATCGCCAACAATGCCAACTGCTGGGGTGGTACGTCGATTGATTTGATCAGCGTCGATATCAATGCGCACAACGTTGCCGGCAAACTGCAACGCTCGGCCGTCGTTGTAGAGATCGGTGTCAGACAACTCTGTGCCAACAACAATCACTACGTCGGCAGCTTCGATATCTTTTTGCACACGACCGAAAACCAAACAGTTGCCAGCGCACAACGGATGCGCAGATGACATGACGCCCTTGGCATTGCCGGTCAAAAGCACTGGTGCATCCAGCTTTTCAGCCAGTGCGATGATTTCTCTGGAAGCATCAATTGCTCCGCCACCAGCAATGATCACTGGGTTCTGAGACGAGTTAATAATGTCGAGTGCTCTCGATATGTCACTGTCGTGCGCAATCGGTTTTGTCGCTGCAATATGTTGACGTATAAATGGCTCGCATGTTTGAGCGAGCACGTCCATGGGTATTGCAATGTGGACGGGTCGCGGACGCGCAGAAGTAAATACATTCCATGCTCGTTCAATAAGAGCCGGAAGCATCGTTGGGTCGGTAACTGTTTCGCTAAATGCACAGACCGAGCGCGCAACTGCAGCCTGATCGGGAAGGTCATGTAACGGTCCAAAACTTTTGCCGAGCGCATCAGTTGGAGTGGTGGATGCAATTACGAGCATTGGTCGCGAATCGTGATACGCCTGTGCAATTGGCGTGAGTGCATTGGTAAGTCCAGGTCCACTGATGAGCACGCAGATGCCAGGCTTGCCAGCAACGATTGACCATCCGTCGGCCATAAACCCGGCGCCTTGCTCGTGACGCGGAGAGATGGCTTTTACGCCGGAGCGGTGAAGACCGCGATACAACTCGATGTTGTGTACGCCAGGTATTCCGAATACGACATCTACGCCATATTCGCGCGACAATAGATCGATGATTGCTTCACCGACTTTGAGTTGTTCGGTAGTCATGTTTGATCGTATCTACTTGTTCTAGTTCTACTTAGCGAGACATGTATCGGCGAGGCGGCGGATCCGGATACTTGCTTCTTTGAGCAATTCGGCCTCGACGGTGAGTGCAACACGCACGTGGCCCGCACCACCACTTCCAAAACTTTCCCCTGGCATCGTTCCTACGTTTTCTTCATCGAGCAGTCGCCATGCAAATTGCTCGCCGGTTAAACCAGTTTTTCGAATATCGAGCATCATAAACATTCCGCCCTCTGGTAATCGCGTCGAAATCAATTTTGAATCCTTAAATGCCTCAACTATGACATCTGCTCGCTCTTTATATGCGGCGCGCATGCGTTCAACCTCAGGGTGGGTTTCGTTTAAAGCAACTGCAAGTGCATCTTCAATGAATGGCTGAGAGCCAAAAAGCATTGCTTCAGCAACAAGAACGAGTCGTGGAGTCACTTCGGCGGGGCATGCAACCCAGCCAGCACGAAAACCTGGCAGTGCATGCGACTTAGAGATGGACGAAACGCTGAGTGTTCGATGGCGTAGGTGTGGTCTGTCAAACGGCGAGCAGAACGTACCGTCAAATGTCATGTCGGCGTACACCTCGTCACAGATAATCCACAGATCGTGGCGCTCGCATACTTCACCAATCGCATCTATTTCTTCTACCGACAGCACCGCGCCAGTTGGATTACTTGGATTGTTGAGCAGTAATACTTTGGTACGCGGTGTAATTGCGTTTTCAATTGCTTGGGCAGTGACATGGAATCCGTTGTCGGGTGATGTGGGCACGGAAACAAAGGTCGCACCAGATGCAGCAACCAGTCCTTCATATGTCGCGTAGTACGGATCGGGCACAAGCACTTCGTCGCCTGCTTGAACGAGCGTGAACAGGGCAGTACACAAACCATTTTGGGTGCCCGCCGTATACAGAACTTGTTCGGGAGTAACGGGGTTACCCGATCGCTTGCTGAGATGATTTGCAATTGCGAGGAGCGCCTCTGGCTCACCCTGGCCAGCTGCATAACGAGTGCGACCGCTGCGCATCGATTTGGTGGCTTGGTCGAGGACCTTTGCAGGTGGAGGCAAGTCTGGTTCGCCAATAGACAAGATGATGATGGGTTGACCGAGCGCTGCGCGCTTCAGCGACTCTGAATGCACGGCCCACTTAGCGGCACCAAGCCCCGCGAGGCGATCAGAGATTGGAGCGAACTTCATCAGGCTATAAATCTACGCTGTCAGACTGCGTCCACTGCTCGTTGTAAAACGACGCGAACCCCTCCCATATCTGGACGCTGCCAGATCATGTTTCCGTTTTGGTCAAGTTGGCGAGTGACTTCAATTCCTGGCATGCCCACTGGGCGTAATACAAATACTGAATCTTCATAACTTGCCACAACATGAATTGGTGTTGTGTAGTCAAAAACAGAAACGTCGTGAACACCGTTTTCTTCAGTGCGCTCGGTGTATGACATTAAACGATCGTCTGGTGGCACTTGCACTCCGCCACGAGTTGCACTCACTGTTTTCCAGATACCTCGCAGGTCGGGTACGCCTGCAACAAGTTGTTCGGTGCAATCACCAAGAATCAGCGGGGGAAATGTTGCGCCGTAACCACCAGGTGGTGTGTGCGCGACTGGAATTTCAGATGAACGCATGACGCCACCATACAAGTGATTTGACCGCACTATTCAGAGACTCGCGCACACATGCTAGATGTGCCGAGACTTTCTCACTTCTATGGAATTTCCATATACATGTATCCCCGCGATCACAACCCGCCCCACTTTCATGTCATCTATGGCGAATTCTCGGCACAAGTGCAAATATCAAGCGGGGCGATTATTGGCGGTGGTCTGCCCAGCCGCGCAGAACGACTGGTCGGTGAATGGTTGGCCGCACATCGACTTGATTTATTTCGAGCGTGGGTGTTGATGCAAGAAGGAAAAAGTACGAATGAAATTGCGCCACTTGGATAGGGTGGAGAAATGAAACACAGTTCACAAGTATGTTCTGTTTCGTATATCGGTGGTCGCAAACTTGAGGTCACGTTTACCGACGGAGTGACGCGCGAACTTGAATTTCATAATGACTGGATCGGCTATCTAGAACCCCTCAACAAAGATGACTTTCTTGCGAAGGTTTTCGTTGATCCAGTTGCCCACACGTTGAGTTGGCCAAACGAGATTGATTTGGATCCAGATGTATTACACGGCGACTATGTGCCCGCAACCGGTGCATATTTTTCTGTAGCAAAAGAATTTCGACTGCAAACTTCATAAACGTATTTCTTGAATACAACTAGTGGAGCTGGGGGGAATC
>ERZ889217.1597-NODE-1597-length-11238-cov-11.477958_pt1 | contig 11238 bp, 9 predicted proteins | sample MGYA00521098_ERZ889217 | MGnify/ENA primary metagenome ERZ889217 (study PRJEB32303, sample SAMEA104408613) | aquatic metagenome | biome: Brackish water; feature: Pelagic; material: water | place: Baltic Sea | collected 2014-06-10T22:04:00 | depth 2,362 m ...
TCTGTCGCGAAAGTGCGACTGAAACAGGTGCCGTGTTTTCGACGATCTCTTTTGCTAGTACTTGCGCCGCACCAAGCAAATCACCACCCGAATGAACACTGCGCACGAGCCCTGCATCGCACGCTTCTTGCGGCGAAATCATTCGACCAGTGAATACCCACTCAGTTGCACGTGAAATACCGACTACACGCGGCAAAAACCACGAAGAACACGCTTCGGTGACGATTCCGCGGCGGGCGAAAACGAAACCAAATTTTGCACTGTCGCTTGCTAAACGAATATCCATTGGCAAAGTCATCGTCACACCCACACCGACAGCAGCGCCATTGATTGCCCCAATGACAGGTTTCAAACTTTCAAAAATACGCAGTGATACGAGCCCGCCTCCATCGCGTGGCACGTCTTTCAAACCGGGCACATCGCTGCCACCCCGACTAAAAGTTTCACCGCCCGCCGATAAATCTGCGCCGGCGCAAAACGCCCGACCGGCACCCGTCACTATTACTGCGCGCACATCGTCGTCGGCATCTGACAAGTCGAATGCCGCAATTAGTTCATGCAGCATCGTGTTGGTAAAGGCATTCAGTTTTTCTGGACGATTCAGCGTGATCGTCGCAACATGCTCGCTGACTACATAATTAATTTGACTAAACATCAAGAAAACGCGTTGCTGCTATTGCCGAACCGACCGCACCGACAAAAGCACCTATACCCAGCAATATAAACATCACCGAAGTCAAATAACTGTCGGGCACGACAAGCGAACTTATACCCGTGCCTGGTTTAAACCCGGTGACGCCGTTCGTCCACGCTGAATTCAAAAGCCACAGACCGCCACAAGAGACAACTCCACCAATGAGGCCTTGCAATAAACCTTCCAACATAAATGGAACTCGAATAAACCAGTTTGTGGCGCCCACTAACTTCATAACTTCGATTTCACGGCGCCTGGCGAACATCGCCGTGCGAATCGTGTTCCAGATCAAACCAACGGCGACGAGCAAAAGCACGAGCGAAGTAATTAACGTAACGACTCGAATGAAGTTCGACAAAGTTGAGATCACCTCGAATTCGTCTTCGGCCAACGCGACAGCTTCAACTCCGGGCAAAGTGCGATATTGATCGCTCAGCGACCTGACGAGAGTCGGATCATCTGAAAGCGGTACCACCTTAAATTGCGTCGGTATCGTCTCTGGCGTCAGCAAGCCGAGCGTCACAGGGTCGCCTGCAAAAATTCGCTTTGCCTCTTCATAACTTTCGGTTTTGTTTAGATAACGCAATTTATCTGCATCAATAATCGTCGGCGATGCTCGCAATACCGAGTCGATCAGTGCGACTTGCTCGGCAGACGCATCGCTGCGAACAAAAATAATCATCTCGACATCGCCACGCCACTGCACCAGCAAGTTCTCAAATGCACGTTGAATCAGAAATGTAGCGCCGACCAATAAAAGCGAGACTGCAGAAGTTAAAACTGCCGCGGCAGTCAGAGTGATGTTGCGTCTGAAACTTTCCCAAGTTTCGCGGAAGGCGTAGCCAATGCGTGAAAACATCTACTCGTACACTCCGCGTTCTTGGTCGCGCACAATTACGCCGCGATCTAATTGAATAACTCGTCGACGCATGGCGTTTACAACACGGTGATCGTGAGTTGCCATCACTACGGTCGTACCAGTCTGGTTAATTTCATCAAGTAGACCCATGATGCCTTCGCTGGTATTCGGGTCGAGGTTGCCGGTTGGTTCGTCGGCCAACATGATTAATGGTCGATTGACGAATGCTCGAGCAATTGAAACTCTTTGTTGCTCGCCACCTGAAAGTTGATTCGGAAATCTGTCTTGTTTGTCTGCCAAGCCGACCAAATCAAGAACAATCGGCACTTGTCGGTCGATTACATGTCTTGGCTTGCCAATCACTTCAAGTGCGAATGCCACGTTTTCAAATACCGTCTTGTTTAGCAGCAATTTATAGTCTTGAAAGACATTGCCCATGCTGCGACGCAGATGCGGCACCCGAGAAGCAGGCAGTTCATTTATATTCTGACCCGCAACCCAAACATCACCACGTTCTGGTTGTTCTTGGCGGTTAATAAGCCGCAAAAGCGTCGACTTGCCCGAACCAGATGGCCCAACCAAAAACACGAATTGGCTCTTGGGGATATCAAATGAGGCATCGCGTACAGCCACTGTTTCGGTGCCGTATATTTTCGTCACATTTTCAAGACGAATCATTGCGACAAACTTACCATTCTCAAACCAATTCGCCGATCAGGCTTATTCGCTATCAGAACGCCGCCAACGAAGAAACCCTTCCATGAATTCATCTAAATCACCATCAAGCACAGCCGTAACATTGCTGCTCTCGACACTCGACCTCAAATCTTTCACCATTTGATACGGCTGTAAAACATAAGAGCGAATCTGACTTCCCCATCCGACTTGTGCTTGTTTGCCAGCAATCTGCGAAAGAGCCGCCGCTTTTTCTTCTTCGTCTTGGGCAATGATCATCGCTTTCAATCGCTTCATCGCACTTTCGCGATTTTGCAATTGACTTCGCTCTTGCTGTGACGACGCTACGAGTCCGGTCGGCTCGTGAATTAAGCGAACTGCTGATGATGTCTTATTGACGTGCTGACCACCCGCCCCCGATGCACGAAAAACTTCCATGCGAATATCGCTTTCGTTAATCTCGAGCTCAGCCTGATCAAGAATCGGCCAAATTTGTACCAAAGCAAAACTTGTCTGACGACGACCTTGATTATCAAATGGGCTTATGCGCACAAGACGATGGGTGCCGCGCTCACTGGTTAATAGCCCGTATGCATAGCGGCCGCGAATTGTTACGTCTGCCGACAATATTCCGGCCTCGGTACCAATTGAAACATCGCCAATCTCAAACGCAAAGCCACGACGCTCAGCCCAGCGCCGATACATTCGCAGCAGCATTTCACTCCAATCTTGAGCATCAACGCCACCATCTTTGGCGTTGATCTGCAAAATCGCGTCGCACTCGTCGTGCTCGCCTGTGAACATGCTGCGCATTTCGAGTGAGTCAAGTTGACTGCGACATGCAGCAATACCCTTTTCAAGTTCTGGCTCTTGGGTGGCGTCATCTTCGGCCCGAGCCAGTTCGTGCAACACGAATAAGTCATCAACAGTCGCCGTAAGCAAATTGAATTGATCAATGTCAGCCTTTAGTGCAACGTATTGAGAATTTATCTTTTTCGCATGTTCTTGGTCATTCCATAGATCGGGCTTGGCGACCTCGCCTTCAAGTTCAACAAGCAAGCCTCGCGAAGTCTCAATATTCAGATACTGCGCGGCTTCACCGACACGGCGACGCAACTCTGCAAGGTCGCTCGAAAAATCTTTCATGATCGGTAAAGCGCCCTAATTGACGCGGCCGTGGCACATTTTGTATTTTTTGCCAGAGCCACATGGGCACTGCGAGTTGCGTGGCGTCTTTGACCAATCGGGTTGACCAAAAACACCACCACTGGTCGTTGCTATAGCGCTCGGTGCTTGGCCGACATTTTCGTCAGATGTCTGCTGGATGTTGCTCAACTTGCTGACAGGTTCAGAATTATTGATCACTTGCACGTGCATCACATATTTGACGAAGTCTTGGGCAATGCCTTTCATCAAGGCACCGAACATCTCGAAGCCTTCGCGTTGCCATTCGATCAATGGGTCTTTCTGGCCGATCGCACGAAGATTGATGCCTTCTTGCAGATAATCCATTTCTTCTAGGTGTTCACGCCATCGTTGGTCGATGATTTTGAGCATCACTTGCCGCTCTACTTCACGCATTACGGGTGCAGTCATTTCGGTTTCGCGTTTTGTGTAGAACGCACTCGCGTCGGCCATAACAAGGTCGTAAATCTCATCTGTCGAATCGCACTGGGAAACTTTTGCCGCGCTGATTTCAGACGGCCAGAAGGTGCGCAACTCTAGAACCAAACCGTCGATATCCCATTCGTCATCGGCCTCGGCGACACAGTGCGATTCGATCAGCGAATCAACGGCCTCGGCCAAATACTCCATCGCTGCTGACTTGAGATCAAGACCCTGCAAGATTTGATCGCGACGCAAATAAATAATCTTGCGTTGCTCGTTCATTACCTCGTCGTACTTCAGCACGTTTTTGCGAATCTCACCGTTGCGCTGCTCGACGGTGCTCTGTGCTCGCTCTATCGCTTTAGTAACCATTTTTGCTTCGATCGCTTCGTCGTCGGGCAAAGCACGACCCATCACCCACGAAAGCGCACCGGTTGCAAACAATCTCATCAATTCGTCATCAAGGCTCAGATAGAAGCGGCTTTCACCTGGGTCGCCTTGTCGTCCAGCACGACCACGCAACTGATTGTCGATTCGTCGACTTTCGTGGCGTTCAGTACCTAAAACATACAGACCACCGAGTTGGCGAATCTTGTCGCCTTCAACTTTGCAGCTATCAGTATGTTTGGCAAGTTGTTCGCGATAACGCTTTTGCGCTTTGTCACGAGCTGTCAGAAAATCTGGCGGCATCGAATCAAGCGATGCCGGCAAAGCGAACTCGTCAAGCAGTGTCATCGGATCAAAACCCTCTTTGAGCACATCTTGTCGCGCTAGACCTTCAGGGTTTCCGCCCAACAAAATGTCAACGCCACGACCAGCCATGTTTGTTGCAACAGTTATTGAACCCAATCGCCCTGCCTGAGTTACAACCATTGCTTCACGAGTGTGCTGCTTGGCGTTCAAAACTTCGTGGCGAATACCGCGTTGCTGCAACTTTTTCGACAATTGCTCACTCTTTTCGACACTCACAGTGCCGACCAACACAGGTTGACCTTTGGCGTGTTTCTCTTCGATATCGCGAACTACTGCATCAAACTTTGCCGCTTCGGTTTTATAGATTTGGTCGGCCTGATCAAGGCGCACCATTTCACGATTCGTCGGAATCGGCACAACTTGCAAGTTGTAGGTGTTCATCAGTTCTGCAGCTTCGGTTTGCGCCGTACCCGTCATACCTGAGAGTTTTTCGTACATTCTGAAATAGTTCTGCAACGTAATCGTTGCCAAAGTTTGGTTTTCTTCTTTAATGTTGACGCCTTCTTTGGCTTCAACCGCTTGGTGAATGCCTTCACTCCAGCGACGGCCTTCAAGAATGCGACCAGTAAATTCGTCAACGATTTTTACTTCGCCTTCTTGAATGATGTAGTCCTTGTCGCGTTGATACAAGACGGCTGCCTTGAGCGCGACCTGAAGCTGGTGAACGAGATTTTGTTGAACTTCGTCGTAAAGATTTTCGATACCTAGTTGCTTCTCAACTTTTTCGATGCCAGATTCTGTCGGTACAACAATTCGCTTGGCTTCTTCGACGTCGTAATCAACATCACGAACAAGCGTGCGCACGATCGCGGCAAATTGATAATAAAGTTTTGCAGCATCAGCGACGCGTCCTGAAATAATAAGCGGTGTTCGTGCCTCATCAATCAAAATCGAGTCAACTTCGTCAACTATCGCAAAGTTGAAGCCACGCTGAACTTTGTCTTGCATTGTTGCTGCCATATTGTCGCGCAAATAATCGAAGCCAAATTCGTTATTCGTGCCGTAAGTGATGTCGCTTGCATAATCGACTCGCTTTTCAGATGCGCTTGTTCGCCGACCAGGCACAACAAGACCTACCGACATACCTAACCATCTGTGAATTTGTCCCATCCATTCGGCGTCACGTTGCGCCAAATAGTCATTGGTCGTAATTTGATGAACGCCTTTGCCCGACAATGCGTTCAAATATGCCGGCAATGTCGAAACAAGTGTCTTACCTTCACCTGTTTTCATTTCAGCAACCCAGCCTGCATGCAGCGCTGCGCCACCCATCAACTGCACGTCGTAATGGCGCTGACCAATGACACGAGTGGCAGCCTCGCGCACGACTGCAAATGCCTCAATCAACAGATCATCTGGGGTTTCACCACGCTCAATGCGTGACTTGAACTCAGCGGTCTTACCCCGCAACGCAGCATCGTTCAGCGCCGAGTATTCGTCTGACAATGCATTTATCTCAGGCAATATGGCGGCAAGAGCCTTTACTTTCTTGCCTTCTCCAGCGCGTAAGACTCGGTCGAGGATTGCCATAAGACAGTTGATGCTACAGCCACGCAAGTAACCAGACCAGCCCCTGCTTGATAAAGCGCATGAGATGCGCTGTTTAGAGTTGCTCCGGTTGTCACCACATCGTCGATCAACAACAAGTGTTCAGAGTCTAATTTTCGTGCCGAAAAAGTCGGTCCAATTAGTCGCGCATCGCGCGACTTTCCTGTTTGCGGACGATTCGAAACACGAAACAAAACTTTTCGACATGGCACAGACAGTTGCTTAGCTACATACTTGGCAATCAACTCGGCGTGATCATAACCTCGCTCGACGATGCGTCTGTTGGTTGTCGGCGCCCACGTAACGAGATCAATGCTCTTGAGTGTGCGCTCTTGCTCGAGCCTTATTCGTTTCACCAGCGCATCACCAATAAATCTCAAACTTGATCTTTGATTGCGGTATTTAAAATTTAAAATCATTTTTCGAATAGCCGAGTTGTACTCAAAAGCAACGAGCACCGTCCCGTGATACTCAATTTGCTTCTTGTTCTGCTTTTTCGCGCCTGCGACGAGCTCGCCAAAACATGATTTACAGATCGATGTGCCGAGACGACCACACGCCGGACACGTTGCGCCAAAGACATAGCCGACCAAATTTTCTGCTTTCAACGTAAGTGTGTCTAGAAGCCTGAACATCTTCGCAACGTGTGTACCAGAACCAAGCGATATGGCTAGTGTGAATGCGTGAACAACCAACAACAACTTAAGTTTCGCGACAGACTTGGTCAGCGCCTCGCGAGATGTACGTTTGGTTTGGCTCTATTTGCCGTCGGCATCTCTTTGCAAATGAATGCAAATATTGGCGCACCACCATGGGATGTGTTTCACCAAGGTGTCTCCAAGCAAACCGAAATCTCTATCGGCAAAGTCATCGTGATGACAGGCTTCATTTTGCTTTTGCTGTGGATACCACTGAAACAGAAGCCCGGGCTCGGCACGATTCTCAATGCACTCGAAATCGGACTGGTTGCAGATTTGGCACTCGCAATCATCCCCGAGCCAAACAATATTTTCATTCGCGTAGTTATGGCGGCACTTGGCATTGTCATCGTGGCTGTCGGCACTGGCTTTTACATTGGCAGCGCTCTCGGACCTGGGCCACGCGATGGTTTAATGACTGGTCTTGCTAAACGCGGTATCCCAATTCGAATTGGGCGCACGGCAATTGAGGTCACAGTTTTAATAGTTGGTTTAGCACTTGGCGGCCAGGTTGGCGTCGCCACTTTCGCCTTCGCTTTTGGCGTCGGCCCCTTAGTGCACTTCTTTTTGCCGCGCCTGGCGATTAGTAGCGGTAACGCTCAGCCTTGAACGGTCCATTTGGCGGCACGCCAAGATAATCAGACTGCTCGTCGGACAATTTAGTCAACTTCGCCCCAAGAGAATCAAGGTGCAATAACGCAACTTTTTCATCAAGGTGCTTTGGCAGTACGTAAACACCCAATGGATAATTCTTGGTGTTGTTGAACAATTCAATTTGCGCGATCACCTGGTTGGTGAACGAACAGCTCATGACGAAGCTCGGGTGCCCGGTTGCGCAACCGAGATTCACCAATCGGCCCTCTGCCAGAACAATCACTGAGTGACCATCGCTGAAAGTCCAAAGATCGGTGCCAGGTTTAAGCTCGTCGCGCGTTGCGCCACTTCGTGAGAGCCCCGCCATGTCGATTTCGTTATCGAAGTGTCCGATATTGCAAACAATCGCATTGTGCTTCATTTTTGACATGTGCTCTGCAGTGATGATTGCTTCGTTGCCAGTAGCAGTCACGAAGATATCGGCAACTTTAAGCACATTGTCAAGCGTGTCGACGATGTAACCCTCCATCGCTGCTTGCAATGCATTGATCGGATCAATTTCGGTAACTACAACTCGTGCGCCTTGTCCACGCAAACTCTGCGCACAGCCTTTGCCCACATCGCCGTAACCACAGACAACGGCCATTTTGCCCGCGATCATCACATCGGTCGCGCGATTCAACGCGTCAATCAACGAGTGCCGACAACCATAGAGGTTGTCAAATTTGCTCTTGGTAACACTGTCGTTGACGTTGATCGCCGGAAACAAAAGTTCGTTGTCTTGGGCCATCTTGTAAAGACGCTTCACGCCTGTCGTCGTTTCTTCGGTAACACCTTTGATCAGTTTCGACATTTTCGTCCAACGACTTGGACTTGTCTTCAAACCGCGCTGCAAAAGACCGAGCACGATTGCAAGTTCAGGGTTTGAAGCAGTTGTCGGATCAGGAACTTCACCTTTCTTCTCATACTCAACACCTTTATGCAACAACATCGTCGCGTCTCCACCGTCGTCCAAGATCATGTTCGGGCCATCGCCGTCTGGCCATGTCATCATCTGATCAGTAGCCCACCAATACTCTTCGAGTGTTTCGCCCTTCCATGCATAAACCGGCACACCTTGGGGGTTATCTTGCGTGCCGTTTGGGCCGACAACAACCGCAGCAGCCGCATGGTCTTGCGTCGAAAAAATATTGCAACTCGCCCAACGCACTTCGGCGCCCAAGTGCGTCAGAGTTTCGATCAAAACCGCAGTCTGAATCGTCATGTGCAACGAACCAGAAATTCGCGCACCCTTTAGCGGCTTAGACGCACCAAACTCTTTGCGTAAGGCGCGTAAACCTGGCATCTCGTGTTCGGCGAGGTGAATCTCTTTTCTGCCAAATGGCGCAAGAGACAGATCTGCAACTCGGTAATCTTTGCGTGCTGCCAGTGATGATGTCATGATGCTCCTGTTTTTGTTGTTTAAAAAGTTGGTTTCAGATTTAGTTGTGCCACTTTGGCCATAATTCGCTCGTGCTCTACTTGATTGACAGTCGTGGCTTCATCAATCAACATCACCGGAATGCCTTGGCGAACTTCGTAACGCATTTGCAAGCGCGGGTTATAGAGCATCTCTTCGTCGTCAAGATAAATGAGATTTCCCTTATCTTTTGGGCAAGCCAAAATTTCAAGCAGCCGCGAATTTACAGACGAACGAGGTGATGACACGGCTTACACGATAACACTTGTGGCAGTTATGCCGTGATCAACATCAACAGTTCGGCGACATGTTCATCGCACTCTTCACGTGTTGCTGCTTCAAGATTCAAACGCAAAAGTGGCTCGGTATTTGAAGGCCGAACATTGAACCACCATGTGCCACAATCAACTGTTAGGCCATCAAGGTGGTCTTGCGGATGATTTGAAAACTGTTTAGTAATTCGTTCGATCACCTCTTGAATATTGGCAACTTGCATATTTATCTCGCCACTATTTGCGTATTTCTCAAATGGTTTGCGCAACTCAGACAAAGACTTTCCGGTGCGACACATTTCGCCAAGCACAACCATCGTCGCAATCAAGCCGCTGTCGGCCCGATAATTGTCAGCAAAGTAATAGTGTCCAGAGTGTTCACCGGCGAACACCGCACCAGTTTGAGCCATCACTTGTTTCATATAACTATGACCGTTCTTTGTGCGAATCGCTTTGCCACCCAACGACGTGACTGTCTCGGGCACGATTCTTGAGCAAATCAAGTTGTACAAAATCGTTGCTTTAGGGTTCTCACGCAAAAATACCGAAGCCAACAACGCGGTCGTGGTGCTGCCCGAGACGCTCTTGCCCAACTCGTCAACCAAAAACACTCGATCTGCATCGCCGTCGAATGCAAGACCAACATCGAATTTGCCGGCGACAACACGTGCTTGCAGATCGCGCTGGTTGGCAGGCTGAATTGGGTCAGCAGGATGATTCGGAAAGGTTCCGTCGAGTTCTCCGTACATGATCTCGACTTCAAAATTTCTCAAGCGGTCAAATACGGCGGGCGCAACTAACCCACCCATGCCGTTTGCGGTGTCAGCCACAACTCGCAACTTAGAAATGCTGTCGATGTCAATAAAACTCACCACATGGTCAACAAATTCGGCGAGCATGTTTTTCTTTGTGACCTCACCTTGTGTCTTTGCCAAAGCCGGACCGTTGCCGCTTAAGACATCTTGCGCGATCGCCTTCATCTCAAGCAACCCATTGTCAATGCCGATTGATCTAGCACCAGACAAGCAGCATTTGATCCCGTTGTATTGAGCAGGATTGTGCGAAGCCGTAAACATTGCGCCAGGCGCATCAAGTTTTCCTGAAGCGAAATAGAGCATGTCAGTGCTCGCGAGTCCAAGATTTATTACGTCAACGCCCTGTTCAGTGAGACCGTTCTGAAATGCTTCGATGAGCGCCAAGCCGCTCGGACGCATGTCGTGACCAACGACTATTGATTTGGCGTCAGAAAATTTCGCGAATGCCACGCCTAATGCGTGCGCCAGAGTCACATCAAGTTGATCGGGCACCGTGCCCCGAATGTCGTACGCCTTGACGACTGCATCTAGATTTGGCACGACCGTAAAGACTAGCGGCTCAACAATTTACGGCTTCGTTCAACTTTGCGACGAAACCAGCGAACCACCATTATTGCGACGCCAATAAACGTCATCGCGTATGCGAAAAAATCTACGAATGTATAGCCGTAATGCAGTCGAACTTCATTGCTAGTTGGAATCACCACCATCATGTTTGGCGCAACACGAAATGGTCCTTCGGCATTTTCAACTTTCCAATTCGGAAAGTAACTCATTCGCACCAGCACTGGCACACCGACTTGGTCAACAGTAAAATTGATTGCTTCGTCTTCGAGCACAGTGTTGGTTATCTTCACAGCCGACAACTCGACTTCATTTATCGTCTCTGAGGGTTTCACAATGTCGACTCTGCGAGACGAATCAGTCGGTTCACCCTGACGACGATTTAAGTCGACAACTGCTTCAACTCTTTGCCAAGTTTCAGGGCCATTAGCCACAGGTACTGCCGCCCAATCTTCTGGATGCTGAAACCAACTAGTACCAATTTCGAGCCACCGTTCTTTTGGGTCACCAACTTTGCTCGTCACAATCACCGGCTGAACAGACAACGGCACAACCAAATCACTGTTTTCAACTTTGTAAATCACCCACGGGCCGCTTTGAGCGACCTTGACCAAAGCCGCTTGCAAGTTGGCTTGATCAATTGCCTCGGCGGTAAATGCCATGTAGTAGCGAACACCAAGTTCTTGCAGATAACGAACA
>ERZ889217.1598-NODE-1598-length-11238-cov-6.289725_pt1 | contig 11238 bp, 6 predicted proteins | sample MGYA00521098_ERZ889217 | MGnify/ENA primary metagenome ERZ889217 (study PRJEB32303, sample SAMEA104408613) | aquatic metagenome | biome: Brackish water; feature: Pelagic; material: water | place: Baltic Sea | collected 2014-06-10T22:04:00 | depth 2,362 m ...
TGCCCAAGGAGACAAAGCAAAAGGTTTTGAATAAACCTCTTTCAAGTTAAGTCACTCAGGCATTATAATAATAACTGTAAAAATGAATAATAACACAACTAGCGGAGAATTGATAAATGGTCGCTCTGATTCTTGGTCTTCTATGTGGCGCAGATACCGACTCTTGGCAAACCAGCGAACAAGCCTATTTGAAGAATATCACCCAGTTAACTTCGGAATTTGTAAGAGCAGGCGAGGGATACTTCTCTCCTGATGCGAAAAACATCATTTTTCAAGCGGAAGAAAAAGAATCGGGCAACCCCTTTTACCAGATCTTCACCATGGATCTTGCAAATAAAAAGAGCGTGCGAGTAAGCCCAGGCATAGGCAAAACCACCTGCAGTTACTTTTCCCCCGATGGTAAGAAAATTCTTTTTGCCAGCAGCCATCTCGACCCTAAATCCAAAGAATACTACGGCGAAGAGTACAAGCTCCGGGATGAAGAAAAGAAAGCGGGCAAACGCAGAACCTACAAATGGGACTTCGACCCTGCAATGGAAATTTTCGAAGCTAACCCCGATGGCTCTGGCATGAAAAGGCTCACCGATTCACCGGGCTATGATGCCGAGGCCAGTTATTCCCCCGATGGCAAATCAATCGTCTTCTGCAGTAATCGCAGCGGAGCCGAAAACCTTGAGCTTTACATCATGGATAGTGATGGCAAGAATGTGCGCAAGCTAACCAATGCACCCGGTTGCTACAATGGCGGCCCCTTCTTTTCCCCCGATAGCAAACGGATTATTTTCCGCACAGATCGCAAGAAAAAAGACAATCTCCAAATCCATGTGATTGATGTTGATGGCAAAAACGATCGCACCCTTGCTGAAAACCTCGCTTGGGTTCAATGGTGCCCTTTTTGGTACACTGATAGCAAGCACATCCTATTTGCTGCTGCGGATCACTCGACCATGATGCGACCAAATTACGATCTTTACTGGATGAATGTTGATTCAGGAAAACAACAACGCATCACCTTTGCACCGGGTGCAGACATTCTTCCTGTGTTCACCAAAGATGGGAAAAAAATGATGTGGACATCGACAAGAGATGGCAGAAGCCCAGCCCAACTTTACATCGCTGATTTCACTCCCCCACAAAACCCATGATCCCAACATGAACTTCGACATTCTTCTGAAGAACGGCAAAATAATCGATGGCACTGGAACCCCTTGGTTCCTAGGCGATGTCGCACTGCTGGGTGATAAAATTGCTGCGGTAGGCAACCTTTCGCAAGCTTCTGCCCAACAAGTTTTAGATTGCACGGGGAAAGTTATTTCACCTGGGTTTGTCGATACCCATGTGCATGGCGATCTCATTCCGTTTTTAGATCCCTACCATGAAGCTGCAATCAGGCAGGGCATTACTACCTATGTTGTGGGGCAGGATGGCGTTGCGCCCGCGCCCGCATCAGCGGAAGTTCTTGAATACATGTGCCTATACACCGCAGGTTTCAGTTGTGGCAAAATGTTTCTCGATAAGAAAGAGAAACCACAATGGCAAAGCATTCATGAATATCTGGAACTAGTAACCAACAACTGCGCTCTCAACCTTGCCTGCCTCATACCCAATGGCAACATTCGCATGGAAGTGATGGGGCTTGAAACACGACCCCCAGATGGTTCTGAACTGAATCAAATGAAAAGGCTGATTGCAAAATCCATGGAAGAAGGGGCGGTTGGCATATCAAGCGGCCTCGATTATATTCCAAGCCTTTATGCCAGCACTTCAGAGCTTACCGAAATATGCAAGGCGATGGCGCCCTACGGAGGCGTTTATGTAACCCATATGAAACGCTACGATGCCGAGGGGCTTTTAGCCAGCATGGATGATGTGCATCAAATTGGAAGAGATGCAGATGTTCCCGTACACATCTCGCATTTCAACAGCAAGGCAGAACTTGCGTTACCGCATCTCGACAAAGCAAGAAAATCCGGCGTTGATGTCACTTTTGATCTTTACTGCTACCTTGCAGGCAGCACAATTCTAGGCATGATCGCACTACCCCAAGAAATGCAAAAAGGGGGAAGAGCAGCCACGATTCAAAGGCTTGCGGACAAAGCAACCTTCAAAGAACTTGCACCTTGGTTTGAAGCACCCAGAATTCCGCTTGAAAATGTAAGGCTCAGCTACCTAGCACATCCCGATTGGAAAATGTACGAAGGCATGACTTTGAAAGATGCAGCGAAAAAACTCACCGGGTCGGAAGGCCCTGCTGCCATTGGCTCTTTTGTTTGCCAATCGTTAGTGCAATGCGGCCTAGCTGTTGGTTGCGTGGTGCCCCATCGAAATCGTGATGAAAAAGATGTTGAAGCGTTTATGAATCATGAAGGGATGATGGCTGGAAGCGATGGCATCTACACCGGAGATTTTCCTCATCCGAGGGGTTATGGATGCTTTGCCCGATATCTGGGCCATCATGTTCGTGAAGCAAAATCATGGGGTTTGGAACAAGCGATTCAAAAACTATCCTGGCATGGCGCAAGAAGGCACGGCTTGAAAGACAGGGGACTATGCAACCCAGGAAATGCCGCTGATGTTGTGGTTTTTGATCCCACTACCATCAAAGATAATGCCTGGTATGAAACGGGCAAGCAAGTGGCTTCGGGAATGGAACATGTGTTCGTGAATGGCAAAGCAGTGCTGTTATCCGGGCAAAGAACAAAGGCACTTCCCGGGAGGGGCCTGCGCAGGTTATAAAAATATAACACTGCGCGATTTAGAAAAGCAAGAATCTAGCTGCCGAAGGGGCTTGCACCTCCAGGGCCGCCACCCCGCATGAAATCTTCAGCCTTTTTAACTCGAATGCGATAAGATTCAAGCATGGATTTGCGATAATCATTTTCGCGATCAGAAACGATGTTGTGAACTTCAAGCTGGCCTAATGGGTTGATAATGTAGACCTCAATCATACGATCGCGGTCTTCGACTTTGGAAATAACCTGTCTGGCATCTGGGCCTACGCTTTTAACACGCTCATGGGTATATTCTGGGCCTTCAAAATCGACTAGGAGAAAATCTGGGCGGTCTTTGCGATCGGGTGAGAAATCAACAAGGATACCATCGCCTGTTTTAACGCCCTTGGTAAATTTCGGAGGTAGCAAGCCAAAGCCCTCAAAGAAATAAATCCATAAAGGAATCTTTGCGATAACCTGCCTGCCTACAAATTCTCCACGGAAAACAGAAACCCTTTCTGCAACGGCCCAATCCCCGACCGATAGATTTTGCGTAGCAGCCCCGGTATTCAAGAACCACTTGTGTATCTGCATAGGCACCTGCCTCTTGCTATCTTCGCTGTACAATCCCTTGAAGCTTTTCTCATCTTCCTTGCGTTGATCAACCAAGTAGCATGACTGTTCTTCAGGTAAACTTAAAATAATCGGAACCTTGGACCACTCGGATAAAAGCTCTGCGCCCTCAGCATAGGCAGGAGAAGCAACATCCTTGGTGCGTTTGTAATTAGGATTACCCATGCGAATTTGAACCCGGTATTCATAGGTTTCACCAGGTTGGATATCCACATCAATAAACCGAACCAGGTTATGAACAGCAGGTTCTACATCCTGCCCTTGGGCAAGCCCGGGCATCATTGCAGGAGCCCCTGGAACAAACCCACCAGCGCCAACAGTTCCAGTAGGATTAAAGGCTGGGGGAGCCATGCCCGGGCCTTCGCCAGTGGCACCAGTTGCTACGGGCGCAGGAGAAAAAACATCAAAGGTATCTTGCTTAGTTCGGGGCTTCGATTGCTTGAGTTTTTCTTTATCTTTTCGTGCAGATTCCTCAACCTGAGACTTGATTTTAACTAAAGAAAGTTCCGCATCATCCGCTTTGGGATAATGTTCGGGGTCAAATGTCCTGAGTTTGGGCATCATCAATCCATTAACAATAAAATCAGCAATGCTAGCGTCTTCGGGTTCAAACCCAAAACCAGTGGAAGTCGCATAGGGGAGATAATTGCCTCGGATATCCAGAGGCTTCCACTCCTCCCATTTCCCATCTGCTGCCTTTTTACGCCTTTCAACATTCATCCCTAAAAATCGAAATGCATTGACACCTACGTTCGGATCCTCTGGGCTGGCAGTGGCATCATTCAAAACTTCAGAAAAAGAACCCAGCTTTAATTTATTGCGAAACTCTTCCATCTGGGCTTTGTAAGGAAAAGATGCGTTTACAATCGCCATGCGTAAGGGCAAGGCTTGCTCTGCGGGGCGATAAGTGCCTTTCATTTTTTCAAATTCTTCTACGGTCACAGTTAAGGGCTCCACCATTTTTCGATTACTAAACTCAATGGTTCTCGCATAGGCAATCAACCTATCCGCATACTTATTACCCTCCGGAGTGGCTTTGAGCGCATTTTTCTTGGCAGCAAAAAGTCGAATCGCCTGAGCTTTCTGTTGGGCGGTGGCCGTATTTCCTGCACCAGCAGGAACCCCTGCTGCCCCGCCCGCCATTGGGGTTGTTGCTGCGCCTTTGATTACCGTCAAACTTTTGCCATCCTTGGTAAACATTAAGCTTCTAACTGCAACCCTAGCGAGCGAAACCTTGGCATCATCGACGGTTAAAATAGCAGGTGGCCTACGCTTGACATCGATAAATTCGCTTTCAGAAAACATTTGTCGACCGCGATAAGCTGTAGGATCAAGCTTATCGAGCGCAGCAAGTTTGGTGGAACTATTTTCAGGTCCTGGATTATCGTTTTCGCCAGGCTCGGCTCTTTTAAAGGCCTGGCTTTTATCATCAGCCAGTTTTTTCATATCTTCGGCATTCTTAACCGGACTAGGCGCAGAGATACTGCCCCATAATCCCAAGGAGCCAAAAAGAACCATGATGGCAAGGCAAACGCCCAAGCCAACCTTCTCTCCTTTTTCCTTGAAGTAGTTAGCAATGACCTGCCCTTTAGCTTTGAAATCAATTTTTGCCTTAGCCATGATTCACTCTCCAAAACTCATTACTTAAAAGACAACCACCACCGAAATAAGAAATTACTTTGAAGCACCTTCCGCAGGAGCCATCGGGGGAGCCCCGGGTTTTTCAAAAAGTGAAGCAATCCCGTAAAGATTAAGTTCCACAATATTGATGTCACCGGAACCATCTGTTACTGCACCCGAGCCAGGGCCACCCGGGCGAAAAGCACCCATGCCACCGGGACCCGGAGGCCGCATTCCACCACTTTCAAAACCACCGCCCGAACCAGGGGGAGGCCGAAAACCACCGGGGCCGCCAGGACCTGCAACAGGTGGTCGAAAACCCGTATTGCCTGGCCCGCCAGATCCTTCTGGGTTGGTATCTGCAACGCCCGTTGCTCCAGCAATAAGATTCGAAGATTTATATCCATTCAAATGCTGATAATGAAACTGCGTGATTTGAATTCTCAGCTTAGAGTTGGCAAGCGAAGCTAAAACCTCATTCATTGCAGTTTGATCAAGAATTAAAGACATCGCAAAGGGGAGATGCCTACACTGATCTGTGGTATGGATGTAAATAGCACGATCAATACCGTTGATTAGAGTAGGATCTTTAACAGCAGAAGCAGCGCCAATGCCACGCCCCATCATGCCGCCACCTTCGCCACCACGCCCCATCATTGGCATACCCGGGCCGCCCGGGGGCATACCACCAGGGGGCATGCCAGGGCCACCACCGGGTGCGCCGTCACCTTCTGCAGGTTCTTCCGCACCGCCTGTGTCTTTCTTTAATACATTCGGAGATCGAGTAACCAGCTTTAGGTTTGCCATTCGATGGCTAGTTCTGGCAATTTCAAGGGCGTAAATCATCTTGATTGGGGTGTTCTTGGAGGTAAATACCTGCTCAAGAGTAAAATCTTTGGTGATGTCGAAACTGAAGGGTAAGACAAGTTTATCTTTGAGAAACTCACGAATCTGCCCGAAGCCCAAGGGTTCTCCCTGAACCTTCAAGGGAACCACGGTAGTGCCTTGCCGCAAAACAAATTCGGTGGTAGAGCCAGCAACAGGATTATCAAGCGTCATGATGCGCCGATCCTGATGCACATTCATGATTTTACTTCTGGGGCTGATAAATTTTTCACGCTCCACAGATTCAAACATCAAGTCTACTTCCCAGATCGAGTTATAAAATCTTTTCCTATATCTTACTTCCGGAGGATTAACTTCATCCTTGGCGATAGTATCGAGTGTCATCAATCCAATTGATTGAATAGCTCTAAGGATATCGCGGATAAGCTCTCTCTTGACCCAGAAAGATTCTTGAGCAAGCCATACTTCTTCAGCGGTGGGAGTAGAACCGCGCTTCCAAGTTATTGGAGCCATCAACGAATCGAACCCGTTGTTAAATTCGACGGGGAACCTTGCATCAACTAATTCTTTTTCGAAGTTATGAAATTGGGTGAGGTAAAGGGTATCTTTATAAATATCGAGAGTAGTCCCATCGATGGGTTCGGAAGGATAACGCCAGTTCCCTTCATTGTTGGCATTCATGGAAAGTTTTTCAGGGATATTAGGATCAAACTTAGACCAGACAAGTTTACCTGACTTGGCATCATATTTTTTCTCCCAGATATCATCCCTTTTGAACCAAGTTTGTATGTCTTTTTGAGGAATCCAAGCTTTGTTCCAAATTTCATCGCGCTGAGTTTTCAGCTTCTCTTCTCTGGCGCTCCAAGGGGGAAGAAAATTACCGTTTTTAAAATCGTTAAGCCCTTTGACCGACTTAAGCTTTTCTGCATACGCCTTTTTCTCTTTTTCCCCACCTATTGCAGTAAGCTGGAAATAAGAGAGCACGAGCAGAAGAACTGCAAGAACCCCAAGTCCGATCCAAAATCGAAACTTGTTTATCTGCTTCATATCAATTTTCATTTTGGCTTTAGCCATGATAATTCTCGCTTCTAAAACAATTAAAAACAGTTGTTAAAAATCCGATAACCTTATTGAGGAGCAGCGGCAGGCTGGTTCAAATAGGGCCTGTTTCCTGGTAAATCGCCTCTGGGCCGCCCGATTGTCGTTTTCTTAACGGGGTCAATCACTCCCCGTGGAGCGCCTTTACCTGGCCCTGTGGAAGTTAGACCTGCGCCACCACCCGTTGCATCCGCAGGCGATGCAGCAGAGGGGTCTGCTCCTTCACCAGCAGTGGCACGCATGGCATCCGAAGGGGTAGGCTCTTTCCAAATAAAGAAGATGACAAATTCAGTTCTGGTATGGTTGGACTTAGCACCCATAGTAGTAGCGGTGGAAGCAGCCCCGCCCGGGCCTGTCATCGTTTCACCTGGACCACCACCCATCATGCCACCTGGGCCACCGCCCATACCCATGCCACCCCGGCCAAAGCCACCTGCGGAAGCAGAAGCACCTGTGGAACCAACCGGTGTCCAAGAGTCGCGGGAAGCCGCGCCAGCACCAGCGCCAGAATCGCCCCCGCCTTCGCCTGACATCATACCGGGGCCGCCCGGGCTACCGGGGGGAGGCATACCGGGGCCACCGCCACCTTCACCAAAACCACCCGCACGCATGGCATTGGCAAGATAACTCTGCCCAATGATTTCGAAATTGGTTCGCTCGTTTGTTTTCTTGGTCAGATACTTATAAACAAGAACATGGCTGACCCTGTTGACAACCGGGCCCAAATCTGGCAGCCCCGCCCCAGCGGCAAGCGCCTCTGCATTATTCGCAGGGCCATTTTTAACTATGCCATATCGAACGAGATTTTCGAGTAAGACTTCCTGCACAAATCGTTTTTGATCCTGCTGAAAAGTGTAGCCACGCAACTCAACAACCCAGCCAGAACCATCTGGGCTTTTGTCCCAATGCTCAATCGGCCGAACATCTTCCTTAACCTTGCGTTCTTCAGACTTACCACCACCCTTGACCTGCTGCCAATACCCGGAGAGATTTTCGGTGAATTTGCAATCGACAGACTCAATATTAAACTCAATCAACTGATCAATATTTTTACCCAAAGTATCGCCTGGCTCATAACCATCGTTGCCAAACTCATCACGCGACAAAGTCTGCCTGCGCACAAGTTCTTTAAAGGCTGCTTCGCCCTTAGGCCTGTTTTGAGCTACATTCCAATAAGCAGCCCGTTGTTGATCAGAAAGATTTTTCCCGTCCTGCCTAGGAATGGCTTCGTTCAAATAAGTGAAGAGATCAAGCCAGTTGAATCTTTCGTCCTGCCCAGACAAAAGACTTTTTACATTCGACTCTTCCTTGGCAACATTACTTTTGGCTTCTTCAAAGTTTTTCTTTCCTTTACCCACATCGCTGATGACTCGTTCACCATCTTTAATCGACTTAGCAACCGTGGGATCAGTCCAGGCACGAGCTTGCAAATGGTTCTTTAAAGAGTAGGTGCTGAGGCCGAGCAAAACCGCTGCTGCTGCGGCAACGGCCCAAGGCCTTTTCATTTTAAGTTGTCGTTCTGCAACAATTTCAGGAGGAAGTAAATTCGTGGTCATTCGTACTTGCTTCAAACCCTGCAAGGCCAAGCCATAAACACCTGCAAAGGTTAAAAGGTTGTCACTGAAGTTGGTCGCCTTGACGACCGAGTCGCCCTGAAGCCTTTCGAATTTCCCGGGCTTCCGTAACTCTATACCCAACTTTTCCTGCAAAAATCGCTGCAAGCCATGCAACTTGAAACCATTCCCCAGTGCCAGCATGTACTCAAACTCAATATTGCGATGACGATTACTAAAATAAGTTAGGGAGCGTTGCAACTCTCCAACCAAATCTTGGAAGATGGGTTTCACTGCAGTAATTACGGCCTTTAAATCAGGGCCATCCTTGGTTGTGGCTTTGGCAATCGTTCGTTTTAAATGCTCCGCCTTGGCAAAAGTCAGCTTGAATTCCTTGGCGATTTCCTTGGTGAACCGGCTGCCACCAATACTGATACTTCTTTGCTCGATGATTTTGGTGCCATCGGTCAGCACCAGATTGCTGATATCATTGCCTATATCCAAAGCGAGAATGCCTTTTTTAGGTGCATCATCATCATCTGAATCAATAGCGGGCGAACCATCGGGCTTGTAATTTTTTCCCAGAACATCAAAAGCAATGTAATTGATAAGCGCCAGAGGAGCCATCTGAACCGCATGAAGATCAATATTTACATCACGGTAATTAAGAAGCGTTTTATTGATGAAATCGCGCTTCATTGCAAAAAGCCCAATCTCACTATCTAAAGCAAGACCATCAATAACCATGCCTGAACCAAGCTTTTGAAAATCCCAAACCACCTCATTAAGGGGGAAGGGAATTTGCTGCTTGGCTTCGAAGCGTACAATTTCAGCAATTTTGCTTTCTTCAACTGGGGGCAATTTGACAAAGCGCGCCAAACCACTCTGACTCGAAACAGACAAGCAGACCAAATCGCCTCGAACCTTGTTTCGTGAAAGAAACTTCAACAAAGCCTCTTTGATCATTTTGTCTTGATCTTGAAGATTTTCAGGCTGACTAAGAATCTTGGCATGATCAATAAAATCATAATGAGTTGCAACAGGCAAACCGTTCTGCATTTCGAGGCGGATAGCCTTCATCGAGCAGACGCCCATCTCCAAACCCCAAGCCCCTTGATTTTTTGCCATGTCAACCTCTTGTATTATTAGGCACTTTTACATCAATTCCGACTAAAGTCTTCGTTGTCTATTCTACTGCCAAAACAAGAATAAACCCATGAAAAAACAAGCATAAAGGCTACCATGGAGGTAACGCCAATGTAAACCACCAAAATGACTAATGGTATTCTCCCATCTAGAAACACCCGGGAGCAGGGATTGTTGGAAAAATTATGAAAGGAAGTGCAAAAAGAGCGAAGCCGTCCGGATTCCTCGGGTGAGGTAAACCGTACGGCTTCGCTTATAGGAAGAATAATCTAGGGGATCATTCTTATTAGTTATTTTCCCGCTTTTCATCAATCATGGTTTGGATGCGTTCGGAAAGAAGCGCAGTATCAAATGGCTTCTTGAATGCTTCGTTAAAACCAAACTGACTCAAAGCTTCTGGGCTTGCTTCATCTTCACTAGCCATCGCAATGATGACAGTAGATTCATAAGCAATGTTTCTGCGAAGGTTTTGAGCAATCTGCAAGCCTTCGCTGCGCCCCATTGCAAGGTCAATTACAATGGTATCGGGATGAAAGCTTTCAGCTTGAATGCCTGCTTCAAACCCGCTGCTGGCAACTTCATATTTGAAGTCTTCATCTTCGGGAAGCAATTCTTTGATTCTATCGGTAAAGATTTTCTCAGTACCAATGAGAAGAATCTTGTGCCAACCTTCTTCTTCGAGTTCTCCAAGGGGCATACCATGTTCTTTAAGGAACCGGATAAGCTGTTCTCGGGGAATTCGACGATCCTGACTACCAGGAATGCGGTAGCCACGAAGCCTGCCAGAATCGAACCATTTGCTAACCGTCCTTGGCGCTACTTTACAAATCTTCGCGACCTGGCCGGTGGTGAACACCTTCTTCATTTGAAATTCTCCATAATCAATACAGGGTGGCTGGGTCTCTTTAACCGGGTTATGCGGAATATTCCCGGCAAAGCATCCACATCTACCTATTTCGAATCTCCGGCCTGGCCATTTTGTATTAGGCAATCAGACCTTTATGTCGGCACACACCAACATTCCGTCATCCACAATGATCCCCGTCCCCGAGATCATTCCAGGCGCGGCTTCCCGAAATAGGAAGAGTCACCAAGGTTGAGTATTCACCGCATCAGGATCCATTCTCCATCCTTGGAGCCTTGAATCACTTTCAGCGGTTATGTCTCTTCCGCCTTGGTTAATAATTAAATCGGTTAAATTGGTCGTGAAGATTAGAAATATCTTTGCAAGTTAGATAGATTCTGTCATTTGACCCTACTACGACTTCTGCCACACTTACCACACTTCGCATCGGCACGCAGTTTCTAATGCTTATCCCCCCTCTAGGGATTATGCGACTTCCCATTTTTCATAATCCCCTATAAAACAAGGATTTCCTAGTCAACCAAGGGCCCCCTGCCCAAAGCAGCACAGCCTTGTTAAAACAAAGAACTCGAGCCCTAACCTAAAAGGAAATAGAGGTAGAATTGATGCAAAATATTTTTTGCAAGTGTTAAAAAAAATCAGATTATTCTGGTACCAAACTCTTACGATAAACCATCATATCATCCCCCGCAGCGTAGAAACCCCGCATCCGAGCTTCTAATAGGTAGCCATACTTGAGGTAAAACTTTCTTGTAGGGTCATACTT
>ERZ889217.1599-NODE-1599-length-11236-cov-22.924068_pt1 | contig 11236 bp, 11 predicted proteins | sample MGYA00521098_ERZ889217 | MGnify/ENA primary metagenome ERZ889217 (study PRJEB32303, sample SAMEA104408613) | aquatic metagenome | biome: Brackish water; feature: Pelagic; material: water | place: Baltic Sea | collected 2014-06-10T22:04:00 | depth 2,362 m ...
CGACCCGCATGAGGTAAAGACCATCGGACGGCGCGACAATGCGCGGCAGGTCCGTCGCGCTCCCCGCGAGGCGGGCACGCAAATCCGCCTCCGTGGCTTTGCCCTGCGCGACGCGGACCATGGCGGCGGCCAACATGCGGACCATCCGGTAAAGAAAACCATCGCCGGCGAAGCGCAGGCGAACGACCGGCCCATCGCACGACACGGTGATGCGCCGGAGATGGCGCCGGGCATCCCGCACGGGCGCGCCACGGTTGGCCGCGAATCCGCTGAAGTCATGGCGACCGGTGAGGATCTTGGCCGCGCGCCGGAGGGTGGCGGGATCGGGAGGTGGCAGCACATGCCAGGCGCGGGCGGCCCAATGCGGCGGGAGAACCGGGCCGGTCCAGAGAAGGTAGTCATAGATTTTTCCGGTGGCGGAATAACGGGCGTGGAAGTCATCCTTGGCCCTCGTGCAGTTCATGACGCGGATGGAAGGAGCGAGGGTGGCATTGAGGGCCCGTTGCCAGAAAGCAGGTTCAAGGTGTTTATCAGGAACATCGGCATGGGCCACCTGGCCGAGCGCGTGGACGCCGGCATCGGTGCGGCCGGAGCCGTGCACGTGGACTTTCTCGCCCCCGGCCAGACGGGTCAGTGCTTCCTGCAGAATGTCCTGCACGGCGCCTCCGCCGGTCTGGCTCTGCCAACCGCGGAAGGCGGCGCCATCGTAGGCCAAGGTCAGCTTAAGTCGCATGGGGCGCGGTCGAGCCAGCTTTGCAGGAGAATTTGCGCCGCCACTTGGTCGATGACCCCGCGCTGGTCGCGCGCTTTGCGTCCGCTTTCACGCAAGGCGCGTTGCGCGGCCACGGTGGTCAGCCGCTCGTCCCACAAGTCCACCGGACAAGACACCAAGGCCCGGAGATTTTCGGCAAAAGTGCGCGCGTTTTCCGCCGCGGGACCGTAGGTGCCGTTCATGTTGCGGGGCAGACCGACGAGGATGCGGACCGGCTTGATTTCCTGCGACGCGGCCACCACCGCCTCGAGGGCGGACTCGCCGCCGGGCAATGTCTTCCATGGCTGCGCAAGCATGCCGAGTTCGTCGCTCACGGCAATGCCGGTGCGCGCGGTGCCCAAGTCGACCGCCATGGTGCGGCTCATGGGAGTTGAGGAAAGGTCATTGCAAGGCCTCCGGAATGGCGGACACGATTTTTTTGATGTTCTCGGCCTCGCTGCGGTGGCAAACGAGCAGCGCGTCGCCCGTGTCGATGACGATGAGATCCTGCACGCCAACCAGAGCGATGTGCTTCTGGCCGCTGGAGAAAACGATATTGTGCGCGGCGTCTTGGGTGGTCAGCGGGCCGTTGGCGGCGTTGCCTCCCTCGTGGGCGGGCAGGTACTTGGCCACCGCAACCCAGCTTCCGACGTCGTCCCAATCAAACCCCGCCTCAAGCTCGAGCACCCGGGCGGCTTTCTCCATGATGGCGTAGTCGACGGATATCTTGGGGAGCCGGGGAAATTCCGCTTCGAGCAAGGCCGTCGGATCGTCTGCCGTGCGCAGGCGGGAAACAAAGGCGGCCAACTCGGGCGCGTGCTTGGTCAGTTCTCCCATGATGGCGGGGATCGACCAGATGAACATGCCGGCATTCCAACGAAAGTTGCCCTGTTTGAGGAATGACTCGGCCAAGGCGGCGTCGGGTTTCTCCCGGAAGCGCTTCACTTCGTAGATAGCGGGCTCGCCCTCGGAGACGCGGTGGCCCTGCTCGATGTAGCCGAAGCCGGGGCAGGCCCAGGTGGGTTTGATGCCGATGGTGAGCAGTGCACCGGAATCCGCGGCCGCGCGGGCCCCGGCAAGAAGGTCACGGCGGAAGGTTTCGGTGTCCTTGATCAGGTGATCGGCGGGCAGCACGGCCATGACCGCGTGAGCGTCGCGGCGCAAGATGAGACCGACCCCGAGGGCGACCGCCGGCGCGGTGTCGCGTTTGGCGGGTTCGGCCACGATGTTCTCGGCAGGCAACCCGGGGCACGCCGCGCGAACCGCGGCTTCCTGCTCGCGGTTGGTCAGCACAAAGACCCGCTCCGGGGGGACGGCCGTCCCGAGGCGGGCGATGGTTTCCTCCAACATGGTGTGGTCGGAAAAAAGCTTGAGCAATTGCTTGGGACGCGCGCGGCGGCTGTAGGGCCAGAACCGCTCGCCGCTGCCGCCGGCGAGAATCAGCACATAAAGGTTGGGAGCCATGGGACGATCAGACGATTTTGCCGCGCCGGGCGCAATCCTGCGCAAAAGAATTTTGCCGGTTACGGTTGCCAGAGGCCGGTATCTGGAGTAGGGACGTGGATCATGCCAAACGTTCTCGACAGGTTTTCCCACAATCTTTCTGCCACCTCATTGGCTGCGGTCGCCGAAATGGCCGTTGGCGTGGGAGCGGGCCTCTTGGTTGCCGACCAACTCGGTAAAGGTGCCCGGCAGCGCCTCGGCCTTGTCGCGTTGCTGGCCGGACTCGCGGCGACCATTCCCTTGCTCATCGGCGCAGGCGTCCGCGTCAACCGCGAGCTGGGTGAAGGCCGCCGCACGCGCCGCCGCCTCGAGACCATCCGCCACGATTCCGGGTTTGCCGAAGACGGCGAGTTCTATTGAGCCGCCCTCCCCTCGTCCTCGCTTCGGCTTCTCCCCGGCGGAGCGAACTCTTGCGGTCCGCCGGTATCGCCTTTTCCGTGGTGCCCGCGGGAGTGACGGAGAGCGACGACGATACAGTGGGATTGACCAAGCTGGTCACGATCAACGCCCGGGCCAAGGCACTTGAAGTCGCGGCGCGGTATCCGGACGCGGTGGTCCTCGGCGCGGACACGCTCGTCTGGCTCGGGGGCCGCGCGCTGGGCAAGCCGGGCGATCATAACGAAGCCCGACGCATGCTGCGGGAGTTGTCGGGGCAGACCCATGAAGTGGCGACAGGCGTGCACCTTGTCAGGATGAATCCAAGGCGGCAGGTCGAGTTTCACGAGATCACCCGCGTGCGCTTCCGACCGCTCGGCGGAGATGTGATCGAGGAATACCTCGCCACGGTCGACGTGCTCGACAAGGCCGGGGCCTACGCGCTGCAGGAAAATGGCGAGTTGCTGGTCGAGACGGTGGAGGGCAGCCGGTCGAATGTGGTGGGACTGCCACTGGAGCGCACCATGGCGGCGTTGGCGCAGGATTTCGGGTGCTGAGGAAAAAGGTCGCCGGTCGGGGCCGCCACAATGAGGGAACAGCTTTCGGACGCCGACGTGGTCGATCGCCATGTGTCCCCACCGCGATTTCTCACTGGAACACGGCTCCGGAATAGCGCGATCCACCGCCATGCTTTGGTGATTTTATTCCCTTTCGGAAGGACGATCGAACGCAGCGTTCTCAAAACGCGTGTATTCTTTGATGAAGGTGAGCGGTATTTCACCGATCGGCCCGTTGCGCTGTTTGGCAATGAGAAGTTCGGCCTTGCCGGCCAAATCGGACTTCGTGTCCTCGTCATCCTCGTAGACTTCCGGCCGCACGAGGAGCGCCACGACATCCGCATCCTGCTCGAGGGACCCGGATTCGCGCAGGTCGGACATGCGGGGTTTTCCGCCGCCGCGTTGCTCGGGTTGCCGGTTGAGCTGGGCCAGGACGATGATCGGGATCTCGAGTTCCTTGGCCAAGGCCTTGATGCCGGAGGAAATTTCGGCGATTTCGATTTGGCGGTTGTCCTGTCCGCGGCGGGACGTCGAGCGGCACAACTGCAGGTAATCGATGGCGATCAACTCGATGCGGTGACGGTCGCGCATGCGGCGCGCTTTGGCCCGCAACTCGAGAATGGTGAGGCTCGCCGTGTCATCGATGAAAATGCTGCTCTCGCTCAGGGCGGCGGCCGCGTCGTTCAGCTTCCCGTGCTCGGCGCGGGCCAGCATGCCGGAACGGATTTTCTTCATGTTGACGCGCGCACGGGAGCAAAGCATGCGCTGCACAAGCTGCTGCGTGCTCATTTCCAAGCTGAAGACGCCGACCGGTTTCGGTTCTTCGAGGTTGAGGGCGACGTGTTCGACGATATTCATGGCCAGCGCGGTTTTGCCCATGGAGGGGCGCGCCGCGACGATGATCATTTCACCCGGATGCAAGCCGTCGGTCATCTGGTCGAAGACGGTGAACCCGGTGGCCAATCCGCTGATCCGGCCCCGCTGTTGATACATTTTCTCGATGTTTTCCAGCGCCGCGAAGACCTCGTCACGCATGTCGGGCGCGGTTTTGCGGAAACGCGTTTCCCCGATGGTGAAAATCTCGCGCTCCACGTCATCGAGCAATTGCGGAACATCCCCCTGCTCCTCGTAGCAGCGGGCCGCGGAGGAGGTGCAAGCCGTGATCATGCGGCGCAGGAGCGACTTCTCCAACACGATGTCGAGATAGTGCGGGGCGTTGGCCGCGGTGGGCACGAAGCCGAACAATTCGGTGACCGCGCCCGGGCCACCCACGGCGTCGAGAACATTGAGATCGCGCAGGCGGTTGGTCAGCGTGATGACGTCGATCTGCTGATTGGCCGACCACATCTCGACCAGCACGCGGAAGATCGTGCCATGGGCCGGGGAGTAGAACGCTTCTTCGGTGATTTGCTCGGCACAATCGTTGAGCACCTCGCGCGGCGAAAGAAGAATGGACCCGAGAAGGCCTCTCTCCGCCTCGACATTCTGCGGCAGCGAACGATGCGCGTCGGGCGCGGCGGTCGCCGCTTTGGAAGCGCCATTGCGACGCGGCGCCGGAGTGCGGCGGGCGGCGGGCCCTGTCAGATCAACCGGCGAAGTCATGCGAACAGTCATTGTGGGACCGTCGTGTGCGGCCGGTCAAATGCGGACCATGCCCCGCGCAAAAAAAGAGACGGCACTAAGGCGAACAAGGTGCCCAACAACCTGTGAACAACTCAGGCGGTGGTCTCTTCGTCGCGCCGAGCGGTGCGCCCCCGCGGACGCGACCCGCCCTCATGGTCGCCCTCATCCTCGGAGGCGGCAGAAGGTTTCGCGTTTTTCGCGGTAACGGTAAGCTTGAGGCTGGCCTGCACCTCGGAGTGAAGGCGGACATTGACCGTGAACTCGCCGGTTTCTTTGATCGGACGCTCCAGCACAATGCGATGGCGGTCGACATCCTGACCGGATTCCGCTTTGACGCGGTCCGCGATGTCTTTGGCCGTGATGGCTCCGAAGGCTTTGCCGCTCTCGCCAGTCTCGAGAATGAAGGCAAGCTTCAGTTTGCCGAGGCGCTTGGCGAGATCATTGGCCCCGTTTAGTTCAGCGGCTTCGCGCTCGGCACGGCGGGCCTTGAGGGAATCAGTCTTGCGCAGCGAAGCAGGCGTGACCTCGTGGGCCATGCCGCGGGGAATGAGGAAATTGCGTGCGTAGCCGCGGCGGACTTTGACCACATCGGCCTCGGAGCCGAGGTTCGGGATGTGTGCGGTGAGAATAACTTCGGTGTTGGACATAAGCCGGTTGGAATAAAGACGAAGGGAGACAATGGCGTGGTGCCGGGGAGGATGTCAATAACCCATCGGTCTATCCGCCAAATGAACCGGCTGAAAAAGTTCGACCTGCAAGCGCGAGGTCAGGTCGGCCGCCCGGTCCAATGGGGCCAGCGGACCACAATCATCCAGCCAGTCCAAACGAACTTGGGATCCGTGTTGCAGGGCGGATTCCGGGGGATTAGCCGCGCGGCGACCGGGCCACCAAATGGTGACCGGAACACAGACCTCGGCCAACCGCGGGAGGGCGGGGGTCTGGAAGCGGCCCGAAAGAATGCGCTGCACGGCCAAGCCGGCGCCATACTGCCGGGCGAAGGACGAATAAACCGAGACGGGTTCGGTCAGATCGATGTTTCCGGCATCGCTGCGGCGCCCGTTGAGCCAGCGCTCGAGGCAGACGGGGCGGGCGAGATAATTCGCGTAGATCCAACGGCGCCCGGAACGCGTCCAAGCCGCAGCCCGCACCGGCGCAGGAGCCCACGGTTGAAGCCAGTGGTCCGTGCCGGACGGATGAAAGAGAATGAGCCGCGCGACAAATTCGGGATGCTGCGCGGCGGCCAGGCAGGCCAGGGCGGCGCCGATGCCCGAGGCGACGATGACCGGCCTTTTCCCGCCGCAGGTGGCACGGCAGAATTCGTGCAGGCAACGGGCATAATCCTCGGCCCGGAGCGGACGATCGGGGCGCTCGCTCTCGCCGAAGCCGACCCAGTCGGGCGCCAGGACACGGTGACCCGCGGCGAAAAGCGGATAGATCTTGGACCACTCATACGATGCGGCGCCCGGGAAAAAATCATGCAGAAAGACCAGGGGCTCCCCTTCCCCGCTCAGATGATAGACAACCTGTCCGCGGGTGGTGCGTTGCACGCGGCGCGCGAAGACGGCAGGCGAAATAATGTCCGGCAGCGACGGTTGCGGCAACGGTCGCCCTCCCCGGCGCAGGGCCACAACCGCGGCGCCGAGCAGACCGGCTCCGAGTCCCATTCCCAGACCTTTTTTCCAAAATTCCGCCATACTCATGACTGAAAGTATCGCCTGCTCCCCATTTGACAATGCATCGGTCGCTTGCGGCCGTCCTGGCTGCCGAGCAGGATGAAGAGACGATGAAAAAGCGCTACCGCCCGAACGTCGCCGCGATCCTGCAAAGACCGGATGGCCTTGTCCTCATCGGACAGCGCTCAGATTTTCCCGAAAGCTGGCAATTCCCGCAGGGTGGGATCGACGAGGGCGAGTCACCGGAGCAGGCACTCCGTCGGGAAGTGCAGGAGGAAGTGGGAATCGCCGCCGATGCCTACCAAGTGACCGCGCGGAGCGGTCCGCACCGCTACGACTTTCCCGCCGGCCCCGACCGGCGAGGTTTCGACGGGCAGGAGCAGGTTTATTTCCTATGCTCTTTGCTTGGCAAGACGCCACCGAAACCGGACTTGACGGGGACCTGCGGGGAGTTTTCCGCCCTCCGCTGGGTGGAAGTGCACGATTTTCCAGTCCATTTGGCACCTCCGATGAAGCAAGAAGTTTACCGCACCGTTTTACGGCAGATCTTTCCGCGACCCGCGGATTCGAATTGACTGGCTGTCGGTAGTGGTTACCTTGCAGCAACCTCAGAGGCGCCAACCCCGGGTGGGAACGGTTATTCCGGCCACATGACAACTGGCAGCGCTTTGGCACCAGCTTCAAAGTCACGTTTTTCTTTAATTCGACATGTCTATTCCTTCCAGACCGACCACTCTCGATCGCTACCGGTGGAAGTTGGCCGATCTCCAGCCCGGCTCTGTGTCTGTCCCGGCTCCTTTTACTCTGCGCCCGGCGGGCGAACAGGAATCGGAGGACGCCGTGCGCGTGGTCCAAGCCAGCTACGATTTGGATCCGGATTGGAGCGGGTGCGCCAAGCACATCAACAACGTCATTTTACCCGGCTTGCGCCGCGCCTTCGAGGGAGAAGCGACCTGCCTATTCCTGCTTCACGGGAACCGCGTCATTGCCGCCTCCTCCTACGACCCGGAACCGCCGGACGGCATCCATCTCGTCACCGGTCCTTGCGTTTTGATCGAATACCGCAACCGCGGCATCGGCGGTGCCTTGCTCCATGCCACGCTCGAAGCCCTGCGCGCACGGGGGGTGACTGAAGCCGTCGGCCTGGCCCGACCCGGCACGCCGTCGGCAAAATTCCTCTGCCGCAAATTCGGCGGCCAACAACTGCCCGCACCCGCCCCGATGGTCCAACCGACGGGCGCGGAATCGGCTGTCGCTGCCTGACGCGAGGCGCGCTCTTGCACGCGGGACCTTCCCGTGGTGCATTGTCTTTCGTGCTCGAACTGCTCTTCATCATCGCCTTCATCGCCTGGGTGGTGATCACCGTTCTCCAGTATTTGGCCGGATTGGCGGCAGCCCCGACTCTTCTGGTGGCCGTGCTCGCGGTGCCCATCTTGGCGCTGGGGCGGAGCAGGGTTCTCATCCGCCGTGCGCACCTTGAATTCGCCTCGGCACGGCGTCGCCCGCTGCCGCCGGAACGGTTCTATTGGCCATCCGAGCGGCGACGTTTGGGGTGGAGAATCGGCCTTGCCACTTTCGCGGCCTTGGTTGCCTGGCCGGTGGCCATCCTTTGGCCGGCGCGATGGTCGGTTGCCGCCGGGTCGGCCACGGGTTGGGTGGCCGCTGCCTTGGCGATCGCCTCGTTGGCCGAGTTGGCCGCCGCCCTCTGGCTTTACTTCCGCGCGTCCCAGCTTTTCGACAATCTTGCACCCACGGCCCTCGGATGGCTGCGGGTCGCGCTTTATCGCCTCTCGGACAATCACGAATTTCTCGGCGAAGAACCGTTGCCGCGGCGTAAACGGGTACGCGAGTCGATTTATTAAACGAGCGGCGGCACCAGGCGGACCCGCGCCTCGGCCGCCTCAAGGCCCAGCGCAAAGCGGACCACTTTCAAAAAAGTGTCCGGCGTATCGGTGAAGGAAAGATCAAGCGAACCCGGGCCGCCGGACGGCGCGCGCAAACCGAGTTGGTCAAGACGGCGCGCCACGGTGCGAGCGCAGTTCGCAGCGGAGTCCACAAGGGTGATGCCCGGCCCGGCCGCCCTCGCCAAGGCGCCGGCCAGCAAGGGGTAATGCGTGCACCCCAAGACCAGTGTGTCGGCATCACCTGCGCGGACTGCCCCGAGGTAACGTTCGAGCACCGCATCGGTCACCACATCTTCGAAAAGCCCCTCCTCTACGAGCGGCACCAGCAGCGGGCAGGCCATGCTGGTGACACGAATGCCGGGACGAGCTGCGCGCAGCGCAGCGGCATAAGCACCGCTGCCAATCGTGGCCTTGGTGCCGAGCACTGCGATGTGGCCGGTGACGGTGGCGGCCAGAGCGGCCTCCACCCCGGGCTGGATCACTCCCTCGACCGGCACACTCAGCACCTCACGAAGTCGGGCCAGGGCCAGAGCCGAAGCGGTATTGCAGGCCACCACCACCATTTTTGCACCCTCCCCGACCAGCAAGGCGGCTATTTCTTCGCTGTAGCGTTCGATCGTGCCGCGCGATTTCCCGCCGTAAGGCACACGCGCAGTGTCGCCGAGGTAGACAAGATCTTCGCCGGGCAGTTCGCGGCGCAAAGCGCTGACCACGGTGAGTCCGCCGATCCCGGAATCAAAAACGGCGATCGGCCTTTTTGCGTTGGAGGAAGACGGCGGCATCAATACTGCTGCTGACCCTGCTGCTGGTTGCCGAGCACGTCGAAGGCCAACGGTAGATTGATATTCGGCGCATCCTTGAGGGTCACCATCAGCAGCACCCCCACGCCGACCTCGCCGCTCGTCTGGTTGTTGAAAGTCGCACTGTTGTCCGTGATGAGAAATCCCGCTGAAATGAGCCACGAACTCAGGTCGCGGTGGACCATGTAACGTTGGATGTCCCACGTGCCGAAAGTCACGTCATAGCGGGTGGCCGCACTGACCGCCCAGTTTTCATTGACCCGCCAGTAGCCCCCGACGGAAGCCTGGCTGTCATTCTGGAAATACGGGCTGCTTTCAATGAAGCGCTGCGAGACAAAGAAGGAGAAATCCTCGACCGGTTGCCAATTGAGGTAGGAATTCACGTCGGTGAAGCCTCCGTCGGACATCGGCAACTGTGTGGTGGCACCGAAGGTGAACCAAGGCACCGGGGAGAAGGCAAAGTTGTTGTAGAGGTTCGAGAACTGACCCGGATCGTCCAGGTAGGGGTTGTCGAAATTCACATCGAGAAAAGTCTCCAGGGCGAACCACTCGTGGTTGCCGTCATCGCGCCGTGTGACCAGACGGTTGCGGACGCCGAGGCGGAGCAAGTTCGATGTGGCGATGCCGTCGATCATGTTGAACTGCGGGAAATTGAGCGAGGGCAACTGTGCCGAGGGCACGACGCGGTCGAATTGCAGGATCTGGTCCGGCGCCAGGCCCGCGTTGTTGACGTACGCGTAGTTGGCGAAGGGCTGGATGACGTGGAGCAAGCCATCGAGCCCCAAAAAAGTCGATTGCACCTGTTCGAACCGCGCCGACAGTTTGAAGGAGCCTTCCAGCCCGGCGTTCATGATCGGACGGAAGGTGCCGTTGTTGTAGTCGTTGCCCGGCGCGGCAATGTAACCGGGGGAATTCGGATCGGAGTCTCCGGTGCGGCTGTAATACGTCCCGCGGAAGCCCACCCGCGGAGTGAGCGAAAGCCAGCCAAAGTAGGTCTTCGGGTAGGAAAGCTGGTGAAAAGTGTCGAAGCGGAAAGCCGAATAATTGTTCAGCCCTGTAGTATCGGAAAGAACGGCAGGGTTGAAGACAGACTGCTGCAACTGCGTGATGTAGTCGGGTGTCTCGCCGGAGGGAAAGTTGCGCTGCAAATAGCCACCTCTGGTCGATCCATCATAAAAAATCGGCAACCCGAAAAGCGGAGCCTGCTTGGCCGTCCAACTCAACTCCGGCAAACGCGAGGTCACCTCCTGCCAATTGTTCATCTGCCAACGGGCCAGAAGGTTGACTTGGAAATTTTCCGTCAGCCAGTTGAAGGAGGTGTTGTTATCCGGTTGGGGATCGACCGCGAACTCGGCCGGGAAAAAGTCCTGCAGAAAATAGTCGTCACTGATGCTGTTGAGGTCCGTCGTGACATAGATGTTCTCATCGACGACCAGACGGTTCTTGAACGAGACAAGCCAACGGTCGCGGCCCGGCGGGTTGGTGCGCGGGAAGGCGGTGTCGTTGTTCCCCGGATTGTTATCATCTGCGTAATAGGCGCGAAACTTGCCGTTGCTCGTGTCATTCGGCCCATACGCTCCATCCACGTCGATCCCGAAGGCCACCCCGCGCTCGGTCCGGTAATCGACTTTGGCCAAAGCATCAATTTTTTCAGTCAAGGGAAAGCGGTAGCCAAGAAGGAGGAATCCACCCCAGGTGGAATTGTAGCCGGGCTGGATATCCAACCCGGCCTCGCCGAGTGGCGCGTAGAGGTAGGGAAGCCAGAAGACCGGGGTCTGACCGACATAAAGGGTGGCATTGGTCAGAATCACGCGGTCGTCGGGGTAAATGCGGGCGCCGCCCGCTCGCAGTTGGTAGTCCGGCTTGGAGTTATCGCTCGTGGTCAGACTGAGAGCCTGCGCTTGGAATTGCCGGAGCGTCGGCGCCCGCAAACTCACCGCGGTAAACTTGTAGGTCTGGTCCCCCCCCTCGAAATCCAGCGCCTCGATTTGCCGCTTCTCGAGATTGTAGACCGCCCGCTGCCCGTTGAGAATTTGGCCCTCGTGGTAAA
>ERZ889217.1601-NODE-1601-length-11220-cov-7.853112_pt1 | contig 11220 bp, 6 predicted proteins | sample MGYA00521098_ERZ889217 | MGnify/ENA primary metagenome ERZ889217 (study PRJEB32303, sample SAMEA104408613) | aquatic metagenome | biome: Brackish water; feature: Pelagic; material: water | place: Baltic Sea | collected 2014-06-10T22:04:00 | depth 2,362 m ...
GTGTCCAGTGATCACTGTTTTCGTTATAAACGAACGATGTTTTCCTCGCATTCCCTGCTTTGTTCAATTTGTTCGTTCCATATCGTCCATCGTGATGTCTTTGTTTACTTAAAATCGGTTCCGATCCATGAACGGATTCGAGACCTCTGGAAACACCAGAGCAAAAGAAGAAGAAGAAGAAGAAGAAGAAGAGCGAGCGCATTTATTATTTTTCTCGCTCGTCTTTGCCTGGAAGTGCTCTTATCAATAAAGCTGCTTGACAATAAACCGTGAGAGCTGAGGCTTTTAAATGCCAATCGATAGGGGAGAATCTGTGATTTTGGAAAGAGGAAGGAAATGTGAACACTTTTGTTGTTTTTAAGTGAAAGCGAGGTGAAGAGTGGCGCGTATGTATGGTTCGTGCTCGAGTGATGATGTGAGGGAGAGAGAAGTAGTTTGTGAAATGAGTAATAAATGCTTCGTACAATAGGAGCAGTGATCAACTGCGACGAGCTTTTTTACCGCGTAAGACGGCGGAGCCCTTGACGACGCCGGATAAAGTTTCGCGAGCTTCGCCTCTTTTAGAGTTTCTTCGATTGAGTAGTTTCGCGTCTAACGGCCAATAGGCGTATGGTTGGAGTTTCTCGCCCTTTTTACGGACGTCGCCGCCGCCTTTGGCTTTATATCTATCGCCAGTATGCGTTAAAGCAGTTTTTGAGGTTTTGTTCGTCTTTGTGGATTTGTTCGTTCCGAAGGATTTTGAAGTACCGGCGCCGCGTTTGTTCGAGTTGTTCGTTTTGCGCGTATTGAACGTCCTATTTGTCGCGCGGTCGTCCGCGTTTGCATCATCTGCGTTTTCGTCGTCGTCGTCGCGTCCGCGTTTACGGTCGTTTTCTTCGACGATTTTTAATTTTCCAGTTTGTTTATCAGTACGGTATTTCGAACCATCGTCGTCGTTATCGCCGAATTCGTTGCGTCTGTTGTAAGCGGTTTTCGCGCCTTGCGCGAGTAATTGCTTTCGCATTTTCGAATCGTCCAATAAATCGAATTCCGCGCCGACGGGTAAACGTGCACCAGCGCTCGATCTAGACGCGTGCGCATCTCGAACGTTGCGGAAGCCCATTTCGGAACCACCGCTGTTGTTCCTATGCGATTTAGGACCAAAGCCGCCGCCACCGTAATCAGATCTACCGCCTCCGCCTACGCGACGGTCGTTCTTTTCGCCATCGTTTTCGCCGTCGCCAAAGATTTCTTCTTCGTTCCAACGACTTTTACGACCAGTTTTCCCACTCGCGCGACTCGCAGTTTCGTCAGCGCGCGCTTTCTTTTTCTTCGTCTCCATTTTTGTCTCTTCCTTTTTCATGTGTAACGCGAGAGCTAAGTGTTCTTTTGGCATGGCATCTTCCACCGCGCGCCAACCGCATCGCTTCGCGCACCGCTCGACGATAACTTTTGTCTTTAACTTGAAGCGATTTTTGGAATCAGATGACCATTTTAAAACAGCTGGAAGAAGTTCAGGCAAATGCATAGCGAGTTCGTTTTGAGGCAAACGTACGGCGACGACTTTGATAAACCCGAGCGATGCTTTGACGACTTCTCTATTTTTCCCTTTGAGAAGCTTATAAATCGCCGGTAAAAGCTCGGGAACGATTTCGATGAGCTTTGCAGAAAATTCATAGAGTAAACGCGCCAACGCAACGACCGAGGCGGATTGCATTTGTGGAGTTGCCCCGACAACACCGGCGAGCACGGTGAGAAAGAAACCTCGAATAGCCCGAGAACTTTCATCCATGAGCTCAGGCACTGCAGATAAATTCAACGCCAAATTTTCAACAGCCATGTTATTATTGTCGTCGTCGTCGTTGTCGTCGTTGTTATCATCATCGCTGAGAATAACATCTTCATCATCGTCAGAAAAATCTCCGCTTTCATCGTCACCCTTTTTCTTTTTGTTCTTCTTTTTGACGTTCTCATCTTCGTTGCTTTGCGCGAGCCAAGCGGCGACACCGGCTCGATTGCCGACTTGTTTATCAGCAATAGCACCGTGACGCTCGCTCGCTTCTTTCTCCATGCGTCTTGGAATGTCGACCAAAAGCTGATACGCCAACAAACGCGTCTTTGCATTTTGTTCTTTCGTCGCTAATATGAGTTCGGCAAGAAGAGATTTAATTGCATCGTCGTTCGCTTCATTTTCATTTTCATCGTCATCATTATCATCGCTCGCGACTGTCGCTACATTTTCGTGACTTTGCAAATACGGAAGCACATATCCGATAACCTCTAAACGTCGCCTTCTGGCTGCCGTAACACAAACGTCACCGGCATCCATTAAGCATGTTTCAACTTCTTTGCTCATTTTTGCCAACCAGCTTCCTTTCTTCGCCGCACAAATTGCCGAAAGCAATTTATACGCTCGCTTTTGTGTAGCCGCTTCTTTTTCATTCGCAGCCGATGACGCTATTTTAAACGCCGCATCTAAAGCCTCTAGATCTAATCCTGGAACTAAAGCATGCGCGAGATCGATGAAACTGCACTTCTTCGCAATTCTTTGTTCTTCTTCTTCTTTCGCACTTTTCTTCTTTTGCTTTGAATTCTCGTCATCGGTAGAAATAGTCGCTGCTTCGACGAGCTTCTTCAAAACTTGTTTGAAGAACGTGTTCACCGTCTCCTTGCTTGCAATTTTAGCGAACGCGCCGATTGTTGATGAGATTTCACCTCTAGCGTGCGGTTCTGAAGTTACGAACAAATTGAAGAGAATTGGCATGAAATTCTTGGAAAATCGAGAAAGTTGTTCCAACTGCGCTTCGGCGATTTGAACCGTAAATTGCGCTGGAACTTTTTCCTTGTTCAAATCATCGTCTTCATTTTCTTCCTTTTCGGTATCGAGATCGGATACATCAAGATCTGAATTGATTTCATTATCTTCGTCGTCATTATCTTCGTCGTCGTCTTCCCCAGTGGCCAATAAGGCCTGACGACAAAGTCTTCGCAAGCATTCACAAATCGGCGCTCGTAAATCTTCCCTCGCGCTCAAGGCTTGTCCCAAATCTTTCGCAAAACTTGGAAAACTTTCTCCGGCATCGGTTGGGAAATTTGCAAAGCCTGGTAAAAGCGACCAGAGCGCTAATTCTGCGGCTCTGCATCTTTGAGCCTCGAAAAGTCTACTCTCATTTTGCGCCTTTGCCGCTCTTCCTCCTAAACGTCGAGCTTCGGGTAAAACCGTTTCGCCAAAAAAGGACATTCTCGCGCCAGTCAACGAACGTCTGAGTAAAGGAACGAGCCATAAGCGCGAGCCGTCGGACTCGTCGTCGATATGCATATCCTCCTCATCTTGAACATTATCATCATCGCCTCTTCGTTCTAAAGATTTATTAATCGATTCTTCCAGTTGTAATGGAAGTTGTTCGAGCAACGCTTCTGCGCCGATATACTCAGCAGCGGTTGATATGCACGTCTCGATTTGTGCTTTACACCGTAAACCGTCCGCGTTTGCACCCATTTCACCGAGAGCGGCTAAAGCGCCGGTCAATAAAGCACCACCAGCGACACCGAGTCTTTGAAAACATTGCGTCGCTACGGGTACAGTAAATGGCCACGCAGCTCTATAACGCATCCCCAACGCAGATTCTATTGTATTCGCGAGTGATATCATCGGCGGCGGTTTCAGTGGTTCATTTTTCTTCTTCTTATTTTCCTTCGCTTGAACACGAATAGTGGCGATATATTTAACACCTTCTCTGGCCATTTCACTATCGACTGTTTCTCTGATAAGCATCTTCATTGCTTCGCACGATTCAATCGCAACGCCTTCGTGCGGCGCGTTTAAAAGTTTTAGCAAACTTTCAAACGTAAACGGTAAAGCTTTTCTCGCCTCTTCGGGATCTTTTCTGTACATTTGTACTACGACGTTTGCGATGAGCCTAGCTAACGTGACGCACTTTGTCGGTTGCGTTTGCGTAGCCTCTCTCGCCAAAATCGCCATCGGTTCGAGAATCTTCAAAAGAGACTTTGCGTCGCACGAAGTATTTGGCGATATAGATAATTGTAACAACGTCTCAGTCGCTTGCGTTTCTAACATTGGTTCACCTAACGTAGTCAACTCTATCGTTGCCTCGATAATCTTCCTAGCAGTCGGTTCTTCAATGCTCGCTAACGATTGTTTCAAAGCGCCTAGAACGTGTAAAGCTTCGGCAGCCGTGGCAATCGCTACGTCTTTTTCCTTCTTCGCGCCTTTTGCGCCTTTCATCATACTCGCCTTTTCAGCAGCTTCACCTGGCTTGCTCATTTTATCGCACGCAAACGCGCCGAAAATCTTTTGGAAAAACTGTTTCCCGACTTTTGTCCCATTTGTTTCTTGCAAAACGCAATGAACTGCTTCGTGTGCCGATTTTCTCACTTTCGGTCTCGCGTCGACGCAAAAATGGCACAACGCCGAAAACGCCTTCATCGCGTCGTTATTAGTATTGTTAGTGTTATTCTCGTTCGTAGTAAAAAGATCGTACTCTTCCTTACTCGTAATCAACTTACTCGCCCTCAAAGCGAACCCCATACATTTCAAAACCGCTCTCAAACATCCGCTATGCTCTTGATTTTGCTTCCCGATATGCACGAGCGCTCTCAAAACTTCCTTCAATTTCATTCGTATAGCCTTCGTCGACGTATGCTCGATCGCTACCGAGAGTACGGTTAACATCGCGTGCACCGTCGTCGTCGGTTGTTCCTGTCCTCGTCGTTCCTGCTGCTCTATAATCATATCATCATCATTCCTCCCCTCATTCGCGTCATTCTGAGCAGTACTCGCTCGTAAAGCCGCCATCGTCGCCGCGAAAACAGAGACCGAACTACACTGCACGTTCTGTTCCAAAATCACCTCTCTCATGCTCTCCAGGACTTGCACGACCCTTCTTGACTCTGGTTGATTCGATCTCGCGTGTTTATCGAACAACTCTTGTATCGGGTCATCGATCGGGAATCCTATTAAAACTGTATTCTTCTTCTCGTTCGATTTCGCTCGCGAGTTTGTCGTGTTTTCCTCGTCATCATTACTCGCCGCCATTCTTTGCTTTGATTGGAACGGACTCAGCAGAGCCGTCTTAGTCTGCAAACGTAATCGCTTAAGAAGAATAGGGAACGAAGCGACGGGCAGAGATAATGCGCAGAAGAAGTGGAAGAGAGAAGAAGAAGAAGAAGAAGAAGTTCTTGATCTTGATCAGAGAGCGAGCGAGCGCGCGTTTTATATCGTGAATGGATGTGCGCAAAACTTCTTCTGATGGGTATTTTGTAGGATTTAGGGTTTCAACATGTGTGAAATCCGGCGGTCTATTAAAATTGAAAATAATAACAACATTAAAAGATGAAGAACGAAAGAATTGTTTGACCGCGGAACTCGCACGACGAAAGAGAGAGAGAGAGAACTCGCACGAGAAAAAGAAGGAAGAAGAAGGAAGAAGAAGGAAGGTGCAGTTTCTTGATCGGTAAGCGCGAACGCGTCCTGGAGCAACGCGTATTGATTGGAGCTCATCAGGGAAAGAGATATTCTACAAGGTATGGATGGAAAGTATGCGGCTTCCGCGTGATGGAGTTTGAATCCGTGCGAGCGAGGCGAAAAAGGGTGAGATTAAAAGAGAGACGTTTACGGTGAAAGAGGGATGGAGATGACTTCTATGTCTACCGTCGGAGTCGGCGTGGGAAGGATACATCGATTTCGGAATTGAAGATTTGCGATTATTGACACGCGTGTGATATGTATCGCTCGTAACTGTCAAAAGTGAAACGTCACATGTGTGTATAGCACGCGCACTAGTTAATTAATGACCAACGACGCGAACAACGTCAACGGCACGAACAATAAAAAGAAAATCATAGACATCGAGTGGTCGTTCGTTGTAACAGCGTTCGACTCCTCTGATACCTCTGAAAAAGGGAATTCATCAGTAAACATAAAGTTGATATTTGACGATTTTCAGAGCGAGCAGTTTCAACTTCGTTTGCGAGAATTCTATTCATTTTTGAGCGATTTAGAACGAGCTGAACGAGTGTTAATAGAAAGCAGTGGTTGAAGAAGCGTGAATGATGTCTTCTTCTTCTTCTTCTTCTTTTTCGCGATCTTCTTCTTCTTCGTTTGAACGAAGAAGAGTTTTCTGTAACAAGAAACGAAAACAGAGGAAGAGAGTTGAAGAGAAAATCCTCACGCAAAATTCTACTACTGGTAAAGAGAGCTCTTCTTCTTCGTTAGAAATCGGGAACGTGACGTTAGGAACGATGACGTTTGGGAATCAAAATAATGAACTAGAAGCGCACGAACAGATGAACATCGCGTACGATGAATACAACGTGAAGACTATTGATACGGCTGAGATGTACGCCGTGCCGTTTGATGAACGATGGCAAGGGAAGACGGATGAATTCATCGGTTCGTGGATGAAGGGAAGAGGAAACAGGAGCGAAGTTTGTTTATTAACGAAAGTCGCTGGAAGATCTGAAATGAAATTAAGGGGTAGAGAAAAAGGAGAAGAGAATAGGTTGACTGAGAAACAGATTATTAGAAGCGTGGAGTGTTCGTTGGAGAGGTTACAAACGGATTACGTGGACTTATTGCAAATCCATTGGCCTGATCGATACGTTTCTTTGTTCGGACAAAAACCTTATGAAAGGAAGAACGAACGATCTGACGATGAGATCACGTTCGAGGAACAGGCTAGTGCAATGCAGAAGTTAATCGAAAGCGGCAAAGTGAGATTTTCAGGATTATCGAACGAAACTAGTTTTGGAGTCTCAGAGTTCGCTTCGTTATCAAAGTACGAGAATAAGCCGAAGATGCAAACGATTCAAAACGGGTATAATTTACTGCAGCGCATCGCGTTCGAAACAGATTTAAACGAAACGTGTTCGAAACATAACGTCTTACTCTTAGCGTACTCGCCCTTAGCCGGTGGCGCATTAACAGGAAAATACTTGGACGAAGCTGCTCCGAAGAATTCGCGTTTCAATTTATTCCCTGGATATATGTCTCGATTCAACGACAAAAACTTGCGTGAATGCTTATTCGCATACCGTGCCTTGGCCATCGAAAGCGGCATGTCGTTAACCGAGTTATCTCTAAGATTCGTCCGCGACCGCGTTTTCGTCCATTCGACCGTAATCGGAGCCACGTCGACGGCGCAGTTGCGAGAAAATCTCAAAGCGCTACTCGAATCGAAACCGTTATCGGCCGATATTAACCTCGAGATTGAGAGGATATACAGGAAATATCGAGACCCGGCGCAACTCCTGTAATTAAACATAGCACTCATTTATTCGTCATCATTTATCGCAGTCTGGCAGTAAAAAAGAAAAGAAGAGCAAAATTTCCAAAACCGTCATTAATTAATTGTCACTTAAAAATCGCGCACTCAAAAACGAGCTCTCTCTCTCTCTCTCTCTAAACATACATACATCGAACTTCAAATAGCATTCATTGCCGTCGTGTGTGTGTGTGTGTGTGCGCGTGCGTTTTCCCTCGCTAGAGCTTTAAAGTAACTTCGAGAGAGATTGAGGAGAGAATAAAATAAATATCGCGCTTTTGAAGAGAACTATCGAAATGGTTTCTTCTTCTTCGTTACGAGCCAATAACGGCGACGCAGACGATAGAAACGATAACGCTCTCAATCACGCAGAAGAAGTGTATAGGAACTGCGAGGGTTTAAGATACCCTGAACAAACGCAGCGTGCGAATGCGTTCGATCGAGGGAACGATAGTGAGAGCATGACTGCGACGACCTCGATGGGACAAACAGTGGAAGAAGATGAAATAGATGATTACGCGCGAGAGAAAGGCGCGTCGTCGACATTTTTTTGCCCAGTTTCGTTAGAGTTATTTAAAGACCCAGTTGTAGTGAGAACGGGGCAGACGTACGAGCGTAGATCGGTCGAGGATTGGATTAAGAGAGGCGGGAAGACGTGTCCGGCGACTGGGCAGGCTTTGACGGAGGCGAACGATAACGTCGTGAGAGTGGCGCCTAATTTTGCGTTGAGGAGTGCGATACAAGAGTGGGCGAGGAGAACGTGCCCGGAGATTTTGAACGCACGAGGTGATGTTAGAGGTTTGAAGGGGCATCCAATTGTTGGCATGACGGAGATGCGTTTGGTCACCGAAATAGAGCTGCGGGATATTGAGAACGCTCCTTCGATGATGGCACCGGCTTCGGCGGCGACGATTAATTCTAGCAGTAATAATATCACTACTTCTACTTCTTTGCAAAGTCATCAACAATCACAAGGATTTGTTAGACGAATGATGAGTTTGACGAGCGCTGTTCCTGCTTTTATTTCAAACGTGAATAATACGATTGAAAACATCAACACGCAAATAGCGCAAGTGCAAAGAAATCACCATAATAACAATAACAATAACGAATCGAATAACAATGCCATGTACTGGGCATCGCAAGAAATTCCGCCAGAGTTACCTAGTTCGTATCGATCTATACAAACCGGTCCTCCTATACGAAGAGGCGAATCTTGGTTTTATCCCGTTCAACCCTCGAGGCACGAGGCGGCGTTTCACGAACAGAACAATTTTGGATTTCGAAACCCGCAAACGCACCAAAATTGGATAGAAATACGCAGAGACGGCGATGCCGTTGAAACCGCAGTAGCGTATCGAGTAAGTTTACGCCTTTTACCAGTCATGCGAAATCAGCAAAGCGTGCGATGGGTATTCTTATTCTCGATTTTAGTCTCTATGATGTACGGAATTCAGCTCGTGTTTTGCAACAATGCGTCTTTCTCCTCCGACGGGAATACATTCATCGGTCCATCAAAATTGGAATTCGCGAAATCGTCGTGCATAGCTGGAAATCTTGGATGGCTCGTAACCGAAAAGCTCGAAATTTGGAGATTGTTCACGTCAGTTTTCGCTACCGGAAACGTCGTTACTCTCGCTTTTACTCTACTTTCCCTATTACTTCTTGCGGCACCGATTGAGAGAAATATTGGCGGGTACATAGCGATACCTTTATTTTTTGGCCCATTTAATGGAATTATTGCATCGACGTTTTTCTTGAACGACCACGTCACGACTGGCGCAATGGCTTCTATAGCTTCGTGTATTCCTTTAGCCGCGGCGGATCTTTGGAAGACGAAAGAGCTTTCGTTTCTGCATGTTTATGCGTTTGCGTGCGTCTTAATCGTCACCATATTAGGTTACTCACCTTTCACTGACAATTTGACAAACTTATTCGCATTTTTATTCGGATTAGCGATAACTGGCGTCTACTATTCCCCCGAACGTCCTTCGATGACTTCTAGGCAAGTGAAATCTGCTCAAACCGGCTACGCAATTTTCCTCGCGTTCATATTCTTCACGCCATTCTTACTGTTATGCGTAGGCGACGCGATGGGTTCCGGAAGTCCGAACGCAACTTCAACCACGAACGGTTTCACTTGCATGCCTGGTAAACTATACGGCGACTGCTCTCAAGACGTCTTGACTTGGAAGGAATACTACGAAATTCCGGATGCCGCCGAAACGCGACCGTTCGCGCCGAACCCGCCTACTTTCCCTCCCCCACCTCCACCATCTCCACCCCCGCCTCCAAGATAGCCTTTCCGCCTACTTCGTCCTACTACGATTCTTTAACGTTATTACGTTGATTATGTATTTACTAGTACTCTATTTGTATTTTGTATCAAAAAAATGTCAATAAAGCTTAAAAATATGCGTAAAGCTAGGTCTCACAAAAAATAGCCCTCTTTATTGCATGCGATAGAAGAAAAAAACGGCCACGACTGACACTAAACACACTGCACTACTCAATATCACCAAAGACAATAGCAAAGATCTCCCCCTCCCTCTCTCTCTTAATAATAATAATAATTAACTCACGACGATGTTCAATTCGGACTCATCATCAGAGAAGAGACAGGAGTTAAGATATGAACAAGAATTGAAGGAGGCAATTGAGCTATCGAGGGAAGAACACGACCTGAAAGTATACCACGCGGAACACAAGGACATAAAAGAGACCATTGATGATGCCAGGAACAGGTTCATGGGCTCGTGCGTCATCGAGAAGAAGAGGAACGGGTTTGATTTATTGGACCATGAAGATGATGATGATGATGGGGTTCATGATTTCGAGGCGGAGACGCTTTATGGTACTAACGCGCAGTTAATAAAGTCGTTGTTTGCAAAGACTCCTGTGAATTCTATGAATTCTTTACAAAAACAGGACGAAGAGGCAGAACAAGCGAGCTTGGAAAGTTTCATGTCGGTCAAACGCGTGTATTGGACCCCAATCGCGGATACAGTGAAAGGCGGATGTTGGTTCGCCGAGGTATACGATAGCGCAGAACAGACTTTAGTGTACGTTCCAGTAGCAAAGGTCTTAAAAAGGTTCGGGAAGAAGGAGTTTGATCCGAAAATAGTGACGAAAGAATGCGAGATGAGCGCTGAGATATTATCAGACGAAGAGAAAATGGAACTTTATCAAGAGAAGGTGAAGTTGCGAAGGATGGAGAAAAAGCAGGAGAGAAAGGGTAGCGATATGAGCGACGACAAAAATAATAATAAGAATAATGGTGTTATAACACCACCACAGAAAGTTGAAAGTTCGATTCCGCATCCTACGACGAAAGAGAATCTAAAGTTCGTGTACGTTCTAGGAGACGATTTAGAAGCAACCGCGCTCGCTTTTTTCACGAAGCATAATTTTCCGAGCATTGAAAAATATACAAAAAAGGTCACCTCAGTAATAATTTCGGAGTTGAAAAGTAGGAATTTGGCAAAAGATTTGCATCAGCACGTACCGTATAGGCCGCCAACGAAGTTTTTACCGACGACAGAGAAACAAGCTGCCGCTGCCCCTGTTTATAATAATAAGCAAATAGAGCCAATTCATCCGCCTAAGGAGGCGCAAATAAGAACACCAAAAGCTAAGAAGGAGGTGGCTTCTTCTTCGAGAGAATCGGCGCTCATATCAACCAAATTTACTGCAGACGATAAAGAATTACTTGTCAAGATTGTTAAAGCGATTCAAGCGCGGACGAAAGGTACTCTTTTTGCAGATTTTCTTCTTGCATCAGAGACTATTACTCAGAGTAAAATGAGAACAACCCTGGACCCGAACAGACACGATTTGAATACTCTAGTTGAGTTTGTTCACACTCTCCCAAAACGTCAGTGGAATAATTTAATAGAAAAAGTTCGCCTGATGGCTATCGATTCTGCAGCGGTGTACGATGCTGGTAGCGAGGCAAATA
>ERZ889217.1603-NODE-1603-length-11205-cov-7.396682_pt1 | contig 11205 bp, 17 predicted proteins | sample MGYA00521098_ERZ889217 | MGnify/ENA primary metagenome ERZ889217 (study PRJEB32303, sample SAMEA104408613) | aquatic metagenome | biome: Brackish water; feature: Pelagic; material: water | place: Baltic Sea | collected 2014-06-10T22:04:00 | depth 2,362 m ...
CCCCAAAACCCCAAAACCCCGGGTAATTGAAATATTATAAATGTTAATTTATGGAAATATTGAAGTGAGAAAAAATGACTTTAGTAAAAATAGAAAAGTTAAGTTTTGTAAATATTCAAATAATATTAGAGAGGAATCCGGCTCACTGGGCAAGCTCGGCTCCTCCCCTGATTGCCAAGCATCTAAAGAGCGGGTAAAAGTCCACCTTGCCTTCCCGGAGTCTTGTTTTAACGTACTTTTCCACGCCTGTGCATTCGGCCATCGGCTTGTCCTAAACGTAGAGAACGAAGGCCAAGTAAGAGTGGAGGTTGTGCTGGCAGTAGACGTGCAGCTTCCAAGGGATGTTCTCTATATCGAACTGGGACTTAGAGAGGCCGCAGATGAAGCAGCGCCCCTCAATCTCGGCCTTCTCCTCCGCAACCAGCGCCCTCTTGTCGGCGAAGGCATCGATGATGATTCCGAAGAAGATGTTGAGCAGAATGATGTTGACTATCAGGAAGAAAGAAAAGTCGAAGAGGTATCGAGGCCAGAAGGTCGGAGCACCCCGAGTGGCTTGGCCTAGCGCCTCTCCGAGACCTCCTCCGGCCCTGAGCCCGAGATTGGCTGTGGAGGCCAGGCACTCCAGCATGGTATCGCAGTACATGTTGAAGTCGGGCCCATCCCCGTCATCTGCGTCCGCCGCATGCTCGAAGTCCGCGCTGAAAGACGAAAAGGCCCAGAAAGCAAAGATGTGGAGCACGACCAGGCAGAAGGCGAGCGTGTAAGCCAGGGACCGCCTTTGCTCGTAGAAGATGTCAAAGATCAAAGAGAGCTCTGGGACCTTCTTCACGATATCGAGGAGGAGCAGGGCGTTCAGGAGCTCGTTTCGGAGACTCCCGAGGGCACCAAGGACGTACAGCACGTTGAGTGCGTGAGGCATGTCCAAGCGAACTGCCCTGCCGAAGTAATAGGCCTCCCGGACGACTCCAAGGAGCGCACCCGCCACCGCTGACTCCCGGGCGACCTTTGCGAATCTCTGGAAGAGGTCCACACCCGCCGTGCGGAGGTCGTACTAGTCGCTCAGCCTCTTTCCGTAGGCGTTGGACCCCTTGCCGAGGCCATAGTCGGGGAGCTCGGTGGTGCCCGCGCCGTCGACTTCGGCCATCTTGAAGAGGAGGGTGGATCGGTACTGCAGGTAGTAGGAGATCATGACGACGAAAGCGATGGCTGTCTGCACCGCCGATACGAGCTGGACGAGCGCCGCGAGGTCGCCAGAGCCCTGCTCGCCGTATTGCCGCACCCGAGAAGGGCCGAGGTCGTCATACTGGAGGGTCGCAACGAAGGCACCGTTGACAAGGAGGATGAGCGCCAGGTTGCAGTGGGAAAGCCGGAGCCAACTGTTGGCAAAGCGCTTCAGGGATGGCGAGAACTACCCAAGCCTCTGCTGCCACCGCATCTCGTCTTTTAGCTGCCTGAGCCTGCCCTAGAAGGCCTCTAGCTTCTCCTGCTAGGAGACCCCGAGCGCTACCGCAGGAATCGCATCCCTCGTACGGTCGGTGAGGTGCTTGGCGTAGGCTGGCATCATGAAAGTGGCTGGGATGAGTTTGCTGCCGGTCCTCGTCTACTAGGCAATCTCGACGGTGGCGACGTTGTCCTCGTAGAAGTTAGTGGCGAGGTAGAACTTGAAGAGCTGTTGCTTCTCCAGGAACTCCAGCCGCCTCATCTTCGACTCCCGGATTCTCTCCTCCTTCGACATCCTCTCGAAGGGAACCACCTTGGCCTCCCCCTACTGCGCGGGCTTGGAGCAGCAGAGCCTGAAGCAGTCCTTCAGCTGCTCGAGGGGGCCCTTCTTCGCGGGGCCTCTCTTCCTCTTGGCCCTGATCTTCTTGAGCATCTCCTGCTGCAGCGCTCGAAGCTACGTTTCCGCTTCTTCTTTGCTTCCCGCGTCCCTCGCTTGCTGCACCTCCTTCCTCATTGCCTGAATCCTGGCCTCGTCCTCCTTGGCCTCGGCGGTGGCCCGCTCGACGTGCTGCTTCTCTTTCCTGAGCAGGACGACCAGCTCCTCCAGCTCGCCGGTTCTGTGCTCAGCAGCGAGCGCGAGGTCCTCCTCGTCGTCGGCAGCCTGATGCTACGTATCGATCTCTGTCTCAATTTTCGCTTGGACTTTTTCCAGCATCTTGGCTTGGTCGTCGACGGACTTCTACTCCTTGGACATTTTGATGACCTGCAGGAGCAAGGCAGACTTCTTCCCCGCAGCCTGGTTCGTTTGGTCCTCCAGGTACTTGACGTACGTCGCTGGGAAGCACTTGATGATCAACTAGTCCAGCAGTCTCCTCTCTGTCGCGTTGTACCTCTCGAAGCTCTGGAACGACTGGAGGGCGAGGTGAGAGTCCCGGGTCTCCTGGAAGATCTGCGAGTAGTAGTCGTCGTAGTCCTTCCAGAGGTAGTCGTATTTTCTCAAGTCCCGGTTCAAGCACTGCAGCTTTGGGTGCTCTGGGCACGTGCTGCGCAAGATGGTGAGGACCTGGAATATGCTGAAGCCAGTCTGGATGGTCTCCTTGTCTCTTGGGATCATGTGGCCGTACTGGCAGAACTCATTCTCGAGGCAGTGGGCGGCACCTTCCTGGATCTTCTCGTTAAAGTGGGTGCACATGAGGTTGAACTCGTAGATCCTCCTCTTCTCGGCCGAACCTCCGATCTTGTAGAGGTAAATGTCGACCATCTTCCTCCTCAGGTTCATGACGTCGATCTCCCCTAAAACGATGGCGTGGATCTTAGCGGCCTCGACGGGGTCCTTGATGTCGATGATGGCGAGCAGAATATTGGAGCAGGCGCCGAGGATTCTCAGCTGGGCCTTGGCCTCCTGGTGGATCCCCGAGTAGTTGCCAGCCTCTGTGATTAGCATCAGCGAATTGATCACGCTGAACAGCTTTTTCCACTTGCCGAGGAAGATTTGGTTCTCGATGCAAGGCCCGTAGATGAACTCGACCATGGTGTCGAGGACGAGGGGGATCAGCTTGTAGGTTCTGAAGTCCGAGTAGACGTAGGTGCCCAACTCGTCCACGATGCCGATGAAGACTGTGACAACCTCATAAATCAAGTCCACCGAGGTAATCACTCCCTGCTTCCTGTCCTTGAAATCCTCGCTAGCGTCGTCGACCTGCCTCCTCAAGTAGAGCTGAGACTCCCGGAAGCAGCCCTCGCACAACTGATTGAGGAATCGCAACAACACGTTGATTTCGTCCTGCTCCCAATTGGTCTCAAGCTCGTCGTACCTGGCCTCGATGTCGAACTTCTGGCTCGTGTAGATGTTCTGCTTCTTGAATTCGGTGCCGAAGGTCTCCACTGCCCGCTCGACGGGCTTGCTCTTCATCCTCTTGCTCATGAATTTCGCTTTGGCCCCCATCTTGATCGTCATGAGGAGGTAGCTCTTCGAGACCCCGAGGCGCTGCTTGATGTAGAAGAAGACGGGAAAGAACTTGTCGTCTTTCTTCAGGATGTCCAAGATTCGTTGCTGCTACTTCTCCCCAGCTTGAGAGAGGATGCCGTTGAGCAGAGTCAGGGCTTTGTTGGCCAAGAACGCGTCGCCCTTGACGTCGATGAACTTGAACAGCAGCTCGGGAATCTCGGCCTCGAACATCACCTCCTGCCATTCTCTGAGTTGAGTCTTGACGTGGAGGTTCCGCTTCCTGAGGATGAGCTTCTTGCGCTCTGAGTCCGTCCTCTCGATCTCATCCTCATCCTAAGGCTAGAGCCTCGACAAGATGATCTAAAGGATGCTGATCAGGATGAGCTCCTCGTCCGAGCCCTCCAGGCCGTCAAAGCAGTTCGCCAGATTTCTTACGAGCTAGACCTTCGCCGTCTTGTCTTTGACTAGCTCTGAGCTCATCAGCTGGTGGACAAAGTCGTGGATTTCAGAGACGTTCTTGGTCATGTGGACGAACTCGAAGAAGCGCTGGGTGAAAAGCCTCAGGTCCATGTTGATGGCAACTGAGAGGTCCCTCTCGGAGATGTTCGGCATGAACGGCTCCTCGTCCTTACCACCTCGTTCCCTGGCCTGGTTGGGGGCCTTGTAGTTCTGCTTCTTGAGCACGTCCTTGATTTGTACCTCGACGTCCTTGAAGTTGATCCGGTTGCTCTTGATTTCCTTGACGATATCTGCTGAGGCCTCGTTTCTGTTCATGATGTAGCCCTCTTGGCCCGGCTCTACGTTCATGACCTGCCTCTCCTGCTTCTTCTCCAGCGAGACGCTGTGGAAGTGGTCCAGAGCCTTCATGATCTCGTCGTAGGAGCAGTCAGCGCCGGTGATTCCCTTGATGGTGTCCTTGAGCTCGTCCCTATCCACAAGGCAGTCTGTGGTGATACCTTTGAACTTCAGGGCCTCCTTGATGTGCTTGTTTTCCTTGATGATGTAGTCCCTGAGGATTCTGAGCACCTTCTCGCCGCACATTCTGTTGTCGAGGTCTCTGGACTCATCGACGTTCAAGCTCTGGTCTAGCATCGCCTGCATCTCGTCCTCGTCGAGCTGGACGGCCACTCCGTCCTTGATCACCCTCTTCTTTCCGACGCGGAAGGCCCTCATCTGGGGGATTCTCTGGACGGCCTTGTTGATGTGCTTGAGGAGGTCCATCGTCATTGGCCGCATGTAGTCCTCGTGCTGCTCCACAAAGCCGAAGATCCCGTTGGCGATGGCCAGCAGCCTCTCTCTGATTGCGACCGTGACCTCCTGCAGGTTCTCGTCCTTGATGTCTTTGATGTGGTAGTCGCGGTAGAACCTCTCAAGGAAGCACAGGATGCCGTCATGGCTCCTCTCCGCCCTGTTGTACTCGAACATGTACCTCCAGAACTCGGTCTTGTCGTTGGTGTCGAACACATAGAAGGGCTGGGTCTCTGCGAAGGCGCTCAGCCCAGCCTTGAACCTGCGCTCGTCGTCTTTGTCCTTCTCCGTCCTTCCGGCGTTCATGGCGTCGTACTCCGCCTCCCCAGCCCTTTCGATCTCCCTCGTCACTTGCTTCATCTTCCTCGTGACCTCTGGAGAGTCTGCCGTCGTGGGCTCGACGATGAGTCCGATGTAGAAATTGAAGCTGTGCTGTAAATCGTAGAGCAGGACCCACTTCATGATCTATATGAACTTGACGTCGCTGCATGAGAGCCTATTGGAGTCGTCCAGGCCTGGCACCTTGCGCAGGTACACTTCGTAGAGCAAGTTGAAGTAGTGCTTCTTCACCAGGTAGGGCACGGCGTCCGTCAGGAGACTGTGGAGCAGCTCCTCGCACTCGATCAGCTTCTGGGCCTGGGCGATCCCGAAAGGAGAGTTCCGTGCACAAGCTGACACCAGGTCCACGATGGCCAGGTGCAGATCCAGGCGCTCCTTGTCCTGGAGGAGAGAGGCATCATCCTCCTTCTTGGAGAGGTTGTACTGCTCCTTCTTTTTGGCGTAGGTCTTGATGACTCCCAGCTTCTTGATGGTGTACTCTTGCTTCATCATGAGCAGTTGCCTAAACTTGGGGTAGCCGATGACCTGCTTGAGTATGAACTGCTGGTTGCTGTTCTCTGGCAGCTGGTCGTTCTTGCCGAGGTCCTCGGCGTTGTCAGCTTCAGGCTCTCCGTCTCCCAGGAAGGTGCTGTGCTCCGCCATCCTGATGAGCTGTTTGAACAGTGTGCTCTTGAAGTAGCCTTCTTTGAAGATCTTGTTGATCAAGTACTTGATGAAGTCCTTCGAGTAGACGGGATCCCTGTTGCACTTGATCACCTCCGAAATAAGCATGCCCGTCTCTATCCCGTGGTTGATGAGGTCCAGGAAGAAGTTCAGCTCCGGCAGCAGGAACTTTTGGCATGAGACGTTCGTGTAGCAGATGGCGAACAAGAAATCGACGACGGTCTAGAAGAGGTCCGTGTAGAAGATCTCCTTGAAGATGAGTCGCTTCAGGAGCACGTTGACGACATCGTTGATCAAATTGATGTGCCTGATCATGTTTTGCAGTTTCTTCAGTTGGACCACCTCCGCCCGCTGCAGCTCCTGGGCCAGGCCCTCGAGGATGTTGATGATGTCGTTCTTGGTGTTTCTGGTCTCGTTGCCAGGGCTCTTATTGTAGACCATGTGGAACATTTCATCCTGCACCAACTTGTTGATGAGCTGTCTCAGCTACCTCTGCTTCGCCACGAAGCTGAGGTATACTGAGTAGTCGTCGCTGGTCACGATGAGGTCCGTTCTGGCCAGCTCTTGCACCACAAGATCCCTCTGGCTGAAGTTCTTGATGAGAACCCGCAGAGCCTTGGCCTTCACCTCCGCAGAGCTCTCGTTCGTGAAGACGTACCCAAGCAGGAAGAGGTCGAATGGGATCTTTTTGTTCATAAGGTTCTCCTCGGTGCCCGGGGTAGGATCGAAGTCGCTGCTCTCGAGGATGCACTTGGTCGGAGGGAGCCGCTCGAGCTCTTCCAGCAGCCGACTGTCCTCGGCGATCCTCTGGTACAGGAAGACGTCGGATTGTGATGGGGCGTTGTTGAACTGGTGGAAGTTGAACAAGTCCTGGAACTACTGCTGGAGCTGCAGCGCCCTCTCGTTGCTGACGTGGGGGTCCAAGTTCAGTTCTTAGAACTTCCGGAACATGACCAGGAACTTGTGGACCTGAAGGTTGAGCCGGTAGTCGCAAATCTTGTCCAGGATGGCGAGCACCTTCATCTCGATCGCCCTCACCGCATTCTTCATTTGGCGGTTCTCCAGAGTCCTGATTATGATGTCTTTGCAGAGCCACATGAGGATGTAGACCCAGGTCGCCTTCATGATCGGAGGGAACCTCATCTCTGCCTTCGCGTCCATGCGTTTGGATCCGAGCATCGCACACTGGCAGATGAAGCTGACGTTCTCGATGAAGAGAGCGTCGACGCAGTCCTCGGCGACGAGGGCGTAGAGGACGTCGAGATAGACTTTCAGCGACTTGATTTTCACCTTCAAGTTCGACCTCAAGAACTACCTCTGGTGGTGATGGTAGAAGAACTGATCGGTTCCCTGAGGGCCGGCCTGCAGGAACCAGAGGGCAGCGCTCTTGATCATCCGGATCAGAGCCAGATCTTTGGCCTCCTGCTCGTACCTCAGGACGATCATGCTGTTGTTTGGGTCGTCCATTTGCGCCTTGCGCTTGTTGGCTTTGCCGGCGTAGAAGTCGTTCTCGACCAGGTTGTCCTCCACAGAAGCCTCCGCGTACATCTCGTCCTCTTCCGCAAAGGCCTTACCTTCGTTCTTGGCGAGCCGGTCCCAGACGTAGCACCTATTCTTCTTCGAGATGCCTGGGGCGATGGGGTCGTTTTCTATGTACATCGTCCGGGTCAGGAACATGTAGACATACTTGATCTTCTCGTGAATCTCCAGTCGCTCGTTGTCAGGAGAGATGCAGCAGAGGATGTGACTCTCGTCGATACCGATCTCCTTGATCTACTTGATGGCCGCCTGGTTGCCTCCCAGGCACATGTGCGCGTAAAGATTGATGACGCCAACGATGTAGTCGATGTAAGGCCAGGTCTCTTTGCCTTTCGTGTCGTGGTTCTTCGTCAGCTCATGCATGTCAAAAATCTACTCGTAACTGTTGTGGGGGTCCTTCTGCTGCATTTTGAAGGTGTCATCCAGCTCTCCCAGGATCGGGTTCTGATCCAAGAACTGGCCCGAGCTCATCGTAGCCTTCGGTCGCACAAAGTAGACGAAGGGTCGCAGGATGTTGCCTACCTTGGCAGTGCCGAACTTCAGCGGCACGAGCTCCTTCTCGAAGATGGTTTCTGTGACCTGCATCTGGTATGGGTAGACGCCCTCACCCTCCTTGTTCCGACAAAACATGGAGATGACGTTCATGAAAGTGAGCTGCTTGTCGATGTTCTGGTCCTACTGATCCACGAATCGCACGGGCTCCAGCAGATTCAGCCACTTGGTCACCTGGTTGGTGTCGTTGGAGCGCTCGATGTTCTCGATGGCGGTTTTGGAGTCGATTCCGAGCTGTTGAGGGCGTTGGTCAGAGGCGTGCCTAGGTTTTTTCTGCATCATCTTCGAGATCTCCTTGTCCAGCACCCCCTTCGTAAACTTTTTGTTGTACTCGACCAGGGCGTTGGAGGACCTGTCTTGGAAGACGAAGACGGAGTTCTTCTGTGCTCTCCTGAAAATTTCACCGATCATCGAGATGAACTCTGGCGAGGCCTCGGCGTGGAAGCTGGGGTTCGCGATGCCGAGCTCGATGTATCTCTCGTGCACCTGAAAGTGCTGAAACAAGACGGAGAAGTACTTGGTGGCCCTCTCGCTGTTGTTTCTGTGGGCCCTGATCAGGGTGAGGACAAGGTCCAGCATCTTGAGGGCGACATCTTTCATCTGGTCTCTCGCGATCTCCTGAGCCACGTAGATCTCAATCTTGAAGGTGGCCGCGACAAAGTCCCCTCCACCTACGGCCTCCCCATCGAGACCCGTCCTTGGTGGCACCTTGAAGGCCGGAGTGAACATCGGCGGCGGAGTCGTCTTGTAGTAGATCATTTCGAGGTTTCTGAAGATCAGGTCCAGGATGCCCTGCTCCACCAGCTCGTTCTTGCACTTCTCCAACGCTCCCTCGTCGCTCTCAACTGCTCGGAGTAGCGACTCGACGTTGTTGAGGATGTACATGACCTTCTGGCATTTGTCAAAGATCTCGTCTCGCAAATCAATGGCCTTCTCGTTGTCATAGAAGAACCTCTCCGTCGGCTCGTCCAGGCCACTCACTGGGCTCACAGCCCACACGTTGAGGAAAGCGTAGAACTCCAGGAGCTCGTCGAAGATGCAGCCGGACTTGTAGGCGTAGACTGTCCTCGGGTAGGGCACCTCCTCGATGTGGAAGAACATCTTTTGCTTTGCTTTGTTTTGGAAGTTGTGGTTGATGATCCTGAGTTGGGAAGAGGCGGCGTCGTTTCGGCCGAGGAAGGGGTCGTTGATGTGGTTGACCCAGTGCTCAAATTGGACTAGATCTGGGGCCTCGAGGTCCTCGTAGAGCTGCAGGTACTTCTGCTCCATGTAGGACATGATCATGATTCGCTGTCTGCTCCGCAGGAGCCTGTGCTCGTCGACGTGGTCGTGGCCCTCCTCCTCGCTGTGGCCGAACCTGACGTTGCCCTTTGTTTGCATCTCCGATTTCAGCACGAAGAGGGTGTTCAGCGAGTTCGAGGAGTTTCGGAGAACCATCTCCTGCTTGTCGTCGGCGACGGCCAGGAACTTTCCAGTGCCAACGTGCCTGAGCCGGTAGACCTCGTCAAGGATGAGGTCGCCCCCCTTGAAGGTGTTGACCCTCTGGATTTCCCAGCACGAGGCCGTGAACTGCAGCCTAGAGTGGTCGTGCTCGACGTAGATGGCCTCGCTATTCCTGGCCTTGAGCAGTTTCACGTACTCGTCGTTGACGAGGGCCGGCTCGAACGCGTTCGACTGGTTGTCGTTCTTGCGGTCAGCCTTCTCCTGCACCGTCAGAGACGCCAGGTCCTTGCCACCGACCGGCAGCTCGACCTTCTCGTTCCTGTGCATCCTTCGAATTTGGCCCTTCAGGAAGTCAGCCGGTGGGGGCAGGACCTCGTCGATTTGCATGGAGGAGACCGTGACATAGCCGTCCGCCTCCTCGTGCTTGAGTCTGACAACATCACCGGACTAGATGTACTGCTTCTCCCGCTGGGAGTCCGTGTGGGACATGAACAGCTTGGCCTTGAGCGGCGTCGGCTCCTGGCCGGCATTCAGGAGGAAGCTCTTCTCGGTGGAGAACTTGTCAGAGGGCTTCCGGAAGATGTGGTAATAGAAATGGGTGGAAGACTGCGCGGACCTGACGTGGAAGAAGTCCTTGAAGTTGATCACGCTTCCGGGGTTGACTTTGCCAAAGGTGGGCTCGATGGAGAACCAACTGTTCTCTGTGGTCTCGCTGAGGTACATCTGGCAGCATCCGTATTCTTAGGACATGACGCCCATATTCATCGTGAGGTAGCGGTCGCTGAACAAGTGCTTGAACTGCAGCGGCTGCCCGTAGGTGAGCTTGTGGCCTATCTGGAGGCCCTGCTCGTACCTGTTGTTGTCGTCTTGGCCCCGCTTGCTCTCGATGGTCCTCGCTATATCATCATCCATCGCCCTGAGCTCCTCCTTCAGGTCTTGCAGCAACTTCTGATTCACATTCGAGTTGTCCGCCCCTCCTCCTTTCGCGCTCTGGGTCTTGTTCGTCGCCTGGTCCAGAGTGTCCTTGACCTCCGCGCGTAGTGCCTGCAGCTCTCGGACTCTGTTGTTGATTTCACAATTCTGCCTGATCTCGATGCGGAATAGGCACTGCTTGAAGAGGTTTGTGGCATTCTGGGTCAAGGAATTGAGCTGGGGGATGACTTTCACACCTTAGTCCGTCACCCCATCCGAGTAGAGGAGGCCCTTGTAGTGGAAGTCCGGGGCGGCCAGGGAGCGAATCTTCTTCCCTGTGCTTCGTCCGGCCTTCGAGAGGTCTACGGCCGCCGCAGCCTCGAGAGCTTTTGCCCTCCTTTCCTGTTCTATGTCGCTGTGCCGGACTTCCTCCTGGTAAGTCAGACAAATGACGTCCCCAATTCTGAGCTGCCCGTGCCTCTGCCTTTTCCTCATGAGTTCGTCACTTTTGGTCTTTGTCGCTAGGCTTTTAACCTACTTGGCGAAGTTTTACGGGTCGGAGTGGTCAAAATCACCGTGCTCTGGTTTCTCATTCGGTCCTCGGGCTTGTGGGGCGACCATCATCTGAGGCGTGCGCTGCGATGCCTGCATTTGCGAGAAATCGACCTTTGCAGAGTGCTGCTTCTCTAGCAGCTGGCTCTGGCTAGCGCCACCGATCTGAGACTTGCTTGCGTTAGCTGTGGCCTACTCCTGCATTTGCGAGGCCTCCTGCTTCGTTCCCAGTGACTGGTTAACTTACATCTGGCTTTGATCACCAGGGCCTCCTTGGGATATGCCGGCGCCAGCTTCAGGCTGATTGCTTGGCTGCCCTCGTGCTCCTGGACCATCCCCAGAGTTGATGTCTACCTTCAATCTGCTCGCGAACTCTGACAAAAATGATTTTGCCATACTTTTATGAAGAGTAGTAGTGATATCTCTGCACATTTATTCTTGCAACATTTTGGTCTTAATGTAAATTTAAAATTCAAATTTAAATTATATGATGATAAATTATCAATCAAACTATTTAATTAAGTATTCAAAAAATGTTTTCAAGGATGAGGGGTTTTGGGGTTTTGGGG
>ERZ889217.1604-NODE-1604-length-11193-cov-11.301490_pt1 | contig 11193 bp, 10 predicted proteins | sample MGYA00521098_ERZ889217 | MGnify/ENA primary metagenome ERZ889217 (study PRJEB32303, sample SAMEA104408613) | aquatic metagenome | biome: Brackish water; feature: Pelagic; material: water | place: Baltic Sea | collected 2014-06-10T22:04:00 | depth 2,362 m ...
CCTAAAAGTCTCGATGAAATAGCGTGCATAACTTTCGTATGACTTTCGCACCGCCCGACGCAGTTTGTGACCCTGCAATTCTGGGTTGACTCTGCGCATATTGCGCGCGACGATCGGTCGCTGCTTTCGCATAAAGGCACAAACGACTGGCACAACGACCGCGGTTGCAACTGCTATCGCCGAAGCCGGAATAATTCTGTCAAGACGGCTGACGAACTTATAACCAAAGATTGTCAAAGCGTCAGTACGCGATGCTGTTATTTGTGCCTTTGAATTATTCGTCACTGCACACGACGACGCCGTGCCACTCGAAGTCGTCGGTCGTCGCGTTGAGCGCGACGAGACGCTCGTCGTGACTGACGCAAGGCGACACGGTCGGCCGTCGCAGGCGCAACTGCCGCTTGTTTCCAAACTTTGATGAATCGCTGTACGGCTGTCATCGTGACCAAAACAAGCATCAGAACCATTGCCCAAAACAAAAGAGAGTCAAAAAGCAAACCCACGCAGAGCAAAATGATTCGCTCTGCTCGCTCCATTAGCCCACCTTTGGCGTTCAACCCAAGCGACTCAGCTTTCGCTCGCTGATAAGAAATTAAAGACGAAACTGCCATCACGGCAAAAACCAAAACCGAAGCGTATGCGCCTCTTTGATAGCCCAAGAACCAGGCGACACCACCAAGCAACACGGCATCAGTTACTCGATCAATTGTCGAGTCAAAAAAAGCGCCACGTTGGCTGCTCTGGTTAGATGCTTTGGCTAAGGCTCCGTCTAGTAAGTCGGGCAAGGCAGCGAGAACAACTAACAACAACCCGAGCCGCAAAGCGCCAAACCCGATCGCCACAGCCGCACCAAACGCGACGACCAAGCCCAACAGCGTCAAATGATCTGGTGAGATTTTGGTTTTGCGAAGTTGCTCACCAACCGGTCGAACAACACGCTCTACCTGGTGGCGAAATCTGCCATCAAACATGTTTCTAGCCTAACTCTCTGGATTTGTTTCAACTAGACACTCGACAATTCGTGCATCTATGGCATCTATCAAAACCAATCCGCGCTGCAACGGCGGTTCTTGCGCGCTGTAACACATCACTCGCCAAGTTGGTCGACTACGAAAGCCACGCCAAACTTGTTGCGCAGAAGCATGACCCACGGCAAAATTAACTGCACGAGTTGCATGTACGAGAGCAAGTTTTTCATCTACCGTCATTCGCCAAGACGACGAAAGAGAAAACAGACCAACTAGGGCCAGCAATACGGCGGCACCGAGAAAACCGTCGCTGACAAGCGCTAATTCGCTGTCACGCTGCAAAACCCACAACGCAAAACTCATGGCCGCAATAACCAAATAGATAAAGCCAGGAATTCTTCGCCTGCTGTTGTCGGGAAACATATAAGGACCTACAAATGCCGTGACGTTTAAATCGCTCGGCAATTCGTCGCGTATTTCGTTAAAAGAGTCAGACATCACAGGTCACGATCACTATTTAACTTTCCAGGCTTTTCGAATTCGGTCTGCGCTTACATCTAGGGCTTCAGGCAAAATTTTTGTGTTTGCTGTCGTGACCATGAAGTTTGTGTCTCCGCCCCATCGACCCACGATGTGCACGTGCAAATGTTGCGCGATGCTGCCGCCCGCGGCTGCACCAAGGTTGATACCGACATTCATTGCCTCTGGTTTATACACCGACTTCAAGACTTTTACTGCATCAGTTACCGTCGCCCAAAGTTCTGAGGTTTCGTCTTGCGACAAGTCTTCAAGCTCGGCGACCTCACGATATGGCACGACCAACAAATGACCTGAGGTATATGGAAACGCATTCATTATCGCGAAAACCTTTTCGCCTCGATGCACGATGTAGCACTGCTCATCAGACATGTCGCTATTTAGAATCTGAGTAAAAACTGATTGGTCCGACTTCTTTTGTGCTCCTTGGCCATGCACTACATAGTCGGCTCGCCAGCCATTCCAGATCCGCTCTAACACGATTGGGCCATCAATTGATCAAGCAACACTTCTTGTCTCGCCTACATCTGCTGAAAGCTGTCGAAGAAATTCGTTCATTGGCACATCGCGACGCACGTCGCCACCTCGCGGATTAACCCCGACAGTTGAATTGGCGACATCATCATCGCCAACAACCAATACATAAGGAATGCGTTCTAGCTTCGATGCACGAATTCGCTTACCGAGTTGCTCGTCAGCGACAAGTTGATCGACGCGATATCCATCTTCGACTAGCTGCTGAACAACTTTGGCCGCATATTCTTCGTGCGCAGAAGCGACCGCTAGAACTCGCACTTGAACCGGTGCGAGCCAAGTCGGAAACGCCCCACCGTAATGTTCGAGAAGCACGCCAAAGAATCGCTCAATCGAACCGAACAATGCACGATGCAACATGATCGGACGCTTTCGCGAATTATCAGTTGCAATGTATTCAAGACCGAATCGCTCAGGAAGATTGAAATCACATTGAATCGTGCTCAATTGCCATTTTCGGCCAATTGCATCACGCACATCAATGTCGATCTTTGGTCCGTAGAAAGCCGCATCACCCGGGGCAACTGTAAATTGCAAGCCGTGTCGATTTAATGCTTCGCGCAATGCGTCTGTTGACTTTTGCCAAATTTCGTCCGAACCAACAGACTTGTCTGCGTTGCGTGTGCTGAGCTTGAAGTCAAAGTCGCTGAAACCGAAACGACGTAACACACTCAACACAAAATCGAGCAACGAAGCAATCTCGTCAGCCATTTGCTCTTCGGTGCAAAAGATATGGCTGTCGTCTTGGGTGAAACCTCGAATTCGCAACAGACCGTGCAGCGTGCCGGCACGTTCGTAGCGATACACGGTGCCCAATTCGAACAATCGCAGCGGCAGTTCACGATAACTTCGTTGACGATCGCGATAGATCAAGCAGTGCATTGGGCAATTCATCGGTTTTGGATAATAAGTGCCGTTATCCATTTCCATTGGCGGGTACATGCCGTCTTTATAGAACTGCAAATGTCCCGAAGTCTCAAATAGATGCGAATTTGCCAAGTGCGGTGTGAAAACAAATTTGTAGCCACCATTTTGATGTCGCTCGCGGCTGTAATCTTCCATTAATTTTCGAACGATGCCACCCTTCGGGTGCCAGACCGCCAACCCACCGCCGAGTTCTTGTGGAAACGACAGAAGATCCATTTCAACTGCGAGGCGACGATGATCTCGCTTCTCGGCTTCTTCAAGTCGATGCAAGTGTTCAGCAAGTGCCGACTTCGACTCCCAGGCGGTGCCATAGATGCGCTGAAGCATCGGACCCTTTTCGTTGCCACGCCAATACGCGCCAGCGACTTTCATCAATGCAAAGTGGCCGAGCCGACTCGTTGACGGTACGTGTGGCCCTCGACAAAGGTCGACGAAACTGTCGCTGTTTCGGTAGACGCTGACCGCATCGGCGCTGCCGGCCTCGAGTGCATCGACTGAATCTGCATCTCCCTTTGTTACCCGCTGAATGATTTCGCATTTATACGGTTGATCGCTAAAAACTTTGAGCGCATCGTCTGCCGACATTTCAGAACGCACGAACGGTTGATCAGCAGCGACGATTTGCTGCATGCGGTCGGTAATCGTCACCAAGTCGGCATCGCTAAAAGTTTTGTTATTCGGCAACTCAAAGTCGTAGTAGAAACCATCTTCAATTGCCGGACCAATCGAGAACTTGGCGCCTTCAAAAAGTTGAACGACCGCCTGTGCAAGAACATGTGCCGTTGAGTGCCGCAAAACATGACGACCTGCGTCCGAATCTGCAGTAACAATCGAAACTTGTGCTCCGTCAGCAAGAGCCACACCTAGATCTGTTTCGACGCCGTTTACAACTGTTGCCACCGCAGCCTGCGCCAAACGCTTGCCGATTGACTGTGCGAGATCTATACCTGTAGAGCCAGCCGGCAGCTCTCTTACCGATTCATCAGGCAGTCGAACCTTGATTACAGAACTGTTACTTGGCACGCATTCAGTCTAGATTGCGGCGGTTTTAGATATGGGTTCGATTAACGCTTGATCGCCTTGGCGCATAGTCATAAACATACTCTTGCTTTGTCAGTGCCTGAATTCGCACCATGATCTCATCGGTGAGTTCGCGCAAAACTTCTGGAGAATCTGCACGCGATAAATATTTCTGGGTGTCAATCGGCTCACCAACCACAATCTTGCAATGCTTACGAAACTTTGGCAACACTGTGTCTGGTTTCATTATTTCGCTTGTGCCAGTTATTCCGACCGGAAAAACGGGGCAGCCAAACTTCAGCGCCAAACGTGCCGCGCCTGTTCGACCTTTATAAAGTCGCCCATCTCGACTTCTCGTGCCTTCAGGGAAGATCCCAAAAAGTTCGCCCCGTGACAACACGGCCTCAACTGAGGCCATCGCCGCCGATGCGTTTTCGCCGCCCGAGCGATCTAGCGGGATCATTCCTATTTTTGTAAACAACCAACGAGTCTTGAAAGAGTCCATGTACTCACTTTTACCAACCACCGACATGTTGCGTGGTGAGTATGTAAGCAAAAACACCGAATCTAGAAAACTGATGTGATTGGCGCACAAAATTGCCGGACCAGTGTGCGGAATTTGTTCGAAACCCTCCAATGAAAACTTCCAGAGTCGCGTGAAGAAAAATCTGCAGAACGGTCTGAAGCGAGTCTGAAACTTGGTTGCGCCGACAAATTTTGACGGATCAAACTGTCTCGCAGTTTTGGTTCTACGCCGCGCCATGTCTAAACCTCGACACCCAACAATCGAGCGCCCAAAGCAACATTGTGACCAGACTTTGCGGCGTCATCAAGCACGGCAATTGCGGCTGGAACATTTAAGTCATCATCAAGCGCGTTGCGAACTTGTTCGATACCCGCACTGCCATCGCCCGCAATTGCCTGCGACCACATCTGCAAGCGATTATGAGCGGCCGGCATCGCTTCGGGTGTCCACTCCCATTCGTGTCGATAATGATTTGCGATCAAAGCCAATCGAATCGCACGCGGATCATGTTGCTTGCGTAAACGATCTACAAATTCAAGATTGCCAAGACTCTTCGACATCTTGCTTCCGTTCATGAACACCATCGCTACATGCATCCAGTGTTTGACAAACAACTCGCCTGTTGCTGCTTCAGACTGCGCACGCTCACACTCGTGGTGCGGAAATATCAAGTCGCTTCCGCCGCCGTGCAGATCAATTGTTGAGCCCAGTTCGCGTAACGCCAATGCCGAACATTCAATATGCCAACCAGGACGACCAGGGCCCCAAATAGTGTCCCAACTTGGCTCGTCGGCGGCAGACGGTTGCCACAATACAAAATCAAGAGGATGACGCTTGTGCGGATCTTCGATGTGGCCACCGCGTTCGGCGGCTAGTCGCATCATCGTGTCATTGTCGTAATTCGAGACATTGCCAAACGAGCCAAACTTGGTGACATCGAAATAAACACTCTGGCCCGCTTCATAGGCGAAACCTTTTTCTATAACCATGCCGATGAACCCGCGAATGTCAGATATTGCCGAAGATGCACGTGGCGTGCTGTAAACATCCAGAGCGTTCAGCGCCTTCATGTCGGCGTTGAACCGCGCCTCTTCGCCGGCGGCGAGGTCAAGATAATGAACACCTAACTCACGCGCCTTGGCAAACAATGGGTCGTCGACATCGGTGACATTGCGAACACACTTCACAGAGTGCCCAAGGTCTATCAGCCTTCGTTGCAACACATCGTAAGTAATGAAAGTAAACGCATGTCCGATATGTGTTGCGTCGTACGGTGTGATGCCGCACGTATACATCAAGACCTGCTGATCAGCAACGAAGTCTACGACACGCTTTTTCGCCGTGTCATAAAGCTTCAGCGTCAAACCGCACCACCACGCTCTGGTATTCCGGTGAGTCGAGGTGCAACTCTGGTTTTGTATCGAACATTTAACTGCAACAACACAGCCGTAAATGCCTCGATCGCCAAAGCATTCGACAACGTGCCAGCATTTAACGGACGGCACCCAGGAATTTTTGCAACCATCTCGCTAACGGTCGCAGTCGCAACTGGATCATCAGAACAAATCAAAACATCACTGTCAACTTCATGTCCGAGTCTTCCTAGTTCGGTGGCCGGCAAATGTTGAAATGCAGCCACTACTCGCGACAGCGGAATCTCAGCCTGAACATGTGCGGCGATACTTCCACGCGGTGGAACGAGGGGTTGAAATTCTTTGCCAACTCGCACGAGTGCATTAGCCATCGTTACCACGATTTTTCCGGCCAAGTCTTGCGTGTGTTCATTCACAACGGTTGCCGCAGAATCCCATGGGGTTGCGATGACAACCAATTCACAATGGGCCGCCTGATCGTTGTCACCGCCAGAAATATTCAACTTGTAGTCGGGCCATTTTTTGATCAGAACATCGCAAACATCTTGTGCTTTTTTAGCGTCTCGAGAACCAAGCACAACCTCATAACCCACTGACGCCAGTCGCAAGCCCAATGCACTGCCCGCTGGGCCTGTTCCGCCTAATAAGCCAATGCGCATACTTGGCAACGCTACCTATCGGCAGGGCAAGAATACGAGTTATCAAAGGCATCTAGCGATCGCGCAGCGTTGCTCAGGACAAAACCTGCTTAAACCAACTACCGTTGAATACGTGGGCATTTTAAATGGAAAAAATATTGTTATTACCGGCGTACTGACTGAAGCTTCGTTGGCTTTCGGAGTTGCGCAACTCGCTCAGCAAGAAGGTGCGACGATTGTCCTAACTGGTGCGGGTCGCGGACTCTCAATAACTCAGCGTGCAGCCAAGAAACTTGATTCACCTGTTGAAGTTGTCGAATTTGATGTCACGGTTGAAGAACACACCGTCACCGCCCGACAAGAGATTCAAAAGATTCTTGGACGCGTTGATGGAGTCTTGCACTCGATTGGTTTTGCACCCGCCGCCTGCCTTGGAGACGACTTCATGGCCGCAACATGGCAAGACGTTTCTACTGCAATGCACATCTCGGCTTACTCACTCAAGACTCTGGCCGATGCCTTTGTGCCACTGATGACCTCAGGCGGCACAATCGTCGGTCTCGACTTCGACAATACGGTTGCTTGGCCTGCATACAACTGGATGGGTGTGGCAAAATCTGCTTTAGAGAGCACAAATCGCTATCTAGCCAAAGCACTCGGACCAAAAAATATTCGATGCAACTTGATTGCAGCCGGACCGATTCGCACCATGGCGGCAAAGTCGATTCCGTCGTTCAGTGCGTTCGAAGACATCTGGAGCGATCGCGCACCACTGGGTTGGGATGTGAATAATTCTGCTCCTGTTGCCCGCAGTGCGGTTGCACTATTGGGCGATTGGTTTCCGGCGACGACCGGCGAGATTATTCATGTCGACGGTGGTTTTCACTCAACTGGCGCTTAAGTTCAAATGAAAAATTGGTCCAAGAATTTTTCGGCTTTCGGCGTCGTTGCACTCATCTCTTCGCTGTCGGTTTCGATTTTCGGCACAACGATTGCGCAAGCGTCAAATGACCCGGCTTTCGAATCACAATGGGGTATCAGTGCGATAAATGCGAGCGAAATCTGGACTTTGTCTACCGGCAAAGGTATAACCGTCGCAGTCATCGACTCTGGCTCTGGCCCAAACCCAGATCTGAACCAAAACCTAATCGCAGGTCGAGCAATTGTCCGCGGTCGTATAACTGAATCTTCGACAGATGTCGACCCAGTCGGCCACGGCACGCATGTGGCTGGCATCATCGCCGGCCAACGCGACAACGCAAGCGGAATCAGCGGCATTGCACCTGACGCAAAAATCTTGCCGATTCGAATTCTTGATTCGCGCGGTGATGGATCAGAAGTCGACCTCGCCCAAGCCATTCGCTTCGCTGTTGACCAAGGTGCTCAAGTCATAAACCTGTCTTTGGGTGGCGCAGTTCAAAGTGGCGGATTACAAATTGCGCTCGAATATGCCGCCGAAAACGAAGTATTGGTCGTAGCCGCCGCCGGCAATGGTGGTCCGTCTGCAGGCACCACGTACCCAGCTGGCAATGACTTGACGATTGCCGTGACAGCAGTCGACCAAACTCTCAATGCGCCATCGTTCAATCAACGAGGCGCCTACATCGATATCTCCGCGCCTGGCATCAATATTTGCTCTACCGTTCGACTTGACGCCATTGTCGATATCTCTCGCCGATGTGCAGGCGCAAACGAACCTTACGTGACAATGAGTGGTACCAGCATGGCGACTGCGCATGTCAGTGGGGTCGCCGCATTGATCTTTGCTGCGCGACCTGACTTTAGTGCGCTTCAGGTTCGCGAAGTCATGATCGCAACTGCAAAAGACATCGGCGCAGCAGGACGCGATGAAGTATTTGGTGCCGGACTCATAGACGCTTACGCAATATTTAAGGCGCTCGGATTCTTTCCGGGTGAGGTCGTCTTTCCAACCGTTTCATCTCTCGGTCGTGTTGGCCAAGAATCAATTGGCGGAACGGTGCAAATTCCAGAAAGTGAAAGATTGCAGTGGTACCGCTGTTTATCACCTGGCGATGCAACGCTTGTGATTCCCCTGGATTGCGTGGCAATTTCACGCGCACAGAAAAACGTTTACGCACCAACTCGAAAAGACATCGGCACATTTTTGCGATTCGGCACTTTGATTTCTGTCGGCGGCACGCCACAGATGCGATTTTCGTCCACCACTCCAAAGGTTTCAGCAATATGGACGACGATTTCAACTCTTGAAGTTGGCACTAAAACACCGATCAAAGATTTAGTAGTCAGCGCTTCAAAAAGCAAGACAAGTGCGCGCGTAGTCAAAGGACCTTGCAAAATTGTGCGACAATCTCTGATCGCAGATTCGAGTGGTACCTGCAAGGTCAGAATTTTCGCAGAGCCAAAAACTCCATATTCTGGTTTGGCACAAACCGTCGTTCTTGAGATTGTTGATAAGAACGAAGTAACAAATTAAATGAGCAATCGACTGGCGCTCGAAACAAGCCCGTATCTTCGACAACATCAAAACAATCCTGTCGATTGGTTTAGTTGGTCACCCGAGGCATTCACCGAAGCTCAACGCCGAGAAGTACCTATTTTGCTCTCAGTCGGTTATTCGGCATGCCACTGGTGCCACGTCATGGCCCACGAATGTTTTGAAGACCAAGAAACTGCAAACTTAATGAACGAACTTTTCGTGAACATCAAAGTCGACCGTGAAGAGCGCCCAGACATTGACGCTCTTTATATGGATGCAGTGCAGGCAATGTCAGGACGTGGCGGTTGGCCGATGACCGTATTTATGAGCCCCGATGGCCACCCTTTTTATGGCGGTACTTACTTTCCGAAACCATCGTTTATGAAACTAATGAACGCTGTCAGCGATGCATGGCAAAACCGTCGCACCGACATCGAGAACAACATTGCGGCACTCGGTGAATCACTCTCAAGGACCGCAGCCGTCACCCCAGACGATTCGTTGCCAAATTTCAATTTAGTGACCCGAGTATGCGAGCAACTCGAAGCAGCATTTGATCATCAATGGGGCGGATTTGGCAGCGCGCCAAAGTTTCCGAGCACGATGAACATTGATTTGTTACTACGAAGATACAAAGAAGAACCAAGCGAAACGTTGAAAAACATCATCGTCACAACGTTGGACGCGATGGCCTCAGGTGGAATGTATGACCACATCGGTGGTGGATTCTCGCGCTACAGCGTGGACGAAAAATGGTTGGTTCCACATTTTGAAAAAATGCTCTACGACCAGGCCCTACTTCTTCGCGTCTATGCACACGCGGCCACCGTTTTCAAATCTGAGAATTACCAACAGATTTGTGTAGAAATAGTTGAGTATGTGCTGCGCGACTTGCGCAATCAAGACGGAGGTTTTTTCAGCGCAGAAGATGCAGATTCGCTCGATGATCACGGTCATTCACATGAGGGACACTTTTATGTCTTCACACCATCTGAGTTGCGCGAGATTCTGCCAAAGAATTTAGTCAAGCTTGCTTTTGACCATTATGAAATCTTGGATGCAGGCAACTTTGAAGGAAAGAATATCCCGACCCGATTGACCCACAGGGGTGACTTCAAGCGGTCGCCAGAGATCGAAGAGATACGCAAGATTATTTTCGAGGCAAGAAAAAAACGAAAGCGCCCACTGCTAGACGACAAAATTCTCACCGAATGGAACGCGATGATGGCTGCATCACTGATTGAGGCAGCAAACTTGCTGGGCCGCAAAGACTGGCTCGAAAAAGCCGAACAGAACTGTGAGTTTCTGTTTCGCGAATTGCGAATCAGCGATCTTGAAAACGGTTCTTCCAGATGGATGCGCAGTTGGCAACACAACGGCCTACCACGGGCTCGACATCGGGCACTCGCCTGCGATCTCGCACATTTGGTTGATGCATTTACCCGTCTTGCAGAAGCAACCGGCAAAGCAATATGGATCTCGCGCAGTATCGAAGTCACCGAGCAGCTTCTTGCAGATTATTGGGATGAAAAAAACGGTGGTTTTTTTACGGTCGCGGCCGATGCCGAGCAATTAATCGTGCGACAAAAAGACTTGCTTGACAATGCCACACCATCTGCGAACTCAGTAGCCGCAAATGCCCTGCTGAGACTCGGTGCCCTAACTGGCGACGAGAAATTCTCACGCTACGCCCACGAAATACTGCGACTCTTCACACGAATCGCCGAGGCTGCGCCAAGTGCTTTCGGCAATTTATTGCACGCTGTTTATCTCTTAAATAAGGGTGTCACTGAGATTGCGATAACTGGAGACAAACCCGAATTAGTAGAGTTGGTCAAACAGAGTTGGTTACCAACGGCCGTGCTTACCTACGGCGAACCATTTGAATCACCACTTTGGAAAGACCGTCGACCGGGGTTTGCCTATGTTTGCCAAAATTATGTCTGCAGTGCACCAGTGTCGACAGTCGATCAATTGCGAGAGGCTCTTGCTTCTCTGGGTTAAAAACTGCCCTCACGAATAATCTCTGATGGTTTGCGCCTTGGACGCTTAGCGCTGGCACCGCGGTCAGTCGGTTTATCTGACAGTGGCCAACCGATTGCCACTGCACCGATTAGCTGCATCTGCTCAGGAACTTTGAATTCGGCCCGCAACTGGTCTTCGCCATTGAATACTCCAAAGAAAAGTGCGCCGAGCCCCACATCATGCGCGG
>ERZ889217.1608-NODE-1608-length-11161-cov-6.595894_pt1 | contig 11161 bp, 19 predicted proteins | sample MGYA00521098_ERZ889217 | MGnify/ENA primary metagenome ERZ889217 (study PRJEB32303, sample SAMEA104408613) | aquatic metagenome | biome: Brackish water; feature: Pelagic; material: water | place: Baltic Sea | collected 2014-06-10T22:04:00 | depth 2,362 m ...
CCCCAAAACCCCAAAACCCCTACCGTATGAAATTATAATTATTAAAAATTATTAATTACCGAATGGCATTTGTTTATTGAAGGTTAAGGTTACTATGAACTTGCTGGATGATGATTTATAAACTTGTCTAACTATTACATCTATAACATTTTACGAAATTTCTTGCCTATTCCCATTGAGTATCTCAGTTTTGCTTATCTTAAACGTGTATCATTGTTTCTTAGACCTTTTTGATTTATGCTCTATCATTGTTTCTTAGATTCTCTTCAACTTACCTGGGCTTTTGTAGGCTTCTCACTTATTTTCCTCGGCGTCTTTAGCCTCTTCTACGCCACCCGTCCCCTCTGGGTCTTGGGCAGCCGCGGGCTCGATCTGGCCAGCTGAGGATTCTTGCTGTTTCGTGGCGCTGATGCCGCCCTCTGTGGCTCCTGGCCCTCCACCCTCTGACTTCTCGCGGAGTGGGCTACCAGCGGCCTCTGTGCCCAGCTAGGCTTGCGAGCGGACTTGTCCGGCGGGGATCGAGCCCAGAGGGGGCCCTCCCTCGTCGACGCTCAGACCTGGCGATCTGCTGGTGGCCGCTCCGCTCTCCCGGCCGAGTCGTTCGGCATTGGCGCGCTTGTATTCTTCTTCATTCCTCTCGACGCCGGCCTTGAATTGATTCTGGATAGTCGACTCTGTCATGTTGGTAGCCGAGGGCTCTCTGCTCATCTTGGCCACCCCTGGCTCTGACCCCTGGGACGCTGCTTGTGGCTTTTCCTTCTCCTCGGACTCTTAAATGGCGGATGGCTTCTCCTCGGTTTGCAGAGCCGATGCCACCCCCACCTGGAGGTTCTCTGGCAACATTGGTGGCTACTCTTCCTCGGCCTCCATCTCGGACTCGCTGGCCTCGCTCGGCTCCTGTGCGCGTTGCAGGTCAAACTTCAGCCCCTGGTTTTCCACCTTCGACTCATGCATGAACTGCTTGTATAGTGCCTTCTAGACCTCAGACTTGATGGTGTTGTCGATGAGCTTGAAGTTGCTCGGCGACTCCGGTGCTGCGTCCTTTCTGCGCGCCGCTGAGCTACCCGAGTCGGAGACGTCGTCGCTCTTGCTCTCCAGTTCTGTCCTGGCTTGTGGAAGGGCGTCGGCGGCAGCTTTCGCCCGAAGGGCCTCGACCTTCTCGGTGAGCTTGATGAGCACCCTCTCGTCGAGAATGGCGGACCAGATGTCGTCGAAGCCCTCAAACTCCTCCGTGTTCTGCTCTGTCATGTGGAAAGAGATGGCGCCGTCGCTGAGGAACGAGTCGGCAATATCGGCCTAGGAGTATCCTTGGAGGTCGAATATGATCCTGAACTGGTCGTCGATGAGGTTCTCCTGGCGCATCTGCTCGAGCCTGGTGCAGACCCTCTGTCGGAACTGAGGGAATCTGATCGTCGAGACGAGGACCCATGAGCCCGTCCGTGCGCATCGCTCTATCAACCTCAGGGGATCCTCCTCCTTGTTTTCTGAGAGCTTCTTGTCTGGGTTATCAAACTGCTGCCTCATCGCTGCCTGCATGTAGTTCACCTTGGAGATTGGCGCGTGCAAGTCGGCGCAAATGTTGCCGCTCTTGAGATAGCTGGTCGCCATCGTCTGCAGTCGCTGGTAGCGCTGCTCCTCCCCCTACATGCAGAACGCTGTCTGGTCGAGCATGTTGGCCTTGATGATGTTGTCGACGCGTACGTTGATGCCCCGCTTCGACTCGTGGACTGCCTTGTCGGATTCTTGGTCAGTCCTAATCACGTCCAGACCAACGCCGTAGTGCTGTGCGATCGAGCTGATGGTGTTGATCATGTTCACGTGGCTCACAGAGAGCAGAGCGATCGGGTGCTTCCAAGACGCCCGGCTCAGGAACTGGTGGAGCCTTGAGTACTCCTCCGAGAAGTCGAAGACCTCGGAGAGCTGCGTGTAGACAAACTGGGTGAGTTTGGCCTTGAACTCGTGATCTGGGCAGAGGAAGCCCAGGCAGATCTCTTAGACCAGCGTCAAGTTCTTGAACCTTGGATCTTTAAGGAGCTTGAAGATGTAGAGAGAGGCATCCTTGTACTTGAAAGACTGCGTGAGATCCGCCTCGAGCTGCTCCACGAACTTCTTGCCGAAGTCGGGGTAAAGTCTGGACACGTCCTTCTTGATCTGGGACAGCCTGGCCTTGGGGATTTCCTGCCCCATGTCGACGAAGTCGAGCTCTGTCTTCCTCCAGTCCTGGAAGTCCTTCAGGAGGAGAAGCTGCTTGAAGAAGAAAGTGTTCTCCTTGATGCTAATCTTATCCTGGAGCAGGGCGACCCGCATCGCAAAGATCAGGTTGAAGAGCGGGGCGCTCGAGTCCTGCCTCACGGAGGTCACCAGGGTCTTATGAAGCTTTGGAATCAGGTTCTTCTGGAAGAACCTGAGGTCGATGTCCACCTGCGGCTTCGCAGCGCCCTTTGCCTTGGCTGGCGATGCCCCTTTTCCCCTCTTGGCGGCGAGGGCCTCCTGGGCGAGGCTCTTGATGACCTGCTTGAGGATTTGCTGCAGAATCTGCTTGAACATCTTCCACGAGTAAGTGACTTCGTTCATGATCTTGCTAAGGACTTTGAGGCTCAGGAACATGTTGAGGACGACCTTGGCGTAGTAGGTGAGGATCTCGTACTTTTGCATCATTTCCTCGTACATGCGCTTGTAGAGGACTCGCTCCTCCGACTGGTTCTCGATGTCCTCGATGCTCTATTTCAAGCTGGTGTACTCGGTGATTCTCTGCAAGGTATCGTGGTTGGCCACGAGGAAGTTGTTCTCGTAGGCCCTGTTGAGCTGGCTCTTGTTCTCGTCGTAGTACTTGATCTGCGCCTTCACCTCCTAGAGCTGGGCCCACTCGTGATTGTTGATCTACTCCAGCATCAGCTCCTTGAGCTCCATCCAGGCGCTCACGCCGAGCTTGTTCTCGGAGATGTCCTCGTTGCTGCTCATCGCGACGAAGCAGGAGCCCTTGGCCATGAAGAGGGGCCCATTTTGGTAGTCGAAGCTGGGCGAGAAGATCTGGACCTGGTATAGGGAGACGTTCTCCAGACCGGGCTCGTTGACGGGCATCTTCTTGTTCAGGCAATTGAAGCTGCTGAAAATCTGGTCCTCGATGCCGGCCACCCTCTTCCAGAGCACCGAGCGCTCGTAGTTGAAGTCGATGCCGTTGTAGAACGTCTCGCTGAGGCGGTGAAGCAACGACTGGTCCTGAGTGAGCCCGAAGGAGGCCTTCTCAAAGTTGTTGACGTCGTTTAGGAGGCCGAAACTCCCTTGGGACTTGAAGATGCTCTGAATCTACTGGTTGATGTTCAGGTCAGAGCCGTAGATCTGCTTGACGTGGAGCTTGGAGAGGATCTTTGACCGGACGTACTCCTGGACTTCGCCCGTGGGGTCGATGATTAGCGGGCAGGAGGGGGCGAAGATCATGTGGAAGAGCGTCTCGCAAATGGTGGACTCGGTCAGGATGCCTGAGTAGTTGTGAGGGAGAAGTATCTGCCTGAGCCCGTACTCCTTCAGGATTGACTTGAACATCTTGTTCTGTATCTTAGGGTTCGCGCTCTTCCCATCGATCGTCCAGTCCTTGCTGCAGGCGATGTCCTCGGTGCCGCCGACGAAGGCGACGAGCTCATGCCTCATCTCCATGCGCTCGTCGGACGAAAAGAAGCCAAGGAAGCAGATGGAGGCGGCGAGGACGATGCAGTCGCCGAGGAGCGCCTACAGCCTCGAGTTGATTCGGTCGAGCTTCAGCTTCACTTTCTGGCCGTACTCCTTGACGCTCTCGAAGATGTGCTGGGTCCGCATGTGGGAGATCTCGGCGACCTCGATCTTCTTGCTCAGCTTGCCGTCCCTCTGCTGCACCCGGAGTATCTTCTCGTTGAGCACCTGCAACTCGATCTACTTCTCCTTGATGTAGTGCTCCGAGTAGTTGATGCTGAAGTAGTTCGAGTCGATGCTCGCCTTGATCTCCCCGATCTGGTTAAATTGCTGGGACATCGTGTTCCTTACGTTCAACTTCCGGTAGAGCTCCGAGAGAAAGGCGTAGAGGGCCTTGAAGATGGGAGGCTTTGCGTAGTCGGCGGGCTGGGACTTGGTGATGAACTCTTTCAGCCTCTTGAAGCAGGCGTCGTTGAACTCGGAGGACCGCCTCTCGTTCAGAACCTCGTAGAACTCCCCGGGCTCCAAAAAGTAGCTGTCGTGGATCTCCTTCTCGTACTCAAGAGTGCGCTCGTCCTTCTCGATGATCATAACGACGACGTTGAGCAGGGCCTGCTCGGACTTCTGGAACTCCCCCATCGAGACCACGTGGTTGACCTCGCGCTCGTTCAGCCGCTGGATGTCATCCAGGACCTCGTTGAGAGCCGCGTTCTTGTCCTCGAGGACTTGGTCGACCTCGTCCCTCTGGTTCTTCAGCTGCAGCTCTAGGTCCTCGATCTCTGCCTTCCTCTTCTGGATGGTCATCTTCTTGTCCAGCACCGACTTGTTGATCCTGTTGATTTTGTCCTGGATCATCGTCATCTTGTAGTTGATGGTGTTTGAGGCGAAGTGCAGGTCCTTCTTCTTGGAGTTGATTTCATCGAAGAAGCTGTTGAACTGCCTCGTCTTGTTGATGAACGTCTCGTAGTAGTTCCTGCGGATAGAGAGGTTCAGGGAGAGGAAATCGTAGAGGAACCTGAAGACCTCGAGGAACATGATGTACCGGGCCTTCATCACGAGTCCCAACTCCGCGCGCAGGTTGTAATTGACCTGCTTCAGCAAGGGGTCGTAGACCTTGAAATTGCCATCGCCGAGCATGAAGAAATGAGCCTTCCTCTCGTTCGCGTGGACCGTCTCCATCCCCTGGCCATTCAGGTACTCCTCCCACGCGTAGTTCTTCCAGGCGGCCTCCGTGTAGAAGTAGTCCTTCATCCTATCCTTGGCGACCTCCTTCGCCTTGACCATGCTCTTGACGAGGCGGCCCTTTTCCTCCTCCTCCATGTCCTCGTCGATCTTGGCCCGCTCGAGGAAGGTCCGCGTGAGAGAGGCGAAGCCCTCGGTCGTGAGATCGTCCAGGAACATGACGTCGCACTTCGTCTCGAGGCCCGGGAATAGAGAGAACCACTCGTGGTAGGTCTGGAGGTCGTTGATCATGAAGACGATGTGCGCGTGCTTCATGAGCTTCTTCACTCCGTTCTGCAGGCAGGTCGCGAGGTTGGGCTTCTTGTTCTTGTCGTACTTGAAGTTCTCTTTGTTCTTCATGAAGAGCTCCACCTCGACGTCGGTCACCTGGGCTCTGAACTCCTCGTCCATCAGGATGCACTCCTCGTCCTTCCCTATGTTGGAGATGTAGTTGTAGACGAGATCGATGTAGAGCGGGTCTCGCAGCTGCTCATCGTTGATGACTATGTAGCAGTTGGTCTCGTCCAGCCTGATGACGGTGAGCAGGGCCTGTCTGAAGGCCGCGGCGAACTTCGATGGCTCGTTGAACTTGGGGGCGTTGAGTTCCATCATGACGACGTCGTTGAGGATGGTGGCGATCTGGAGGCACTCGTACTTCCCCGAGCTCGCCGACCCGGCCAGGATCAGGTGCTGTTGCTCCTTGAAGAGGACCCTGCTCAGCCTGAACACGTCCCGGATGCCGTTCGGGGTGTCGAGGGCGCTCGCCAGGAAGTGGTTGTTTGATTTTTCAGCTATCTTCTGAATGATCATGTCCTTGACCCGCTCCTTCTTCTCGGTGTTGTTGATGAACTTGATGTAGGAGCTGGTCTATCTCTCGTGGAAGTTACCGATGATCATCTTGTCGATGTACTCGACCTTGGCGTCCTTCATCTAGAATTCGTGCCTGAAGATCTCCACCGCCTTCTCAGCGAACAAGAGCCGGTCCTGTGGCTTGTAAATCCTGTCGGCGTAGTTCCTGAAGACCTCGTAGAGCACAACGTTGGCAATTGCGTCCTCCTCGCGCTGGCCTTTCACGCCGATCTCCCACGGGTCGTCCGAGATGATGGTGTTGAGGACGAGACTGGAGCAGAACTTGGCGAGTATGTCGAAACTGAACAAGGGCGAGAAGCTGGAGTTCTGCATCTGCTCAGTCCTCTTCACCCTCTCAAGGAGCTTCATCAGCCCGTTGGTGATGATGATGTAGTACTTCTGCAAGAGCCTGTTCGGTGTCCACATTTTAGAGGTCAGCCAGTGCTGGACGAAGGACTTGTAACCTTCGATCGGCAGCTCGTCCGTGTACTGAGTGTTCGTGTAATACAGGAATCTGTTGCTCAAGGGCTCCCTGCCCTCCAGCTAGCACTTGTCTACCCGGTAGGAAGAGTTCTGCGCCATGATCACCGAGAAATCGGCGATCCTCTTGAAGAAACCGGCCCCGACGTCAAAGTAGCCGTTGCTCTGCGTCCAAGTCCTCATGAACTCGACGATGTTGATCCTCAGGTTGCTCTGGAGGTGCAGGTCGTCGATCATGATGACCACCTTCTTGGCCGGATTCTTGGGCGTGAAGATCTTCTTCCTTTTTGCGACATAGCGCTTCTCCACGACCTCCCTCAGTCTGTCGAAAGACAGGTGGCCGCTCATCGGCACCATGATGGAGTCGAATTGCTCCTGGGACCTGTGAATGAAGGTGTTCAAGATGACCGACTTACTCGTCCCCTGGGGGCCAAGGACCCTGAAATTCTTGTTGAGCTCACCATCGTGCTTCATGTAGAAGGTCAGCTGCTCCATGATGAAGTAGCTCAGGGCTATGTTCGGCGTCGGCACCAGCAAGGCGCTCATCTTGGGGTAGTAGCCCAGCTTCAGCTTGTACTCCAGCTTCTCTTGGATGACCTCCCAGCTGAGGCGGTCTACATCGAAGTAGAGGTCGAAGATCGTGGCACCGGTCGCGGCCGCCGAGTTGCTGTGGATGTTGAACTTCTTCTTGAACTGCTTGAAGACGTCGTCGAAGGCCCTGCGGAGCTCGTTGTTGAGGCAGACGCCAAAGGACATCACGAAGGCGCAGAGAGCCGTTGACCACACCACGTCTGGCTTCATCTCCTCGATTGGGAAGAGCATCGGGTCCTCGTTGTTGCGGTTCCTCTCGCAGGCCTCCCCGAGTCGGAAGGTCATGGAGTTCAAGACTTTGAAGAATTGCAGGATCAATGATTTCAAATTCCAGAGGGGCCACGCTCGGACCTGGTCGTGCTTGTCGAGCGCCGCGATCATCGGGAAGAGGAACTCGTGCTCCCAGCTGGCGAAGTGCTTCTGGAGCTCAAGCCGGTGGGGCTCCCCCTCACTCAGCTTCTGGTGCTTCACGAAATAGATCTGCTGGTTCTTGGCGTAGAGGTCGCGCCAGGTGACGTCCCCGTCCTGAGTCACCACAAGGCCGATCTGGGACAAGAAGAGGGGCGAAGCGTTGCTGAGATCCTCGGTCTCAAAGAAGAAATAGAGGTCGCTGGGGAGCATGACGACGTTGCCGTTGGGCAGGGTGATCGGCAGGTGCTGGATCAGGGTGTCGTGGGCTTGGCCCGTGGAGGCCAGGTGGAGCAGGAACTCCTGGTCGTCGTAGTACTCGCGCTCCCTGATGTTCGACTTCTGGATGAAACCGACGAGGCTGTCCAGGAAGTAAGAGTCCATCCGATCGGCGTCCAGCAGGAATGACTGGACGAATCTGTTCCTCTCCGCGGGCTGCAGGGCGAGCTTCTCGTGCTAGTAGTTGTCGAGGACGATCTGGAAGATGCTCTTCTTCTTCAAGGCCTCGTCCTGGTCCTGCTGGTTCTGGGACTCGAAGGCGTTGATGGGGCCGTAGAACTCCTCCTTCGTGAAGGTCTGAGGGTTGATGGCGGAAGTACGGAATATGATGTCGTAGGCGCTTTTCAGCGTCTGGGAGACTATCTTGAGGATCTGCGTCTTGCCAGAGCAGACCGGGCCGACAATCGCCACCGCTTTCTGTCGTCTCATGTACTCGATGACACCGAGGCAGTGATAGAGCTACTCTTGGCTCGTCTGCAGCTTCATGGCCTCGGTCACTTTGTCGAAGGCGTCCTCGATCGCCTCCGTGAAGCCTGCCTCGTTCGCCTGCCTCTCCGAAGCGAAGGCCAGGTCGGTCGTCTGGGAGTGGGTCAACCTCCTCTTTGGGGCTCCTCCTCGCTTCTTTCTGGCCTCTCCTAGGGGGTCAGGGGCGTCAGCATCCCCTTTGGCGAGCGCGGCTAGCCTTGCGGCCTCCTCGTCCTCCTTCTTCACTCTGTCCCTGACCGCAGCGTAGGTGTCGGCGACGAGGCCCTCTAGCTCTCTCACGGCGGCGCTCTCGTTGATCCGGGCGTCAGGGCGGCCAGTCTCCGTGACTAGCCTCTGCTGGCGGACGGCCCGCCACTCGTTGCGGAACTTGGCCTGGAGGAGGTTTCGGAGTCCCTCCCGCAAGGAGTCTACTTCGACCTCCTCCTTGTCTTGGAGGACCTTCTCCTTCTGCTGCTCCAAGACGCGGAGCTCCTCCGTCTTCTCGACGAGGTTCTTCTCGTAGAGCTGGAGCTCGAACTTCCACTGCCTCTGCTGCCGCGCCCAGATCTTCTCGAGGTAGCCTTTCCACTCCTGGTCCCGGAGGAGCACCGAGAGTCTGATGGCGATCTTCAGATCCCTCATGACGAGTCTCTCCGTGACCTGCTCAACGTACTCGCTCCCAGCGGCCTTGCCGTAGAGAGCCTCGTTCTTGGCGCGGATGAACTCTCCAATAAACTCGTCGGTGATCCGGGCCAGCTTCTCGTAGTAGTGGTAGCCAGCCGCTTTCAGGAGCATCTTCAGCACCATGTGCATGTCTGGCCTGGCCAGCGAGATCGTCCTGAATGTCGACTGCGCCTAGAGATTCAGGTTCTCGGCGATGTCGGGGTTCTTGATGATGATCTGGCTCGAGAGACTTCCGAAAATGCCGAGGGAGGGCCTTGCCAGCCGTGGGCCCGCTCCTGGAGCCCACGCCCTGCCAGCCCTCTTACGCGTGTTGTCGACGATCTTCGTCGAGATTTCTCTCTGGACGGCCAAGTCTTCCCTCGCCCCTCCCCTGTTGCCCTCAAGGTGCATTCCCTTGTGCATGATGTTGCCTTCAGCCATCAGGTCGAAGTCTCCCAGCTCAGCGATAATGTACTGCTGCTGGACCATCTGGATTTCCTTGATTACGATCTAGAAGTTGACAAGAGGGAGGTTGTCCAGGTGCTCGAAGAAGACCCAGAATTTCGCCATCGCCGCACCGTTGATAACCTGCATCAGCTGAGACACGTTCATGTCCTGGTTGCATTGAAAGCTCTTGTAGGGCATGTGGCACTGGTGGGAGAATTCCTCGAAAACATCGGCAGCGTGCTGGTGACTCTGGTTGCAGCGGAAAAGCACGCCCGACTTCTCGCGGAGCGCTGAGGATACGAAGACGTAGTAGCGGTCCGTAAGTGGGCTGAGCGGGATCCTCTGCTGCGAGCCGAGGTACTCTGTGCCGAGTTGCTGCTGCCAGCCGCCGCACTGGACGACGGGCCCCTCCACGTTCAGGGCTGCGTCGTCCGCTTCGTTCCACAGCACCTTGACCTTCGAGAGCCACTCGAAGTCGTTCTTGTCGTGGATGTCGAGCGTGATCATCTTGTCGATGCAGTCCCGCTGGTGCATCAAGAAGAGAATGACGTTGCCCATGACCATTCGCTGGACTCCTGTCAGCGAGAAGTCGATGTTCTTGTCCTGCCAGTCGCTCTTTCTCTCGTCGTGCAGGGACCTGACGATCTTGTTGATCCAAAACTGGATTCGGAGGAATATTCCGTAGAAAGACTGCTGCCCGAGCACCTCCATGACCCAGTCCTTCGGCTCGGCCTTCTTCTGGTTTCGCTTGGCCGCCTTCGCCGCGGTCCCGGCCCCTGCCGCCGCTTGGGACTGCTGTACCTTGCGCTGCTAGATATCGTCCTTGGCCTGGATGATGGCTTTCTCGAACCTGTCGTCTGGTCTGAAGTCGTTGCCGAAGAGGTCGACGAGGAGACGCCTCCTGCGCTCGTCCGGGCTCAGCTTCAGCTGTGGTGTTCCCTTGAGGGCCTTCTTGGTCGCCGCCGGGGCCTCCTCCTGGCTCTCTCGGTTGGCAGAATCCCTCTGAGTCTCGCCTCCCGCTGCGGCAGGGGTGGCTTTGGCCGCCTCTTCGCCCCCTGCGCCCTCCTTGGCGGCCTCGCCGTCCTCCTCCCCGGCCTCTTCCGCGAGCCCGTCGTCATCCGCGCCTTCATTGTCGTTTTCGCTACCCTCCGCCTCCTCGAGCTCCTTCTACCGCTGCCTTTCCTCCAGAATGTCGTTGATCTCGTTCGTGAGGACCAGGTTCAGGGCAGTCATGACCACCTACTGGGGGTAGTCCAGCACCCACTCGTCGAGGGCCCTCGTGGCAAAGGACTTGACGGCGTACTGCATCTGCTTCTGCATCGTCTCCTGCATCGATCTCTCGACCTTGATGAGCCACTGCTCCACGTTTCCGGTGCCGGTGCCGCTGACCTCGTAGCCCTCGACTTCCTTGATGCTGGCGTTGTCATTCTCTATCTACACCGGGGACTCGAAGAGGAAGAGCTCCTTGTTCTGCGAGATCATGCCCAAGACCTGGTACTCGTTGACTCCCTCGATGCCCATCTTGCTGTTCTCGACGCTCTGCTGGCCGGTCATCACCGACTTCTTGTCGGCGGCGGCCTCCTCGTCGCCGCTCATCAGCGAATCCTCCTCGGAGATGTCCTCGTTCTCGACGCCACCCCCACCTCCCGCGAGGCCGCTGTTGCCCTCATTCTTCTGGAGCTTGACCTGGTCGGCGGGCTAGATGTATAGGTTCTGAGCGCCGACGAAAAGGGTGTTGATGTACATGCTAAAATCTTGGCTTGTGTTCGCCAGGGTCAGGAACTCGAGGAACTGAGAGTCGTTCAGGAAGAAGAATCGACTGAAGATGAGGCGCTTCTCCTCCAAGAACTCGTGGACTTTCTTCTGAAGGACCTAGAAGTGCACCGTCATCTCCTTGAAGACCTTGATCCTCGAGTCGATCATCAGGTTGTAGATGGCCTTGGGGTTCTTGTAGCTGGACCACATGATCCTCTAGAACTACAGCCTGGTGTCGATGAACTGCTTGGTGGTATCGCCGAAGACGTTGCTGAAGATGGCGCTGTTGTAGATGATGTCCAGGTTGATCCAGTATCGCTGTGCATCGATCCATATC
>ERZ889217.1609-NODE-1609-length-11160-cov-21.311751_pt1 | contig 11160 bp, 4 predicted proteins | sample MGYA00521098_ERZ889217 | MGnify/ENA primary metagenome ERZ889217 (study PRJEB32303, sample SAMEA104408613) | aquatic metagenome | biome: Brackish water; feature: Pelagic; material: water | place: Baltic Sea | collected 2014-06-10T22:04:00 | depth 2,362 m ...
AGATTGACCATGTAGTTCTCCGACCAGTCGCCGTCCTTCGACATCCGCACCTTGCCGCCGCTCGACTTGTAGGCCTTACCCACCTCGGCCGTGCCCTGGCCCTCCGCCACCTGGGTGAGCATCCGTTCGGGGTCCTCGGCGAACCGGCCGGCGTGGCTGTCGCCGCCCCACTCAGCGTGGAAGAAATGCGGCGTGGCGGCGATCGCCTTCTCGGCGGCGGCCCGGTATTCGCGGTAGCGGCCCGAGTACCAGCCGGCCCAGATGCTCGGGGAATAGACGTCGACCACATCCTTGCAGAAGTCGCAGCGGCGGATCGCGGTCTTGCGGGTCGGGTCGAGTTCATGAGCCAGCCCATTGAGCTCGGTCATGAACTCGCGGATCGCCTGCTTGTCGAACGTGGGGAAGTCGCCCGGCCAGTCGTTCTCGTTGCCGAGCCCCCAGAGGATCACGGAAGGGTGGTTGTGATGCTGGTCGATCATCCCGCGGAGCATGCCGCGGCACTGCTCGCGGTATCCCTCGCCACCGAGCCCGCCCCGGCACCAGGGAATCTCCTCCCAGACGAGCAGGCCAAGCTGGTCGCAGAGATCGAGCACGAGCGGGGCCTGCTGGTAGTGGCCGAGCCGGACGAAGTTGGCCCCCATCTCCTTGATCTGGGTGAGCGTGCGGCGGACGACGATGTCGGGTACGGCGGCGGCCACGCCGGCATGGTCCTCGTGGTAGTGGGTGCCGCGGAGAAGCAGCCGCTGCCCGTTGAGCCGAAAGGGCCCGTGCGGCACCCACTCCACGCTCCGCAGCCCAAACCGCTCCCCGACCGTGTGACCGCCGTGCGGCGACGAGACCGTAACGCTGCAGCGATGGAGCCGGGGCTTGGCGGGGGACCAGGTAGCGGGCGATTCGACCACGAACGAATCGAGCTCCCGCATACCGTCCCAAGGAGGAAGCCGCATCTCCCGCCGCCGAATCGGTTTGCCCGTGGGATCATCGATCTCGATCGAGATCGTGATCAGGTCGGTGAGCCCGGCGGGGTTTCGCAGCCGGCCGTGAACACTCACCCTGCCTTGGCCCTCGACCAGCACCGGCTTCACATGCACCCGCTCGAGCGACACGGCCGGCACCTGCTCGAGGTGGACGTGGCGATAGAGCCCGCCGTAGCGGTTGAAGTCGCTCAGGTCGGAGGGAATCGTCTCGGCCGAGCGGGAGTTGTCGCAGCGAATCGCCACCGGCAGCCGCTCCTGAAATCGCTCGTCGCTGCGGGCTCGCGCAGCCGCGTCGGTGATGTCGATCGTCCACCCGTCGTAGCCGCCACGGTGGCTCCCTGCTTCTTCCAAGCCGACGAACACGGTCGTCTCCTGACCGGCGCCGTCGAAGTGGAGGAGCGTGCGGCCCCGAGGCCGCGGCGGGGCGATCTCGAGCCGGGTGCGATACCAGCCCGGGCCTTGGTCGTAGCGTTCGTCGGGATCGACACAGTCCCGCGCGTTGAAGCAGTGGGGCAGCCGCACGGCCGTCCAGGGTACGTTGTCGCTGGCCTGCTCACCTCGCCAGACCTCCCAAACGCTCCCGAGCGTGCCGCGATGGTGCTCCCAGCCGTCGCGGAGCTTTTGCCGGGTTTGGCCATCATTCCGTGGGGCAAAGAACAGCCTGATTCGGTCGGCGTCGCTCAACGCATCGGACACCTGCCCCGTGAGGCCCGGTTCGCCGAAGACCATCGCCGCCCGCCACAGAACGGCGGCGGCTTCATCGGGCGAGATCGGCTCGATCTGCTGGGCCGGCCACGGCGTTGCCGCAGGGCCGAGATACGGAAGGAGGTAGTCGATCGCCCGCCGAATCGACCGACCGTCGGCCGTGGTGAAGTTCCAGAGATCGATGCCGACATGGTCGCCGAGGGTGGCGAGTCGCTGGAGCCCGCGAAGATTGAACAGCGAGTAACCAAGCGACTTGGTGCGGACGAGTTCCTTCGGCTGGCTGCCGTCGGGTTCTATCTGAGTGGCGATCCGGCGCGGCCCCACTGCTTCGAGCACGTCGATCGCCACGTCGTTTCGACCCACGGCCAACGCCAGCCAGGCCGCCTGAAGGTCGTAGTAGGTGCCGTGGTTGTTGCGCGATTCCCGCTCCTTGTGGCCCGGCTCGCTGGCGATCAGCCAGTCGAGATACGCCTGTCCCCAGGCGTCGATGGCGTCCCACTCGGCGGCGGTGAGCACGTCGGCATCGGCGACGAGCGAGAGGGCGTCGATCGCCTGGACGAGGTCTCGCCCTTCCAGAATGCCGGTCGGTCGCCCGTCGTTGGAGCCGCGAACCGCCTGGGCGTATCGGAGATGGGGATTCATCCGAGTGTCAGCCGTGAGGAACCAGGTCCGGGCAAGCTCCGCCGCCTTCCCGGCATAGGCCTTGTTACCAGTGAAGTACCAGGCCAGCGCCAGGGTCTCGGTTCCATGGCCGAGCAAAGACACCCGCTCGCGGTCGTTGGCGACCGGGTCGCGGCACTCCGGGTTTCGCCGACCATCCCGCCGGACATACGGCAGCCCATCGGGCGTGTTTGGGTCGGGCCAGTAATAGGGCGCGAGGCTGGCGTAGTCGTGGCGATCACCGCTGGCCGCAGGAATGGCCTTATGGGTCACGCTCGGGGGGGCCGTGTTCAGCAACGCGTCGGCCTCGGCCACAAGCCGCCGAACCGCGGCCTCGAGCTGCTCGTCGCCGGCGGCGATTCGCCCGCGGGCCGCCGCGAGGGCCCCCGGCCGGGCGGAGTGGAAGGTTCGCGTCCGGACCGCATCGGCCCGGGCGTCAACCAGCATGAGAACGACCGCAACGTGCACGAGGCAGAGGGTGACCGGCCAGACTCGCCCGGAGGAACGCATCATCACGCCACACCTTCCCGGGAGGGTTTCAGCCGCCCCGCCATGAAGACGAGCATGATCCCGGTAAGGACGAGCCCAAGTGAGCCCGGCTCTGGCACGCTCGCCACAGTGGCAGCGGACGCCGCAGCCGAAGGCAGGTAGTTCCCCGCGAGGTAGGCTCCGGCGGCCGAGACGCCCACCAGATCGAAGACCGTCACCACGCCGTCGTAGTCGAAATCACCCTGGCTCCAGACCGCCGGCATCGCCCTGGCGAACATGCCGGCGCTGTTGATCGACAGTAGATCGAACACGTTGACCTGACCGTCGAGATTCGTGTCGCCTGGAGCCGCGAAGGCAACGACCGCCGCCCCGTTGCCGGCCAAAACGTAACCGACCGCCCGATCGCCGCCTGCCGCAGACGCCGTCGCGGACGTGATTCCCGAGCCACCACTCCAGCTGCCACCGGCGCGGCCGGCGATGATGTCAGCCCGCAACTTTGCGGCATCGATGCCACCGGCAGCGACCGTGAGCCGACCCGCGCCAAGATCGACGAGGCCGCCGGTGCTCGTGCGGAGATCGAGCCCTGTCAGTGCGAGGGCGACCGCTTGATCCCCTGGCAGGACGAACCGGCCGCCGGTGATCGAGAGCGGTGCCGGCACCGGCTCGGTGGCCACCCCGACCGCACCAGCCGTGAGTTCGAGCGTGCCCGCCGCGACCCGGGCGCCGCCGGCAACACTCAAGCCGCCAGCCAGCACGAGCCGCCCAGCCCCGAGCTTGACCAATTCTCCCGGCCCGGTGATCGGCCGTTGAATAGTGAGCGTGCCGGCATCGACACCGATCCCGACCGGCCCCGCCTCGAGCGTCACGCCACCACTCCCGCTGCCGAGGGCCACGCTGCCGGAGAGGCTCCGGAGGCTGCCCGTGCTGCCCACGCCCTGGCCGGCCAAACGCAGTTCACCGTTTTGAATTCCCAAACCAACTCCGGCCAATTCGATCGCCCCGCCAGCGGCGACCGCGACCGGGTTGTAACTCCAACCGAAGGCGTCGGACTTCTCGATCCGAACCACGCCCTGGGCGATCCGCCAGCCGGCCTTGAAGGAATTGCTGCCGCCGCTTGACTCCGCCAGCACGAGCGTGCCCGGGCCGGTCTTCGTCACGACGTCGCCGTTTGCCCCAGCCCGCCCCAGCCGGGTATCGATCGTGAGCCGGCTCGTGCCCCGAATCTCCCAGGTCTGCGAACCGGCCACGATCAGATCGCCCGGCGCCCCGGAGCCGCCCGCGTCGCCGACGATCGTGTGGCTGCCGGCGAAGCTCGTGATCCCGTGGGGGCCGAGCGTCAGCCGGCCGTCGGCGGCACCGAGCCGGAGCGTGACCGGCGCGGCGGCGGCGTCGAGCACCAGGCCGTGGATCGCCAAGTCGCTTCCGGGCCGGGTCGTCACGGCAGCCGAGCCAGCGACGTTGAACACAACATCGGCCTGCGGTCCGGGCGGGGCGGCGTTGGTGCGGCCGACGAGCGTCCGCGACCAGTTGGTCCAGCCGGCCGCGTCGGTCCAGCGGTTGCCCTGGTCGCCCACCCAAAACCGGAGGTCGACCCCTTCGGCCCGCCGCTCCTGGAGCTGGGCCAGATACAGGCTGTCGGTGGGATTGCCGACCGGATCGCCGAGGCTCACGCGGGTGCCGAGCGCATCGTAGGTGCCGGTCTTGCCCCCCTCCGTGACGAGCCTGCCCTCGGAACCGATCAGCCAGTTCTGGGCGGTGGGAGGATTCTGAACGATGAAGCTGTCGGCGGCCGAATTCCAGATCACGGTGTTGGCCCCAGCCCAGCCATGCCCGGTACCCATGTTGCCGCGGTCCCGGACGTTGATCGCATTGCCGGAGACATCGATGTTGTCGAACAGGATCCCGCTGGCCCAGCGATGATGTGGGCCGACGTCATTCTTGGCGACGGTGGCCGTGCCGTCGACAAAGACCGACGGGCCAGTCACATTCGATCCGGTCACGAAATCATGTCGGCCTTCCGCCGCGGTCGAACCGGTGACGAGCGCCAGCTGGCCATTCACGTTGTAGGTGTAGCGACGGCTGCCAGTGACGACACCGGAGGGCTCCACCGAACTGGCGTTAGCCACCGTGACGAACTTTGAGTTACTTTTGGCATCAACGGCGGCATAAACGAAGTGTCGGGCCTCGATGTCTCGCGCGAACACATGCTCCGCCGCGGCGACCCCGATGAAGCTCCAGGCACGGGCCTCGTTTGATTCATTCCGCGATGCGAGTGACTGACCGACCAGGTTCTCGATCCCGACGTGGGTGATCCGTCCGGGAAAGGCATACCGCTGGATCGTGCCGCCGCCATAGACCTTGTCGATTGCCGTGGTGATCGGAGCGTCGAGAACCACCCGGTTGCCCTCGATCCGGGTGATGATCCGGTCGGAGTTCTGCTGCCGCTGGCCTGGCAGCCAGGGATTGGCGAGCTTGTCCATGCCATTGGCGTCGATCCAGGCCTGGTTGCTCGTCCAGTTGACGTTGATCGCCTGGCCGACCGTGAGGCCGGTGGTGCTCGTGACCGCGAAGCTCGTCGCTCCGACCGGCACCCGGTCGGCGACGATCCCGATCGTGGAGCCCTGATAGCTCGGCCGCGCCGTGGCGTCACCGATCGCAATCAGATCGCGGGTGGACGTGCCGGTGGCGATCAGGCGGCTCAGGGAACTACCGGTTGTCCCAGAACCGCGGAGCACGACGCCGCTGGTCGCGATTCGCAGCTGGCCCGCGATCTCGAAGTCCCCCGGCGCCAACTGCACGGCGCCGCGAAACCCGCTTGGCTGGAGCGGCAGGCGGGCGGCCTGGTCAATGGCCGCCTGAATCCGAGCCGTGCTGTCTCCCGTCGCAGCCGCCACGGTGATCATGACCGGCGGTGTCGCGGGTAGATCGCTCCAGCCGGCTCCGAAGCCCACCATCGAGAAGTCGGGGATCCGGTCGCCATCGGCCTCGACCTGATAGTCGAGCAGCCCATCGTCGCCCCGCCACACCCAGCTGCTTTCAACCGCGCGGCCCGATCCGCCGCAGAGCAGCCACGTAACCACCCACAGCAGCCGGCAGGACGTCCCAGGCCCGAACTCAGGACGAACCCGATATCGAGCATTCACGAATCGTTCTCCAGCCACCCTTGTTTTCGACCTCGTGGAGCCTAACGACGCTGATCCGGCCGAAGCAAGCAATCCGTCGGTGCAGGAACCGTTTTTCGGCCCGGCTGCCGAATTCAAAAACGCCGCCGCGTCGGCCAACGGCGTGGAAAACGGGATCCGCCACCACGTGGGGCCCCCCGACTCGCGCCGGGGGCTTCTCTCGAAACGAAGCCACGGCCAATCAAAGCCCCGGCCCAGGATTGCAGGGGTAGGAGGAGTTGCCCGTGCCAATCGAGCGGCGTAGGAAACCGAGCGGAGCCAGGATGGCGAAGCGAGGTTTCCTCCGAGTGAGCGAAGGCCCGGATGGCCGCAGCAAACGTCCGGCGAGATGGCACGGGCAACTCCGGCCAGCACGCCCAGACCCACCCGAACCCCTGATGAGTCAGGTGGAGTTGCGCAAGGTCGACGGAGTTCACCGGGCGGTCGCTTCAGGCTTTCTGCTCCGTCGCATGATCGGGGCGGCGGCGGGGCCCGGAGGCGGAAGGTGCCGCGACAGCCTGGCGATCACGGCGGCTGATTCCGGCCGAGCGGCGACGTTGACCGTCTCGTCGGGGTCGTTTGCTTCGTCGTAGAGTTCCGTCGCGACGACGCGGGCCGTTCCGTCCTCCCGCCAGACGGTGAGCCGCCACCGATCGTCGCGGAGGCTGTATCCCATTACGGGCACGTCGGCCCCCTTGCTCTCGCCCCGCGGATACTGGCTGATCGCCACGGGCTTCACCGTTCCGGCGGGGTCGGCCAGCAACGGCCGCAGGCTCACGCCGTCCACATCGGGTGCGGGCGGCAGTCCGCAGAGATCGACCAGCGTGGGATAGATGTCGACGAACTCCACGGTCGCGGCCGAGGTCTGCCCAGCCCCGACGATGCCGGGCGCCGCGACGATCAGCGGGGAGCGGGTCGCCAGCTCGAAGTTCGTGTGCTTGTGCCAGAGGCCGTGGTCACCGAGTTGCCAGCCGTGATCACCCCAGAGCACGATCACCGTGTTGTCCGCCAGTCCGTGCCGGTCGAGGGCGTCGAGCAGCCGGCCCACTTGGGCGTCGACGTAGCTGATGCAGGCATGGTAGCCGTGCCGCAGCGTGCGGGCGATCTCGGGCGGAAGCGGATTGCCCGCGGGGATACCCGTGTATTGGTGAATCTCGCCGTTGACGTGGCCGGCGAACTCCGGCGCTCCGGCCGGCAGGTGGTCGATCCGCGGCTCCGGAATCGCATCGGGATCGTGCAGATCCCAATAGGCCTTGGGCGCGACGAAGGGCAGGTGCGGCTTGGAGAAGCCGACCGCGAGAAAGAAGGGGGTGGCGTCGGCGGCCAGCGCGGCGATCCGCCGCTCCGCCTCGGCGGCCGTAGCGCCGTCGGGCAGGTCGTCGTCGGCCTTGTCGCTGACCAGGGTCGCCGGCCCCTTCCCCGCCTCCGACAGGACCGTGGCCCGGTCGTAGTCGGCCACGCCCGGCCCGAATCGGGACACCGATCGCTCCCGCCAATCGGCCGGGTCGGTGTCGACCGTCAGGCCGCTGGGATACCAGTGGGGTTCGCTCCACGATCGACCATCCTCGAACTTGCGGTGGTAGATCTTGCCGAGCGCCGCCGCGTGGTAGCCATGGTGCTTGAAATATTCCGGTAGCGTCACGCAGTCGGGCAGCGCCACGCGGAAGTGGGTGTTCAGATCCCAAACCTGAGTGGCATCGGGGCGGCGGCCGGTCAAAAGGGACGTGCGAGACGGACTGCAGACGGCCTGCTGGCAGTAGGCCCGCGTGAACACCACGCCTCGGGCGGCCAAGCGGTCGATGTTTGGGGTCTTGGCAATGGGACTGCCGAAGCAGCCGAGGTCGGGCCGCAGGTCGTCGACCGCGATCATCAAGATGTTCGGCCGGTCGGCGGCCGACGCCAGCTCGGCGATCGATAGTCCGACAGAGACGAGCAACGCGAGCAGCACTGGCGTGACACGGTTCGTCATGGATCGGTGTTCTCTCGGGAGCCTGGCGGATGTGTTACGGCCCCGGGAGCCACATCGCGCCTGTGCAATCTGCCCCACTGCTCCCGAACTCTACCACCGGCGACGGCGCGATCCAACGGCGTGCATCCGATTCGAGGTGCTGTGCGAGGCGCCGTGACGGACTGAGCGACGCCCGTTCCCGCCCCTCGCCTCCCGCCAGCTGGAGGTTGACGCCTGCCATCGCTTTGGGCGATCCTGGGCGGATGGACGATACACCTGCCAGCGACCCGGCCGCAGCGAGCGACGCATCCGCGGACCGCATCCGCCCCCTCGATTCGGTCGAACGCCGCGTACTCGGCGTGCTGATCGAAAAGGCGAAGACCACGCCCGACGCCTATCCGCTCTCGCTCAACGCCCTTGTCACCGGCTCCAACCAGAAGAGCAATCGGGCCCCGGTCATGACGCTCGACGAGGAGCAGGTAATCCGGGCAGTGCGAAGTCTGCAGACGTCGGGCGCCGTTGCCGAGGTCTTTGGAAGCGGCAAAATCCCCCGCTACCGCCATCTCGCCTACGACTGGCTCGGCGTGGGCAAGGAGGAACTGGCGATTGTTGGCGAACTTCTACTCCGCGGAGAGCAGAGCGAAGGAGACCTGCGGGGCCGAGCCAGCCGGATGGACCCGATTCCCGATTTGACGGCACTGCGGGGTCATCTCGACCGCCTGGCCGACCGCGGCTTGGTCGTGTGGCTCTCCCCGCCGGGCCGAGGCCGGATGCTCACCCACGGGCTCCTGCCCGAAGAGAAGCTGGAGAAGGTGCGCCGGGAAATCGGCACGGCCGCCGCCGCTGCCGCAGTTCAGCCCAGCCCGTTGCAGCCCGGATCGACTGACGATGACCTCGTGACCACCCTCCGCGAACGGATCACCGAACTCGAAGCCGAGGTTGCCGACCTCCGCCGCCAACTCGGTCACGCCGCTCGTTGAAGCCGACTCACACGATCGAACTACCGCATCAAAACCAGGCTGCTCAAAATTTCACCTGCCGGCGACAGGTCTGAACCAGCCACGCCCCCACCAGGATGCTCGCGACTCCGCCGGCCACAAGCTCCCACGGCAGTGCGGCTGTAGCCTCGGCAGTGAGTTGGCGGGCCTCGCGACCGGTGACGAGCGATACGAGCACCAGCGGCGTGCCGTTGTGGGCCAGATGGGCGAGCATCGCCGGCAGTAGGCTGCCGGTGAGCCGTGTCATCCAGCCCAGGGCGATCCCCAGAATAAAGGTCTGGGGCATCCGTTCCGGAAGGAGATGGAAGCCGGCGAAAACGGCTGCCTGAAGTAGGATCGCAGCCAGGAGCCGGCCGCGTCCAGGCCGGTCACCGGCGAGGGCAGCAAGCAGCCAGCCACGAAAGAAGAGCTCCTCGCAGACCGCCGGCAATCCGGCCACGAGGAGCCAGACCAGGCCGATCGGCTGGGAGAGAAAAAGCGCGATGATCCGCTCCGCGAGATCACGAGCTGCCGGCGAGAGATGGGTGCCCCGGACTGCAAGCGTGGCTGCCGCACCGACGATGAACAGCCCGGCCCCCATGAGCAGGCCGCCCCCAAGCGGCGCCCACGGCCTCAAGCCGATCGGGAAGCGAATGCCGAAGGTTGCCCGCCGATCCACTCGCTGCCAGGTGGCCGCGATCACCAGCGGCAGCATGACCGCCACCTGCTGAAGCGGAATCGCCAGAGCCAGGTTTTCGGGCGCAGCCCCCTGGGCGTACCAGAGCGCCGCAAAAGCCAAGAGCGTTGCGGCAAAGCCTTGCATCACGGTGGGCCGACGACGAGGCGCAGGGCGGGAAAAGATTCCGACTGCGGAATCAGGGCCACGAAACAGAACCTCCTCATCCCCGAGCGCTGCGGCAGCGGCCCGCAGTAGGAGCCAGGTCACGGCAGCAGCCGATCCAAGCGAGAGCAGCAGCGGCAGGGCGATCGCCGTCTCCGCATCACCGGAGCCCGGCAGCGTGGCCCTGGCCACGGCCACCTGCCCCGCGAACGGCACCAGCGGCAACAGACTGCCGCCGGCACCAGGCAGGAGGGCCGAGCCCGACAGGCCGCTGACGAGCAGGATCACCGGGGTGAGCGTGTTTTGAGCCTCCTTGGTGCTCCGGGAGGCGCTCGTCACCGCCAGGCAGATCGCAGCAGCCACGGCGGCCAGGCCGATGAAGGCTAGAAGCGTGACCACCGCAGCGTATCCGGCCGCGGCCGGCCCCACGCCGAAGCCGAATCCACTGGGCAGAAACCGGAGCAGCACAACAGCCGTCAGCGCGATCGAGAGGGCGTTGACAAACAGCGTGGCGAGGGCGACTGCCCAGACCGCGAGAAACTTGCCGGTCACGATGTCACCAAGTGAGGCCGGAGCGATCAATAACGTCTCGATCGTGCCCCGCTCCTTCTCCCCGGCAATCGCATCGATCGCCGGATAGAACGAGCCGGTGGCCGTCAGAAGGGCCAACAGCACGAGCACTCCGCCGGCGGCGGTGGGCACCAATCCCTCCATGCCAGCAGCCTCATCTCGCTCGGCCGCCCCCACAAACTCCAGGTCGATCGGCTCGACGAGCGACTCCGGAAGCCCAGCTGCGGCCAGCCGTTCTGCTCGGACATACTCGGCAACGGCCTTGATCAGCGCGACGACGTGCCGTTGCTGGTGATGGTCAGCCGGACGCGCGGCCGAGAGCCGGGCCTCCAATGGCACTGTTCCTTGGCCGTCGAGCCCCGCGACAGTGCCACCGGGCAGATCGATCCAGGCGTCCACTTCATCCTGATCGAGCAACCGCTGGGCCTCGCTTCGGGTGGTGAGTTCCAGATGCAGACCGGCCGGCCAATCCTCTTGTTCGGTGGTCACCGATCCGACGGCTGCCTCAAACCGGGCCGCAAAAGCGGGGGCGTCGGGCCCGGTCATTGCCAGGGCGACCGGCCGGGGTGCGGCGCGGGCGTCGATGTCGAGCAGGGCGGTCCGCAGGCCGAGCGTGCTGGCCAGGGCAAGCACGGGATACATCGCCATCGGCATCAGCAGCGTGACGAACAGCGTGCGTCGATCACGGACAAACTCGAGCAGATCCCGCTGGGCAACGGACCAGATCCGCCGCCAGCGCTGCCGCCGCCAGGCCTCCGTGCCACTCCTGCTGCCGGTCATAATCCTGCCCTTTGGCCGGCATTCGCTGCCTCGAGTGCATTCGCTGCCTCGA
>ERZ889217.1610-NODE-1610-length-11154-cov-5.203802_pt1 | contig 11154 bp, 8 predicted proteins | sample MGYA00521098_ERZ889217 | MGnify/ENA primary metagenome ERZ889217 (study PRJEB32303, sample SAMEA104408613) | aquatic metagenome | biome: Brackish water; feature: Pelagic; material: water | place: Baltic Sea | collected 2014-06-10T22:04:00 | depth 2,362 m ...
GGTGGAGTCCCAGACATGGAGCCATTCGTTCTCGCCCGTCACCGGCAGCAGATCGCCGTCGTGCTCGCGTTGCTGGTCCTGCCGCTCGTGGCGGTCGGGCTGGAGGCCGAAGAGGCTACGCCCAAGGCTGCACCGCCATCGAATACCGATGGCCGCTGTGATCACTGCGGCAGTTGCACCGGCGTCCGGAAGGTCTGCGTGCCCAAGGATGTGGTTCGTGAGAAGAAAACGGTCTGTTGGTCGTCCAAGGAAGTGCCTCACTGCATCCCCGGCCGGAGCATCCATTGTGGAACCCGCTGCGAAAGCGATGAGTGTGGCTGCTACAAGGTCGATATCTGGCAGCCCACCTGTGCCCGCGTGATCTCGAAGACCGAACCGGTGAAGCGGGAGGTGACTCGGAAGATCCCCGGCATCGAATGGAACGTGGAGGAGCGATGTGCCGGTTGCCGAGGGCAGCGGCGGTCAGAGCCAGCCTGCGATGCGGGATGACAGACCTGGGATGGGCTCTGGGCTGTCATGATGCGGGTCCTGGTCGTAGCGTCTGGTGGAGAGGAGTCCGGAATGCTTTCCGGACGGTTCCGTGCCGCGGGGCACGAGTGTGTCTGCGTCCGCAGCGGGTGCCGATGCCACTGGGCGGCTGGTCGCCTGCGAAGACCTTGAGGTCGATCTCGCCAACCGCTGGGCCACGCGTGGCGGGAAAGAACTCCCGCTCACGCCCACAGAGTTTCGAGTGCTGGAGGTCTTGATTCAGCATGCCGGGAAGACGGTCACGAGACGGATGCTCTGCGAGCAGGTCTGGTCGCGTGAGTGGTACGCCGTGACCAACGTGGTGGATGTCTATGTCTCGCGGGTCCGACGCAAGGTGGACGCCGGCCGCAAACCGCTCGTCCATACCGTGCGAGGAGTAGGCTACCGCCTGGGACAGCCGGGGAGTGGACGCGCCGAGCGGTGATCCTTCCGGCCAGAGGGGCTGTCGAATTTTTCCCCAAGCGCGGTGAAGGATTCCCCGCCGGGAGGCCTGGGGGAACTAGGTGTTCATGGGGTATCGTCGGGAAATCAGGTTCTCGCAACTCTGGCACGCCATGTGCATGACGAGCGGGGTAGGAGCAGATCCCTGGTGTCGGCATTTCACCCGCCGCCAGTTTCCCGGTCAGCTCCTCAACCTGAGAGGGTTCGCTCACCGATGTGCCTTCCTCACGCCGACGCTTGCCCTGCCCAGCCACTCGTTCCGGGCCTCCCTCGCCCGCCGGCCGGGCTCCACGGTTTTACGCTCATCGAGCTCTTGGTCGTGATCGCGATCATCGCGACGCTGATCGGGCTTCTGCTGCCCGCCGTGCAGAGCGCCCGGGAGGCCGCCCGGCGGTCGCAGTGTGGAAACAACATGCGGCAGGTGGCGCTCGCCTTTGCGACCTACGAGTCGGCGAATCGCTGCTACCCGCTCGCCTACACGAATCCCACGAGTGCGACCAAATACCACTCCTGGGCTCCCTTCGTGCTCCCCTTCATCGAAGAGTCGGCAATGGTCGCTACCTACGACTTCGGAACGGAATGGTGGAAGTCACCCAACCGTGAACTCGTGATCCGGCCGTTGCGGATCGTGCAGTGTCCGACGACGCCCACCGTGAATCGAATCCAGGACAAGCCCGAGACCAGCCCGCCCAACAAGACCGGAGCCTGTGGCGACTTCTTCACGCCGGCCGGCGTGCACCCCATCGATGCCAATCAGCACCTTGCCGCTGGCGAGCAGATCGTCGGTGACACCCGGGGACTGATCTGCTGGTGGTCGGACGGGTCGAAGCTCGCCGCCGCCGGGCTCGGTAATACCGGCCCCGCAAACGCATCAAACCGTCCAAAGGATGCCGTTGATGGCCTCTCGAAGACCATTCTGCTGGCCGAGTCGGCCGGCCGGGAGGATGTCTATCGCGGGCGAATCAAATACGACGTCGACTACACCGGCAGCGGGCCCCTCGGCGTGCCGGTGCGGGCCCGCGGGGGCGCTTGGGCGACCACCGACAATCCCTATCTGATCGGCTCGATGGATCCGTGGAAGTCGGCCTTCGGCAGGATTCCTACTTCTCCGGCGATCAACAGTTCAAACGAATGGGGGCACTGCTTCTACGCCTTTCACCCGAATGGCACGAATGTTGTATTCGGGGACGCGTCGGTGCGGTATCTCTCCGCAGAGACCCCGCTACGGTTGCTGTGCACGCTCGTGACCCGAGCCGGTGGGGAAGTCGGGCCGTGACGCTCTTCACTCGAGCCTCGGCGGCAACCCAGGCAGCGGCCGGTCATCCGGCATGAGTCGGCGACACCAGGATCACGCCTCGCTGGCCATCGCTATGCCAGGGGTCGCCGGTGAGGTTTCGACGCGGGGCGGCTCGGGTCGAGGCTCCGACGCCGGCCACGTAGCCCGCCGCCCGTACCCGGCCCGCGAGCGTGAGGTCTTCGGATATGTAGTCGCGAGACTCATCCACATCGGGGTCGATCCGATGGGTGGTGAGATTCCAGGTGGTGAGCGTGAATCGCACGCCAATGTCGCGGCTCACCTGCCCCACCCAGACCGGGCAGCCGGCGAAGGAGAGGGGGGAGAGCCAGAGCCGGAGGTGAATCCGCTCGTTGATCGAGTGCCGGGTTCGCTGGAGGGCAATGTCCTGCGGACGGCCGAAGAGATAGAGGGCACTCACCGGGGAATACCGGTAGGTCGAGCCGAGCAGGAATGCCTTGACGGTCTTCCAGCAGGTGGTCAGCGTGATCGTCTCGCTTTCGTCCCAGCGGGCCGCGAAGCCGCTGAGCAGAGTCGCAAACTCTCCGATCACGACGAGGTTGACCGGATCGCCATTTTTTGAGCCGGTGGCATTGGTGGTCGTGGCCGGCATCGCCTCCAGCCGCGTCACGAGTTGGGCCAGGTTAACCGACTCGACCGCAGACGCCGGCACGATCGTGTCGAAGTCGCGTTTGAGATAGTCGGCCGCAATGCCTGGCACGGGTATCGTGAAGGCCATGTCGACCACCGGCGTGGCCGCCGCCGCATGGGCAAGCAGCGCGTCATCAAGCTCCGGTCCAGCCCGTTCGACCGCCTCACGGATGTCGCCCGCGGGCACGAGCCGAACATGCACCACCTTCGTGCCGAGGTCGAGCGTGGTGAAGACGAATCCCTCGGTCGCGACACCAGGCGGCATCGGCCCCAGCCGGAAGCCGTGGCTGCGGAAGAGTTCATCCATCCGCCGGTTGGCCTGGTGGGCTGTGATCAGTTTGGCCGGCACGAGCAGGAGCAGGGGGAAGAAGAGCCAGCCCAGAAACCCGAAGGCCGAGAGACGGCGGAGGATCGAGAAGTGGACGACGGCCGCCGCCTCGAGCGGTGTGAAATAACGGGGATCGATCCCCACCATCTGGAGCCGGAGCGGTTCGGGCGAACGGTTCTCGATCCGGAGGTAGACAGGCTGGATCCCACGGCGGGCCAGGTCGGTGCCGAAGAACCGGCGGCTCTCCGATTCGGTGAGCACCGCCACGGTCACCTGGGCAGCCGGCCCGACCTGCGTCTGGGCCCGCGTTTGAAAGTCCGTGCCCGTCGGATCGGGATGGTAAGGCGTGACCACCAGCCGCCAGGCCCGACGGAGAGTGGCCGCAAGCATGCTGGAGAGCGACATCGCCACTTTCTTGAGGCCGGAAAAGCCAGCGGGCCAGCACGCCCGCCGGGGCCAGGGGTGGCCCGGCGGGCGTGAAGAAAGCCGCCCCTACTCGACGAGGTTGCAGGAGGCCTCGACCATGGCGTCGATCGCGTCATCGTTGAGGCCACCCTTGGCCACCGCATGATTGGCCTTCACGGTGCCCCCCTTGTAGCAAACAACCGTGATCTCGGCGTCGGGAGCGATCTTGAAGTCTTCGGGACCGTTTTCGGCTTCCTCCGGAACGACGAACGCGATCCGGGTGATGCCGTTCTTGGCAGCGAAATCGGCCGCCTCCTTCTTCAGGCTCTCCGTGTCGGTGCCAATCATATTGACGAATGCCGTGAGTTGCTGGTCGGCATGCTCCTCGAGTTCAGCCTCGAGCTTCTTGAGAAACTTCGCGAACTTCTCGTCGGCCGAGCGGGAGAACACCATCACGACCGGCTTCTTGCCCATCCGGCAGCGGTAGCAGAGCGTCTTGCCGTCGGCCACGCCATCATCCGGATTGCCCGTCACCTTGGTCACGAGGAATGCCCCCACGGGCTCCCCGACCTGAGGGCCACTCGTCATTTCGGCCGAGGCCAACGTGGCCGAAAGCACCACGACCGACACCACGCCCATCACATGAAATGCACGCATTGAGTCAACTCCTGAAGGACACGGTGCCCGGACCATTCCGCTCGGGCACCGCGAGATTGGCCGCGCGAACGGGGCCAGGTCGAACCGAGAGCGGCGGCGCACCATGCGCCGCCACCTGCTTCCTTGCTGACCTCAGACTACCGCGGCTACCATACCGGCAGCAAATGGGCGGGTTCCATGCGGACCCCGCCCCGGGGAATCGTTGTCTGGTTCACTCACCTTTCGAGCCATCAGGAGCCTTATTCATGGCCACCGTCACCGCCCGCCGGGCTGCCAAGCCGCAGATCCGCCAGACTCAGCTTCTGATTGGGGGGCAGTGGACGCCCGCCCGCAGCGGCAAGACATTCCAGACAATCAATCCGGCCACCGAGGAAGTCATCGCCGATGTGGCCGAGGCCGATGCCGCTGATGTTGAGATGGCTGTGCTCGCCGCCCGTAAGGCATTTGATGAGGGACCCTGGCCGCGGATGAACGCCCGCGAACGGGGCCGGATCATGATGCGGCTGGCAGATCTGATCGAGTCTGAGATCGACGAACTCGCCGCGCTCGAATCGCTCGACAACGGCAAGCCAGTCAGCGATGCCAGAGCGGGTGACATTCCCCTGGCAATCGAGGCGCTCCGGTACTACGCCGGCTGGGCTGACAAGATCCAGGGGCAGACGATTCCGATCAGCGGCAACTACTTCTGCTACACGCGACGGGAGCCGGTGGGTGTGGCCGGCCAGATCATCCCATGGAACTTTCCGATCCTGATGGTGTCTTGGAAGTGGGGCCCAGCCCTGGCAGCCGGCTGCACGGTCGTGATGAAGCCGGCCGAGCAGACGCCGCTGACGGCCCTGCGACTCGCCCGGCTGGCCCAGGAGGCGGGGGTGCCCGACGGCGTGATCAACGTGGTGCCTGGCTTCGGGCCGACGGCGGGGGCGGCGATCGTGAAGCATCCCGGGATCGACAAGGTGGCCTTCACCGGATCGGGTGAGACGGCCCAGATCATCATGCGGCAGGCCGCCGATCAGTTGAAACGGCTCACCTTCGAACTCGGTGGCAAGAGCCCCAATATCGTCTTTGCCGACGCCGACATGGATGCTGCGGCAGCCGGGGCGCACGTGGGCATCTATCTCAATCAGGGACAGTGCTGCTGTGCCGGTTCACGGCTGTTCGTCGAGGATAAGATCCACGGCGAGTTCGTGGAGCGGGTGGTGGAGGACAGCCGGCGGCGTCGGGTGGGCGATCCCTTTGATCCGGCCACGCAGCAGGGGCCGCAGGTCGACCAAGCCCAGTTCGACAAGATCATGGGCTACATCGAGGCGGGGCAGAAGGAAGGGGCCACGCTGGCTGCCGGTGGCGGCCGGGTGGGTGATCGCGGCTTCTTCATCGAGCCGACCGTGTTCACCAACGTGAAGGACGAGATGTCCATCGCCCGGGAGGAGATCTTTGGCCCGGTGCTCTCCGTGCTGAAGTTTTCCGATCTGGACGATCTGATCCGTCGGGCCAACGCGACAAACTTCGGCCTGGCGGCGGCCGTTTGGACCCGCGACGTGGCCCGGGCCCATGAGGTTGCCAAGCGGCTCCGGGCAGGCACGGTGTGGGTGAACTGCTACGACGTCTTCGACGCGGCAGCGCCCTTCGGTGGCTTCAAGCAATCGGGCTTCGGCCGTGAACTCGGCGAGAAGGGGCTCGATCCCTACCTCGAGCACAAGACCGTCACCGTGAACCTGGGCTAGTTCAATGAGGAGAGTCAAAACCGGCGGTGGCTGGCGGGCCGTTCTGTATACGTTCAAGAAGGCCCGGGAAGCCGGCGGTCTGTGGGCCCTCTGGAAGGCGATGCGGACGAAGAATGCGTGCAAGACCTGCGCGCTGGGCATGGGAGGCCAGGCGGGGGGAATGGTCAACGAGGTGGGCCACTTCCCCGAAGTCTGCAAGAAATCGTTTCAGGCGATGGTCGCCGATATGCAAGGGGCGGTGAAGCCGTCGTTTTTCGAGACCTATTCCGTTCCGCAACTCCGTCGGTTTTCGCCGCGGGAGATGGAACACTCCGGCCGGCTTGTGCAGCCGGTGATTCTCGAGAAGGGCTCGCAGCACTACCGGCCGATCTCCTGGGACGAGGCGATGGGCCGGATCGCCGCCAAGCTGGCGAAAACAGCCCCTGCAGAGAGCTTCTTCTACTTCAGCGGCCGCTCCAGCAATGAGGCGGGGTTTCTCCTCCAACTCTTCGCCCGGCTCTACGGCACCAACCACGTCAACAACTGCTCCTATTACTGCCATCAAGCCAGCGGCGTCGGGCTGGCGACCGTGATTGGCTCGGGGGCGGGCACGATTCACCTCGATGATATGGAGAAGGCTGATTTCGTGATGCTCATCGGAGGTAATCCGGCAAGCAACCACCCGCGGATGATGCGGACCTTGATGACCGTCCGTCGCGCTGGCGGGAAGGTGGTCGTGGTCAACCCGATCGTCGAGACCGGGCTTGTCAACTTCTCCGTCCCGAGCGATGCCTGGGCGCTGTTCTTCGGAGCCGAGATCGCCAGCAGCTACGTGCAGCCGTATGTCGGCGGCGATCTGGCCCTGGTCTACGGCCTGATGAAGCGGCTGCGGGAAGTGGCTGCTGTGTCGCCGCGGAATGCCGCCGGCGAGCCGGTCGTGGACGAAGAGTTTCTTGAACAGCACTGCAGCGGCTGGCCCGAACTCACCGCCCGGCTGGATGAACTCTCCTGGGATGAGATCGTCTCCAAGAGCGGGGTCGCCAAGCCGGTGATCGACGACCTGGCCACCCAATACGCCGCCAGCGAGCGGGCCGTGTTTGCCTGGACGATGGGCGTCACGCACCACCTCCACGGGGCCGCTACGGTACAGGCGATCGCGGCCCTGGCGCTGATGCGGCGGATGGTGGGCAAGCCGGGGGCGGGTCTCCAGCCGATCCGGGGCCACTCCAACATCCAGGGAATGGGCACGGTGGGTGTCACGCCCACGCTCAAGGCGGCGATCTTCGAGCGGCTCGAGAGCCACTTCGCCGTGAAACTCCCCACGACGAAGGGCTACGACACGCTTGAGTGTCTTGACGCGGCCGACGCCGGGAAGATGCGGTTTGCCCTGTGCCTCGGGGGGAACCTCTGGGGCGCGAGCCCCGACGCCACCTTCGCCGAGCGGGCGATGGCGAAGATCGATACCGTCGTCTATCTGAGCACCTCGCTCAACACCGGCCATGCCGGCGGCCTCGGCAGCCAGGAGACGATCATTCTCCCTGTGCTCGCCCGCGACGAGGAGCCAGAGCCCTCCACGCAGGAGAGCATGTTTAGCTACATCCGGCTCTCCGACGGCGGCAAGCCCCGGCATGTTGGCCCCCGGGCCGAGGTGGAGATCATCGCCGACCTCGCCCTCCGCGTGCTCGGGCTTGGCGGCCCGGTGAACTGGCATGACATGGCCCACACGACCACGATTCGGCATGCGATTGCGAAGATCGTGCCGGGCCTCGAGCAGATCGCCGAGATCGACCGCACCAAGAAGGAATTCTCAATTCCGGGCCGCACGCTCGACACGCCGTCGTTTCCCACGGCCGACGGCCGGGCCCACCTCGTCGCCCATGCCCTCCCGCCGGCACCGGAAGGGCTCGTGTTGATGACGATCCGCAGCGAAGGGCAGTTCAATACGGTCGTGTACGAGGAGGAAGACCTCTACCGCAACCAGACCCGGCGGGACATCGTGCTCATCCACCCCGAAGACATCCGGCGGTTCGGACTCACCGCCGGAGGCCGCTGCCGCGTCACGAGCACAGCCGGCGAGATGCGGAGCCAGATTGTCTCGGCCTTCGATGAGATTCGGCCGGGCTGCGTGGCGATGTATTACCCCGAGAGCAACGTGCTCGTGCCCAAGGCCGCCGATCCGCTCTCACGGACGCCCGCCTACAAGAGCATTGCCGTGGCGCTCGCACCCGACGACGGAGCCACTGCTGTCGTGGGGCCCCGGCCGCAACTCGTCGCCGCTGGCACCCCGCGAGACAAGATGAACCAGTGCGGGTGAGTTGGGGGGTGGCTGGCTGCGGCCTTCGATCGTGTGAACCAGGCAGCTCCCGGGGCTCGAGACCGCAGCGACGTCAGCTGGAAGGTCCGGGCTTGGATGAACGCGTTCCAACTGCCTGATTCAATTCAAGGCCTAGGCCGAACGCCATTGCCATGGATGGCCCGGAGGGCGCTACTCCTGAAACAACGACTTCTGCCCTGAGTCCATCGGCTTACGGCGGGCTTTGGTCGGCCCGGCAGCATCCGACTCGAGCGCCAGGAGCAGGTCGCGGGCTCGCTCGATGACCCGCGTGGGCACACCGGCGAGCCGGGCCACATGCACGCCCCAGCTCTTGTCGGCCGCGCCCGCGGTCACCTGGTGGAGGAAGATCAGTTCGTCGCGGTGCTGCTGCACGAGCACCTGGGCATTGCCCACGCCGGGGAGCTTCTCCAGGGCTGCCAGTTGGAGGTAGTGGGTGGCAAAGAGTGTTCGGCAGCCGACGCTACCCTGCAGGTGCTCGACCACGGCCTGGGCGATTGCCAGGCCGTCGAAGGTGCTCGTGCCGCGGCCCACCTCGTCGAGAATGACGAGGCTCCGGGGGGTGGCCCGGTTCAGGATCCGCGCCGTCTGTGACATCTCGACGAGAAACGTGCTCGCGCCTCGGGCCAGATCGTCGCCGGCACCGATCCGGGCAAACAGCCGATCGACAATGCCCACCCGACACCGCTTCGCAGGCACGAAGCTCCCCGTCTGGGCCAGCACCGCCATGAGCGCCGCCTGACGGATGAACGTGCTCTTGCCACCCATGTTGGGTCCGGTGACCAGCAGAATCGCTGGTGGGTTGTTCGTGAAGGAGGGGCCGTCGGGGGGGCGGGCCGCGAGCAGAAGATCGTTTGCCACGAGCGTGCCGGAGGGTAGCAACTCCTCGAGCACCGGGTGGCGACCCGCCTCGATCTCGAGTTCGCCGCCGGTGGTGATCTCTGGCCGCACCCAGCCGCGGCGGCGGGCTACGTCGGCCAGCGACACGAGCACGTCGAGAATCGCCAGGATCCCCGCCGCCCGATCGAGCCGGCCCCGCTCCGCCCCCACAAACGCCCGTAGTTCGTCGAGCAGGCCGATCTCCCGCCGGACAGCTTCTTCCTCGGCGCCGAGCACCTGACGCTGGCGTTCATCGAGTTGGGGTGTCGTGTACCGCTCGGCGTTCTTGACCGTCTGCTTGCGGACGTATTCGGGCGGCACCTTCTCCGCCTGGGATCGGCCCACCTCCAGGAAGAAGCCGAACACGCGGTTGTAGCCCACCTTGAGCGAGTTGATGCCGGTCCGTTCGATTTCCTGAGCCTGATACTGCGTGATCCAGGCTTTGCCGCCGCTGGCCAATTCGGCGAGTTCGTCGAGCCGGGCGTCGAACCCCGGTCGGATGAAGCCCCCTTCGCGCGGAAAGACCGGGCAGCCCTCGCGGAGCGTGGCCCCGATCCGGCTGGCGATATCAGGGCAGGGATCGAGCGACTCCTGCAGGTCGGTGAGCAGGGCCACTCCCGGTGCCCCGGTCGCCGGGGTGAGTTCGGCCAAAATGCCCAGCACATCGGGAAGGATCGCCGCCGCGTGGCCGATGCGTTCCAGGTCACGCGGGCCCGCTCGGCCAGTGACGACGCGGCCGATGAGCCGCTCGACGTCACCGATGCCGGCCAGTTTTTCGGCCAGCCGGGCGGCTGCCGAGGGAGCCGCGACGAGGGCGGCCACGGCTGCGAGGCGGTCGTGGATGGCTCCCCGATCGACGAGGGGCGCCGAGAGCCAATCTCCCAGCAGCCGCGCACCCATGGCGGTCTTTGTGCGGTCGAGCACGCCGGCAAGCGAGCCCTCGCGGCGGCCCGTGGCGGTGCTGCGGATGAGTTCCAGGCTGCGGCGGGAGGCCTCGTCGATCTCCATCCGCAGGCCCGGCCGCCAGGCGGCGAGCGTGTCGATCCGGCTCACCGCGGCGGGTTCGTTCTCCTCGAGGTAGGCGATGATGCCGCCGGCTGCAGCGATGCCGGCGGCATCCGAGTCGATCTCGAAGCCCAGCCCCTCGAGGCGACGGCCAGCAAGGGCTCGCCCGAGTGCTGCTTCCGCCGTGGCCGGCTCAAACCACCAGTCGGGCCGCGCCGTCACCATGCACCCGCGACCGGCTGACGCCACGAGGCCTTCGACGTCGGTGCGGCACCCCGCTGCACATACGCACTCGGCCGGATCGAGCCGCAGGAGATGGTCGGCGAAGTCATCGCGGTCGACCACGGCTGCGGCGAAGCGTCCGGCGGCGACGTCGATCCAGGCCAGGCCGACCCGGCCGGCGTCGGTACCCTGGCTGCGGCGTTGTTCCGGCACGACGGCCACGAGCCAGTTGCTCCGGTCGGGATCGAGGAGCGATTCATCGGCCGCGATCCCCGGCGTGACGATCCGCGTCACTTCCCGGCGGAGTAGCCCCTTGGTGGTCTTGGGGTCGTCGATCTGCTCGCAGATGGCCACCCGCCGGCCCGCAGCCACGAGCTTGGCAAGCTGGGGGTCGAGTTGGTGGTGCGGGAAGCCCGCCATCGGCATGGCGTCAGGACCCTTGTCGCGGCTGGTCAGGGTGAGATCGAGGAGGGAGGCGGCCTCCCGGGCATCGTCGCCGAAGAGTTCGTAGAAGTCGCCCATGCGGAACAGCACGAGCGCCCCCGGGCAGCGGTCCTTCGCTGCCTCGAACTGCTGCATCATCGGTGACTTTGCGGCACCCATCGCCCGAAATGTAGCAGCCTTTGACCGACCCGCCGGTGGGGCGTACAAAACAGTGAGTGCGGGATCCGATGAGAGGCCCCTGCGATGGGGATCTGTGAACCTGGTCAGG
>ERZ889217.1612-NODE-1612-length-11146-cov-12.178884_pt1 | contig 11146 bp, 11 predicted proteins | sample MGYA00521098_ERZ889217 | MGnify/ENA primary metagenome ERZ889217 (study PRJEB32303, sample SAMEA104408613) | aquatic metagenome | biome: Brackish water; feature: Pelagic; material: water | place: Baltic Sea | collected 2014-06-10T22:04:00 | depth 2,362 m ...
TTCTCGAATCTTTGCGCAAGTGGGGTTATCTCCCATGACCTCTCACGATGAGGCGTACATGGCACGCCCCGTCTTGATCATTCCCGTGGGTTCATGGGAACAGCATGGTCCCCACCTACCTTTCGACACCGATACTCAGATCGCTGTCGAGTTAGGTCAACGCCTGCTCTCGGCTCGCCCACATCATTTTCTTGCGCCACCAGTCACCGTCACTGCAAGTGGCGAACACTCTGGTTTTGCAGGCACATTGTCGATCGGAACTCGCACCACCACTGATGTTTTAGTTGAACTTGTAAGGTCAGCGACATGGGCACACGGAGTGATTTTTATCAACGGACATGGTGGTAACTCACAAGCCATATCTGACGCCGAAAAAATCCTCACCCATGATCAACATAAGGTCCTCTTTTGGTCGCCGCCATGTGTTGACAATACTGATACACACGCAGGTCACACGGAGACATCGGTGATGTTGATCATTTCGCCGAAGCAAGTTGATATGAGTCGCGCAACGAGTGGTGATACTCGACCATTGGGGGAAATCATCGGCACGATGCGCACACATGGAGTCAAAGCCGTGAGTGCGAACGGAATTCTTGGAGATCCAAGGACTGCTAACGCCGATGCGGGTCATCACATACTTGACACTTGGACCCAATCATTGCTCACAGCATGCGACCAGTGGGTGTGAAACGGTGAGCACATACATTGTTGACTCTTCATGGTGGCGATATCAATCTGCTCAAGGTGACACCGTTTCTGCAGGTTCACCACTCAAAGTTTTTCGCTTCTCCTCTGCTGCCCGCGAGATTTTAGAGACACTTGAAAAAGGCGACGAACTTCCCGCGTCGTCCAGCACTGTCATCACACGGCTTGTTGCCGCCGGAGCTATTCACCCGCAACTGACACCAACGCAGCAAGTTGCACTACACGCCACAGATGTCACTGTCGTCATCCCCGCACACAATGAATCTGTTGATCATCTCGCAGCCCTAGTCACTTCACTGGGCGGTGTTGGCAAAATCGTTATTGTTGATGATGGTTCAACGCCACCGATTGCGAACATTGAAGGCGCGCAACTTATTCGTCGCGAGGCGTGTGGTGGTCCCGCGGCGGCACGCAACACTGCTCTAGCCGCAGTCACATCTGAGATCGTCTTTTTTCTTGATGCTGACGTTTCGCTCAGCATGATGCAACGACCTTGGGCCGATTTACTTTTCCACTTTGATGACCCACTGGTCGGGCTTGTCGCCCCACGAGTTGCGAGCCAACAAGGACCTTCAATTCTTCAACGTTACGAAGAAGCAGAGTCGCCTCTTGATCTTGGTGAAGAGCCAGCTCTAGTTCGTCAGGGCACGCGAGTGTCTTATGTCCCCAGCGCGGCCCTGCTGATCCGCACCGCACTCATGCGCGAACACCATGGGTTCGATGAAACCTTGCGTTATGGCGAAGACGTTGATTTGGTGTGGCGACTCTCCAATGCTGGCGTCATCTGTCGTTATGAACCAAGCGTGATTGTGCATCACGCACCGCGCCAGTCTTTCGCGCAAGCCTGGCGTCAACGTGTTTCTTATGGTTCGGCTGCAGCGCAACTAGACGCTCACCACCCAGGGGCCGTGGCCCCACTGCGAATCAATCGTTGGAGCGCACTTGCATGGGGCGCTCTCGGCTTTGGTCATCCGGTAACCGCAATTTGTATTGCTGCTGGTTCAACAGGTGCGCTGTACCAAAAGATTGCTGGACATAAAGATTCACCATCTTTGGCGCTGCACCTGGCAGGTAAAGGAAATATTTATGCGGGACGCACAATCGCTTCGGCTATGACCCGCAGTTGGTGGCCACTCACCGTGCTCGCAGCACTGTTCTTACGCCGCAGTCGACGCGCTGTAGTGGCAGCAATCATCCTTCCTTCTGTGTGGTCGTGGTGGAAAAAGAAACCCGAACTTGACCCACTCACTTATTGCACCCTCAGACTCGCCGATGATGTCGCCTACGGCACTGGAGTCTGGAAAGGTGTGATTGCTCGCCGCAACATTGGAGCCCTGAAACCTCGTTTTGATTGATTTACTGGGACTTCTCTGAGCTACAGCCACTTTCTTGGCCAAGCAATGTGCGATACGGTGACTTTATGATCAACGAAGAATTCGGAAAATCACTTATCAGCACCTTTAACGACCCAGTCGGGCACGGTGTTCATTTGCTATTTAATGAGTGGTGGCAACATGCCAGCGAGAGTGCCAAAGACAGTTACGTAACGATGATCAATAGCGATCCGCACTTTGCAGCATTTTCTCAAGGCGACCTGTACGCCGAACCTATTGATTTTGCAGCGACTAGTGAACTTCCTCTCGGAACATTGGGTCGCACGTATCACGATTGGATAGTCGACAACAATCTGATGACGGCCATTGTCGCTAATTACAAACGACTCCACGAATCATTTGAGGCTGATGGGACTCTCATTGGTATGCCCGTTGAAATGAAACACGCCATCTTGCGTTCATATCAAACACATGACTTCCAACATGTCGTAACGGGATATAACTCTTCGGGTTTTGGGGAAGTTGCTCTTCAGGCTTTTTGTCTAGCTCAATTCCCATATCCATATTTCGGAATGTGGTTGAGTGTTTCCACGACGCGTATGACGTTCACTCAACCGCGAACGATTGTGAAAATGATGGATGCCATTAGTGCAGGATGGACATATGGTCGCACCACCGGCAATATTCAATGCGAAAAATGGGAAACCATGCTCGATCAACCGCTGTCGGAGATCCGCTCACGATATGGCTTGAGTGGAATGCCTTCGTTACAGGTCTGACCGAAAAAGGTGGCACATTGCATGATCGCAGTCGGTCAACGAATTACTTGGCGCGCTGACCCTTCTTGCGACGAAAGATGAGTGAGTCACCGGGCCGATGGATCTCGTGTGCTCGCCGCCATTCGGCAAATGTCTGCAGGATATGCGGTGGGTCACCGTGGATCTCCGTGAAACCACCATTGATGTGTCGTGTATCAAAGTACGAGGCATGAACATCATTGGCGTACAACTCGCACGCAGGCTCCAAACCAAGATCAATCAGCCGTTGCCTCTCGGCAGGAAAGTCAGTCACCAAATAGGCACAGTGATGATAACCCTCTTGTCCGGCCTGATACATGTCTCTGTAGATCGACGGCGTCTCATCATGTTGCGAAATGAACTGAATCATCGTGTCGCCAAGATACCCAAAGGCATATGAAACATCGGCCTCTTGTGGCGTACCACGATATGTGAACTCATCACAAACATGATGATCTGTCACCGAAAAAGGACCAGCACCGAAAGTGTCATACCAATATTTCATCGACTGCTCAATGTTATTGACGAAGTAAGCCTGCTGAAATAACGGGTACGGAGTTCCAAGTGCGGCCATTGTGATCATCCTCTTGCTGTTCAGTGATCAGAATAATCACCAACATCACTACGCTCATCACCGTAAGGCACAACAAAGGGGAGAACCATGGGAGTCTTAGACGGAAAAGTAGCAATTGTGACTGGTGCAGGGCGCGGTATCGGAAAGGCGACAGCCAAGGTGTACGCCCGTGAGGGGGCGAAAGTTGTTGTCGCAAGCCGTACCCCTGCAAATGTGCAGAAGGTTGTTGATGAGATCACAGCTGAGGGCTTTATCGCTATTGGAGTCCCCACTGATGTCGGCAAGAAAGATGAGATGTTCAATATGGTTGCCAAAACGGTGGAAGCATTTGGCACTGTTGACATCTTGGTCAATAACGCTCAAGGTTTTGGAACCGAAGAAAACCCGCGTGCCTCAACAATTCCTACACCGCTTGAAGATACCGATGACGCTGAATGGGATTACACATTTCGCACTGGCGCGTCGGCGACCTTATGGGGAATGCAAGCTGTCTTCCCGCATATGAAAGTCAATGGCGGACGGATCATCAACTTCTCATCGGGTTCAGGTATCGAAGGTTTTCCCGGCAATACGTGTTACAACGCCACCAAAGAAGCGATTCGTGCCCTGACGCGCACTGCTGCGCGTGAATGGGGAAAGTATGGCATTTCAGTGAACACAGTCAACCCATCGCTGAAGACAGATGCCTGGGATAACTGGATGGCGAACAACACCGACTTTGTTGAAGGCTTGAAAGACAAAATGCCGCTTGGATTTTTAGGTGATGCCGAAGAACATGGCGGACCATGGATGGTATGGCTGGCCAGTAAAGGCGGCGAGTACGTGACTGGAATGACTTTTTTCCTCAACGGTGGCCGCTACATGAACTGAAAAAAGAAAATGCGCTGACCTCAATCGGAAATTCTTTGAACCCGAAAGCCCACCGCGGGTCCTGATACGAATTTCGGTGCCCCTACTGCTCCCTCTAAAAATCTCCATGGTTCAGGTAAATCTTCATCGTCCTTGAGCTGAAGAAACTGGCTGAAGAGACCGGTATCACCCATCACTTCCTCGCAAGGAATACCGAAAGCATTGATTTGGTATTGACCTGGTAAAAATTTCTGCCCAGCGATCAGTTCGGTGGTGACGACTTCAAATGTTCCGCACGGAGGAGTTTGTGGTCCTCCCGTCGAGGAAGAGGTTGCAGTAGTCGATGGCGATTCCACAGCAACCGTCGTCGTGGTGCTGGGAACAGTTGACGTGAGAACCTCCTTATTACTACCGCACGAGATGGCGATCGTGGAGAGCAACAGAGCTACGACAGTTGATTTGAATTGTTGAACTGCCATAGACGCCATTCTTACCACCCCGCTTGGCGTGAATCGGACATGCGAACTGCGGCTGAAAAAAGAAAGAAACCTAGCTACCTTTTCAGCAGCGACTCAAGGTAACTCAGATCATCCAGCGTCCCCGCTCAGCAAACCTTACACCCAACTCCAGATCTAAATATCAAAAGATTTATGTGTTCTGACTGCCAAAGTTGATGTCTACGTCACTAATGACCACACAACAAACGCAAACATAACATTTTCTTCAAATTTTCTTGTCCAAATTCATTGGACATTGAGGTGCGAAGAATTATGAATATCTGATTTAAGAAAAATAACTATTTATTCTCACAAAATATATTGAAACATTGTTTGCTCCGTCAACTTCGTAACACCCCTCCTATATCTTATGACCATAAGTTCATTGCGTAACTAATCAATGAAATCGGGGCTGTTTTGAAGTATTTAGTTGAGTGGAGTGGACCAGCAAAGGTCATGATCAGCGCAATGAATATTGCTGAACTACGTAACTTCATGGCGAACCTTCGAGTGCGTCAAGCCAAGCTTGATGCACAGATGCTCGAAGCAAACGCTCGCATGGTTTCATTATTACACGATCCAATCTCGCCAGCGTTTGTGATCCCTGAGCGTGAACTGGCTGCCCATGCTGGCCTCACATCGCGTGAGGCCCGTAACGTGGTCGCACGAGGCCTGGTGGCCGAGGCCGCTCCAGAAATAGCGTCCGAGTTAGCTGCTGGCAATACGACGGCCGCTCATGTTGACGCTCTCGGTCGTGGTCTCAAGATCGCTGGTGCTGAACGTGAAGCTTTCCTAGCACATCTTCCTGAGCTTGTGGAAGCAGCAACCACGATGACGTCCTCAGAGTTTGACCAGTTGGTCAAAGAAACTGCCAAATCGGTAGTTACCGACGACGGTCTCTCAACATTTGAACGCCAACAACGAGAAACATATTTCACGATGCGCGACGAAGCCGACGGTTGCTTGAGTGTGCGTGGCAAGTTTGACCCGATCAGTGCGTCAATCTTGAAATCGAAGATTGGTCGCCTAGTTGAAGCCATGTTTCACGCGGGTGACAAAGAAGTCCCAGTTGAAGTAATGCCCTGGATTGAACCAAACGATCATCGTCAAGCCAAAGCGCTCGTCGCACTAGTCAATGGCGCGCGCAACTCCGACACTGAAGTCTCAGTGCGCGCCGAAGTCGTCGTACACGTTGATTTAGAAACGCTGAAGAGTGGCTTACACGCGGGTGGCACGTGCCGCACCGCCTTAGGTGCCGACCTGCCCGTTGAAACAGTCCGCAGACTTGCTTGTGAAGCCCAGATCATCCCCATCGTCTTGGATGGCCGATCAGTACCCATCAATGTCGGTCGAACCAAACGATTAGCGACCGCTAACCAGCGACGAGCACTCGAATCGATCTACCTACACTGCGCGATACCTGACTGCGAAGTCAGATTTGATCGCTGCAACATTCACCACATTGAGTACTGGGAGACAACCCACACCGGAGGGGGCGGATCAACCGACCTCAACAACATGGTGCCACTCTGCTCAAGGCATCACCACGCCGCACATGAAGGCGGCTGGAAACTACAACTCAATCCCGAAACCAGACAACTAACAATCGGTCCGTAGTTCGCAAACTGGTGGCGAAAAATGCCCAAAAATGGCCCATTCCTGCCACCAGATTCACCAACCTATTTAAGTTTTTCGTTGAAGAACGCAATCACACGTTGCACGCTGGGCTCATCACGTTGCTCAGTCAAGACCGAATGATCCTTTTTACTCTGCGACGGCAATTCAATGGCGATAAAAGCATCGCCAATAAGTGTGCGCAGTGAGGCAAAGCGATCCCCCACTAATTTGTCCCCAGTAAAGCGCAGTCCGAGCACCTGACATCCTTCTTGCGCACGTCGCACAATCGCTGCTTGGTCATCAGCGGACAAATTGAGATCAGCAGCACTTTTCTTGCTGATATTGAAAGGTAGCGACGGCTGACTGAGCACTGGAGCAATGAGATGATCGTCCACCATCATCCCCAACGCGAAGCCACCGCTAAAGCACATGCCGAGTGCACCAATCCCCTGACCACCAAGTTCATTATGTAATTGACGACCTACAGCGCGTAACCAAGCAATGACTGGTGATGTTTTATTCAGCGCCAGATTGGTGAACTCTTTCGAGATACACACTTTGGACATTGACGACAACATGTATCCGCGACTTGCCACCTTGCCTGGCACTCCCATGAGATCTGGCATCACCACAGTGAAGCCAGCATCTACAAGATCATTAGCGAATTTGGCGACAGCAGGTGTGATGCCGGGAATCTCGTGGACAACGATGATCCCCGGACCACTGCCTTTACGGTATGTGTCGTGAGTGATGGAGGCCGCAGTCAGCGAACTCTTTGACCAACCGCTGAGTACATCTGCGCTCATACCAATCTCCCGACTGCCTCAAGGGCGCGAATCGTCAGCGCATCAACGCCAGCTTTCATCACCGTCATGTCAATCCCTTCTTGATTGCCCATCGCACCGTGTAAGTATCGCGCGTATACACCCTCACTAATCACGGCTAAACGCCAACACGAAAAAGCCACGTAGTAATCGACACCTGAAACATCGCGACCAGTTTTTGTGGCATAGCGCTCAACCAGTTCGCGGTAGGTCGTGAAACCTCCCGCTGGTGTCGGGTCATTGGCACGCAATGCACTTGCTGGACCATCGCTCCAATAGACCCCGATATACCCAAGGTCGGCGAGCGGATCCCCCAAGGTGCACAACTCCCAATCCAACACTGCAGCAATGCGACCAGTCGCCACATCGGTGAGAACATTGCCAAAACGAAAGTCGCCGTGGGCTATGGAAACATCTTGTTGTCGCGGCACTTTGGTCGAAAGTAAACGCACAACCTCATCTATTTCAGGTAACTCGCGAGTCTTTGAGTTTTCCCATTGGGTGCTCCAACGCTTAATTTGTCGTTCAATGTATCCCTCGCGCTTGGCGAGATTGCCGAGACCTACTGCATCAATATCCACATCATGAAGTTCACAGAGAACATCGATGAGATTGAATGACGCTGAACGGCGTAAAGATTTGTCAAGCAATTCCGCTTTCTCGGCATTGTCAAGGACTACTCCGTCCACAAAATTCATGACATAAAACGGTGCGCCATTAACGCTCTCGTCTGTGCATAGACCGAGCGTGGCGGGCACTGGCACATTGGTTTGACCGACGGCAGAAATGATCCGATGTTCACGAGCCATGTCGTGGGCTGTGGCCAAAACATGACCAAGTGGTGGTCGGCGCAAGACGTAACGAATGCCGTTGTCGTCAGTGACAAGAAATGTCAGATTGGATCGTCCACCCGCGATGAGTTGAAAGTTAAAGGGTGCTCGAGCGCCAGCAACATTGTCGGCTAACCACTCGGATACCTTGGCGACGTCAATACCTTGCACATGATTGGCTTCAGGCGCCATCAACAATCCCCATTCGCATGATCATTCAACTAGACCGTAGTCTGCGCCAGAAAAGAGCTTCTCAGCCAGGACGTGAAACGCCCACAACTTTGCTAAAGGTCACTGCCGCCAACCGCACGAAACGCCCTGGACCGGGCGCGTCAACCATCATCCCGCCGCCAATGTAAATGCCGACGTGGGTAATCGGGGAGTAGAAATAGATGAGGTCGCCTGGCTCAATATACGCGATTGGCACATGAGCGGTGGTGTTGAACTGCTGACGCGATTGGTGTGGAATCGAGACACCAGCCTTACCCCACGCCCATCCAGTCAATCCGGAACAGTCAAAGCCCACTCCTTCACGCGACATATATTTTATGTAGCGAACACCAATCTGACTTTTTGCGGCTGCCACGGCAATAGCGCCACGCGAACTGCTCGGCGGCACTGAGCCGGGATCAAAGGGCTCGGGATTGGATCCGCCGCCGCCGTTACCGCCGCCACCGCCGCCGTTACCACCACCACCACCACCGCCGCCACCGTTATCACGACCACCGGTAATCCGCTCCGCATCTGCACGGGCGGCGGCTGCCGCCGCTGCCGCTCGTCGGGCGCGCTCGGCCGATATTGCTTGACCAAGTTCTCTTTCGGCTTTGGTATTAAGAGCGACCAACTTGTCAATCTCATTTTCCGTCGTCACTTCATCTCGGGTGATTCGTGCGGCAAGATCTTCGGCGCCTGCGCGATCTCTTTCCAAACGACCCTGAAGATCGTCAAGATCAGAAATCAGAGCATCGAGTTGGTCGGAACTCGCTAGGCCAACGTTCAAGGCGATTTCCGTCAAATATTGACGTTGCACGGATTCATTCGGGCCACCACCAGGAGCCAACAATCCAGAAATACTTCCACCGCGTCCGCCGCCGACAAATGCTTCAATCGCCAGGTCTGACATTTGACCCTGCACGCCACCAAGTTCAGTTTGCTTGCCCGCGATTTCAACTTCGGTGCTGACAATTTCGACCTCAAGTTGCCTTTTATTCTCAACAGCGATCGCTAACTCTTCAGAGAGTCGGTCAACCTCTTCCTCAGCCGCCTCAAGTTGATCGGCGATTTGACCGACCTTCCGCTTGGCGTCGTCCACTGAGCCAGCGCCGGCGGGACTCGCCACGAGACTGCTGCTCGCGCCACCCAAGAGCAGGGTGCACACTAGAAAGCCGGTGAGCAGATGACGCAACGGTGATTTGATGGAGGGCTTAAACATCACCCGTGCAGGCTACCAAATATTACGATTGTGTTGCGGTCGGGCTATTCCCACTCAATGGTCCCAGGTGGCTTCGAGGTGATGTCGTAGGCCACCCGATTGACCCCGTCAACCTCATTAATGATCCGACTCGACATCCGCTCAAGAAGGTCATAAGGCAGCCGCGCCCAGTCAGCGGTCATCGCATCATCGCTGGTCACAGCACGAATAATGATCGGATAAGCGTAAGTCCGCTCGTCGCCCTGGACACCCACAGAGCGGATATCGGGCAGCACCGCAAATGCCTGCCAAATCTCGCGTTCCAGCCCAGCCAAGCGCACTTCTTCACGAACAATGGCATCAGCTTCTTGCAAAATTGCCACTTTTTCGGGGGTCACCTCGCCAATGATTCGCACGCCCAACCCTGGCCCCGGAAATGGTTGGCGCCAAACAATCTCGTCGGGGAGACCCAACTCGCTTCCGAGACGGCGCACTTCATCTTTGAAAAGTGCACGCAGAGGTTCAATCAACTTAAGAGTCATGTCCTCGGGCAGACCACCCACATTGTGATGGCTCTTGATCACTGCAGCCGTGCCGTCGCTGCCACCACTTTCGATGACGTCTGGATACAAGGTGCCTTGCACCAAAAATTCGGCATCGGTGACTCCGCCCGTGTGTTGTTCAAACACCCGCACAAATAATTCACCGATGATTTTGCGCTTCGCTTCAGGTTCGGTTGTGCCCTTGAGTCCATCAAAGAACTTGGCGCCTGAATCAACGTGAATGAGTTCAATGCCCATATTGCGCTTGAAGGTTTCCACGACTTGATCACTTTCACCTTTGCGCATCAGACCGGTGTCAACGTACACACAGGTCAGTTGTGAACCAATCGCACGGTGCACGAGAGCGGCCGCCACCGCCGAATCAACGCCACCTGATAAGCCGCAAATGACTCGCTGCTTACCAACTTGTGCACGCACCAATGCGATCTGTTCTTCAATCACCGAGCCCATCGTCCACGACGGTTCACAATTCGCCAAAGTATGCAAGAAGTGTTTCAGGACCGCAGCACCATGGGGCGTGTGGACGACTTCGGGATGATATTGCACACCCCAGATACGACGCTCAGCATTTTCCAAAACAGCAATCGGCGCATCAGGTGTGCTGGCAGTTGCGATAAAGCCAACGGGCACTTGCGAAATCGCGTCGAAGTGACTCATCCATACATCTTGCTCAGCGGGGATATCGGTCGTGATCAATGTGCTTTTCGAGTCGGTGATGCGAGCCATCTGCGTGCGTCCATATTCGCCACGGGTTCCGCGGGCCACCTCGCCACCGAGTTGATGCGCAATCAACTGAGCGCCGTAGCAGATGCCGAGAATCGGGACACCGGAGTCATAGACCGCTGGATCAAGTCGGGGTGCACCGTCAATGTGCACGCTCTTGGGGCCGCCGGAAAGAATGATCGCCGTCGGATTTTTGGCGGCAACTTCGGCTGCTGTGATCGTGTGCGGCACGATTTCGGAATAGACGTGATGTTCGCGGACTCGGCGAGCGATCAGTTGCGCGTATTGCGCTCCAAAATCGACGACGAGAACGGTACTGCGCTGAGCCACACTTTTATCGTAGTCGGCAGCCCCGAAAACACCTAAAGACATCGTTTGGCTGTGGGCTTTAATGTAAGTAGTTCAACTGGCGCCCTCGG
>ERZ889217.1613-NODE-1613-length-11145-cov-17.256447_pt1 | contig 11145 bp, 9 predicted proteins | sample MGYA00521098_ERZ889217 | MGnify/ENA primary metagenome ERZ889217 (study PRJEB32303, sample SAMEA104408613) | aquatic metagenome | biome: Brackish water; feature: Pelagic; material: water | place: Baltic Sea | collected 2014-06-10T22:04:00 | depth 2,362 m ...
GTTGCTCTCTAAACTAACACGGGTAGGTGTAGCAATTCATTCTGGCACAGGGGGGCCGCTGGCGAAGACTTTGTTTTGCACACACTCCCCACTGGGAGCAACGCATCTGGTTGGAAAACGGGGCTCGCGCAGATCACCGCTGTCTCCTTTGTTAACATTGACAATCCAGATCGCGATTTTTATAGCGGTGGGGAACAAGTCAAGGTATCGATTACGGTTCGCACTAACCAAACACTAAAAAATCCAATAGTCGGCTTTCTCTTGCAGGACAGGCTTGGTCAAGACCTGTTCGGTGAGAATACATATCGCGATATCACCGCGGGCCTAGACATCGCTATCCCAGCAGGCCATTCAGCCACCGCATCGTTTGAATTCACGCTACCGTATCTTCCCAATGGCCAATACGCGGTAGCTTGCTCCATAGCTGATGGCGATTTACAGGATAATATTCAGCATCACTTTATCCATGATGCCTTAATTGTGACCGTTTCATCCAGTCAGGCACGATGGGGGCTTGTTGGCATTAAATGCCAACAGATTCAATTGGGGCTTGATCATGAATGGAACTAACCCAAATAAAAGACTCAGTGATTGGTGGCCGTTTAAAAAAGCCGAGCTTCCAAACTCCTTGTCACAATTTTTTCAGCGTTCAGAAGGCAAGCAAGCCGCTAAGTGGCTTGGTTACCTGCAGCACTATGACCGCCATCTAGGTCCGCTAAAAGACAAACCAATATCACTGCTTGAGATCGGAATACAAGCGGGCGGTTCGTTAGAAATATGGGCAAACTATTTTCAATCATCACCTCTTATTATCGGTTGTGATGTAGATCCAAAGTGCAAAGATTTGCACTACACAGATGAAAGAATTAAGGTTCTTATTGGTGACATTAATAGTCCGAGTACCCTAACGGCACTTGATTCGCTAACTAACGCTATCGATGTGATTGTGGACGATGGTTCTCATCAGTCACAAGATATTATTACAAGCTTCGTTAACCTTTTTCCGCGATTGGCAGAAGGTGGCGTTTATTTGATTGAAGACTTGCACTGTAGTTATTGGGAAAATTACGGCGGCGGCTTACACAGCCCAACCTCTGCTTTGGCCTTTTTTAAAAAAATAGTTGACGTCATCAACCATTCTGTTTGGGGGGTCGATGCGATACCCAATGACTTCCTGTCTGAGTTTAAAGAGTCGCTGAGCGCAGAGAAAGGCCAAGACTGGGGTTTTCTTCATGGAATCCATAGCATTGAGTTTGTTAACTCAATTTGCGTTATCCGCAAGTGCAAACCAGAACACAATATGCTCGGTAAGCTCGTGCTATCTGGGCGTGTTGGACCACAGATCAATTCTGTATTCGGGTACGCCATGACAGAAATGAACGTGCCAGATCAAAGTCAGAATATTTTTTCACAGCAGTCAACCCAGGCGCTTGACGCTCACGCCAAAAACTTAATCCTTCACGATGAAATAAAAAGGCTGAAACAAGTAATCTTTAAAACTCAGCTCGAAGCAAACCAACTAACAACGCAAGTCTACGAAGCAACCAAACAGTTTTACGACGCTTCCGTTACTATCCAGCAGCTTGAATTCAAGATTAAACAACTCGAGCAACCCAACGAGGACGCGGTTTAAATCGCTTATATATTTATGCGCTATCAAGCTGTTATTGACACGACTAACAAAAATAACTCGCACACGCTGACGATTGATCTCATACGAGAGGCCGCCAGCGGTGAGTGCTGGGATATTCTTGATGTCGGGTGTTCTGCAGGATACCTCGGCGAATACCTTGTCGCTCAGGGTCATCGCGTTACTGGGATAGACATCACGCAAGAGGCTGTCGATACTGCTCAAAAATTTCTCACTGATGCGTACTGCATGAAAGTCGAAGAATATTTTGATATGTACCCCAATAGTAGGTTTGATGTCATTATTTTTGGTGATGTCCTTGAGCATGTCACTAACGCAGAAGAAGTTTTGCGAATGAGTGCCACAGCACTCAAACCAAACGGAAGAGTCATCGCTTCGATTCCTAATGTTGGTCACCTCGCCATTCGAGCCATGCTGCTTGAGGGCCGTTGGGAATATGGTGAACTTGGGCTACTTGACCGAGACCACGTCCGATTTTTTACTGAAAATTCGATCAGACAACTATTTGGCGACTCAAACTACGGCGTTGACGACGTTCGAAGCGTTAGGCTACCTGTTGATACAGTCGATAAAATATGCGGCTTGAATCTTAACCCTGCTTTTGTCAAGCTCGCACACAACGCCACTAAAAACGATTTATCCGCTGATGTCTTTCAGTATGTCGTGATGGCAAAGCCCTTATCGCAAACGCCACGCGTGGTGTGTATGGTCCCACACACGAGCAACGGTCTGTTTCAATTCAGGGTTCTAATGCCGTTGAACAACTGGGCGAAACGCTTTGGAGGCAACGTTCGCTACCGGGTGCTGGGCGAACACCACGCCGATGACCTTATCTGGGGTGATGTTTTCTTATTTCAAAGAATTGGTGGTGCTTACACACTGCACCTTATTAAAGCGCTGCAAGCACACAATAAGCGCGTGGTTTTTGAGATTGACGATTTACTCACTGAGCTGCCCGACTTTCTAGCTCACCACCGTGGCAGCCCCGAAATACAACAATCACTACTTGATGCCATTTCACTAGCCGATGCTGTTACCACGACGACAAGTCGCTTGGCCTCTCGTCTTAAGCACATTAATCCTGCCGTTCATTGTGTCCCCAATTGCGTCATGACTTTGCCCGCCGAGCGCCTAGCGCACAATGAAAACGTGATACCCAAAGCAACCTTGATCGTTGCTTCTAGCGACACCGTAATGGTAGATTTTTTAATAACGCCATTGAAAACAATCCTGAAAAAATACGGTACGGACATTAGACTTGTGGTTGTTGGACCGATTGATAAAGCCTTGGCAAAAGGTGGTCTGGCATTTGAACGACTTCCCATTCTTAGCTACATGGAATTTAAAGAGTTACTACAAACGTTAATCAATCCGATCGGTTTGATACCACTTGATGACTCCGTGTTTAGTTCATGCAAAAGCCCGATTAAGTTCTTTGATTACGCGGCTGCGCAGATACCAGCGGTATGTTCGGATGTGCCCCCCTACAATGATTACGTTCAAAACGGTCATACTGGGTTGCTTGTCAAAAACGATGATCAAGCGTGGACCCATGCGATTGAGACCCTTATCAATTCAGTTGAAGATCGCAAAAGGCTATCTTTAGCCGCACGAGCACATACCCTTGAGACTCATCTCGAAAATCGAGCTGGGGATGCTTGGCAGCAACTTATAGAAATGCTCAACATTGACCGCACTGATGTTCCTGGTCTTATTGAAGCCTCTTTACTTATAGAAATGCTCAACATTGACCGCACTGATGTTCCTGGTCTTATTGAAGCCTCTTTGTTACGCATTAAACCAAACGTGAGTACTCGTTGGATAGTTAGCAAACTGCTACAACGAAGGACCTATGGACGACTCCGTGAGATACTGAAGGAGGAAGGGTTTAATGGCATCAAAAAAAAGGTGTCGTGGTGGTAGGTCGACTAAGCCGTAATAGCTGTCTTGATGTCAGCGTTCGACAGATCAGAAACTGTGAGCCTGTGGTGTGAGCGCTCCGTCTTTTAAAATGAGGCCAAGATGCTTCAGCCTAAAGTTGCCATCCTGATGTGCACACTCAATGGTGCGCCGTTTTTAAAAGAACAGTTGCTCTCATTTGTTTCACAAACCCATGAAAACTGGGTGCTATGGGTTTCGGATGATGGGTCAAACGATCAAACACTCGATATTTTGCAGGGTGTTCAGGCTGATTGGGGCTCAGATCGGATAAAGATCGTTCAAGGGCCAGGGAAGGGATTCGCCACGAACTTTATTTCCCTTGCGTGTCGACCCGAAATATCCGCCGACTACTACGCTTTTTCTGACCAAGATGACGTGTGGTTGGCTCTGAAACTGCAGCGTGCACTGGACTTACTTAAAAATGAACCACATGAAAATGCTGTGCTTTATGGGTCACGCACTCAATTAACTGATGCGACAGGAAAAGTACTGGGACTGTCAAAACTGACCCCTCGATTTCTGAATTTTCGCAATGCGTTAGTTCAAAACGTAGCGGGTGGTAACACGATGGTTTTTAACAACTCCCTTCGAGATTTGGTTCGTGATGCTGGCCCTCAACTCAACATCGTTACGCACGACTGGTGGCTTTACCTGCTCACAACCGCTGTTAACGGTAAGGTTATTTTTGATAAAGAGCCGTTTATCAACTTTCGGCAACACAAACACAACCTTATTGGCGATAACTCAACATTACCCGCAAAAATTCATCGCTTTAAGGGCCTGTTCTCGGGTCGCCTCAAACGCTGGATTCAACAAAATCACCGATGCTTGACTGTCATCGAACATAGATTGCCACCAGACAATGTTCAAGCCGCGAAAGCACTGGCTGCCATTCACAGCAGCAAACTGTTTAGACGAATTAGACTGTTTAAAGAATCTGGCGTCAGAAGGCAGTCCCCAATAGGCACCTTTGCTTTACTTGCTGCGGCTCTTTTAAAGCAGCTGTAGTGACTCAAAGACGAAATTATTTAAAGCACTGGGATTTTCCGACTACAAACTCGCCCTCTTGGTGCGCCAATGATCAATGGCCGCCTGTGCTGTCGGATCGAGATCACTCACCGCTAGGCTATGTCGTTTTTTAAGAATCATGAAAGCGTAGGGTGTGGCCAAAGCGGAGGCTTCTGGGCATAGGCGCATCTCATCGCCCACAGAAGGGCTTTGTTGGCGCCAAAAATTGATGGCGGACTCAAGGTCGGTCAAAGTGATGTCTTCATTCATATGCGTATTTTGTCAGAATATCTCTTATGATCGGATAGAAACCTGACGGTTTTATCCGAAACAGACAGGAGTCTGACATGGCACACGACCCAATGAACCCTTTCGGCTTACCCCACATGGGCGCTTCAATGAATAATCCCGGACAGAATCCACTTCTAGCCAGCATGGAAATGATGCGCCAGGCCATGGCTGGACTAGGGCAATCGGCCCAAACGGCAACGGGTTCAATGTCTAGCGCACTGACCCCAGAAGACTTGGAACGTAAGATCAGTGAACTCAAAATTGTTGAAAACTGGCTCAAGCTGAATTTGTCGATCCTCAGCGGTTCAATACAAGGCTTGGAAGTACAGTTGGCCACCGTTAGAACGTTGCGCTCGTTTGTTGCCATGGGTGGCGATCCAAGTGCTTCAACCGCAGGTGAACCATCGCCACTCGAAGTAGTGCTTGGCCTAAAGCCTGCGCCTAAGAAAGCGGCACCACCATCAAAACCTGAATCAGCAACAGAAACACAATCAGAATCAAAACCTGACCCAGCGTCACAAGCACAAGCCGCAAGTGGTGAAACGAATGGCAACAGTGCCAATGCAAATACCAATGCCGCCGCACAAGCTTGGTGGAAAATGATTGAGGGTCAGTTTGCGCAGCTCGCTCAGGCGACTACTCAGGCCAACACGGCAGCACAGGCCGCAGCGCAATCCGCCATGGTTCGGGCTACGACAGTCAAACCCAGCGCCAAAAAATCGGCTCCCGCGGCCAAAAAGGCTAGCAAAGCAACACCCAGAACTGCCGCTAAAAAGACCGCCACAAAAACCGTCAAGCGCACATAGGTCCCAGCCAACGCAGGCGCATTATGATGCGCTTTTGAACCCATTTGAATAAACGAGTACTGGTATTTTTATGTTGAACATTGTGATTTTGGCCGCTGGCATGGGCAAGCGGATGCAGTCAGACCGCCCCAAAGTGTTGCACACTATTGCTGGGCAACCAATGCTTTTTCACCTACTTAAAACAGCCCGTGCACTAAACCCCGATCGCTTGATCGTGGTGGTGGGCCACGGTCAAGAAGAGATCCGAGCGGCGCTTGCCGATCAACCCGACATCCTGTTTGCTGACCAAACGCCCCAACTGGGCACCGGCCACGCGGTGATGCAAGCCGCTGGGCAGTTGGTTGGCGGTGATGGTGCAACCCTGGTGCTCTACGGTGATGTGCCGCTGGTTCAAGTGCCAACCCTTCAGGCCTTGCTGGCTGCGAGCGACGGTGGCTTAGCGCTATTAACCGAAACACTCACAGACCCAACCGGTTACGGTCGTATTGTGCGCGATGAATCAGGTCATGTCGTGGCGATCGTTGAAGAGAAAGACGCTAATGAAGCGCTGCGTTCTATTCAGGAAGTGAATACCGGCATGTTGGTGGCATCGACCCCTGCGCTTAAGCAATGGTTGGGTCAAATCAACAATCAAAATGCCCAAGGCGAGTACTACTTAACCGACATTATTGGTTTAGCAGCCAAAGCCAAAGTCGAAATTAACACCGTAGCGCCGCAGTTTGCATTTGAAACCCAAGGGGTTAACAGTCGCTTGCAACAGGCTTCACTTGAACGCCAATGGCAAAATGAGCTGGCCCGTCAGCAACTGGTTGCAGGTGTGGCCTTGGCTGACCCCCAGCGCTTTGATGTGCGTGGCACGCTCGAGTGTGGTCGTGACGTGTTTATCGATGTGGGTTGTGTCTTTGAAGGTCACGTCAAACTTGGCAACAACGTGGTGATTGGGCCGCATTGCGTTATTCGCGATGCCACAATTGGTGATGGCACAGAGATCAAAGCCTATAGCCATGTGCAAGAAGCACAGATCGGTGCACAGGCCCAAATTGGCCCTTACGCCAGACTGCGACCCGGCACGGTGTTGGCTGATCAAGTGCATATCGGTAATTTTGTGGAAATCAAAAACTCAGTTATCGGTCGTTCAAGCAAAGCCAATCACCTCGCCTATGTGGGTGATGCTGATGTGGGGCAAGGGGTCAATATCGGTGCTGGAACCATTACCTGCAACTATGATGGGGTTAACAAACACCGAACCGTGATTGAAGACGATGCCTTTATCGGCTCTGACACGCAACTCGTGGCACCGGTCCGTGTTGGTAAAGGCGCGACCCTAGGTGCTGGCACGACATTGACTCAAGATGCGCCACCCCATAAGCTGACTGTTTCCCGCACGGCACAAACCACCCTTGAATCCTGGCAGCGACCCACTAAAAAGTCCAAATAACTCAGGCCCCGCCGGCCGAGATGGACCCAGTACGCCTAGTGCAACAAATGCAGCCGCCGATGGCTTGCCGATGCCACAACGCTTTTGGGCGATTGTCACGCTCTTTATTAGCCTTGGCATTTGTGTGCTTGATGCGTCAATGGTGAATGTGGCGTTGCCTGAGATTGCTGCCAGCTTGAACGTTCCTGCCGCCACAACGGTTTGGGTGGTCAATGTTTACGGCTTAACGGTTGCTGGCACCTTGTTGCCGTTTGCAGCGATGGCCGAACGCATTGGCTTTAAGCGTGCGTTTCGATTGGGTCTGTCGATGTTTGTCATCGGCGCCTTAGCCAGTGCACTTTCACCTTCTCTTGAGTTCTTGTTAATGGGCCGCGTCGTTCAAGGCCTTGGTGCTTCAGCCATCATGTGCTTGTTTGGCGGACTGATGCGCCACATCTATCCCACCCGACTGTTGGCCAAAGGCATTGGCTTAAATGCGGTGGTGGTGTCGGTTAACTCGGTGATCGGGCCATCACTGGGCTCGATTATTTTGACATTGACAGACTGGCGCTGGATTTTTGTGTCACTCATCCCATTGGCCGTGTTGGCTGCCTTCACCATGCGCGCATTACCGGTTGTGGCTCGGATCAGTCGTCGCTTTGATTACCGCTCGGCCGTTCACAGTGCACTCACCATTGGCTTGTTTATTCTTGGCTTGGATTACCTGGCCAAATACCCGTTGTTTGCGGCAGGCTCCATCGCACTAAGTGTTCTGTTGGCTGTTGCGTTGGTCAAGCGTGCCATGCAACAAACCGCGCCATTGGTGCCCGTCGATTTGCTGCGCATTGGGCCAATCCGTGCGGCGTTGGCGGCCTCTCTGTTTTCTTTTAGCGCGCAGATGGCCACCTTCGTGGCTTTGCCTTTTTATCTGCTGGTGACATTAGGGCGTGATGCCATCACCGTGGGATTGTTGATGGCGGCTTGGCCTTTGGGCGCTGCGGTCATGGCGGTGGTGTCGGGTCGCTTGGCTGATCGCTACCCAGTGGCCGTGTTGTGTGGCATCGGTTCGGCCTCGATGTTGATCGGTACGTTGTGGATTGTGGTGGCGCCAGCAACGGTGGCCAATGCTTGGCTCTTTATGGCGATGCTATTAAGCGGCATTGGATTTGGTTTCTTCCAGACGCCAAACAATCGGGTTTTGATTGGCTCGTCACCTCGAGAACGTGCCGGTGCGATTGGCGGATTACAGGCCGTCACGCGCGTCTTTGGTCAAACCGTTGGGGCAGCGTTGGTGGCAATGGTGTTTACGGTAAGCCAAGCCTTTGGCCCAACCTATGGCCTGATCGTGGCCGCGGTTTTTTCATTCATGGCGCTGATGGTCAATGTCAGGCGTCATTTAAAAGCTGCACCAGTTTGACCTGCTTTCAGTGATACTGACCCACAGCAACAGTTAACGTCGACTATTGTTTGCAGGAATCTTGGGCAAAGGCAATTGCGAACTGAACTTGCTGCGATTGATTGAAAAGAATGTTCGTACGTTACGTACTTGATTGGCTGCTGTGAGCGTGCGGTGCACAAGGTCGTGATAAGCGTCCATATTCGCTACTGTAATGATCAGCACAAAATCAGGGCCTGTCGAGACGCGATAGCACTGCTGAATGGCGGATTCCCATTGCACCAAGCGCTCAAAGCGGGCCAGTGATTCAGCGTCTTGGGTTATTAAGGTGACTTCAACAATGGCCGTTAAAGCTTGGCCAACTTGAGCCGGTGCCAGTATGGCGACTGTTTTTTCGATGACGCCAGTCTGCACCAATCGGCGCACGCGACGCAGGCATGTGGCGGGCGAGGCATTCACGGCCTGAGCCAAGTCCTGATTGGTCAGGCTGGCGTCTAACTGCAGTTGTGCCAGTAGCCTCAAATCCAGTGCATCTAGGGTGAGCGTGTCTTCTGAAGTCGTGTCCATACCAATGTCCGCCTTGCTATATAACGCTATATGCCAATATTATTTGAAATACATATTCACTTACTGATTTTTTTGAATATTTATTTCATTTTAGATTGAAATAAGCCCATTAAAACCACGCAATCTCATTCAAAATAGCGGCATATTGGATTTACTTAGGAAATAAGCCATGTGCGGCATTGTCGGTGCAGTCTCCAAACGAAATATCGTTCCCATCCTGCTAGAAGGTTTGCAGCGGCTTGAATACCGTGGCTACGACTCATGCGGGGTCGCTGTTTTTAAGGATGGTGAACTGCGACGTGCGCGCAGCACGGCACGTGTGGCGCAACTTGCACAGCAAGTCTCTGAGGGTGGGTTTGATGGTTTGACGGGTATTGCTCACACACGCTGGGCCACCCACGGTGCACCCGTGACCCACAATGCCCACCCCCACTTTTCTGGGGTGAACGGTGGCAAACCCAAAATAGCACTGGTGCACAACGGCATCATTGAAAACCATGATGAACTGCGTGCCATGCTGCAAGCAGCCGGATACGTCTTTGACAGCCAAACCGATACCGAGGTGATTGCCCATTTGGTACACCACCACTATGAGTCGGATTTGCTTCAAGCCGTGCAATCAGCCATCAAGTTATTGAAGGGTGCTTACGCGATTGCCGTGATGTGTCGCGATGAACCCCATCGTCTAATCACCGCACGTGATGGTTCACCCCTGGTTCTTGGTCTGGGTCATTCAGAAAACTTTCTGGCTTCTGATGCGTTGGCGTTAGCGGGCACCACGGATCAAATTATTTACCTTGAGGATGGCGATATTGCCGATCTGCAAGTTGATCGTATTTGGATCTATGACCAAGCAGGCAACCCCATAGAGCGCCAAGCCCAGACAGTTTACGCGCACACCGCTGCAGTTGAATTAGGTCCTTACCGTCATTTCATGCAGAAAGAGATATTTGAGCAACCACGGGCTGTGGCTGACACGCTTGATGACTTGCAGGCGATTTCACCAGAGCTGTTTGGTGACCGTGCTTATGGGATTTTTAAAAGCACGCGACGGGTATTGATTTTGGCGTGTGGCACCAGTTACTTCGCTGGCATGACGGCGAAGTATTGGATGGAATCAATTGCCAAGATGCCCGTAGAAGTTGAGATCGCCAGTGAATACCGCTACCGCGATAGCGTGCCAGACAAAGACACACTGGTGGTGACGATCTCTCAATCGGGTGAAACAGCTGATACCTTGGCGGCGCTAAAGCATGCGCAATCACTGGGAATGCCCAACACTCTTACCATTTGCAATGTCAGTACCAGTGCCATGGTTCGTGCTTGCGCGCTGTCTTACATCACACACGCCGGCGTTGAAGTCGGTGTGGCATCAACCAAAGCATTCACCACGCAACTGACAGCCCTCTTTTTACTGACCTTGGCCATGGCCCAAGTGCACGGTCGGTTGACTGAACAAGCAGAAGCCGAGCACGTGCGCGCCTTGCGCCACTTGCCGGTGGCGATTGGTTCTGTATTGGCTCTTGAACCACAAATCATTGCGTGGTCAGAGCGCTTTGCAGGCTGCGAAGATGCTTTGTTTCTGGGTCGTGGCATGCACTACCCGATTGCTTTGGAGGGTGCCTTAAAGCTCAAGGAAATTAGTTACATCCACGCTGAGGCTTATCCAGCCGGTGAGTTAAAACATGGGCCTTTGGCATTGGTAACCGATCAAATGCCCGTGGTCACCATCGCACCCAATGATGCTTTGCTTGAAAAACTGAAATCAAACATTCAAGAAGTTCGTGCCCGTGGCGGCGAACTCTATGTGTTTGCCGATGCCGACACGAAGATCAAAGCAGCCGAGGGCTTACACGTGATCCGTATGCCAGAGCACTACGGCCACTTGTCACCCATCTTACATACCATCCCATTGCAACTGCTGGCCTACCACACGGCATGTGCCAGAGGCACGGATGTTGATAAGCCCAGAAACCTGGCCAAGAGTGTGACGGTGGAGTGATTGGGGAAGGACCTCTCTCGCAGAGGTCCTGTGAAAGTCCCCAGAACACCCCCTGTGTTCGTATCG
>ERZ889217.1614-NODE-1614-length-11142-cov-7.886895_pt1 | contig 11142 bp, 5 predicted proteins | sample MGYA00521098_ERZ889217 | MGnify/ENA primary metagenome ERZ889217 (study PRJEB32303, sample SAMEA104408613) | aquatic metagenome | biome: Brackish water; feature: Pelagic; material: water | place: Baltic Sea | collected 2014-06-10T22:04:00 | depth 2,362 m ...
CATCGGCGCGTCGGTTCCTTCAAAGCGCATGTTCAAATATAACTCGGTTTCTATGGTTTCTCCTGAAAATCCCTCCTCCTCCATTAGTTCACGCTTTACGATTTCACGCAGCTCTTTTGCTGTATTCTCAAAAATCTCCTCGTTTTCTTTCGAATACTTTGCGAAGCACGCCGTTTGCTTATCTCGTACGACATCTGCTAATCCCATACCAAACGCACTTAGAATTCCTGAATATTTGTGAACTTTAATGCTTTTGATACCTAGCGCTTTCGCGACCGCGCATGCGTGTTGTGGACCAGCTCCTCCGAACGCTGCTAAAACATGCTTCGAAGTCTCGAATCCTTTCGACTCTGTAATTTCTCTAATCGGGCGACACATCGCTTCGTTCGCTACTCGAAGGAAGCCCATGGCGACATCTTCTGTCGTCAAATTAATATGGCTACCACTATTATTACTATTGCTACTCCTACTATTATTATTATTATTATTATCGCTATTTTTTTGCCGCTCTCGTTCATGAAACCAATCGTTTATTTCGTCTCGAAGGAGTTCAAACTTTTTGAGCGAAGCGGTTCTATCGAGCTCTTCGTCTTCGTCCGGGCCAAAGATTTTCGGAAAGTGCTCTGGTAAAACTCTACCTAAAACAACGTTTGCATCAGTCACGGCTAAATCTCCGCCTTTGCGATAACACGCCGGTCCCGGTTCGCTACCAACACTTTCAGGGCCTACTTGAAAACTACCGGCAAAAAATTTAAGCTTACTCCCTCCACCAGCAGCTACTGTTGAAATATCTAATTGTGGACATTGTACGACAACTCCAGCGGTGATGGTTTCAGTGACGTGTTCATAACCTTGTTTTGGATCATATCTAGAAACATCCGTCGATGTTCCACCCATATCAAAGCCAATCACTGCGGCGTGCTCTCCTTGTGAAGTAGCCGTTCTAGAATACCCTACGACGCCTCCCGCCGGTCCGCTTAAGATAGCTTTATATCCGCAAAAGCGATCGGCAGAAGTCATTCCACCGTCGCTTTGCATGAACAAAACTGGGACATCTCTAACTAAACCATCGTCAAATCCTTGTACGAACTGTTTGATATATTCCTTAATTTTCGGTGTCAAATACGCATCTACTGCAGCCGTGTGTCCTCGCGACACAGCTCTCGCCATTGGCGTTAAAGCAGATGAAAGAGAAATTTGCTCAAACCCAATCTCTTCCGCTAATTTCCCAATAGCAATTTCATGGTTTGGATATGCATATGAATGCATCAAAACGGCCGCGATGGATGTGAACCCATTCGCTTTCGCTTCTAAAAGCTGTCCGCGCAACGCCTCTGCATCAAATTTCTCTACGATTTCAATCTCTTCGTTCGTCTTCACGTCGGAAGCATCTACAATAGTAGAAGAACGATGAAAAGCATTACTATCATTACTATCACTACTAAGACGACGATGATAATAATACTCCCCACCATCCGAACACTTGACGGGCCTCACTCTCTCATTAGCCTCGATTGAAATCTCGGCCAACGCCTTGGGTCGTATCGCGCTCAACTTAAATATATCCGGCCTCGCTTGATTACCAATCGTTAACAAATCTCGAAACCCTTTCGTAACGACTAAGGCGACTTTTGCCCCTTTACGCTCCAATAAAGCGTTCGTCCCAACCGTCGTACCCATCCGAACAGATTTAATCCTCCTCGTCGGCGTCTTCTCGTCGCGCCCGATCGTCCTCTTTTCAATTTTCTCTAAAATTCTCCTAATCCCTTCCGCAGGCGCCGAAGCATAGTTCCTATCCTCCGATAACAGTTTTAAACTGATCGTTTGTTTCCTCTTCTTTTCATTCGATCGATATTCGCAGTATACGTCCGTGAACGTTCCTCCTCTGTCTATGCAGAACGTGACATCGCGCTCTGTTCTTCTCTCGAGCGTTTCCCTTCCTTTTTCTTCCTCGAACTCTAATTCGCCTGCATCATATGCGCTTTTCCAATCCCTAAAGTTCGAATTGATGTAACCGAAACTTCTCATACTCATCCGTTTCTTACTCGGCCGAGCACTACTCGCAACGAGGAATTGAGTGCGCTGATTCGGTCGAAGAAGTTCTCTTTCCATCATCGCGATCGAAATGGCCTCTGTTTTCTCGTAGTCGACGAGGAACGATTTACTAAATGTGTATCGCGTGATGTTTACTTTTTTTATATGCGACGGCCTTTGTCAGTTTGTGCTAAGCGGATATTTGTGGAATTTAAGAGGGTGCCAAAAATAGAGATCCCAGAGAGCCAGCAACTTGAAATTATCCAACGAAGCTTGAATAGAGAGCGACGTCGTAGGAGTAAATAATCGAAAACAGGGAAAGAAACGATATGCGCTGCCAATCGCAAACGGTCGCTCGCAGTCGTGCCGCGGCAGTAACGAACGATCGCGATAGGAAATCTTCGTCTTCATCTTCCGCATGTGGCATTGGGCTGATCTCGGTCAACGATGGGAGGCGCGAAGAATCCGCGCGAGAGATCGTGCAAAGAAAACGAGAACTGTTCTTGGCGCAAATGGCCGTCGACGTTCGAGAGGAGGAGATTGCGAAATTGGAGAAGCGCGCGCAGCAACGGGAAGAGGCTTTGAGGAACGCGGAACGGATGTTAGAGGAAGATAAGGAACGTTTTGATCAGTTTTTGAAGGAGAACGATGAACGCGTGCGAGAGGCAACGAGAAGGGCGGAACGAGAGGCAAAGAAGAAACGAGAAAAAGCTAGCGAAGTGAAACGATTGAACGTGGAGATTGCGAGCGCGAGGCTGGATTTAGGAAGGAGGGAAGATGCGCTGGAGGAGTGCGAGGAGTATTTAATGTTTTTGGACGCGTTGACGCCGAAAGAGTGGTTAGCAGAACATCGAGAAGTGAAGGACGATAAAGAGCTTGCGTTGACGATGATTGATGAAGATGATGGAAATGATAACGATGATGGTGATCATGCAGAAAAAGACAAAGAAAACGACGACGATAAAGAAGAAGAAGAAGAAGCGCAGAGAAGTAAGCCGGTGCCGATGTATTTTACGCACCCGCAGCAACTTCTCGACGTCTTTGCGAAACTCGAAGAGGAAAATTTATCGCTCATTAGCGAGGCGCAAGATATTGAAGACAGACTCGAACGAGAATCAGAAAAATGGGCAAAAGAACTTAGAGAACTAGATCTGGAAAGTAGAAAAAATCAAATAGAAATCACGACGTTACGAGAAGCTATCGTTGAAGAGAATAAGAAGAAAAATTCCTATGTTTTGGCGGATAAAAATATCAACGCCGTCCGTAGTACTACTAGTCGTTCGACAACAACGTGCGATAACGTTAACGCAGTAGTAGTAGTAGCGCCTGAACGAGAATTGATAGATTTGACCGAAAAAGTGAAAGAAGTGTACGATAACGTCGTCGTAGCCGTCGTCTTAGATGACATGGCTCATAATAATAGTAATAATAATAATCAACAAGAAAATGATAAAAGTGCCGTAGAAATGCTTCGCGAAATTGAAGATGCGCTCGAACGTTATTTCGTTGAAGTTGAAAAAATGCCAACCGAAATCGTCGCCGAGCGCGAACGCAAAATTGAAAAAGAGAGAAGGCATAGAAATAGAGAGTTGAAAATGCAAAGACAAAAAGCGGAACAAGAAGCGCGACTGGAGAAAGCTATGCAACGCGCATCGGCTCCTGCGAGAGAAAAAAAGGTTGGAAAGCCAATCATGTTTCGCTCGCGTTTGCGAGCAGAAAAAGACGACTCAAACAAAATAAAAAGCGCCGTTCAAGACTTGGCGAAACGGAAAGAACGCCAAGAAGAAATAGAGCTCAGAGCGTTTATGAATCGCGAATTTTAATGATTATTACATGCATATATAAAACAATTAAAAGGGTGGGAGAAACGGAATACGTGGCAATTTCTCGGCCATATCGTATAGAGAAACGCAAATTTCCAACGCGATGAGGACTATAATCGTCCATTCTAGAAAATCGCTCTTTCTGTTTTGCAAAATTTCCAAGTAAAACTTCACTTGCGTTTGAATCAAGTTCAGTTTATAGTCCAAGTCTTGAAATCGATCTTCGAGTTCGAAATCTTGGCGTAAACCTTCCCAAACTATGTTATACTGCGCGAATTGCCAAGCAGTATCTGACCTTCCTAAAAGTCCTAATTTCGTGATGAGTTCGGTCAAAGTGTTGTTGTTTTCCGCAACGAGCGAAAACAAGCGCTTCTTTGAAATATTCAAATCACCAGTAAGTTCCGTACTTTTGTTCAGTTTCGAAAATATTTCAAGCATCGCGTCGACTTTTTGTTCGTAATGTTCCAACGCGACCGTTTGCGCTAAAACGGCGCTAATGACGCTGATATTGTTCACATCTAATCGTTTCAGAACGATGTGATCAGATTCGAGCTTTGCCCATTCGTCTAATCTCGGCGAGACTTTAACCATGTAATCTTCAGTCATTGGATATGAAAGCGGTGTCTCGACAAAATTTTTCGTCAATTCTAAACATTCTTCTCTTTCCTTCGCGCCTACGTTATAAAATACAACCGAGCCGAACTTGAAGACGACCATGTATCTCATCAAATCCGTACTCGGAATTCGCGTTGTCGTAGAAGTAGTCGACGTTTGCGCGTCTTCGGCATCTTTCTCAAGCTTTTCAAATGCCTGCGCGAAACCGCTTTCGACGTCTGTATTATTATTATTGTTATTTATACCCTTCATCTTAAACGCGTCTTCGGCTGCTTTTTGCAAACTCGCCAAAGTCAATTTCTCGTTCGATGCGCTATCGATTTTGTTAGTATCGCTACTGCTACTATTATTATTACTATTACTACCACCACTACTACTACTACTATAATTATCATTATTACTACGATGATGATGATTAAGATTAAAATTAAAATTATCATCACTCACGAGCTCGGCCGATCTTCTCGCCGCTAACCGAATCACTACGCACTCTCTCGTAAACTCCTTCGGATACGTCGGCAACTCTCTCGCCAATCTCCTAAAATCAACCGTACTTCCGATATAATACGCTCTCACTGGTAACGAATAATCAAGCCTACTCGATGAATGACTCGCGTTCGCGTTCGCGTTCGCGTTCGACGAATGCTCTTGATGTTCATGATCCGCGTTCGCGTTCGACCCGAACTCATCGATCATCATCTCTCGTTGCTCTCGCTCGACTTCGGCAACGGCTTTGTTCCAAGCCGCGTCTTCGGCCGTATCGAACACGCCCGGCGTCGCCGGTGGGTTCATCTCTCTCTTCTTCGTCTGTCTCCTGGTCATATTATTCGCAGTAGTGGCAGCAAAACTCGCTGTCGCGTGAGTGGTCGAGAACGCGCAAATCCTCTGCGCTTCGTAAACATGCAACAAATCCTTCTTCTTCTTCTCCTCCTTTATCAGGTTCGATCGATTGCCGCTAATCGCGGTAGTCTCCTGATTCCCAATCGATTTGCTCGAGAACCAGAACCTTTTGCTAATCCAAGCTTTGGTTTCGTTTTGAACAGCTTCCAAGCGAAGAAGCGATGGTGTTCGTTTTGAACACGACAGTTTACTCACGAACGACCTCGCTTTGCTCATTCTCCAAACGAAGAAGCGAAGCAAGAGAACGAGACAAGTTCGAGATCGATTTATTATTGGCAGAGAGACACCGCTCGTGCAAACGATACACTTTAATTGTTAAATTTAGTTGACGTTTTTTGTGACCATACTCATAAAATCAAAGGCGACAAAAAAACTGGTGATTGCGTACTTTTAGGTGCGTTAAACGCGCTCTAGATCAAGAAAGCTCTCTCTCTCTCGATTTCGCGATTCGAAATCGAGGATTAAAAAACGGAACGAGCGAGATCTCTCGCGTAGCTATTAAACGCGCGGTCGCACTGCGTCTGCGGTTAAGTATTCATCGAGAACGATCGAGTCAAAGATTCCGGAGATCTCCGCTTCAACGAAGAATTCATTTGTTCTCTCTGCTTTTCTTTTTCGAGCTTGCGACTCGAAAACTCGCTCCACAAAAAACTTACAGTGTATCATATTAATAAACATATAGATATAGATATACATATATATATACACACAGAAACACTGAACGCAGAAAAAAGAAAAGAAAACGAGTAAAGTAGATGCGTTTGTACAACGTGACCATCCAGCGCTCGCAATCGTGCACGAAAGCGATCAATGGGAACTTCTCGCATCAGAAAACGCAGGAAATCGTGATATGCCATCACGGCTCGATCGAGTTATTGCGGCCGGATAATCAGAGCGGGAAACTGCGATCTATCGCGTATCACGACTGCTTCGGCGTAATAAGGAGCTTGCAAAGTTTTAGGTTAGCTGGACAACAGCGCGATTACTGCGTTATATCGAGCGATAGTGGGCGCGTGTGCGTGTTAGAGTTCGATGCGGCGAAAAGCGAGTTTAAGCGCGTACAGATGGGGACGTTCGGGAAGAGCGGGGTGAGGAGGACGATAGCTGGGGAGATCGTTACCGTGGATCCGAAAGGGAGGGCGGTGATGGTCAGCGCTCTGGAGAAGCAGAAGGTTGTGTATGTTTTGAACAGGGATCAAGAGGCGCGATTGACGATATCGAGTCCGTTGGAAGCGAATAAGGCGAAAACGATCGTGTTCGATTGTCAAGCGTGCGATAACGGGTTGGAGAATCCTGGGTTTATGGCGATTGAGTTGTTTTATGGAGATGCTGATAGGGATGATACTGGAGAAGCCGCTGCGAATGCGCAGAAGATGTTGACGTATTATGAGCTCGATTTAGGGTTGAATCACGTGGCGAGGAAATGGTCCAATAAAATCGATAACGGCGCGAATAAGTTGATTCCAGTTCCCGGTGGGAGCGATGGCCCGGGAGGCGTTATCGTATGCTGCGAAAACTTTTTGGTCTATCGCCAAGAGAAACACGAGGAAGTAAGGTGCGTCATACCGAGAAGGTTTACGTTAGCCGCCGAGAGAGGCGTTTTGATCGCTTCGTTTGCTTCTCATAGAAGCAAGAACGGCTTTTTCTTCATCGCGCAAAGCGAGTATGGTGACTGCTATAAAGTGACTTTAGATTGGACGAACAGGAAAGTTTCAGAGTTAAAAATGAAGTATTTCGATACTATTCCAGTCTGTAGCTCTTTATGCGTTTTGAAAACCGGTTTCCTCTTTGCAGGGTCAGAGTTTGGAGCGCACGCTTTGTTTCAGTTCATCGCGCTCGGCGACGACGAAGAATCGGCTGAATCTTCCTCAAAGACGCTCAAGAAAGTTACCGCCGCCGGAAGTAAGAAATCAACAACAACAATATCAAAAGATGACGACGATGATGATCAAGAGAACTTCCTTCCAGTTTTTTTCAACCCGCGAAAGCTTAAAAATCTCGCCTTGATCGATGAAATCGAGTCGCTTTCGCCAACGATGGCGTTAGCGTCAAACATTTCGAAGAAAGAAGAAACGCCAAGACTTTTAGCTTTGTGTGGACAAGGCCCACGATCGACGTTTAGAGTGTTGAGACAGGGCGTGCCTCTTTCGGAAATGGCGCGTTCGCCGCTTCCAGGAAATCCAAACGGCGTTTACACCATTCGCAAATCAAAAAGCGACACGACGGATGCATACATCGTCGTATCGTTTACAAACGCAACGCTCGTACTATCCATAGGCGACACGGTTGAAGAGGTTACGGATACTGGTATCCTTGCAACGTCCTCAACTCTAGCCGTTTCCGCGCTCGGCGATGAAGACAACGGGTCTTTAATTCAAATTCATCCAAGTGGTGTGAGACACGTTCGTGGAAACAACAAAGGCGTAAATGAATGGCGTGCGCCTGGTAGAAAAAAAATCACCGCATGCGCGTGCAACCGAGGTCAAGCGATCGTCGCTTTAACTGGAGGAGAGCTCGTATATTTCGAACTCGACGAGGCGGGACAACTCTTGGAAATTGAGAAAGTCGAAACGAGTTCTGAAATTGTGAGTGTAGACATTCCGCCAATACCTGAGGGATCTTTGCGCGCGAAATTTGCCGCCGTTGCTGGATATGACTCTACAGTTAGAATACTTTCTTTAAATCCTGGAGAAGCGTTGCGCTCTGTAGGCGTACAAGCGACTCCTTCTCCTCCGGAATCCGTGTTGCTTACAGAAGTTAATAATAATTTGAAAGGAAATAAAAAAGGTGGGAGTAGCGCACCGCCGTCGATGTTCTTAAACGTCGGCTTATCAAACGGTGTTTTGGTGCGTTGTGAAGTCGATCGCGTCTCTGGCGCACTCTCTGACGCTCGTTCGCGCTTTGTCGGACAACGTCCACCAAAACTCAATCGCATCGAAATGAACGGCGAGGCTGGATTTTTAGCGCTTTCTACGCGCCCCTGGCTTGGATTCAATGAAAATGGAAGATTTTCAATCGTTCCAGCGTGTCACGAAACGATCGACCGCGCTTGCGGTTTTGCCTCTGAACAAGTCCCAGAAGGTATCGTCGCCGTCGCCGATGGAAGTTTGCGAATTTTAGCTTGCGAAAAACTCGGCGAAGCTTTTTCACAAAGCTTCGAGAAATCTAGGTACACGCCTCGTGCAATGTCAACTCATCCAGACGATCCAGATGTTGTTGCCGTTATTGAAACCGATCGCGGCGTCGTTGGATTCGAAGACCGAAAAGGTGAAGAAACGAAAAACGAGTACGTCGTAGAACCACCAAAAAAGAAATTAAAAACAGAAAATGATGAAGATGAATCTGAAGAAGATGAAGATGACGCGTACCAATTAGCACCAATCGAACAATTTGGAGCGCCGCGGACTACCGATCACGATAATAACAGTTGGTCCTCGTGTGTTAGAATTGTCGACGCGGCAAACGCAGAGACGTTATGCGTCGAGGAAATTAAGAACAATGAACGCGTAGTATCGATCACGCACGCATATTTCACCAAAGCGGATGAAGTATTACTCGTCGTAGGTTCGGCAAAGAATTTTGTGCTTCAACCGCGAGATTGTGACGGTGGTATGATTCGGTGTTATAGATATAAACGAGGTAGTTCGAACGGTGAAACAAATGGAAAGAGCGGCGGAAGCAAAACGATCACGGGCTTAGAGCTCGTCCACGAAACCGTTTGCGAAGGCGCACCATTTGCTATGAGAAACTTTGAAGGCAAGTTACTCGTCGGTGTTGATGACGTTTTGCGCATGTACGATTTCGGTAAGAAAAAATTGCTCCGGAAATCAGAATGTGCGCAGAAATTTCCAAGTTTCATTAACTCAATTAGATGTTCTGGAGATCGATTTTTTGTCACCGACGCGTGTGAATCCGTATTTTTCGTCAAATTCATACGGGAGGAAGAATGTTCTATGCATATTTTTGCCGATGATGTCGCTCCTCGATACGTCACGGCGATGCTTCCTTTGGACCGCGACACCGTTTGCGTAGCGGATAAGTTTGGAAATTTTGCGGCGTTACGTTTACCGAAAGACGTTTCGGATGACATTGAGTCAGATATTTCTGGTGGTAAACACGCTTCAATGCAAGCGACCGCATTCGGCACGCTCAACGGTGCCAGTAACAAGCTCGAAGCAATCGCGCAGTTTCACTTTGGTGATGTCGTATGCTCGCTCACTAAATGCGCTTTACAAACCGGAGGCTCTGAAGTCATCATCTACGCCACTCTCGGCGGCGCCTTGGGCGCCTTAGTCCCATTCGCGAGCAAAGACGAAGCCGACTTCTGCTCGCATCTCGAAATGCATTTACGCATAGAATCTCCACCATTGCTCGGTAACGACCACGCCGCTTTCCGTTCCAGTTACTTCCCCGTAAAGAACGTCTGCGACGGCGACTTATGCGAGCAATTCGGTCGCTTATCGGCCGACGCGCAGAGGAGAATTTCCGAAGAAATGGATCGCACGCCCTCCGAAATCGTTAAAAGACTCGAGCAAATTCGTGCCAGAGCTGGTTCGTAGTAAACTCCAGTTCGAAGTTGTGTGTTTATGTATGCATAGATATTGTTAAATCATCCATCATCGCATCGCGTGTGGTTTTCAATTCGATTCCAACACCTCTCTATTTCGCAATCATTTTCTCTCTCTGTTGTTCTTTCTTTCTCTCTTTCTCTTTCTCTGCTGCTGCTGCTGCTGGCTATTACTCGAATCGATCAAAATCGAAGCGGCGTGATTACTATATGATGCCAAGCAGCAAAAGGAGCAAACGATGGCAAACGATGGCAAATAAATAGGAAAAAAAGAAAAAACGAAATAGTTTTCTTGGACTTTCTTGACTATTTCGACGCGCGCTAAACGACCGATCTATCGAGTTTGTTCGCGCGCGTCCCGAACGCAGTCAAAAAACGATTTAAGTAGCGCTTTTACCGTCCTATTATTCTTTCGATAGAAATAAATATCTCTGTTCGATACAGATCGGACGCGCTTCTTCTGAGCGTTAATTTAACATCACGTATTTGAAAATATGCATTTTATTATATCTAAGATCTCGTTCTTCGTCATGATCATGATTACGATCGAACGAGCTGCGATTAAGGCAGAAGCGATAGCTGGGAAATGCTCTGCGTGTAAAGCAGTCGCCAACGAACTCCAAGAAGCGTTGAATAACGAGAACAAGAACAGAAATCACGTCGACATGCGAGGAAGACTGGATAGTAAAGGCGTTCGATACGGGAAATTAATCCCATACGAGGTATCGGAGCAAAGATTTTTGGAGTTAGTCGATGGGTTTTGCGAGACGTCGCGCGTGCCCGATTATCAACTCTCGCAAAAGGACGAGAAGTTGAACGAAACGCAGGATTCATGGTACAAGGCACCGAAAGGTACAGTTCGTGGAGCGCAGGCGAAGACTGAACAACGCGAGATTCAGGCGTATTGCGAACGCATATTGGAAGAAGTCGAGGAAGAGTTGCAGACGATGTTATACGAGGAGAAATTGAACGAAACAAACGTCGAGCATTTAGTGTGCTTTGAGCTTAGTCCGCAGTGCGTGGATAAGAAAAGTTGGTTGAAGGAGAAGAAGTTGAAGAAGGCGAGTGGGGTTGATAGGCACACTGGCAAATTCGATACTGCGACGATGAAGGAGTTGTAAAATGAACGTGAAGTTTAGCATTATTAAATCGCTTCTGGAGGCTGTGATTTTAAATAGCCTACTAGCGGCTTTTCCTTGGTTT